>Ga0075423_10004312_pt1 | contig 13193 bp, 18 predicted proteins | sample SoiMethybrSBSTD2_FD_80114 | JGI IMG/M metagenome (GOLD analysis project Ga0075423, IMG submission 80114) | Bulk soil microbial communities from a Populus tree surrounding site in Tennessee, USA - Soil MetaG P. TD hybrid SBSTD2 | ecosystem: Environmental > Terrestrial > Soil > Tree plantation...
AGCGGATTGGCTCCGCGCTGAGCGGCGCGGGTGTCCAGATTTCTAGGAGATTTCCTGAGCTGTGACATGCTGGGCTTCACAGGCCGGTGGGTGCTGGGGCGAACAGTCAGGGGAGCATCTGTTCTCGAGGTGCCTGTTCGAGCACAGAGCAGTAACGCTGAAGGGTTTGCCCTGGTGTCGGCACGAGTATAAGACCATCGGGATCGAATCTCTCACATCAAATATCCTTTGCCATGGGCACAACGGTGAGCTTTCCCCCGTGGATTCTGGGGCTAAGCTGGTCTGGGATTCATTCAGGAATATCGACGAATTGCACAATCTCCGAAAGAAATTGCGACCCCGGGTCTGGAGCACAAAGCATTGGCAGGTGAGTGGGCTCCTGTTCGAGCGATGGTTTCTGAAAACGACGATCAATTTGCTTTGTAGCGTCGGCAAAGAGGGGCCGTGGTCTTTGTCAGGCCCTCCCTCGTCCTTCCCTCCAGTGGAATTTGTCGCAGTCGCTTTTGGTCGAGCCTCGCTCCTGAAACCGCGAGGCCTATACATGTCAGCGAGGATTGGGGACCAGCACACCACGGAAGACAGCGTAACTTGGGAAGTCTTGGAGGATCCTGGCGGCTATCCAGTGGGGGCCTCATTTAAGTTTCGTGGTTTCCCTTTTCTTCTCTGGCTTCATTCGGTGGACCCAGGAAAAAATCCGTCCCCGCTCGAGAATCTATCAGGGTATGCAGGTGTCCAACAGATTTATCATCCACTTAGAGTCAAGATCGCCGATTCTTATCAGTGCCTTGATTTTGGTTGGTAGACCGAAGGCGTACTCGATGTTTGGCACATCACACGGACGGAGGAAGTGGGGGGCACGAGTACCGCATTCCACTGCTGGCACTGTGTGCACCAAACTATCGGGAAAATGATTCTTCTTAGGTGGCGTTCAGTTGTTAATGTCTCCTCGTTCGACTCTGATGGCAACAAGAGCATTACCTCCTGAATCTCCGGCGCGAGCAAGGTCAGGTTCGCGATCTGCGTGACCCGCGCCCTGCTCAACCCTGTCTGACGGCCAATCTCGGCGTAGTTCTTTACCACCCCTTCTCGGATGAGCATTTCGAAGTGATGGCCCAGAACCAACAGCCGGGAAATCTTGGGGATACGGTGGAGTGAGGCTCCCTTTACGGAGCTCGGTGCAGGGGAACTGACGGAGGTGGTCGGCGAGTCTTGCTCACCGGACGCCACAGCTGTCTCGCTCGCCCTCCTCTGCCCTTTCGGTCCACCTGAGAACTGGACCCGGAACTCCACACGAACAGTGGCCTCCGGCGTGGCCTGCGACATCCGGGCAGGCTTCACGGCATGTCCTCTGTGCCAGCCTGAGCCTCCGCCGCCAGCGTCCGCACACCTCCAGGTCGGAAGCTGATCGCGAGATTCCCGGTCCCACCGTCGTAGTCGATCCGCTCGACCAGGAGTTGCATCACGCGAGCCTGCTCTGCTGGTTCGAGATGTGACCAGACGGGGTCGAAAGCAGCGAGGGCAGCCTGCAGGTCGGCGGCATCGATCCGCGTTGCCTCCAGCGCAGCGAGATCCTCGGTCACTTTGGTCAGGCGGTTCTCACGGGTTCGGATAGCGCCTTCCCTGGTTCCCACGTCCGAGCGTCCATGCTTCCCGCTATTCGGGACTGACTTCAGGGACATTCGCAGGTCGGTGTGCTCCCGTTCGAGGTCCGTGCGGAGTTGTTTTGCTTCGGCTTCCAGTTCGGCCTTTCTTGCAGACAATTGCTTTCTCGCCTCCTCGACAGTCCGGGCAACGAGTTCCGGGTCGCGGCCCACGCCACGGATCTTCTCGGTTACGAAGGCTTCGATCCTCTTGGCGGGGATGGACTTGGTCGGACAGGAATCCCATCCCCGTAGATGGGCCTTGGTGCAAAGGTAATACCGGTAGCGAACTCGGCCCTTCTGACTGTAAGTGGGAGTCATGGCCGCATCGCAGGGGGCGCACCGGAGGATTCCCGCGAGGAGGGAAGTGGTCCGGCTGCTTGGAGGGCGAGGGCCTTTCCGGCCATTTTTGAGCAGCTCCTGCACCCGTTGCCAGGTCTCCTGTTCAACGATGGCGTCGTGCTCGCCGTTGTAAATCGTCCCCCTGAAGTTGACCTTGCCGATGTAAGCGTAGTTGGACAGCATGCGCCGCAGGGAATGAACATCGAACGGGCCACCGCCATAGTCCAACCCAGCTTTGGTGGTCCACTTCTTGAGGGTCCATCCCCGACGGTTCAGCTCCTTCACCGTATCGACGAGGGAGGATATTTCCACGAACAGTCGGAATATCTTCCTGACTCGCCTAGCCTCGGTGTCGTTCACCTCGAGGCGCCCGCCGTCGGGGTGGCGGTCGAAGCCGAGGATGAGGCCACCCCCGGTAAATTGCCCTCTTCTCCTCGCTGCATGAACCTTGTCACGGGTGCGTTCGGCGATTAGCTCCCTCTCGTACTGAGCGAACATCAGCAGCATATTCCGGTGCATTCGGCCGCCCGGTGTCGAGGTGTCGAATTGTTCGGAGACGGATACGAAGGTCACCCCGTGCCGGTCGAACACCTCCATCAGCTCCAGGAAATCGCGAATGCTGCGGCTGAGGCGATCGGATCGGTACACCACCACGCAGTCGATCTTTCCGGTTGCGATGTCTGACCGGAGGCGGGTGAGGGCTGGCCTGTCCAGGGTCCCTCCACTGAATCCCGAGTCGGAGTATTCGGTGGTTACAAGCTCCCAATGCTTCTCTGGGTAGAGGTTGACGTAGGTTTCGCCCTTCTCGCGCTGGGCCTCGATGGATCCGAATCCGTTGGTTCCGCGTTCCTCGACGGACTGGCGGCAGTAAATCGCACAGCGTGTGACGGAGGGGGCAGGGTTTGGTGTGCCTCGACGCGGGGCCTTCATCTGGCCCTCCTCTTGGATGGCAATCCGAAGAAGTGATGCCCATTCCAGTGACTACCGGTGATGATCTGGGCCACCGAGGTTAGGGATGGGAATCGCTTTCCCTCCAGGTCGAACCCATCCTCCAGGACCGTAACCGCGATGGTCCGCCCTCGGTACTTGCGCGTTAGGACCGTGCCGGGCGCAGGAAGCCGCGCGTCTCGGGTCCGGGGAACTGGCAAAGGACTACCGATGTCCTGCAGACCACGCTTCCCCAGAGGCATCCAAGTCTCCGCGCAAGGTAAGAGTTCCTTCAGGCGCTCCTGGGCTCGAGCCGATAGGCCACCGAACTCACGGGCCTGGATCGCCCAAGCAAGCCGTCGCCAGAGCCAGATCCGATGGAAGGACCGGGGTTCTTCCCCCATGACCCGTCGCCATTCCACGCGCAGTTCGGCAGTGGTCATCTGCTGGAGGGCGTTGATTCTGGCGGTCAGGGAGGCTTGCTCGTGTCGGTTCATGGGCGTCCTTCCGTCTCCCATTCATGCTTGTTTCCCGCAGCAACATCAAGGCAATTCGGAGAGCTGGATGCAGCTTCTCGGAGGGTAGGAATGGGGGCAACCTCAGCCGACTGGCTGCGGGAAGTGAGGAGTCGAAGGTAGCCACGGGCGAGCAAGCCTGCCAACTCATCCACGACTACTCCCCGGCGTCTTGAGTTATTGGGGGCGTCGGAGGATGCCTTCAGGTCCCCACCTTCCGGGCTTCCTGGTTTCCGTCCCTTATAAAGGGGCAGGAAACCCGGAAACCTCCGAGAGGTCGCTGAACATGGGGGTGAGGCCTTCCGGGTATCCTTCTCCTTATATAGAGGAGGACACCCGGAAACCCCCTCGGACCGATTTTCAGAGGTCACCGGGCTCTCCTCCATACAGATAGCCGTTGTTCTCATTTCCCTGCCAGCGGGCGAGGCTACCCTCCCGGACCAGCTTGAGGGCGGCATAAACCGTGTCCTTGCCGAATTTTCCAGCGAGTTTCAACGCAACTTCCCCACTTTTGAGGGCGGTGGATGAATCGCGAAGGACCTGAACCACAGCCTCCAAAGCCTCCTCCGCCTTGGTCGGGGCCTTCCCCACCCAGGCCACGGCCGTGACGTCGCCCTGGTCGGTATGCTCCATTTGGATTAGGAAGGATGGCACGAGCGAGCGACGTGTTTTGTCCTGTGAGATTCGAGCTTTGTCCAGCACATCGTCCTTCGGACGGCGCACCAGAAACTGGCCATCCACCGTGTCCTTGATCGCTGTTGCGCCTCGCGCAGCCTGTCCAGAATCGACATGGGGATTCTTGCCCGTGTGATGGAGCACAACACCGCAGCACTCGAGTGCGGTGCAGATCTCCTGAAAGCCCTGGACGACCTGGGTCATCTCAGAGTTGTCGTTTTCCTCCTTGTCATGGAGAACATGCAATGAATCCCAAATGATGAGGACAATGTCCGCTACCTTCTTGGCGAATTGGAGTAGGGCTCGACGGGCCGCTGGGTCGGTCACTCGCCAGACAAGGGAGCCCTTCCCCGTGAGGAAAATCCGATCCTGAATCTCTTTGGGGTCGATGCCCATGGAGGGGGCCAGGGTGTGGAAGTGTCGGAGGGTCAGGTCGGGGCGTTCCTCGTTGACATAGATCACCTTGCCTGGCTTGGTGACGGGGTAGTGACCCCACAGAGGCTTCCCGAAGGCGACAGCCAAGGCGGTGGCGGCTGCTATCTTGCTCTTGCCGACACCACCATCCCCCACCAAACTCACGACATCGGGCGCAGCTATGATGGGTTCGACAAGCCAGTCGACTATCACGACCTCTTCGAAGGCCTTAACACTCAGGTCCCAAGCACGGAGGGGGAAACCGGAAACGTTGGCCGTTGCCGATTTCACGCGGATCTCCCCGATGTCCCTTTCCATTTCGGCCAGCAACGCTGCGAGGTCGTGCCCGTCCACATAGGCCTTTCCCTGGATGCTGTCAGCGATCTTGATCACTGAACGGAGGTTCGCCTTTTCTTTTACGATATTGGCATAGTCTCTGAGATGCCCGGGAAACGCGACATCGTCACCAAGGGAGGCGATATAGGCTGGCCCACCGACTGCATCCAAGTGGCCACCTCGCGACAGCTCATACTTCACCGTGATCTCATCAATGTTGTTTCCTCTATCGGCGAGGTACTCCATTGCCCGGAATATCTTCGTGTGAGCGTCCTTATAGAATTCACTTGCGGCGAGAATTTCCCGCGCCTCGCCCAGCAGGGAATTATCGATGAGGACTGCTCCAAGAACTGCGCGCTCAGCGCTTTCGTCGTGGGGAAGGATGTGGTCGAGGGTTTGCTGGTGCTGACCCAGGTCACTCATCTTCCGCTCGACTTTACTGGGGTATGGGTTCCCCCATGGATACACCTCATGCTCTCAGGACGGGTTAGTACCTCCAAGATGTCCATCAACGTGTCAGGGGTAGGCAATACCTGACTGTTCTCAATACGTGAGATTAGGGTGGGAGAAACGCGGACTGCCTGGGCGATGTCACACTGGCGTAGGCCAATTGCCATTCGCATGAATCTGAGGGCGCTACCGAGCGTGGTTCCTCTCATGAGTGAGATGATCTCAGAAGTTTTCGTACAAACTGTGCAAAAAGTAAAATATCTGCGTCGGGGGGGCTAAGTATGGCGGGGCGGGGGAGGACTCTGGGCCAGAAAGTGCAGAACGGACTCAGCTAGAGCGCGGTAGAACATTAGTGATGTTCTGGGCACTCTATCCGGTAGTAGATTGCGAGACTCTCTTCGAAAGGCCGCAAGGGCTCGCGGACTGAGCATTCTTGCGGAGATTCCTCGTCCTCTATAGAAGTGGTGAATGAGGGGAATTACGGCCTGATCAGGTTTCAGCTCTCCGGTTCTAATCCTGTCCACAAGGTGGGAGGAGAGCTTGTACCGTTGTGTGAATTTCTCGGGCCGTAATTTCTCCGCTCTGATACGTCTGGCGAGTTCGTGCGCGAGGAACTCAGTTACGGGGTAAAAGTCATCGAGCGGATAGTATCTGGGCAGACGCGGGCGACCATGCCACCGGCGGCGCGGCTTGAGGCCGCATCCCACTCTCCCATCCGGAAATATTTCAAAACATAGCCAGAACTTTGTCGGCCAGTGCGTTCTGAGTTGTGGCTTCAGTTCGACCATGCCAGGAACGTAATACTGGATGGCATGAAGGATCTCATCTAGGCTGAGGTTTTTGAGGTAACTGAATCGGGTGGCCGGCCGTGTTTTCGGAGTCGTGCTGCCTTTTCTCATCATGGAGTTGAAATCACTGTTACGGCAAGAACGTGTATGTCTTCGATTTTGGAAATTCCTTTATTTTCCTAAAGAATTCTGTCTGCGTGATTTGAGTTGGCCAATCTAGCTTAGCTTGGAGTTTGAATGTTTCATCACGCCCCTTCTGGGCCGAAATTGCCCCAAGCTGTATCAAGTTGTTCAGATCCCGGATGAATGCTTTCCTGGGGTTTTTCCGACTCTTGTACAAATGCTGGGTCATACGCTCAACGTCTTCAAGCCGCATGCCTTCCGATGGCAGAAGAAGCTTTAGAATCTCGATCTGTCTCTCCGCTATTACACGCCTTCTTGGGGATTTCAGGCGATTGAATAGGTCAAACATTACGTTCCGGAAAAGGGCTCGCGAGATGTTGGTTCGTATTTCCTTAAGGACCACATGGGCCTGCAAATGGATACCCTTCAGTCCGAATATCAGGAAAGGGGTCAGGTCAAATCCTGCTGACCTGACTTCGCTCAGGGCTTTCAGGTAGTTGTTCTTTTCGTCGTAGTAATAGTTCGACATAGAAATGAAGCAGACGTCCCGCAGTCCTGCTCGTCCTAGAAGAAGAGCCTCCATCGCCCGAGCCGTTCTGCCATTCCCGTCGAGGAATGGGTGGATCGCTGCGAAATGGTAATGAAAGGCCAAGGCGCGGATCAGCGGGTCATGCTCGTTCGCCTCTCCGTGGAATGATTCAATCAAACCATCAAAGGCGGCCTGGCTCTCATCGCCACCTTCCGCACCGCGATGGGGTGGCGACCCAAAGTGGACGTTGCTATCCGGGCCCCGAAGCATACCCGGTTGGCAATGGTCATCGTCGGCATCTTGCACGATCAAGCGGTGCAAATGCTTCACCAAATCTGCGCTGATCGGATTTCCCCCGGGTAGTGAGGCGATCCAGCGATACGCTCGGACTGCCGCACTGGCCTGCCGCTGGGAGCGAGTTAGGAGGGAGGTTGGGTCTTGGTTCATTGCATCTTCGAGTTCTTTTTCAGTGAAGTCGGCACCCTCTATCCGAGAAGTACCCGCGACTTCGCGCTTCAGTTGAACTTTCTGAAGCTCCTCTACCCATTCGCGCTGGTAGGGGAACATCTTGAGCGTGTCAACCGCAGCCTTCGCCTCGACAAGTGCAGTGGCCACTGCTTCTGGTCGATAGAGGAACCACCGGGTCGGCAAGACATACTTAATCATGCTGACAGTCTAATACCGCACTCGTTTCTGAGTCAAGTAACTTGAATAATTATGTAACTATATGTATTCAAATAAGTTATATAACTATTGAGCAGGGAGTAAGCTAACAGATATATCATTTGGTTTCCATTACATTTCCACTTAATTTCGGACCGGTTTCCCGGAATTGGACCCGAGGGGGGAGTTCCATGGGTGGCGAAACTAAGGCGAAATAGTGTGTTACAATGCTCAGAAGGAAACGCTGGCGCTCGCTTGCGGGAAGTGTTCAGTGATGACCTCGATATGAGCTAAGGAAGACCTAGATGTCGAAAATCTTCATTACCCATCCATTCGCATCCGATCCCGACCGAGATTGTTCCCTCGTTGTGCAAGTCACTCGCCGTTTCGCGCTACCGGGCCACGTTCCGCTCGCACGCGAGGTGCTATTCGGCACTTTATCGATGAATCAACGGAACGGCATATCGCAATGAAACTCTGCTTGGTGCTTGTTGCGCTGGCCGACGACGTTCACGTGTTTGGTCGGATCTCGCCAGGAATGGCCTTGGAGATTCAGGAGCCATCTTCCCCCGGAACTCGGGTCGTGGGCGACTGGGAATTTCACGAGATTTAGCGCTCACCGGACTACCGCCCGGGCATTAACGGTCCCGGGCGGCGTGGGAGGGGAGTTACTTGAGGTTCGACTTGGCTTGGGAGAGCAGTTCTTCGAAGGCAGGGCGATCGCCAGACGCGGCGGCGAGGGCAGCACTTCGCACGAACTTCGTAGCCTTCGTGGGTCCGGCGGCCTTGTGAATCGTATCGCGCTGGGCCTCGGTGAGGCGGAAGGCGAAGACAACCAGCGGTTCCCTAAGCGCTTTCTCCTTTTTCGGCTTCGGCTCCTTCACCACTTTCGCCTTCGCGACTTTTTTGTTCTTCGCGGTCGTGTCAGTCTTCACTGTCGTCTCCTTCTTCGTGGTCTTATCGGATCCATCCATCGCTCGGTCCTCCTATTGGCACGCTTCGCACTTTGGCGGGTGCCCAAGTTGGCGGGTCCATTCCCGCGCTTCTCCCTCGGTCAACAGTCGCCATCGTTCCCATCTCCATGTGTCGGTTCCGGGGTACGGTGCATGAATAGCGCAAGTGATTTCCCCGCGCTCCGACCAGAAGAGGGTCGAGTTGTCTCTTGCCTCACGCATCCGTTTCGCGACCTCCACCGCTTTGTTGCTCATCGCCTACTCCGTCCGCTCGATGATGTCGGCCTGGTATGCTTGGTAGATGGTCAGGTGCAAGATGTACGGAGATTTTGCCAGTCCGAGCCACACCTGCGCGGTTACGCACGGCTTGCCGTCCCAAGTGCTGAACTCGGCCGTATCACACTTTCCTCCGAACGCCACCACCGAGATTGGCAGCATCGGTTGAATCCTGTAACCCGGGATTTCCTTCTTTCCGTCTTTGGTAAGCATCGCAATCCTCCTGCGCGATTCCCGCGCCTTCGTTGCAACCATTCATGCGCTGGTGGCGCGAGGGTATCAAGCGGATTCGACCAAGAAACCGCAATTCGTAGGACGGGGTGGAATGTGGCTCTTCAGCCACACGAAGTTTGGCGTGTAAGCGATCTTTGCCAGGAAGTGAGGGGATGATGCGCGGCCGCAAGAAACTTTCGATGATGGGCGCTTTGCCGCCCTATTTGGGCGGCAAACGCCGCCTGTGCCCGCTCATTTTTCGGGAAATCGACCGTGTTCTGCCTCGCCGCCTCTGGCCGGGCCTTATGTTCTTGGACGCATTCCTGGGTGGTGGGTCGGTTTCGCTATACGCGAAGTCGCAAGGGTTCGACGTCGTGGCCACAGACATCGCAGAACGCTCCATCATCGTGGGCGAGGCATTAATTGCCAACTCACGCGTGAAGCTTGGGAAGGAGGACGTGCTGCGACTGGCGGCCCCCAACGATCATCCACCAGGCCGCGTCGAGCGAAACTACGTTCCTTTGGTCTTCACCCGAAATCAGGGACGGTTCCTGGACCGTGCCCTGCAGACAGCCGTCGTGACATCCGACCCGGCCAAGGCCGCCTTGTACCGGCTCCTCGCCATCCGAGTCGCACTACTCGCTCATCCGATGAGCCAGGTACGGCCTGGCACGATTCACCGGCTTGAGACCGGAGAGGTGGAGCGGATCACTTCATCCTGCCTCTATCACTACGTGGACGGCTTGAGGCTCACGCATCCAGACAAGCTGTGGGAGCTGGCTCAGCAAATCAACGCGGGTGTCTTCCAAGGGAGGGGTGATGTTCATCGAGGCAGCGTCCTCGATGTGCTGCCGAACAGCATTGCGGATGTTGTGTATTTCGATCCACCGTATCCCGGTGTCATGAGCTACGAGAAAGAGTACCGAATCATCGACGAAATCTTCGAGGGCAAGGCCAGGCGCACCAGTCCATTTACTGCCAAGGACGGAGCTGGAATGCTGGATGCCCTCTTCGAGCGAGCCGCCCATATCCCGGTCTGGGTCCTGAGCCTCGGAAACGCAGTGGTCAGCATCGAGGAGCTCGAGGCGAAGATGGCCAAGCACGAACGGCGGACGAAAGCGATTGCGCTCAAGTATCAGCACCTACCCGCAGTGGCCACGGCTGAGAAGAAGCGAGAGAACCGAGAGTTTCTGGTGCTGGGATGGGATCCGAGTCAGGCTCCGCTGCGTCATCTGTCAACTAACCGGACCGACTCCAGGGCGCGTGTGGGCGGTGATGGCTCGACGGTTCACTGAAGGTCGCAGGGAGAAGCATTCGATGGAAGAAAACGTGAATGATGAAGCCACGAGAACGGCCCAGGATCCCGCAGAATCGACCCACGTTGGCCACGGAGCGCGAATCGGTCCCCGAATGGTGCCATTGGACGACCTTCGTCCCCACCCTCTGAATTCCAACGTGATGCCTGAGGATCTCAAGGAGAAGCTGACCGCCCACATCCGACGGACTGGCCGCTATCCCTACCTCGTGGTCCGTCCCCACCCGGAGGAGTCCGGGCACTTCCAAGTCCTGGATGGACATCATCGGGTGGAGATCCTCCGCAGCCTCGGCCACACGGAGGTCCGCTGCGACGTATGGTCGGTGGATGACCGAGAGGCGAAGCTGCTCCTAGCCACCCTGAACCGTCTCCAGGGGCAGGACCTTCCCATCCGACGCGCCCAGCTTTTTCACGAACTCCTGGGTGAAATGAGCCTGGATGACCTCGCCGGGCTGCTACCTGAGAGCGACAAGCAGCTGGAGGAGCTGCACGCGCTCTTGGAGTTCCCAGCCGAGGAAATCGCCGCCCTCCTCGAGGAGCAGGCCGAGGAAGCCGAGAAGGTCCTGCCTCGGGTAATGTCGTTCGTGGTCAGCCCGGAGCAGGAGGAGCTCATCGAACAAGCAGTGGAGATGGCCAGCGATGGAACCGTGGGAAGAGATCGGAAGTCTCGCGGGCTCATGAACCTCGCCAAGCACTACCTAGAAAAGAGTGCCGATCTCCATGGCTAGACACACAGCCCGTATGCGCGAAGAGGCTCGGAAGCTATTCCTGACCGGAGAGGTCACCTCTGTCGCAGAGCTGGCCCGCCGCCTTAGGGTGAAGCCCTACACGGTCGCCTCCTGGAAGAAGGAGGAGGACTGGGACGGCATGAGGGTCAAGATCGACAAGCGGTCCGCGGAGATGCTGGTGGAGAAGCTGGCCACCGAACGGGTTACCCTCAACACTTCCCACTTCAAGCTCTGGGGCGTCGTGGTGTCCCAGCTCTTCGAGTCCCTGCAGAAGGACACCCCGGCGGACAAGGTGAAGAGCCTCGAGCGTGTTGCGAACATCCTGGAGCGGGCTCAGAAGGGGCAACGCCTGGCCCGTGGCCTTTCCCTGGACGGGCAGACGGAGGAGCAGATTCGCTCAGAGGCTGCGGCAGAGAACCGTGCACTCGTCGACGCCTTCGTCGAAGCCGTGAAAGATCACGTCTCCGACCCAGAGATCCGGGAGAAGGTCCGTCAGGCTGTCCTTACACTTCTTCCCGCCGAGCCCGATGCCGAGTCGTCAACCGGTTAGGGGCGTCCGGGGATACGCCCATTCACGGCTGAACGAGCTGGCGAGTCCCGAAGCCAGGGCGACGGGAGTTCCACTAGCTGTCTGGGCTCTTGGCAAGATTCGCTTAGACGGCAAGCCCTTCTCCTTCGAGGATCACGAATATCTCCGAGGTCTGTACGACGACAAGTCCCCGCACTCCGTGGTCATCAAAGCTGCCCAGCTCGGAGTGACGACTTGGGCGATTCTGCGGTCCCTGCATGCGTGCCTTTCCGGCCTCACGGTGCTCTATTACTTCCCGACCAAGACCGACGTTCTGGATTTCTCCCGTTCCCGTGTGAATCCCCTCATTGCCGCCAACTCCTTCCTCACCCGTGCCATCAAGGAGACTGACACCGCCGGCCTCAAGCGCATCGGTGACGCCTACCTCTACTTCCGGGGAATGCAATCCACGGTGGGGATGAAGTCCGTCCCAGCGGATGTCGTGGTGTTCGACGAGTTGGACGAGGCGACCCCTGACGCCAAGGCTCTGGCCCGAGAGCGTCTGTCCCATTCCGATTACCGACGGATGGTGGAGCTCTCAAACCCCTCCCTTCCGGGCTACGGCATCGACGAGGCGTTTCAGGAGAGCGACCAGCGGGCCTGGATGATCAAGTGCCAATCCTGCGGGCACTGGTCGGCGATGGAGGCGGAGTTCCCCAAGAAGCTGGGGGAGGAGGTTCGAGTTATTCGAGCCCGGGAGGACGGCACCTTCTACCGTGCCTGTGTGCGGTGTGGAGGCGAGCTCGACATCTCCCAGGGGGAGTGGGTTGCAGAGTACCCGGACCGTCCCGTCCACGGATACCGCATCTCGCAGCTGATTTCCTCCAAGATTGCCCCAGGTGAAATCATGCGGGAGTATCAGAAATGCAAGAATCCCGAGCGGTTCTACAACTTGAAGATCGGCGTGGCATGGGCGGACTCCCAGAGCGTGCTTTCAGTTTCGCAGGTGCTGTCCCTCTGCGGGAGCGAGCCTATTGCCGAGAAGTCGGAGCACTCCTGCACGATGGGGGTGGACACGGGTCGGCAGCTCCATGTCGTCATCAGCCGGTGGGAAGGGGAGAGGCGACGGATTGTCTACCTGGGCGTGCTGCAGGATTTCGCCCAATTGGATCCCTTGATGGAGCAGTTTCAGGTTAACAACTGCGTGGTGGACGCCTTACCGGAGACACACGCAACCCGGGCATTCGCCAACCGCTTTCGTTTCCGAGTATGGCTCAACTACTTCAACGAGAACCAGAAGGGTTCCTACCGGTGGGACGAAAAGGACTGCCTTGTCCACGTGAACCGGACCGAGTCCCTGGATGCCTCACGACGGGTCATCCGGGAGGGGCAGGTGGTCCTGCCGCAGCGGTCACCCCTGGTGGAAGAGTTCGCCTCCCACCTCGCCTCGGATGCCAAGCGGCTCCAGGAGGATCCGGAGACGGGCTCCCAGGTCTTTCGGTACATCCGGACGGGAACCGACCACTTCTCCCTGGCATTCACCTACGACTGCATCGCTTGGTCGGGGGAGAATCCCGGAGGAAAGTCCTACAGCTGTGTCGGGCGATTGACCGACTGGGAGGTCGAGCACGCCGACCCGGAGTCAACGGTGGGAATCATGAACATGGTTTTTTGAGCTCGCACCACCGCGTACTTTTATCCACTCATCCATGCGCATCTAGGTGCATTCATCGTGAACGAAAGCCCCCTGGCGTACTTTTAACGCACTCTGGAGGCCTTCCGGAGTTCATCTAAGCGC
>Ga0075423_10004314_pt1 | contig 13188 bp, 7 predicted proteins | sample SoiMethybrSBSTD2_FD_80114 | JGI IMG/M metagenome (GOLD analysis project Ga0075423, IMG submission 80114) | Bulk soil microbial communities from a Populus tree surrounding site in Tennessee, USA - Soil MetaG P. TD hybrid SBSTD2 | ecosystem: Environmental > Terrestrial > Soil > Tree plantation...
AAGTCCAGCCTCATTCTAGATGCGAAAATAGAACAATCCTGGGAAACTTCCGGGGATCGACCCAATTTCAGACTGCCAGCGCTCTCCCTGTTACCCCTTCCTCCGAAGTTCCGAAAGGGCTGATTTCTGCTGCATGTTAGCTATCCAGCTCTCCGCCAGTTGGAATAGCGCAGACTTCAGTGTGCTCCTTGCAGGATACAGAATAAAGTCTGTGCTACTTCGTCCACGGCTTTCCTTTAGAGATCACCTGTTCCCGGTGGTTGCCGGCAACAGCAGAGTGTTCAGCCTGTTTGAGGGTTCACTCGGACGAAATTAGGAAGACAAAATAGCGGCCCAAGGCCCGCGAATCAGAAGGCACGAAATGCTGATCCTCGGCCTGGAAACCATCTTCGGGGCGGTCCCAGGTTAAGCGTCATCCCTAGGACAATTTGATGGTCGACCGAATCTCCCCACAGGTTAAGATGCTGGCCCGAAATATCGATCGCCAGCCTCTTGGTTACTTGATACTCCACTCCTTCGAAGACAGACAATCCTTCCACACCTCCGCTCGATCGCTCGTACACAAGGTTGAGGTGGGGAGTCAAGTAGCTAAGGATACCAGCGTTTGCAAGCTTGCGTCCGTAACCTCCACCCAGGTCAAACGTTCCAGCCGGATTGGATGATGAGGATCTAGTAGCACCTGTCCAACTCAGTGTCATGCCGGCGCTGTGCGGACCCGAATCATACCGGGCCAAGGCAACTGCGCCCAACCTTGCACCTCGATCGTCTCGCAGATAGAAGAAAGCCTCTGGGGCTATGGCCAAGTTAAGCTTTGCGCCACCATAGAGAACGGAAGTGGCCAAGAAGGAAACATGATCGCTGAATTGATTTGCACGCCCGTCTGGCTGCAAAACGCTCGACACGGCATCAAAACCAACGTTGAGCTCAGTTCGTCCCCAAATTCCAGTGCCTGTTCCAGGAGTCCATTTTAGAGCTGCAGGCATGAAATCCGATCGGGACGTGACCGAGAGAGTATTGGCAAATTCAACTTCGAACGTGCCAGGCTCAGTGATCAAAGAATTGACATGCAGCCTCTTTCGAAGGCTCTGAGAGGTACCACCGCGGTGACTTCGGCTCCTGAAGTGGATTCCGGCTGATGAGAGGGGAGGATGGAACAGCAGCATGATTGCCACGAGTACGACTCTGGCCGAACAAGCTTGGCAATCAGTTCTTCGCCGATACCCCACGGAGCCTCCATTTGGACTTCGCACAGTTTCCACTACAAGGGTGGAAGGTGATAGAGAAGCCAGGTGCGGGAACTCGCCATGAAGTAGATACCCCTGCGGGAAGCTGTGAAAATTCACAGTCGCTGAAAAGCATGTGACGGCGCGGCCTCTAATGATCCGCGAGAGCCGCGAGCATCCCTGGACGCCGGGTCCCCGACCCGGTGATCTTTTCACGGCATCAGGCTGCGCGCGACTGTCTCGTCTCGACCGGGGCAAGAAAAAAATACAGAAATTCCGACTATCGCGGTTCAGCCCAGGGTCGCCGAAAATTTTCTGCCCTTTGGAGCTTACTCAGACGCAGCCCACCAGAGGTCAATCGGTTTCTTGACCCCATGAGGCCGAAAGGGAAGTTTCACTTTGCAACCAAGTCGAGCGGACTGGTATGCCGCATAGATGACTTCCTGAACCAATCTTCCTTCTTCACCGGTGACGATCGGTTCTTCCTTGCCCCGGACGCAACGCGCAAAGTGACGCATTTCCTGGGGAAAGCCATAATTCCATAGCTCCTCGAACACCGGGTAGGTCCAGCCCTGAGTTGTGGGAGCTTTCTCCACAGCATATCCATAACCTGTCTCGCTGTAGGTCGGCAGGGCGTTCCCCATATGCACATCCGCGTAGGTGACCCCACCATCTCCGTAGACCTCAATACAGTCGTCCATCCCGCCGCGCCGGGCCCAGCTATCTTCAACAAGTCCGACACTGCCGTTGGCGAACTCAAGAATACAGATCGAATTGTCCTCGCCGCGTGTCTTGTCTGCATGGGCATAGGTCCCAATCTGGCAAAAAACATTCCGAATAGCCGATCGGTTCAAAAACCAATGGCAGAAAGCGATGCCGTGACAACCCATGTCCATCAGAACACCGCCTCCAGATTGCTCCACATCCCAGAACCAGGGGGCATGAGGACCAAAATGCTTCTCACTTTGTTTCACCAGGTAGACCTTTCCAAAGGCTCCTTGATCGGCCATTTCTTTGGCTTTGACATACTTTGGGGTGAAGAACAGTTCCTCGGCATACATCAGCAGCACACCCTTTTGCCTGCAGGTTTCGATCATTTCGTCTGCTTCTTCCAGCGTCATGCACAAGGGCTTCTCACAGACGACGTGCTTACCGGATCTGGCGATATCAAGAGTCATAGAACAGTGCAAACGATTTGGCGCGGTGATCGTCACCATCTCGATGTCTTGTTCCTTAAGCATTTCACGATAGTCACGAAAGATCCGCGGAATGCCATATTTTTGCGCTAGAGATTCCGGGTGCCCCGGAGTAGGCGAAGCGACTGCCACCACCTCTGCCTCTTCCGGCATCAGTCGGAACGACTCCGCATGAATGTCTGCTTCAAATTGAGAGCCGATGATCCCCACTTTAACTTTGCCGCTTGGCGCCATGACCTATCACCTCATGAGATTCGGAATGTGGAATGCGATTTGAAAGCTTCCGACACATCGCGAGCCCTTATACCACTGCGAGGCTTCGATCAACACCCTCAACCTCCTGTGTGCTCTCCCTTGGCGGGAGCGAGCAGAACAGAAATCAGCCATTGCTGAAGTTAGCCGTGACCCAGTGAGCTCAGTTCGCCGGCCTGAGCCCTTCCTCACTGCCCACAGCCTCCGTGAGCCAGCCTGGATACCAGCGAAAAACATTGCCGGTGAGGCTGCCGACGAAAATTTCCCCGTTGCTACTCACGTTCACCCAATGCCCCGGACTCTCCATGGAACCCATGATCTTTCCTGTGGCCAGATCGATACGCATCAGGCGCCCGGCCAGTGTGTCGTAGGTGATATTCTCGATGTTATTGCGATGAGTAATAATCCACATTTCATCTTTGGGCGTGATGAAAAGGTTTTGAGTCGCTCCCAAATGCTTCCATTGGCGGAGAAATTTCCCATTGGGATCAAATATCTGGATGCGATTATTTTCCCGATCGCTGACATAGACAGTCCCCTGAGAGTCGACCGCGATTGAGTGAGGAGTGTTAAATTCACCGGGTTCAGTTCCACGCTTTCCCCAATCGAGCAGGAACTTTCCACTGTGGTCCAGCTTGACTATTCGCGAGTTGCCGTAGCCATCGGAAACGTAAACGTCTCCCGAGCGTGAAAATGCGACGTCGGTAGGACGATTGAAAGTCTTGTCATCCGTGCCGGCTTTACCTTTCACTCCAAGCGTCAGCAGAAGGTGTCCGTCGCGATCGAACTTCATGACCTGGTGGTCGCCGTTATCCGTGACCCACACGTCACCATCACGGTCAATGCGCAGACCATGCGGATTTCCGAACATGCCGCGACCCCAGGACCTCAAGTATTTCCCGTGTCCATCAAATACAATGATCGGATCTGCTTTGACGCCGCGTTGAAATACATAAACCTGTCCCTGAGAGTCCGTGGCCACCGCAGAGACTCTGCCGAACTTCCATCCTTCCGGCATGGTATCCGGCTCCTCACCGAAGCGAATATTGACACGGTATTTGAGCAAGCCCCCTTCATGAAAATACCAACCATCCTCTTTCTGCAACCAGTTCCCTAAAACCATCGGAACCAGCATGGCAGAAACAAGGGCAAGGGGAAGAAAACTGCTTTTGGGCATAGCAATTCCTCACTCGCAAATGGATTCAGGCACAGCTGCACCTGGTTGAACACCTGCAACGCGTGACGGCCGACGGCCCTCACGCCAATAGTCGGAGCCATTGAGGGCAGGGCTTCGCCGACTCGATCGGCCCTTTGTCACTTGACTGGGCAGTCTTCACAGGGCACGTGCAGTATAGCACTCTCTCTGCGGTCTCAGCCTCCATTGTAGCTCTCAAGAGTGAGGACCGACCTAGCTTCGTCCGATCTCGGCATTCCAGATTGAACAAATCGGAGTCCAGCCGGAGACGACTGATTTGTATTGGTCAGAAAACGACAACAAGGGAAAAGGGATCACTCGCCCTCAGCGCGAGAGTCCCTCTCAGAAGCAACCTTTTCGACAACTGAAAAATCAATCCGCTTGCGAAAGCGGTCGACGCGGTCCACGGCGACCTTAACCCGATCGCCCAGTCGAAAGGACCTTCCAAACCGTCTTCCCACCAGACAAATAGGACGGTCACGGAACCAGTAATCATCGTCGTCCAAAGAAGTGATTTTGACAAAGCCTTCAACGAACAGTTCTAAGAGTTCGACGAACATTCCCTCTTTCGTGATGTGAATGATGATGCCTTCAAATTCATCTCCCAATTTGTCCGCCATGAATTCGAGCTTCTTCAGATCAATGAGTTCACGTTCGGCCTCATCCGATCTTCGTTCTGTCTCGCTCGATTGATTGGCGATGCTTTCGAGGGATTCCTGGCTGTATAGGGGAGATGATGTTGCCACAGCCTCGGAATCGGCGTTCGATCGCTTCCCATGATGACGTCGCCTTTCGGCTTTTAGAGTCCCCTCCGTTGACTGCAAATCCGAAGGCTCGAAAGAGAAGGTTGTGTTCTGATTTCCAATGCCCGGAGCGGCTTCATGCCTAGCGGCAGCCAAGGAACGGAGGTGGGACCTGAGAATCCGATGGACCATCAAGTCCGGATACCGTCGAATCGGCGACGTGAAATGCGTGTAGCACCGCGAGGCCAGGCCGAAATGACCCTTGTTCTGGGGCGAGTAGGCCGCCTGCTTGAGAGATCGCAGCATAAGGTAGGAGAGAATTCTCTCTTCCGGCTTTCCGGAGATTTCATCCACAAGCTTTTGAAAATCGCGTGGCGACACCTTCAGATTGATTGCCTCAAGCTCCCGTAACTCGGACCTCGACCTCCGCTGGCCCCGCTCGCGTGAGGATCTGTCTCTGATCCGAGGAACTGCCCGTGTCCCTTGTTCGGTGTGTCCCGTTCCCAGCCGATAACCGAAGCTCAAAGCGATTTCATTGAACTCCAAGACCTTGACTGGATCAGGAGTTTCGTGGATTCGATACAGGGAGGGAATTTTGCGCAGAAAAAGATGCCGAGCGACCGTTTCGTTGGCAGTGAGCATGAACTCTTCAATGATGCGATGAGCGATGTTGCGCTCTGACTTGATGATGGCCACCATGCTGCCAAACTCGTCGAACTCGATGACAGGTTCAGGCAGATCAAAATCGATAGAGCCCAGCCTGCGACGCCTTTCGTTCAGGATCAGCGCTAGCTCCCGCATTTGCTCGAAATGCGCAACGAGCCCCTGATAATGCTGGCGTTCCTGAGCGTCTTGATCCATCAGGATCTTGCCCACGGAAGTGTAGGTCATTCGTTCCTGGCTGCGGATGACTCCATCATGCAATGAGTAGCGACACACATTTCCTGAACGATCAACCTCCATCAGCACGGACAGTGTGAGGCGGTCCACCTGGGGTTTCAGGCTGCAGAGCCCATTAGAGAGTTCTTCGGGAAGCATCGGAATCGCACGGTCCGGAAAGTAGACTGACGTTCCTCGCCTCAAGGCCTCGCGGTCGAGGGCCGTGTCCCTCGCGACATAATGGGACACATCCGCGATGTGGACTCCTAGAATAAAATTACCGTTCTCGAGTTTCTCAACATGCACTGCGTCGTCAAAATCCTTGGCTGTCTCTCCGTCGATTGTCACGATCGGCAAAGACCGAAAATCCGTACGGTCGCCAATGGCAGCCTCGTCGACTTCTTGGCTGAAGCCTTTCACCTGGCTGAGGACCGCAGCGGCAAAGTCAACCGGGATTTGATGCTTGCGGATGACTATCTCCACATCGATGCCAAAATCCCCGCGAAATCCCAAGACTTCGATCACCTTCCCCCGCAGCGTGCGAGTCCCCTTGGGAAAATGCGTAATCTCGACGTTGACGATGGAATCGGGCGGCGCGTTCATATCGTCGCCTTCACGAATCACAATCTCGTGAGCGATCTTCGCGTCGTAAGGGACGACAACGTTGTAAGGAGCACTTCTTCTGAACTGCCCAACGATAGTCAGATTCCGCCGTTCCAGGACCTTCAGGATCTTGCCCTCAGCACGATTGCCTTCCTTGATCTTGTCTATACTGGCAAGCACCGTGTCGCCTTGCATGGCGTCGCTCATGAATCGGGCCGGAATAAACACATCTCCGTGTTGGTCGTTTTGTAATTTCTCGGGAACCACGAAACCGTAGCCGTCTCTATGAGTGGAAAGTTTGCCGACAATCACCGATGTTTTCTCCGGGAGAGCGTAGCGGTTGCCTTTGAGTTTGATCAGCGTTCCTCCCTTCACCATGGCGTGCAGCACCTGCCGGATTTCATGCCGCTCGTCTGATTCCAAATCGAGGTCGCGAACAAGCTGTCTGAAACTCATCAGGTGAGCCGGCGCTTCCTTGAGGCGCGCCACGACTTGTTCTTCAATAGACTGCATGATCTCCTCTTCCGCGGCTTGCGCTGGCGCAACGTTTGCCATCATAACACGCTGGCCTTGCGATATAATAACGCCCGCATGAGCACTCTGGGCTATCGGGATCTCTTGAAGCAGAACCGCGACTTCCGAGCGCTTTGGACAGGCCAGATCATTAGCGAGCTGGGAGACTGGTTCAATAACATCGCGGTCCTGGCTCTGGCCATGCATCTCACCGGCTCGGGTCTGGTTGTGACAGCAGTTCTGCTGGCTCGCACTGTTCCCGTCGTGATCTTCGGTCCCCTGGCCGGGGTCATCACCGACCGATTCAGTCGCCGGACCGTTCTATTAGGAGCGGATTACAGCCGTGCGGTGCTGGCTCTGGGCTTTCTAATGGTCACGGCTCGGGACCGCATGTGGATGGCCTATCTGTTCACGGCGCTGCTCACTGCAATCTCTATTTTCTTTACAACCGCCAAGAACTCTGCTCTTCCCGAGATTTCTTCTTCCGGCCAGCTCATGCCGGCAAATGCCCTGACCAGTTCCACGACTGCCATCACACAGACCTTGGGCGGGATCCTGGGCGGCTTCGCGACGCACTACTTGGGATACCGTGCTGCTTTCGTGATGAATGCGCTCTCCTTTATCGCTTCTGCGGCATTGATCTATCAGATCCGGTTCGGAAACCAAATCTTTGCCGTCAAGGCGAAGATAACAAGCAGCGAGAGTTCCTTTGTGCGTGACTTTCACGAAGGCATGGTCTTCATCCGTAACAACCCGATTGTCTTGGGCCTACTCTTGATTGGTGTCGGCTGGGCAACAGGAGGAGGCGCTGCTCAGATCCTGTTCAGCATCTTCGCGATCGATGTCTACCATGGCGGTGATCGTGGCATCGGGATTCTCTATTCCGCCGCCGGGTTGGGTATTGTCATAGGGGCCACCATAGCCAACTGGTACTTCCGCAACAAATCGTTCGCGGTCACGAAGTGGGTTATTGGGATCAGTATGGCCTTGACGGGAATTTTCTATAGCATTTTCAGCTTCACCCAACAGATGTGGACCGGATTTATTTGGATCACTATGAGCCGCGTAGTGATGGGCATCAACCACATCATCGGAACGACACTGCTGATGAACATTGTTCCTTCGCAGTTCCGCGGTCGAACTTTTTCCACCAAGGAGACTGTTGTCATATTCACTATGGTCGTGTCGATGCTCCTGGCCGGAGTGGGCCAGCACTATACCGGACCGCGCACTATCGCACTGATCGCCGGACTCTTGACCCTGCTGACGGGTGTTGTCTGGTTAATTGCAAACTGGGCGGGGGTGTACAAGGAGGTTCGCGAGCGCGAGGAGGCTTCAGAAGACGCTTTGATTGCTGAGCCAAGTGCTTAAGCGTGAGTGTCGATCACCGCAGCCGTCACATGGCGGATTTTCGGGAGTCGAGGATCGAGTGGCCATTTCGACCCTCGATCTTCTATCCTGAATCCCGTCCCTCAATCGTCCTTGAAAAGAAGACCTGGCCATGCAACAAATTGACATCAACTGCGACCTGGGCGAGAGCTTTGGAGTCTACAAACTAGGCCAGGACGAGAACATCTATCCGCTTATCACCTCCGCCAATATCGCATGCGGATTCCATGCCGGCGATCCTCAAGTAATGCGAGCCTCCGTAGCATTGGCGGTTCAACACCAGGTGGCGATCGGGGCTCACCCAGGCACGGCAGATCTGTTGGGCTTTGGACGCCGCGGTATGGAGCTTTCCAAAGAGGAGTTGGAAAGCGGGCTGATTTATCAAGTCGGTGCCCTCGAGGCTTTTGTCAGGGTTCATCACTCTCGCCTGAGCCATGTCAAGCCGCACGGCTGGCTTTACAACGCTGCGGCTAGGGATTTCGAACTTGCCTTGACCCTTGCACGCACGGTCAAGGCTGTTTCGCCAACACTCGTGCTATTCGGCCTGGCGGGCTCTCAACTGATTAGAGCGGCCCAGGAGGTGGGCTTGCGGTGTGCGCAGGAAGCGTTCGTGGATCGAACGTACCAGAATGACGGCACGTTGACTTGTCGGAGCTCCGAGAAATCGCTGATCACGGATCCAGAAAGAGCGGCTCAGCAAGCCCTGAGCATTGTCTTAGATGGGAGAGTCCGGTCTGTTGACGGCACTTTCATTGATGTCCATGCAGATACACTATGCGTTCACGGAGACAACCCGAACGCGGTTTTGGTGCTGACTGAGGCGAGAAACAAGCTACTGAAGAACGCTGTAAGGATCCTTCCCTTCGGATCGGTTAACCAATAGTGGAGGCTTCATACTGTCTTCGCTGTTCACGAGACTGAAAGAACCTAGTCTCAGCACTTCTTGATAGCTCGACCTACTTTTGCTTGGCAATCATCGACCCCGTAATGTTGTTCGGCTATGGAATGTACTGCTGCGCCATCTCAAGCGTTCCATCATTGGACGTGTTGTCTATCGATACGATGTATGGACAGGTGGCATTTGGGGCTGACCAGACGATATTCCCATTATTGACGTTTGCATCAAGTGCTACTTGCTTCCAACCAAACCCAGGGAGACTTAGGGTCACGCTTTTCACCAGTGATCCGGCGTTGCTGAAGAGAGAAGCCACAACTGAAGTGGATGCGGCGCTGAGATTGACGCAACCCAGATTCATTCGTTGGCTCGAATTGATAGTCACGCCCACATTAGACCAAGACCGAGTTGGAGAGTCCGATGGACTGGCAGCTATCAATTCGACAGTCGGAACGCTGGTCGTATGTCTACCGCCAGCCGAGTCAGCATAGATCTCACAGCTTACAGTAAATTTATCGCTTGAGGAGACGCCACTGGCACTCTGGAAAAGGAGCGCGCCCCCTCCTGAAAATGCTAAGAACTGACCTAGGAAATCGTCCCAACGATAATACTTGTTGGCAGCAACCTCCAAACTCTTCAAAACCTGACTGCCGGCGGGGTCCATCACCAATACGTTGATCGAGTAAGCGTGATCGGTCGGATTAAACAGCTTGATTCTTGTTCTGAAGAAACTTCCATCCAGACCAGGGGCATTTGCCACTGCAGGCACGAGAAAACTTGTACTCGCGACCTCTGACTTTTTGACAGGAATCAGATCCCCAGCAGCTTCGGAATTGCCGAAAATGGCGTTCTCCAAAAGCTGGACATCCAGGGCATTCGGAGAACTGTCGGCGTTCACATCCAACGAAGCTGGCGAGGAGAAATTCGCTGTCAGAGCCTGCGTAGTGCTCACGTACTCATATGCGCCGATGTCATAGAAAGATTCCTGCGGGCGGGAAATTCCATCATAATCGGTGCTGGGGACGCAGTTGTTAGTACTGGGGGCGCACAGGTTGGTTCCCGCATTGCGAGCTGGACTAGCGGATGTGAGATGATAATCCCCGCCCCCGGCCAATTTGAAACTCACCAGGCGTGGGTCAGCCGTTATTGTTCCGGTCGCAATTCCTGTTTTGAGATCAATGGCATTCCGACCGTTGCCAAATAGCAGATTCTTGAGGTATCTATTGCCTGAACCCGTCGTCCCATACTCTCGAATCCCCGCGCCGCGATTATAGATCACCATATTGTTGGAAACGGTCGTGTTGTCCAGAGTGATCCCTCCTGGCAAATCGCCCGCTCCGGCTAAAATACCGCCTCCCACAAAATTGCCTTTGTCTGTCTTGGCACCATTATTAAAAAGCAGGTTGTTCGACACAATCACCTTATTGGCCGCGTGCCAGAGTTGAATACCAAAAGTACCGTTGTGATAGCAGATGTTGTTTTGAATGCGCCCCCGCAAGTTAGCGTGATAAATTCCCTGGGCGCTTGAGCAATAAGAGGCAGCCGGTAGTCCGTCCGCAGGCAGCGGTCCTATGTCATACACCAGGTTGCCCTGGACATCATTGTCGCTGGCGGAGTAATTACTGTTGTCGATGCCGGCTCCACCGCTCGAATTCAGGCATCCTTGGGAGACTGGAATTTGATGGACTTTATTTCCCTTGATCTTCACAAATGATCCTTTGTTATCGATGCCAAGATTCGTGGCTTGGTCTCCAATGAGTTCGAAGTTTTCGATGTTCACGTAGTTGCCGTAGTTCCTCCATATCGCGTAAGCTCCTGAAGAGACGATCTTCGCGCCCCATTTGACCTCGGATCGATAGCGGATTCGAGCCGATGTTGTGCCACTGGCGCGGGTGGACACACCTTCCGAGAGAGCGTTTGGAGTGACCACATAGGTTCCCGCCTTGACAAAAAGCGTATCGCCTGGTGATTGAGCTCTTGCCGCGCCGCGGTTAATCGTCAGACATGGGGCACTGCTGGTGCAGGGGTTCGTATCATTGCCGGTCTTAGCCACATAGTAAGTGGCGGCGTGAATTGTGGACGGCACGACTATAATTGAACTCCAGAGTGCAAGGCGCATGGTTAATACCAGCAACGCCATACCGTAGGTCGCTATAGAAGTCACTTAACAGCCTTTCGTCTTCGTGGCCACGGCCAGACTGCTTCAGGCTGATTGCTACGAACGGGCGTCAGGACACCGCGATTGAACACAACGCTATCCTCGTACCCGTAAGCGCTATCGACTTCGCACCCGTCGAGTCCAAATAGGGGCAGCTGCCGCAAGGCTTGCAGACTATGTGGGAGATGATGCTTGTTACCGGCAAAAAGAAGAAGAAACGCGGGAAATCATATCTTCAGTCTCTGAAGGAAAGCAAAGGAAAACTTTTCCAGGGCGGTTGATAGCGCACAGCTCCGCAGTGACAGGAAATCAGAAGGCGCTTTGTCACTCTCCCCGGGGAGGGTGGCAGGGCTTATGAGTGGAAGAAGTTCGAGGGTGAGAATCCAATTCATTCAGGGGAGATGTTGGAGGAACCTCTCAACCAGGTTCGTCTCTTGAGTGACCACGAAGAACAGTCGTTGCTCCTGGAATGAGAAGAGCCTTTGAACCATTGTCTTTCGCAAAATCTACTTCTACCAAGGTCGTATCGGCAGGGAAGAGAACTCGATCCAGTCTTTGCCCGGCACGAAGTCAGAAAACACTGGACAATCGCCAGGAAGCACCCTAAATTGGCCCGGTCGGATTCCCAGGGAATATTCCTGCTATCTTTCTCTGTGACAGCTGAGGGAAGATTTCCACAATGCCTAATTTCCTCCTTCATCGGCTACTGTGGAGGTGCTTGGAGTCTGGTGACTCTCCTGGTCTTCAAAACCAGTGTGCCCCGGCTTTGAGCCGGGATGGGTGGGTTCGATTCCCACACGCCTCCGCCATCTATTCCCTTTATTTTCAACCGAGTAGATAAAAGCCTAGAAACAAAACGACAAAAATTGATGACCTGATGGCACACTGCTAACAGTGCGGCTCACAACGTGCCGGCGACGGAACCGACACAATTCTTGAGAGATCAACTCGAACGCTTCCTCCTCCTGCCTCGGTTTCTCTCTGAAAAAGAGGGAGCTGCCCTGCAGAAGCAAATGCCCTGGCAAGAAGAGTGGATGGAGCGGAAGGGCTTGGCAGCCCCTCCTCTCGCTCTGTGAATTCGTCGCGCGCTGCCAGAGACCTGAAGCGGAAGAGCGAGGATTGCCAGGGCTTTTGCTTGGGGCAGCGGCACGCTTGCCTTCTAGCCTCAGGAGTTGTCAGCGCGCTTTCTCTGACATCTCTTGTGAGGCGTCTGCGTGCGGAGGGGTGGGTGTGCGGGGACAAGAATGACGCGGGCGAGTGGCCTTCCGCCCACAAGTGCTGGCTCATCCACCGGGAGATCGCTGTGAGGATTTGTGAAGCCGGCTGCTGGATCGACGCCTGTAAGGTTACTCGCAGCAAAGGAGAGTCACTACGTCAGCTTCTACTGCGCCGATGTCGCGCATGACGCTCTAGGAATCGACGAACTGGCTCAGAAAGTTCACTAACAGCGCTGCCAAACAGCCGACAGCAGAATCTCGGCGAACCCCAGTGGCTGCCTAGACGATCCTCTGCAGTTCATCTAGCGAAATCTCGTCCTACCGCCAGTCGTAGAGCTTGGTCGTCTGGGGCGACTCGTGGCTGGCGATGTGCTGCGCCAGTTCCAGATTGCCGTTCAGATTCTGGCATCAACAGATCGCGCGGTGCTCTGCGCCGAACCCAACGGTCTGACTCATCTCCGCATAGCGACACAATACGTTCGCGAGCTCCATCTGGAGCGGCGTCCGGCATTCAGGCGAGACAAGGGCCGGGCTACCCACCACAATGCAAGCACAGCGCGCGCGAGACGTTGCGACGTTAAAACGGTTGCGATCGTACAGGAACTGCATGCCCCTCGGGGCGTCTTCGGGCGTCGACGTTGTCATCGAGTAGATCACAACCGCGGCCTGCTGCCCCTGAAACTTGTCAACCGTGCCCACCTTAGCGCCGTGCAAACGCTGCATGAGCCGGTTAACCTGGTCGTTGTACGGGGCGACGATCAGGATGTCGTCACGGGTCAGTGGTCGCTCTCGGCCGTCGCGGTCTGTCCATGTCGTTCCGTCGCGAGTAAGAAGGTCGACGATCGTGGCGACGCGCTCGATTTCTTCCGCTGAATGGCTTTGATTGCCCTGGTGGGCTACCGGAACAAACCACAGACCCGCTCCC
>Ga0075423_10004315_pt1 | contig 13188 bp, 14 predicted proteins | sample SoiMethybrSBSTD2_FD_80114 | JGI IMG/M metagenome (GOLD analysis project Ga0075423, IMG submission 80114) | Bulk soil microbial communities from a Populus tree surrounding site in Tennessee, USA - Soil MetaG P. TD hybrid SBSTD2 | ecosystem: Environmental > Terrestrial > Soil > Tree plantation...
ACTCGGGATGGCCGATCACCCGTACCGTTATGTTTTTGAAATCAGGTAAATCGCTTTCCTCTCTGTTCGGCCGCCACGCCAGCAGATAATAGTTTGACGTCTCGTCCAGAATTTTGCCTACCCAATCATCAAAGTAATTCTGATTACGCAGAGCTCGCCCGCCGGTGTCTCTCGCAAGCGCGTGCATGGCATCCTGTGAAGCTGGAATATCTCGCAGTGAAGCACTCTCGAGACGACCCTTCATATCCATGGGAACATTGTTGGTTACGTCAAGCTGGCCTGAAATCAAGCCGCGTGCATCAATCGTGTAAACGACCACGCCCGCGCGCATCGCTTCGTCGATTATTCGATTTAGTGAGCCTCGGGGATCAGCATTGCGCGGTCCAGTTTCCAGCAGAAATCCATCCGAGATAAAAAAGGCAAGCTTACGACCTGGCAACATCGCCGAGGATTGCATCAACCTTTCAAGCGAGCTGTAGGTGTTGACGATCACAGACGCTGCTTGCAGGAGAATTAACCGGGCGCGGTTTATGACTTCCACCTCACATGCTTTCCGCGGGTATCGCTGCGGCGCCGCTTTTAAACATTCATCCACATAAAACTGGAAGACACCTGGATCGTCTTTACGTTCAATGGTAAGCGCCATGTACTCCGTCATGGGCGTACTCTCTCGCGACATGTCACGCACGTTGTATGGCTTTTGGGTTAAGCGTGCGGCTGCCGCGCGCAAGACTGTTTTGTTGTCGGTAAATTGCTGTAGAAAACCGATGTCACCGCTCGGCGAGGCAAGAGCTACGTGATCAGTCTCAACCATCTCGCGGTCGATGAACTTCGTTAGCATTTTTCGAGTGCGGTTCAGGCTGTCCAACGATAAATGGAGGTCGTCAATAAAAAAGATGATCGTGCGGCCATAATTATCCTTTGCTGACGACGTAGTATCGCCAGGCTGGTCCTTCGTTTCGCGGGTGGACAGGGCCAGTCGCTCCCGTCTGCTCCCCGCCTGCACTTGTTCAAAAAAGGAAATAGGCTGCGGTTTGCCTTCAACGATTAATTCAAACTGCTCTCGTTTCAGGCCGTTCACGAAATTGCCGCGGCTGTCGACTACCGTCACGCCCGTCTGGACCAGTTCAGTGTTGATACGGACGATATCTTCAGTCTGGGGATCTCTTGGTTGCTGCTGCGCCTGGTTCAGCACAGAGCTGACGAAGATAAAAGTAAACAGAGCAACTATTGAAATCCGTTTCATTTTTGTAGACGGAACCAAATCTTCGCCGCCGGAATAGAGAATAAGTAGCCCAACACGATCCATTGGATGATCAAGGCCAATAAGAAAATAGGCATCGGGGGCGAATGAGCATTGCCACTGATCATCACGCTAATAAGCATTGGAATCACAACGGTGACCTGCCACCACTCAGGTATGTCGCCATGGTGCGCGAAGTAGTTCTCGAACGGTGAGCTGGCACCCAGTACGAGCCACGTAATTAACAGAGCAATCGCCACGACCAGTAAAGAAAATGCCGCTTGGAATTTCAGTTTCCGAGAAGCTAAATCTGTCAGGTCGGAGTCGTGCATATTTCATCATACCGGATGGACTGAATTCGTCCCAGACTGAGCAGGAAAGAAATTTCGGCTCCGCAAGCTGGTGCCGCGTCTAATCCTCGAAATGGAGGATTGAGAAATGAAGAAAAGAGAATTTGGCATCCTATTGTCACTTGCTGCAATGGTTTGTTTTTCGGGCAGTGTCGTCACGGCACAACACTGGCGAATCGATCGCGGAGAACGTCGAGACCTGCGCGAGGATCGCCGCGATATCCGTTCTGATACAAGAGACATCCGATCGGACCGGCGCGATTTGCGGGCGGATGCTCGCGAGCGTCACCGAGATATTCGTGAGCTCAGAGAAGACAGGCACGACGGAGCTTCACGAGCAGAATTGCGCTCCGACCGCAGAGACATCAGAAGCGACACGGGTGATATTCGTCAGGACAGTCGCGATCTGAGATTTGATCGGCGTGATCGTCGCCGCGATGTGCGCGACTTCCACCGTGATCGGCGTCGCGCACGTCACGACTAAAAGCTCAACTCGACTTGGTCTTGCTGGACTAGCGTTAATCAGGCGTACTACGGGATACTAGGGCGTTCACAAGAAAGGAAAACAACCATGAGCCAGCAAGGCCGAGTCCTCGGTATCGGTGGTATCTTCTTCAAGTCCGCAAATCAGCAACAAATGAAGGAATGGTACGCACAACATCTCGGCCTCGCCGATAGCGGCCATGGCGTCATGCTGCCGTGGCGCGAAAAAGACAATCCTGAAAATGAGCAGATGACGATCTGGAGCATTTTCCCCGGCGCCACCAAATACTTCGAGCCCAGCACCGCTTCGTTCATGGTGAACTACATCGTCGATGACCTCGACGCACTGCTCGATCGCCTTGCGAAAGCAGGCGTCGAGATCGACCCTAAGCGCCAGGACGAAAGCTACGGCCGCTTCGCCTGGATATACGATCCCGACGGCAACAAAATCGAGCTGTGGCAGCCGCTCAATCCAACCGAATTGTGATTGCGGCTCGGCCGATCATTTTGGGGAGAGGTTCATCCTTTTAAGGACTTCGTTGAATCGCGGATCGTTGCGCAACGGATCCATCATGGGATCGACTACTGACACCCATCCAAACGACGAATCAGCCGGAACCTGCCGGCTAAGAGCAATCGCTTCCTCATACTTTCCATTCTCCACCAATGCCATGCCAAGCCAATGCCGAGTAAGAGGAAAAGTCGGATCGAGCTCGTAAGCATTGCGACCTTGTATAAGCGCCTTGTCGTACTTGCGGGCGTAGATATAACCGGATATCAGAACGGCATTGCTGATCATGGACAACGGTTCGAGCTCGACTGCTCGCTCCAATTCCTTTACCAGATCATCCGGATTGCTGGTTGCGCTAACATGTGCGAGCGCATAAGCGACGTGCGTGTATGAAATGTTTGGATCGAGTTCGAAGGATTTTTTGAATTCACGTTCAGACTCGGCCCAATTCCAATCATAGAGTGCGAGTGAGTCACCCAGCGCCGAATGTGCCTCCGGAAGCATAGGATCGATCTCGAGTGCGCGCATGGCAGCCGCTTTTGCGAGTGGAATGGAATCCTTCGGCGCGACATCCGGATTCTTACCCATCGAGTTGTATGCTGGCGTAACCATCCTTGCGGATCATGATGTTCTCAGGCTTGATGTCGCGATGGATAATTCCGGCTGCGTGTGCGGCAGAAAGAGCTTCGGCCACCTGCACGGCGACCTTCAAGATCTTGCTCAAGGAAAGAGGATCTTTTTGTAAGAGCTGCTCGCGCAGAGTTTGTCCATCAATCAACTCGGTAGCGATGTAGTTGCGATTATCAACCTCACCGATTTCATAAACCGTCAGGATGTTCGGATGATTGAGTGCGGACGCAGTCTTTCTTCCTGGATGAACCGCTTCAGTTTGTCTGGATCCCTGCTGAACTCTTCATTCAGAAACTTGATAGCCACTTTGCGATCGAGTTTGGTGTCCTGTGCGAGGTAAACCTCGCCCATTCCACCGGCGCCGATTTTGGAGATGATGCGGTAATGGGAGATTGTCGCGTTGGGGGATAGAGACATTTTCCGATTCCGAATCGAGTTCGGTATGGGCGCAATGAATGAAACGCACTACCTTCGCAACAGGATCAGTAATCCCGCGGCAATTGCAAGCACAGCCAGGGCGGTTGTGATTGTCGGTGAGAGATGTACATTAAGTAAAGGCAAAAGGCCTGAGAGAATCAGCCAGATTCCCAACAGCACCATTCCGAGGTTCCTACCAGCCAGACTGCTTGTTAACGCCATTGGTTCCTCCTCCGTTTGGATCGCGGTCAACGTTCAGTAGTAGGTGAGCGTGCGATAGGTGACAGAGAGCGGTCGTGTGCCTTGTGAGTCTGTCTGCCACTTCGTCAGTTTGGTCCAGTTGCCGTGCCCATCGAGCTGATCTGGAGCATTCGACGTTTTCTTCCTCGATCCGTCTTTGTTGAGTACGACCTCATCCATTAGCCGGTGCTCAACCGAAATCGTTCCGGTTTTTTGGAGCGAGCCGTCGGGGTCGTATTGTTCGAGCTGTTGACCGATGCGGACGGTCGTATTGGCGATAGACCCATTGGGCTGATAATTAGTTGTTTCGCTGCGTTTTGTTTCGGCTTCGTAAAAGTTCGTTGAAGCCAGCGATCCGTCCTCACGGTAGACCTTTCGCTCGCTGGTTAGCAGGAGTGGACCGTCGAAAGTGTTCTTGAATAGATCCAGTAAGACACCTTTCGCGTTGTACTCACTGATCTCAGTTGCGTGGCCCAGCTCATCTCGCTTGAAGGTTTTCTTCGAACGTAGCGCGCCGTCGCCGTTGTACGTCAGTACTTCTTTGAGCAGGTTGTACTCGTCGTAAACATCCACAGTCCGCAGCCACATTTTGCCGGCGCCATCGTAGTTGATAGCCTCCGTCATTTTTCGACCGTCGAATTTCATCACGATTCGGCGGCTGAGAACGCCCTTGTCGTTATAGATACGTAGATCAGTTCGATTGCCGTCCTCGTTGAACCAGGCTTCCATTTGCACCACTCTCGCTGCCTCAACGTAGTCGCCGTCTTTCGGAACAAACGTAGCGACTTCCACTCTAAAGGTGCGAACCGGCCCTTTGAGAGCGTAAGTTGCGTCGGCGATCGATCTCTCCTGGGCGTGGCCCAGAATGGACATTAGCGCAACCAGCACGACAGCCTTCAGAGTTTTCATATTCTTGACCTCTATCGCGGTTGCATTGTACCGCCTTTGCGAGTTTAGATTGCAGTAAATGATCAGCGTGCTTTGCATCCTGCGCATTTGGTGACATTTCTACTTGGGGTTTACAGTTTACAGAATTATGTTGACTTTCGGGTTTGAGGAGAATATCGTTCGCGCTTTCTATTATGGGCTGAATTCTCACGAGTCTTTGCTTTCTCGTTTACTCGCTAATCCAGCCTTGACACTGGGAGTGATGGTCTACCTCGCTTGCTTCCAGTCTTCCGTGAAGAAATAGTGGCTGCGTAGTCGCTCCTCTTCACCGTGGAGATTTTATGAGTTTCTGCGCGAAGACCTCACGAAACCGCTTGGCTTTTTCCACTCAGCGAGAAAAACCTTGTCGTGTTCTTGTCATCGGGAGAGGCGGTTCTTCCGACCCATCGGTTCAACCAGGTAGTGAGCACTGCTACTCACAGATTTCATTACAATAACTTTACGCTACGGAGGAGAGTCACTATGGCAAGGGAAAAGAAAAACCTAACATTGGATGAGTTTCGGGCCGCCCCACAACCGGAAGTCTGGGAGTCAGTGTTGGGGAAAGTCCAAGGTGGCACCTTTATGGATTGCCATGCAAAAATCCGAGCAGCTACAGGTATTTGGATAGAAGAACTCGTGCCTGTATTCCAGAAGTACGACGCTTTGCTTGCATTTCATAAAGTGAAGTGATTAAGGTGGCCAATAGCCGCCAACTATAACGACAGATCAAGACACTCTCAGGCAGATTAGGCAGTTCGCCCCTGGGGCAGTCACGCCTTACTGCGCTCGCGCTCGTTCTCTTTTCGTTAGAAGGTGTTGAGAGCCGAGAAGCCGATTGGCGCATCCGGTTTCCGAGCCGGATTGCGCCATCGGCTTCGAGAGATCACGCAGCCTCTGCTTAAATCCAAACTCCGAATCCATTTGTGGCCGGCTTGATTGCTCTATGGTCCACGACTCGACAGGCTTTTCACTCGAAAACATCACCGCTGGCCAGGCACAGATGGCATATGTGATGAAGGTCCTCGTCGATAAGGCAAATCCCGCGCTTTTTGAACTGCTGGATCTGAACGACGATCGAATTTTTCTTGAACCGCTACTGTTTGCATACTTCAATTCGCCCAGCCCGCTCGTCAGCCTTGAGCAGATTCTCTTCGGCTACATCGAGAATGATAGGAAGCCTGGTGTAGAAGCATATGCCGATGAGAACGGCATTGTGAACGTGCCTGGAATTGGCGATTTGCGAACTACATACCCGAACAGGAAACTGCGGTTATCATGGGATGACGTCATTAAAGCTTGCATTCTCGAGTTTCACGATGGAAGAGTCGACTTCGAGTTGCAAAGCCCCAGATACTTAGAAGGCTCAAACATTGAAATATGCCGGTATAACCACCCCTTGCTGAAGAGGTTTTATACCAGTCCGGATGGCAATGCCTTAGACGTCGAAGTCATTCATAGCATCGATCATTTTGAAAAACTCAATAAGACACTCCGAATCGTTGAGAACTGCTGTCCTTCTTATTTCCACGAGATAATGGCAGTTGCAAAAAGGATCGTCGTCTTCCGCAATTATCAGGTTCGACCGTTCGTGACGATATCAGCTCATGGGACGGTGTTTCTCAGTGGGAATGAAAAGTCTGACGAACTATTCTTTCTTGCAGAAATCATCCACCAATTCGGCCACAATATTCTCAACGCAGTTCTCTTTGAGACCTCGGACTACTTCAGAATAGATCCCAGGACCCCGATCGCTAACTACACTCTGAGCGAGAGTGATCACAGAACGATTTTGTCCGCCTTCCACGGCCTTTATACTACGACGAAGATCGCCGAGTGTTTTGATATTATTTTCGACAAAAACATATTTCACGGCAAACAGCGACATGAATTGTTAGGACGCCTGGCTGATAATGCGGACCGTACCACGACCGGTTTCGAGCAGGTTGATAGAAGCACCATATTTACAGAGCAAGGTGAGTTCATGTACCAGAGAATGAAAGAGACTTGCCATGATGTTTACGCTCGGAGGGCAGATTTGCTGGCCCCGTTAGACACTTCAAATCAGCCCTTCGTGTTCGACTATGATCTCTTCTTACAACGAAACGCCCTGACCGAACTCCAAGAGCATGAATAGATTCCTGAATAAGGCCATCTGCTTACACTGCAAATTGCCATTGCAGGATTTCGCCTGGCCCCGTGATAGTGTGGCCTGCTCGAATTGCAAACAGACATATCCGCTGGTAGGCAACAAGATCCCTATCCTGGTTGAGAATCCTTACAAATACCTTGCCCAGCTATATATCCATTATGAGAACTACTTGAAGCAGCAAGATGGTGAGATCCTGAAAATCGCCAATGCGATAAGTTCCAATCCATCGCGCATGCCAGTCCTTTCCGCATTTCAAGAAGCGATTCGCAAGAACTGTGAATCGGTGAGGTCACTTCAATTAGAGATCCTACCGCACCTTTCCGTTGAAGTGCTGGCCGCCGTCGACTTGAAGGAAGCTCCGTTCAATGAAGGAAGCTCATATCTAACGACACTCTCGTATCTCCAGAGGGACTGGTGCCGGTCTCACGAAGGTGAGAGTGAGTTGACCGCCTTGGAAAGGCCGCTCTTTGCTAAGCTCAAGGAGTTGGGTGCGGAGCGCGACTCTGTGCTTGTGCTCGGCGCCGGTGCGGGAAGAGTAGCCTGGGATTTGCGGCAACTCTACGATCAGGTATATGCGATCGACATGTCGCTCATCATGGCTTATTACTTTTATCAGCTACTGAATGAAGATCTGGAGTTCTTCGAGCTTTCCGCGAATAATCTCCGAAGGAGCATCGACGCGGTGCGCCGGCACACCGCCTCGCTTCAGCCACACGTCAGCGATAAGGACTCGCTGAGCTCATGTGACAATCTTTCCTATTTTATTGGAAACGCACAAAACATCCCGCTGCCCGATCATTCGCTGTCTGCGATCATATCGATTTACTTCACTGATCTAATACCGCTAAGGACCCTCTTGCCAGAAGTCAAAAGGACTCTCAAGGAAGGCGGACTGTTCGTCCACATGGGGCCACTGGAGTACCATTTCACTGATCTCAACGACTCACTGGCGGCCGATGAAATTAAGACCGTATTTGCAGCGAACAACTTCTCAATAGTTTACGAAACCGACATTCCGGTTATGCACCTGCGGTCCGCCGCATCGATGGCCGCGAGATTTTTCGACAACTGGTTCTTTATTGCCCGTCAAGGCACGTCGCCCGCAGCGCCAACGCAGAGCACTATCAATTTCGATAGCGTCCTTAAACTCGCAGGGCCACTTCGTTTTGAGAAACTGGGCCTCATCTCCCTTGAGGGCGAGGAAGTGCTGGAGACGAAGCTTGTCCTACCGTCAGGCGAGAAATACGACGGAGCGAGCTCCGTGCTGGATATCCTGCGAATCATCGATGGCCGTCGGAATGCGAGGGAAGTGATAGAAATCCTCGCGCAAGACTATGAAATCCCGGACGACTCAGCCCGCGAGACCATTCTTTCGACTCTCAGTATGCTTATTGACAAGGGTGGGCTCGAAATCACTCATTGAAGGTGCAATATGGGCTGCTCTGGGCCAACAAGGCCGAGGATCGATTTTAATCGGCTCAGTCGTATAGGTTTTGGGGGGCATCGCATTACCACTCGCTCATCCGAGCATCGGGAAGCTCTCACTCGGGCGCTCCAACTCGGTTGCAATGTGCTGGATACTTCAGCGGATTACATGCAGGGCGAGTCGGAGCTCCTCATTGGACAAGTTCTTGCTGAGAATCCCAAAATCGCCGCGTTCATAATCACCAAGTCGGGTTATGAGATTGAGGATCGTTCTGATCCGGACTGTGACGGGCGAGCGACTGGTCATTTCCTGCACCCTGATTCTTTGCGCGCCCGCATCACTCGTTCGCTTGAAAGACTTGGATCCGGGCATATTGATGGCTATTTACTGCATAATCCCGAGGCCCAACTAGAGTGGCCTGAGAACGCTCCCAGCCTGGATGAATTTTATGCCCGTATCGAGGAGGCCTTTGCGTTTCTCGAAGAGTGTGTGGAGCGGGGAACCATTCGCTACTATGGGATCAGCTCAAATACTTTTCATTTACCGACTTCGAACGCTAATACCATCAACCTCCATCGGGTTTTGAAGCTGGCCCACGCTATCTCAAAGAAGGCTCACTTCAAGTTGATCGAGTTTCCATTTAACCTCGTGGAAACGGGTGCGATCCAACCTCACCACGATGGAGTTAGTCTCATGCAAGTGGCCCGGTCCAACGGCCTGATCACGTTCGCCAACCGGCCACTGAATGCCTACACTTCCGCCGGCGCCTTGCGGCTCGCACTATATCCTGAGGATACGATGGCGCCCATTAATGAGAGCCAGGACCGTGCTGTTGTTGAGACATGGCTTGAACAAGTGAGCTGTCAACTACGCGCCATCGGCGAGCCCGATGATCCGCTAGCGTTCGGTGTAGTACAGCACCTAAACAGACACTGGATGGACATTGGTAACCCGGAGGCCGTGGAACAGATCTTTAACCAGTACCTGTATCCGTTCCTGATGCGATTATATCGCGATGAAATACCGGAGCCTGATCGCCAAGTTTGCCAGTCCCTCTATGAGGTTGCTATCCGGCACGCCCGTCTAACTCGGTCTCGCCTGACACAGGAATTCCGAGCTGCGCTCGTGCAGCGAGGAGAACTCGCCGCGGACGATCGGAGGCCTCTGCCGGTGGTTGCCTGCGAGCGCTACCTGAGCGCCGGCATCGATTGTGTACTGGTTGGGATGAGCAAAGTGCAGTACGTGGAAGATCTGAAGCCACTGCTGGCTTAAGGATTTCTCTTGCCTGCAAGTTCCTCTAACAGATCATAAAGAATCGGATACGCTGACGTTGTTCGGTGTGCGTGAACGAGCTCGTGCATGAGATGGAAGTAGACTGCGCCTGACTCTTCTATATCCCGTTTCAACTCCTGCGTCTCTGTTAAGTGGATGAACGCACTCGTCTCGTCGATCAAATCATCTTTCGTTCGACGCGGTATTCGCGCGTCGTTCCAAAACGAGAGACGTGTTCGATCAAACTGAGTGTCAGCACCGAGGACACGCTGAATGTCCAGAATGTCAGCATCAATGAGGATTTGTCTCTCGATGCAGTTATCAGATTTGAGTTGAAGGATGGCTAACGCTTCGATGCCGGCCCCGGGAATACTACCTAGCCAGTTCTCAAAAATCCTCTCACTCTCACGTTCCCATTCATCTGAACCTTCATCTTGCCGGCCTGCATCGTGAAAGGCGGCAGCCATTTGAAGTTCAAACAGCCACGGAGTTTTTATTCCCGTATGACGCTCGCGAAAAACTGTTAACAGCCCCGCCCAAAGAGCAACACGTGTGGCATGCATCGGTCCATGTATTGCACGAGCGGGTATACAACCCTCGCTTACTTTAGCGACGTACGTCGGGTAATCAAGTCGAACGCCGTTGAAAAACCCATAAAACGGATTTGGTAGAATTCGACTGGCGCCGTGATCGTCATACACGCGCGGTGATTGTGGGAACAGAGAACGATAATACGGGAGCACGTTCTCCTCGATCGCGCGGCCGATGCGGAGTTGTAGCGCCTCTCGTTCCTCGATGCTTTCGATCATTCTCTTAAAAGTTGGGCGAGTCCCTGACCCTCGACCGTAATAAAAGGGCCTGTGCCCACCTTCAAGACACTTCGAATCCAAAAGGGACCTGTCAGCAGGATCTCCACCTCGTCTGAAGGTATTTTGGCCGAAACGCCTTTCCAGTACTCACGTGCGGCAGACAGAATGTCCTCGGCGATCACCGTGGTGTCCAGCAAAGCTGCCCTCGCTCTGAATACTTGACTGCCATCCAGCGTTTCAATCTCCAGAATCGTCCGTTGTTCCTCGCGGAATCCGTAGCGCTTGGCACACTTTGCAAGATCCGCATTACGCTCGACGAGAAACAGGCAGTTACTACGCGACGGTAGTTGGGGTGCAACTTCCTGGCGCACCATTTCGAAGAGTAATTCGCGAAGACATGTTACGAGGTAGTCTTTGGCGGCGAGTGTATGGACCAACGACTGTACCTCCGCAGATGTACGGCTGCTATCGTCAGGCGTCTCCGCGCGTGCTCGCGAAACATTCTCTTCGTACGATGCTCGTGCGAACACTCTTCGCCAGTAAAAGTTCTGCTCAGTTTCAGGAGTGCAGCATCGATCACCCGGAACCCAATTTCCGGGGGCGAGTTGACTGAAATGGTAATAGGTAGTCACTCAATTATCGTGCTCAGGTACTAGTAGTCCTGCGATTACCATCTTGCGCACGACGTTCAATTTTGAAGCGTCGTCTATCACATCAGGTAACTCGCGCGCGGCAAAACTATCGTGGCTTGCGACGAAATCCAGCACTTCGGGCACGCGTTTCGGAAAGGTAACGACGTTGCCGGGGAAATAAAGCCTCGACTCGAGTTCTGTCGTGTGAACGCAACAGATCGTTCCCAGGCGATGACGGAAGCGACTGCTAATGGTTGTTTGGTCGAGTGTGTCCAAGCTTTCCAAACCACCATCATCGAGTGGCGACAGCGTACTGATGAACTTAATGTCGATCTGAGTTATAGCATCGGACAAGAATGGGTATAAGTCTCCTATCGATCGTTCCGTGGACTGCGACAGTATTTCGCGGCACCACGCTGCTTGTCCGTCGGGACTCGGAGGCAACGTGAAGCGCAGGGGCAATTCGTTTCGGGCGCGAAGTGCAAGCGCCTCTTTGAGCAGGTCGACCCAACTAAAAGAGGACAAACCCAGAGTTAAATGAAGCGAGCTCGTGTCTGTTGACTGTGCCGCGTGGACCAAACCTCGCGGCAGGTACAAAAGATCTCCTGGTTCCAGGCGCACAATCTGTTTCGCATCACCCAGCGTTGAAGCATCAACATCGAAATGTTCGCCGCGGAGAGGTTGTTCAGCAGCAAACCCATACAGTCGCCACTCCTTTGAGCCTTCGAGTTGAAGAACGAAAGCATCGTGATCGTCAAAGTGCGGTCGCAGTCCTGAAGCGTGTGCAGGCGTGAGATAGACGTTGGCGCCGATGGGTTGTCGAAAGAACATTTCAAGACCGCGGGATAAGAACGAAGTCTCTCGATGACGACTCTGAAGGTTGTTAATCACGATCGTATATCCGTCTGCATACGCTGCCATCAATGCCAAGGGGCTGGCGCGACCTTCGTCATCAAAAATGATTCGTTCAGGATCGGGCTCACCGTCTTTCACAATGCGAGCGTCTCGCCGGTTAATCCAGGTGAATGAGAGCAGCCGGTGCAACTCCCTTCGATCAAGCAAACCTTCGTAATGTTTGGGGTTGGCACGTTTAATACATAACGGCTTGCGCTCCCAGAACTCACCTAGAAACGTTTCATGTGAATAAGGCAGGATTAAATCCTGAAACGTGGGGAGCCGTTGTGAGCTCATCAGTCAAGCCCGCCCTGATACGACGTTTCCACGAAATGAAACAGAATCGAAGTAAAATTCTCGCCCTGCGGCAGGTCGCGGCGAAAGTGCGGAAGTTCCCGGCCTTTAAATATGATTGCATCGCCGATACGCAGACGGACCTCGACGAGGGCCTCGTCTACAGGCGACTCCACATAAAGTGGCCAACGTTCACCGCCGGCACTTGCGTCAACGCACAACGAAACTGTGAATTCACATTGCGGACGATCGGTGTGTCTGTCGAGCTTTGCGCCGCCTTGGTAGACGCAAAGATAACTGTATGAAGGTTTGACTGGTACCGGAAACGCTGGTCGTAATTCCTCTGCGACGAGTTGATGAATCCATTCCGCCAGCGGTTCACGGTGAGCAGCATGCTGATTCGGATTCCCATCGCTTAAACGGATAAAACCTTTTGCAAGACATTGCCGGTAATAAAGACCAATTGCAGAAACTAAATGTGAAGGAATTAGTGAAGGCACGACGGCGAAGCGCCGTGTTACAAGCTGCTTGCTAGCCTCCTCGAGCATGTTGCACCACTCGCCGCGAACCGGCGAGGCGACCGTATTAGCGAAAGACTTTGCGGCACTCGCCGTCCGACCATTCGATGAATCAGGAATTGCGCCGGACGGTGCCGCACCGTTCGACTTGCTCTTCAGTGTTTCTAGTTGCGACCTCGACAAACTATAAGGAAACCAAACACCCCGCACTGGGTCGCGCAGCGAAACAATTTCACCCTGTGGCAACACGCGAAGAGGAACATCAGGAAAGTAGCGCAGGCCGGGCTCGAACCGGATGTCAATAGACGCGTCTTCCCAAAGCTCACCCGGTTGGAGCTTCTCGGTACTTACTGTTACGTCCAGCTCCACCGGAGTCCGCGACTGAATCAC
>Ga0075423_10004321_pt1 | contig 13181 bp, 13 predicted proteins | sample SoiMethybrSBSTD2_FD_80114 | JGI IMG/M metagenome (GOLD analysis project Ga0075423, IMG submission 80114) | Bulk soil microbial communities from a Populus tree surrounding site in Tennessee, USA - Soil MetaG P. TD hybrid SBSTD2 | ecosystem: Environmental > Terrestrial > Soil > Tree plantation...
CTTCAGACTTCAGACTTGCGGAGACGTGATCCACGATCTCTTCGCGTTTCCGATCCCAGTAGATCTTCCTGCCCTCGCGATAGCTGCGCGTCGCCATGATCACGGCGACGGCGTGCGCGAAGCCCGTGTCGATGTGTCCGTTCGGCGTCTGACGGCTGCGGATGCATGCCAGCCAGTTGTCGGTGTGCGCTTTCAGGTTGTCGTCCTGTTTGACGGGCGCGATGTCGCTCTTCCCCGCCAGCAGCACCGGCTCCGGCTTGGGTTTGTTCGAATGCAGATCGAAGACGACGTTCGATCCCCACAGGCTCCGGTTCTCCGGCACGAACCACCACTGCGGGCTGCCTTCGCCGCCCGGTGAATACAGCGTGCCGCGCGTGCCGCGAATGATCGTGTGATCGCCGTGCGAGTTGCCGAACGTCGTGCTGTAGCTATAGAGCACTTCGTTCTTCGCGAACGTCGAGACGCATTGAAACGTGTCCGGGTTTTCACGCACGTCGTGCCACGCGAAGATGCCGCCGTTCGAGACGGTGTCGTCGGGGACGAACGTGTCCAGATAGAAAGGCGCGAGCCCCGCGCCATGGCTGTACCACTGGTCGGTGATGCCGCCTGAGAAGTCCTTGAAGATGCGGAACTCGAAGTAGACGCGCGGATCGAACGGGCGCTCGGACCGTCCGAGCAGCCAGCGCTTCCAATCGGTATCGCGCTCGCGGATCGAGGCCACGTTGCCGTCTCTCGGGACGTGCCAGCGCGGGCCGTTGTAGTTCCAGCTCTGACTGATCGAAACGATTTTCCCGAGCTTGCCGCTCCGGACCATTTCGCGGACGCGCTGCTGATACGGGCAACTCAGCCACTGCGATCCCATTTGCACGACCTGGCTGCTCGCCCGGACCGCGTCGCGCGCCAGCTTCGCGTCCTCGAGCGTATTCGCCATCGGCTTCTCGCAATAGCAGTCCTTCCCCGCCCGGACGACCTCCGCCAGGACTCTGGCGTGCTGATGATCGCCGGTGGCGATCATCACGGCGTCCAGATCCGGATCGGCGAGCATCTCCTCGGAGTACTGGAACGTCTTCGGCCGCTTCCCGAACAGCCGCTGCGCATCGTCGGCCGCGCGGTTGCGATTCACCGACCACAGGTCGCAGACGCTGCGCAGCTCGAAGTTGCGGTCGGTTTCGGCGGACAGCTTGAGCATCTGCCGGTGGCCCTCCGACCGGTGTCCGCAACCAATCTGGCCGATTTGAATCCGGTCGTTCGCGCCGATGATGCGTGAGTAGGATCGCGCGGTCAGCAGCGCCGTACCCGCGGCGAGAAAGTCCCGGCGTGACACGGTATCCATGCAGACCCCCTGCGTATAACCGTGGCTATGCTAACACTTTCCCGCATCTGCGGATTTCGGATTGCGCAATCCTCAGTGCTGAAGGGCGCGCAAGTTGAGGCTGTCCGCGATGTGCGTCAGCAGCGCGTCTTCTCGTTTTTCCTCCTCGAGCGTCCACTCGAGGAGATGCCTCACCTCGCTGTTGTCGAGCGCGATCGCCCACGTCCGCAGGGTGCCGTATGCGGCGATCTCGAAGTGCTCGACTTCCTGCACGATGGCGACGAGCGCCGCATCCTTCACATTGGGCTCGGCGTCGAGATCGATGACGCGCTCGCTGTCCTTGATCATGCCTTTCACGCTCTCGCAGTTCTCCGGCTTCGGCTGCAGATCGAAGAGCCCGAACACCTGTTCCAGCCGATCGACGTGAATCTCGGTTTCATCGAGATGCGCGTGAAACGCGCGCTTCAGATCGGGAGACGAGGCGGCCTCCTCGATCTCGGGGAGCGCATTGACGAGGCGGCGCTCCGCGTCATACACGCAGCGCAGCTCGTAGACGAAGAGGTCCTCGAGGGTCTTCAGATTTCGAGTCATCGTGCCAATTCCTTTCCGGCGTCTCTCACCGAGCGAAAGCCCAGATGATTGGTTCCCGTGGTGACTTCGCCTTTTCCTCTGGTGCCGACCATGTAACGGGAGCAGTACTGATCCGTGCAGAGAAACGACCCGCCGCGCATCACGCGCTTCCGTTCCGCCGGCTCGTCGGGATCGAGCGCAGCGGCCGGTCCCCGCGGATTTCGGGCGATGCCGCCCGCTGACGCGAGCTGGGCGTAGTAATCGGCGCGATACCAATCGCTGACCCACTGCCACACGTTGCCGGCCATGTCGTACAGCCCGTAACCGTTCGGCGGATACGCAGCGACCTCGGTGATGCCGATGTGACGGTCGTCGCCCGTATCGCTCGAGGGAAATCGTCCCTGGTACGTGTTGGCCATCCATCGGCCCAGCGGCTGGAACTCGTCGCCCCACACGAAGGGCTTTCCCGACAGACCGCCGCGCGCCGCGAACTCCCATTCCGCTTCCGTCGGCAGGCGCTTGCCCGCCCATTTCGCGTAGGCCTCGGCGTCTTCGTACGCGACGTGGACGACCGGATGCCTGTCGCGGCCCCTGAGATCGGTTGACGGCCCGCCGGGATGACGCCAATTCGCCCCAGCTACGTACGACCACCATTGGAAGGAGTCGTTCAGCGGGACCGGATGATCCGGTGGCGCAAACACGACGGACCCGGCGACGAGGTTGTTCGGCGGCGCACCGGGAAAATCCTCCGCGCGCGGCGTCCGCTCCGCGACGGTGACGTAACCGGTCGCGCTCACGAAGCGCGCGAACGCGTCGTTGGTCACGACCGTCGCGTCCATCCAGAACCCGTCGACGTGGACGCGATGGATCGGGCGCGCGTCTCGCGTCGCCTGCATGCCGACGTCGTCCATGCGCGGGGGATCCTGCGCGCCCATGGAGAAGTCGCCGCCCGGAATCCAGACCATGCCGTCGGGCGCCTCGCCGGGCGGCCGACCTTCGTTTTCAAACGTCGCGACGAATCCCGCGGACGGCGCGCTCGTGGACGCCTTCGGCGCGGACTGCGCATCGGGTGCACGAAATATCCAGAGTGCGCTCGCGCTGACGGCGACAACGGCTGTTGTGAACCCGGCCCACCAACGCCGATGGTTCATGGGTGCGCCTTTCTGCCGAAGTCTCTGTCTCATCGTGATCGTTGGCTCGTGACCGCTGCCGCTGCCACGAACGTGCCAGGCGAACGCTCGCGCGTCCCGGTACTCTCCTTGCGGGCATCCCCTCCGTTCGAAGGATGATCACGAAAACCTCCCGCCCCCTCGTCTCCACGCTCACCACCGTGCTTCGCGCCCGCAGACTCCCCCACCTCGTTGCCGCCGTGCCGCACCGAACGGCGGCGGGTCATTCCTCCTCCTTTGGCAGCGGTGCCGGCGCGAAGCACGGATCTCACGCACACCCCCGCCATATGTGATCGTGTTTTCACAGCAGATTGGGTTTTATTCTTTGCGGCCTTCGCGGCCTTTGCGTTCTTGGTCCCGTTTCAGCGTGTGCGTTCCACTAGTCGTATGCGCGAATGTACCCGCCGTCGGTCGCGCGCCTGAGGAATCGCTTGTCGATCAACGTCCTCAGCACCACGTCGCATGTGGTGGCATCCAGGCCCCACAGTTTCTGAACCTGCGGCTTCGTCAGGTGCAGACCGGGCATTTCGAGGTATTCGGCCCGAACGAGTTGGAGCCAGTCGGTGATGTCGTGTGTGATGGTGTGCATGGCGGTCGCTCCGCGCGCCTCGAGAGTGATGTGCGCTTGACGACCTACTCAGGCAACGGCTGTGCCTGTGATTCGCGTCCGGGCGCGCCCCGTCAGGCCTGCTTTCGCGGCCGGCGGGCCGCGCGTGATGATGACGGGATGTTGTCAGCGCACCAATATTCCGTCACGCTTCATTGGACCGGCGCTTCCGCCGGGATGGTCTGAACATCCATCGTGACCTGGAGCCGGCTGCCAAGCAGCCGGGCGGTCACCGACTCCTGCTGCGCCCGCACTCCGAGCTTGGACAGGCGATCGGCATCGAGGGTGGACGTGACGATCGCGCACGGCTCGAGGGAGATGAGGGCGACGGCGTCTCGATCGGCGGGCACACGAAGGTGTCCGCTGGACACGTAGCCCATCACGTCGATCCCTTCGGCGGCCGCGAGCGCGAGCAGCGTGCTCATGAAACAGGCCTCCGCGGCGAGCAGCAGCAGGTGCTCGGGCAACCATTCGGCGTCCCGACCCACCGCGAGCGAGTGGCCGGCCGCTTCCCCCGTGCCCTCCAGGCCGCTGTTCCACACGGTCTCCGTCTCGAACGACGACACCGCAGCCGACTTGCCAAACATGCTGCTCCTCCCGATCATTGGCGGCCTCCGGTCAGTGGCGAAGCGTCAGCACCGGACAGGTGGCGCGACGCACGATTTGGTTCGTCGTCGAACCGAACAACGTTTCGAGCGCGTTCCGGCCCTGGGCGCCCATGACGATCAGATCGATCGCACCGGCCGATGCGGTGTCGAGAATCTCGCGGTACGGCGTCCCGTGACCGATGCGAACGCATAGTCGACTCAGTTCGTGCGCGGGATCGGGAACGAGCGCGGACAAGTCGGCGAGCGCATGGCGCTCGTGCCGAAGTCGCGCGGCCCGGTCCGAGAGCGACCCGGACGGTGAGGCTTCCGATGCGGCGTCGTGCTGCGGCATCTCGACGACGTACAGGACGGTCAGCTCGGCGCGGGCGTCTCGCGCGAGCGACAAGGCGAGCTCGATCGCCGCCAACGACGGTGCCGAAAAGTCGACAGGGCACAGGAGCCGCGCGAACGGCAGCTTCGACGTCTGCCGGCCGCGCGGCGGTACAGTCAGCACGGCGCATGCCGCCTTGCGCAGGACTTTCGCGGCAACCGATCCGAGCTGGAGATACTCCGAACAATCCGAGCGATGCGCCCCGATGACGATCAGGTCGGCGTGCAACGAGGCCGCGCGTTCCAGAATCGCGGGTGCTGGCGTGCCGACGTCGAGCGCGAGATCGATGTCGACGCCGGCGCTCGTGGGCCACGGGATCGCGGCGGCCAGCTCGTACCTGAGCCGTGCGGACTCGGCGCCGACGAACACCGGCGGCGGGACGCAGGCGGTGACGGCGAGCGCGGCCACCGGCGACGAGACCGGCATGCAGACGTGCTGCGCCATGACGGACGCGCCATGCCAGCGAGCGATCACGATCGCGTGCTCGATGGCATGACGCGAGGGGTCTGCCACGTCGATCGGACACAGAATGCGCGTGAACCGACGCATGGCCGCACCGTGGTTATGGCGTCGCGCTCCCTTTCAGCACCGGCAGCGTGTACGAACCGCCGAAGACGATCGTGCGACCCTTCGGGCGAGCCTCCGCTTGATACTCGGGCTCGAATTTCCCGTAGAGGGACAGTCCTTTGGCCGGCATCAGGAAATTCCCCTGGAATCCGATGGCATGCACTGAATACCGTGGAGTCAGGCTCGCGGGCAGACCGCCGGCAAACGTGCCGCCGTTGTCGGACACCTGCCATTGGTCGTACCCGATGATGCCGAACTGCAACAGCTTGTGCTCGTTGCTGTCCAGCGGAATCGCCTGGCCCAGTCCCCACTCCATCGTGAACGCCTGTCCTGGCGTGATATCCGTGCCTTTCCGCCTGGTGTGGATTTCCCAATCGCCGAACACGTTCGCCGTCGTACCTTTGTTTTTCGTGAGGTACGCCGTCGTCGCGCCGTTGATGTGGTTGCCCCAGTATCCGGAGCCGACGTTGTCGGTCGAGCCGGGAGTGTAGCGGCCGCTCGGCACGACGAAGGCGTAGCCGGCGTTCACGTCGGCGCGGTCGTAATGCCAGCCGAGCGTCGCCGGCTGCACCCACGTGTCCGACATGGCGTAGCCGGTCGTGCCGCTGACGTCGAATCGCGGCAGCGTGAGCGAACCGTTCGCCGCCGGGACAATGGCCATGATCACCAGCTTGGCGCCGGCCACTTTCGGCGTCGGCACATAGAAGAAGAAGTTCTCGATGACCCAGAATTCGTACGTGCCGTTCACCGGCAGGGAGTCTCCGTTCTCGTCCCTCAACGACTTCGCGCGGTAGTTCAGCTCCATCGACGCGTAGGTGAAGCCCGGATTCGGCAACACGCCGGCATTGAGGCCGGACTGTCCCGGCACGTACTGACCCTTCTGCTGCGCCCACGACGGCGACGCGGCGGTCACGACGAGAACCGCGAGCAGGATCGCCGCACGCTTGATCTGCGAAACCATTTCTCGATCCTTTCCTGAAAATGAAACGGTTGCCCCACCGCCGAACGTAACAGCGCGGCGCGATCGCCCGCTATGCGGATTCGGCAGGCGCGGGCCGTTCAGAAGCGCCAGCTGACGCCGGTCGAGAGCAGGAAGTTGTGGCTGTAGAACGCGCTCGCCGGCCGGCCGTCGGTACGGGCGACCACGGATCCGTACCGCACGATCACATCGGCGGCATCGATACGTATGCGAGGGCGTCCGCCGGACGTGAGGCCGATCGTGGCGCCGCCTCCGATCTCGGTCGTGAACGCGGTGTAGCCGACCGCGAGCCCGCATTGCAGCGTGACGGTGATGATCTGCGACCGACACGGCGGCGGCTGCTGCTCCTGTGTCGAGAAACTCAGGAAGCCGATCCCTCCGCGTCCGTAGAGCTCGAGGCGCGACTGCGTGGCCGCGGCCTTCACGCCGATCCCGCCGAGGAGGCGTTGCTGGCCAGCCAACACGGACGTCGGCGAGTTCGAGCCGCCGGGAAACCACGTGAGCGCGCCGTCGATCGCGAATAACCGCGCGAACGACCAGTCGACCGTCCCGCGGAGTCCGACGTTGGTGTGGTCGAGCTCGCTCAGCTGCATCGCGGCGACGCCGCCGCTCACTTCGATGGGTCGTCCCGGCGTCTGCGCCGCCGCCGGCAACGGGACGGCGACGAGCGCAATCACGCTCAGGGCGATGGATATGGCAAGAACCACTGATGCCGGCCGCATGGCGATCAGAATCGCCAGCCGACGCTGGCCGACAACAGCAGGTTATGGCCGTAGAAGCCGGTCGTGATCACGCCGCCCGGGCGTATCGCGTCGAGTCCGTACCGCACCATGAGGTCGCCGGCTTCGAGGCGGAGCCGCAGCCGCCCGTCCTGGTCGAGGGCGACCGTCGCGCCGCCGCCGAAGTCGAAGGCGAAGGCTGTGTAACCCGAGGCGAGCTGGCAATCGAGCGTCGCCGGAAAAATCGTGAGACACGCGAACGGCGCGTCTTCCCTCATGAAGTCGAGGACGCCGGCGCGCGCGCGGCCGAAGAGCTCGACGTTGCCCACCGCCACGCCCGACGTGACGCCGCCGAGCGCCATGATCTTCGACTGGTTGCTGAGGATCACGTTCGCCGCGTTGCCGCCGGTCTGCCAATTCCGGGGGAACCAGGAGAAGGCGCCGTCGATGGCGAGCGCCGGGAGCAGACGCCAGGCGGCCCTGGCGCCCAGACCCGACGTGGTGACGTCGAACTCGCTGAGATGCAGCGTCGTGAACTCGCCGCTCACTCGGAACGCCTGGTCGGTTTGCGCGGCCGCGGGGGATGACGCGGCCGACACCGCCAGGAGACCGACGACGACGAACGATGCGAGCGTGCGTGCTGGCTGTGCCGAAATCATACGGTGCCCTCCAGCCATCGACGATACGGACACCTCGATTCGGCCGCTATGCAGAATCGGCACGCCGCGTCACGCGAGCCGGCGCTCGGCGATCACGAGCATCACGCGACTCGTGCCCGACATGATCAGGCTGGTGCCGACCATCAGGGCGATTACCCAGGTGGCGCTCGACGGCCAGCGCGCGAGGACCAACACGCCCAGCATCAGCGTGACGATGGCGTTCACGAGCAGCCAGCCGGCTCCGGCGTCGTGGCGCGCCACGGCCCACGCGGCGAACTCGACGACACCTTCGACGATGAACAGCAGGGCGAGCGTGAACGTCACCGTGAGCGCGCCGGCAACGGGATACGCCTGAAGCATGAACCCGACCAGCACGTAGAGAAACGCGATGCACAGCCTGCTCACGAACCGGCGCACATCGTCCGACATCCACGCATCGAAGAAATGCGCGGCGCCGCTGAAGATCATCACCCAGCCGATCACCATCACCGTGCCGACCGACGTCGCGAGCGGCGCGCCGATCGCCAGCAGCCCCAGGACGATCAGCAGGATTCCCCAAATCGCAGTCAGCCCGTTTTCGTGCCCCGGCATGTCCCACCTCCTGGTCGCGCCGCGCTGTCTCGATGCAGCGTTCGCGGCTACGACCAGACTAGCGCCGCCTGGCCACGGCCACTATGCGCATCCGGCACAACTCCGCAGTGAGAACTCAGAACTCAGAGATTTCACGACGGTGTTCGAGCGTTCGCATTTCCAAGTTCCAAGTTCTGAGTTCTGAGTGCTCAGTTCAGAACGGGCAGCGGCGGGTGACAATCTCGTCGCACTTGTGTTTGAACGCCGCAACCCACTCGTCGATCGTCGCGGCGGCGGGGGAATCCGCGCCTTGACGCCGGAGATCGACGCGCGCCACCTCGAACAGATCGCGCAGTTGCCGATCGCTCAACTGGACCAGGAGGTCGGCGAGGAATTTTCGGCCGCCTTCGCCGATCGCGGGGTCTCCGAGCGTGCCGGTGACCGATTTGCTCAGGCGGCCGATGCACCCTGTCTGGTCGCGCCAGATCGGCGTCCTCGACCACTCCGCGTAATTCACGCTCGCGGTGGCGTTCCGATTGAAGGCGTTCGCACGTCCGAACGTCAGTCCGACGTCGTGGAGTGCCATCAGCGGCGTGTCGCACGCGCCGTCCGGCGTCAGCCCGCCCGGCGCGCAGAGCAGCCGCTGCTGGTAGGGTTTCGTGTCGGTGTGCTGCATGAACACGGCGAGCAGCTTGAGCGCATCGCGCTGCTCCACCGGCGCGCCGCCGTCGCTCGCGTCGACGAGATCCAGCTCTGCCCAGGCCCAACCGGAGGCTTTGCCGTGATACCGCATCTCGCGCCCGTCGGGCTTGCGCTCGATCGCCGCCGGATCGAACACCTGCTCTCCGGCAACCCGTTTGCGGTTCGTCCACGGATCGGACGAGCATCCGCGGCAGGCCACGCGCGCCGGATAGACGCGGTCGGCGGAAAACCCGAGCGCCCAGAGCAGCCGCGTCGCGAGCACGGCGCCCTCGACTTCGCCGTTGTGCGGCCCGTACCTCACCTTCACGACGTCGCCGGGACTGATGGCGCAGTAGAACTTGCGGGTCGAACCGGGCAGCGTGCGTTCGACGTACTCGCACCTCACCGTTCCGCCGGGTGGAACGGCGCCCGGACCCTGCGGTCCCGCCCGCAGATCCATCGCGGCGACGTTGGTCGGCGTCCAGATCTGCGCGCGACGGATGAACGCGCGCCTGGCGTCTCCGGTCAACTCCTGCGCACTCACCGCCGCGGCAGCCAGCAGCGTCAGGACGAGCGTAAGCCAACGCTTACGCGTGGACGGGCATCGCGTGGCGGCGGAAGAACGCACCTCTTCCTCCCTCGAGAAACTCGTGGGCGTCGAGCGTGCCGAACATCTCGATCAGCGTGGCGACCAGGCCGGTCCATCCCGTCTGGTGGCTGGCGCCGAGACCGGCGCCGTTGTCGCCGTGGAAGTATTCGTAGAACAGCACGTGATCGCGCCACTGCGGATCCGTCTGGAACTTTTCCGTGCCGCCGAACACCGGCCGCCGCCCGCGCTCGTCGCGAAGGAAGATGGCGATGAGGCGCGCGGCGATCTCCCGCGCGACGTCGAACAGATTCATCATCCGTCCCGAGCCGGTCGGACACTCGACTTTGAAGGTGTCGCCGTAATACGAGTAGAACTGCAGGAGCGCGCGAAGCAGCAGCACGTTCATCGGCATCCAGATCGGGCCGCGCCAGTTCGAGTTGCCGCCGAACATGCCGGAGTCGGATTCCGCAGGCAGGTAGGCCACGCGGTACTCGTGACCCTGGATCGTGATGGCGTACGGGTGATCGCAGTGCACGCGGGAGAGCGCCCGGATCCCGAAGGGACTGAGGAACTCGCGCTCGTCGAGCATCCGCGCGAGGATGCGGCGGAGCCGCTCGGGATTGACGAGCCCGATGATGCCGCGATCGAATTGCCCGAGATGCCCCTTCCCCGTCGGATGGATGTGCCGCAGCAGATCGGGGTTGCGGGCGAGGCGTTCCGCCGAATGCGCCGTCAGCCTGGGCAGATGCGCGCGCTGCCAGGGCTCGATCACGGTCGTCGCACACAGCGGGAGCAGGCCGATCATCGATCGCACTTTCAGCCGCATGCCGCGACCGTCGGGCCGCCGCAGCACGTCGTAGTAGAACCCGTCTTCTTCGTCCCACATCCCGGTGGCGCCGACCTGATTGATCGCCTGCGCGATGCTGAGGAACGTGTCGACGAATCGTACGGCGAGATCCTCGAAGGTCTGATCGTCGGCCGCGAGCTCTGCGCCGATCTCCAGCATGTTCTGGCAGAACAGCGCCATCCACGCCGTGCCGTCGGCCTGGTCGATATGGCCGCCGGGCGGCAGCGGTTCCGACCGGTCGAAGACCCCGATGTTGTCGAGGCCGAGAAAGCCGCCCTCGAAGATGCCGTTGCCGAACCGATCCTTCCGGTTGAGCCACCACGTGAAGTTCGGGAGGAGCTTGCCGAACGAGCGCTTCAGGAACGCGAGGTCGCCCCGGCCGCGCAGCGCCTGCTCGGCGCGGTAGAGAAAGATCGTCGCCCAGGCGTGCACCGGCGGGTTCACGTCCGAAAAGTTCCACTCGTACGCCGGAATCTGGCCGTTCGGCCGCATGTACGACTCGCGCAGCAGCAGCTCGAGCTGCCCTTTGGCGAAATCGGCGTCCACGCTCGAGAGCGCGATGGCGTGAAAGGCGAGATCCCACGCGGCGTACCACGGATACTCCCACTTGTCCGGGAGCGAGATGACGTCGGCGTTCACCATGTGGGCCCATTCGCCGTTCCGCGGCGATTGGCTGGGCCGCGCGAACGGATCGGCGCCGTGCTCTTCGAGCCACTGGTTCACGTCGAAAAAGTAGTACTGCTTCGACCAGAGCATGCCGGCGAACGCCTGCCGCATGACGCTCGCGGCATCCGCGTTCGTGGACGGCGGCGTCAGCGCGCCGTAGAACTCGTCGGCTTCACGCTGGCGGGTGGCGCACGTCTCGTCGAACCGCGCGAACGGATCGGGCAGCGCGGACGGCGCGAAGTCGGTGAGCCGCGCGCGGAACACGACGCTCTGACCGGGTCCCACGCTGACGTGAAAGTGCGCCGCGGCTTTCGTGCCGGTGCCCTTCGGATTCACGGTGTCTTTCCGGCCGTGGATGACGAAGCCGTTGATGCCGTCCTTGACGAACGGACTGGCGTTGGGCGTCGCGAACAGATACGCGGCATTCGTCTCGTTGTCGGTGAACAGCAGCGGCGGGCTCCCCTGGAGGTACAGCCAGCGTGTTCCCAGTTCGGCGTGGCACGCGGTAATCGCCCGCGCGCCGTCCGATCCCGCGGCCCGGCTCAGCACCGGCTTGGGCGTGCCCGGCCAGAAGCGCCACGTGTTCCGAAACCACAGCGTCGGAAGCACGTGGAGCATCGCGATCGCCGGTCCGCGGTTGATCGCGGTGATGCGGATCAGGATGTCCTCCGGCGCGGCCTTCGCGTACTCGACGTAGATGTCGAAGTACTTGTCCGCCGTGAAGGCGCCGGTGTCGAGGAGCTCGTACTCGAGATCGGTGCGTGAGCGGCGGCGGTTGTTCTCGATGAGACTCCCGTACGGAAACGCGCGCTGCGGATATTTGTAGAGCCACTTCATGTACGAGTGCGTCGGCGTCGAGTCGAGATAGAAGTAGTACTCCTTCACGTCCTCGCCGTGGTTGCCCTCGGCGTTGGTGAGCCCGAACAGGCGCTCTTTCAGGATCGGATCGCGGCCGTTCCACAGCGCGAGCGCGAAGCAGAGACGCTGGCGGTCGTCGGAGAATCCGGCGAGGCCGTCCTCGCCCCAGTGATACGCGCGCGAGCGCGCCTGATCGTGGCTGAAGTAGTCCCAGGCGTTGCCGTTGTCGCTGTAGTCCTCGCGGACCGTTCCCCATTGCCGCTCGCTCAGGTACGGTCCCCACTTCTTCCAGGGCGCTCGGCCTTCGCGCGCCGCAGCCAGACGCCGTCGCTCCTCGCCGCCGTTCATGTCTGTCATGGGGTGTCCATCACCGCCAGTGTAGAGAACGCGTCACGCGAACGGCTATGCGGCTTCGGCACGACGGGCGTCACGACCGGCAGTCACGCCGGGAGCGGAGCGGGTCTTGCTCGACGATCCTGCAGCGCGTCACGAGGAGGTGTTTCATGAAGTCGATCTGCACCCCGAAGTCGATCTGCACCCTGCTGATCGCCAGCGCCGCCGTCGTCGCGTTGTGCCAGCCGGCGGGTGCGCAGACCCTGACACCGCCGGCCAATGACGACAGCGCGGCGAAAAGCAAGTCGTCGAAGTGGGGTACGCCATCAACCGTTCACAAGCTGACCTTCCGCACGCCGGTTCAGATCCCGGGCGCCACGCTGCTCCCCGGCATCTACCTGTTCACGCGCGTCACGCCGTCTGATGTGCAGGTGACGAGCCCCGATCGGAAGACCATCTACGCGTCGTTCGAGGCGCGCCCCTGCTTCATGCTCAAGCTGCGCAGTGAGCTCGTCCGGCTCGAGCAGACCAGCGAGGGGGCGCTGCCGCGGCTGGTTGGCATCTATCCGAAATGGGCGATAGGGTTCGAGCCCGTGTACGAAACGTCGACGATCTCGAGCAGCACGCCACGCGTCGCGAGTCAGTAGCTAGTGGCGCGTATCCGCTGAATCAGGACCGGCCGCGCACCCACGAAGAACGTATTCTTTGCGGCCTTCGCGGCCTTTGCGTTCTTGGTCCCGTTTCAGCGTGTACGCTCCATTAGTCGATACAGGTGGGAGAGACCATCTCGAACGCGCTGATCGTCATGCGCTGCTCGTCGGGAAGTTTGATCAAGTATCCGCGGACGTACATCTTGTGGCCGTTGTGATCGTCGGGCGCGTACGCCATCGCATCCACCAGGTGAAGCGTCCCGGAGCCCAGCGCCGCCGGGCTCGCCGCGGATGCCGGCGGCGAGGCGAGGGCGACCGGCGCGCTCGCGCGCGTCAGCAGCCAGGTCTTCGCAGGTCCGGGCGTGAGACAGCCAACCACTTCGACGTAGGAGAAATCGCCGACGGGCGGAGGCGGCTTCGGCCGTCC
>Ga0075423_10004323_pt1 | contig 13179 bp, 16 predicted proteins | sample SoiMethybrSBSTD2_FD_80114 | JGI IMG/M metagenome (GOLD analysis project Ga0075423, IMG submission 80114) | Bulk soil microbial communities from a Populus tree surrounding site in Tennessee, USA - Soil MetaG P. TD hybrid SBSTD2 | ecosystem: Environmental > Terrestrial > Soil > Tree plantation...
CGAACCTGCCGAGCGCGCCGCGCAGCAGCACCGGGATGAAGAAGGGATCGCGGAGCCGCTGCTGGGCGAGGATGGTGGTCACTGCCGGCGCGAGCTGCGCGTCATCGCCGGTCCAATACCGCTCGTCGTCGATCTCGACGGTTGCGGTCGTCGCGAGACTGCCGGCGATGACGCGACCGGCGCGGGCGATCTGGGCGGGGAAGACGATCGGTGGCAGCTCGCGACCCGCCTGATCAATGATGATGTACTTGACGTAGCCGTGGCCCACATTCGGGCCGTGTCCTGCGAACATGGTGCTCTCCTTTATCGGCGGTGATGGGGTGCCATCGCCGCATTGCTTTCCCCGTGTGAGGAGACTACGACTCCGATGTCGTTGATTCTGGTGCGGGCGCTCCTATCCGAAGCGCCCGCGCCAAGGTTGACATCTCCGCCTCGAACGGCGTTTTTTCCTCGTACTCCGCCCAGGCCGCGACCGCGCGCTCGGCAGCCTCGCGGATCAGATCAGCGGATGTGATTACCGATGCCGGTGCCGTGGCTGCGTCGAGCAACTCGGCAAGCCTGGCGATCAGCATGAGTCGGCTGTGGCCGTCGGTGCCGTGCGCGTACTTTGTGGCATAGGTGCGCGCGAAGTCCAGCTCTTGTTGCTGGCGCGGGTCCAGCCCGTCGGTCCAAGGAATCGTCGGAGTCGTCATGTCATGCTCCTTGTTCACGAATCAAAAGCGGTCAGCGTTTGGATTCATACTTTCGATCCTCCCGCGCGCGCCTTGCGTAATGTGTCGAGCGCGGCCTTGAGTTCCTGGTCGTCGCGATAGCCCGCCAATATCTGTTCGATCTTGGCGATCGCAAGCGCGACGGCGAAGCGCAGCGCCGCAAGCTCGGCAAGCGGCGCAGCCCCGGCGTCCGTGGCACTCAATGCATTCGCGGCGATCGTGCGCATGTCGCCGCACTGCTCACATGGCTCGATATTGCCGAAATCATCCGCGCATGCACCGACCGGCGTATGATCGATCTCGTTGAGTGCTGCCCGCAGCGCAGCGGCGCCGGCCTCAGTGCGTTCGATGCGCTCCACGAGGACCGGCGCGGCGTTGACGATCGTAACGAGCGCCTCACCGTACTCGTCGGCGACCTTGCGCGCGACCTCCGAGCAGGCCGGGCAGCCAAACTCAAACAGAATCGTGTCTGGTCTGCTGTCGCGCAGCGTGACGATCTGGCCGCTTGCGTTGTCGAGCGTGCCCAGATAGGCGATCTCCGCACGGATGTCGTCGAGCTTCATGTCGTCTCCTTATCCCCGCCGCGCGCCTCGCGTAACACGGCGAGCGCGGACCTGAGCGGCTGGCCGTCATATTGTCCGGCGTGGTGCTGCTTGATCTTCTCGATCGCATGATCGGCAGCGGCTCGTAGCGTATTCAGCTCGGCCAGCAGCTCGGCCCTGGTGTCGTCTGCGTCGAGTCGTTGCTTTGCGGCGCGGCGACTGGCGAGTACCAGATCGCGTGCGCTCGGATCAGGCTCGCTGTCTGGTGCTGTGCCCAGCAGCACACCGGTCCAGACGAACAGATCCTGGAGATGCGCGGTCAGCGCCCCGATCCGCATGAGGGCCTGGTCAAGTCGCTGCTGCTGTGCAGCGTGGTGCTCAAGCGCGCTGGCGTTATCCCGCTCGCGCAGTGCTTGGACATCCTGCGCGAGCGCCTCCGCACGCTCGGCGCGCTCCCGTAGCGCCGTCAGCGCCTCGTTGTGGACCGCAACGATCGCCATAGCGTCTCCTGGTGACAGATCGGCAGCGAGGTACGGGGCATTCGGCGGCGTGCCGAAATAGAGCCGCTGGCCGTCGGCGGTCCATGGCTCGTCACTCACGCGATCACCTCTTCCCCGACCGCGATCGGGCTGTCGTCGAGCAGCTCCAACCGAAGCTGCGCGCCCATGCCCAGAAACTGCGCCGCCATTTTCACCGCCGGCGAGTCAATCAACTGCTGTGCGGCCAGCGCGAGCTGATCGCCGCTGATGACGAGATCGGGGAACTGGCCACGATCTATGAACTCCCGCTGGCACTGCTCCCAGGCTCGTGTCGCCTGTGCAGATGCCTGAGAGAGCAGCGCCGCCAGGACCGCGATCTGAAGCATCGGCGTGGGCGACGCAAGCAGCGGAGTGGGCGCAGGAGCCGCAGCCAGGCCGGGCAGAGCAGGCGGCAGTGTAGCAGGCGCAGTTGGCGGCACAGGCAGCGCTGGGGGCAGCGTAGCGGGCACTGCGGGCTTGGCAGACGCGGCGGAGGCATGAGAGGTACCCCCGCCGCCGCCGCCCGCCGGCGCGGGCCTGCGTGCTTCGACCGCCTGCTGGACATGCTTGGCAGTGGGTTTGCCGTCCGGCGCAGCGGCGACGGCCTCTTTCCAGGCGGCCGCTTGCTGATCGGGCGGGAGTGCCGTCAGGGGCCGCGCCTGGGCCTCGTTCGCCGGCGCACTGTCTACAATTGTAGACAGATTTGTAGACAGATTTGCGACGACCTCAGCCGCGCCCATCAACTGGTACGCCCGCTCGCGACCGATGCCCCAGCGATCACGGCAGTAGTCCTGGAAGGAGCTGTACTTCGCACGGTACAACCGGCGCGCGTTGATGCCCATGAGCGCCTCGCCGACCGTGAGAAAGCTCTGAAGTCCCTGCTCGATCGTCGCCTCGTGCTGTTCCAGTTCGTCCTGTTCCTGCGTGGTCAGCGCTGAGGTGCCACTAATCGGCACTTCAGCAATCACGGTTCCTTGTGGGTTGCTCATGCGGCCTCCTGTTGGCGGGACGTTGCCCGCTGCTCATAGATCGCCCGGATCGCGCGCTCGGTGATCGGCGTCGAGCGCATCGCGAGCGTGGTCTGGTCGAATACGGTGGTAAAGCTGCTGATCCGTCGGCGAACGATCAACCCATCCAGGTAGGCCGCCGCAATCGCGGCCACCTGCATGTTGACCATCAGGCCCTGGAGGTTATCCTCCATCGCAGCGGCGCAGTCTGCGCGCCGCTGCCGCTCGGTCGCGGCCAGGAGGCCTGGGTAGATCAGGCTCGGCGCGGGTAGCTTCGCGCAGATGCCGACCTTGATCGCATCGTGCAGCTTCGCCGCATCGGTCTCGGTCCCGACGGCCACCTGGCCGGCCTCCTCGTGATTGCCGCAGTCGAGCCAGAGATGCCAGCACTTCTGCTGGTGCAGCGCGCCGTGCAGCGACTTGCGCGCGACGGCGTTGTCCACCGCGCCGACGAGGATGCCGACCGAGTCGTTCTTGCCACCGTAGCGCCGCGTCAGCCCGCCGAGAGAGGCCAGCCGGTCCACCGTCGCCATCTCCGCTACGGCATCGATGGCGAGCCCAAACAGCGCCGAGAAGCGTGCGGCGAGAATTTGGGCCTTGTTTTTGCCCACGTCGGCGGGCGCGAAGAGCTGTCGTCCGACGTTCTTCTCCTCAACGGTATCCCCGTCGATAAACAGGAGTCGGAGCGGTGCGCCGCCGCCGTCGCGCCAGTGCCGCGCGATGCGCGCGAGCGCCTGCGCGATATGCGAGCCGGTGCCGCCGCAGCCGCACAGCGCCACAGTCATCGGGCCGGGCCGCACCACGAAGGGGATGATTGGATCAATCGTAAGCAGTTGCATAGCGTCCTCGTAGACTGGCCGTGAAAAACGGGCCAGTCGTTGCAAAAAGCAGATCGGCAGGTAGCCGCTGGCGATGGCCGTAGACATTGGCCCGCAGCACCAGCTCGGGGCGGGCGCTGTCGAGTCGGCCAATCACCGCGCTGATGCTGAGTCCCTGATCGTCGCGGTCGTCGATTGGACTGAAGTAGGCGCGCATCGTGTGGTGCGAGTGGATATCGATCAGCACCACATCATCGTCGGGCATGGCGTAGCGCACTGCGCTGGCGGTCGCCTCCTGTGGCGGCACCCATACCCGCAACATGCCGCCGCGCGAGACGATGAAATACTGCTGCTCGATGGCGAGCAGCTCGCGCGCGTGGTCGTAGATCGCGGTGAGTAGCGTGCCAGGGAGCCGCTCCGGACACGCGGCGAAGCGTACGTATGGCCGCAGCGTCGCCAAGCCAGGGGTGGGTGGCGTGGACGCGACGCGGATCAATACATCGCGGTGCTGATCGACGCCGCGCTTGAAGATGCCGTTGCCCGCCCAGATCCAGGCGACGCCGGGCCGGGTCGGTGGCAGTGGTGCCGCCGGCGTCGCGACGTGGTGCTGCATGAGCGAGGCGAAGGCCGCCGTCAGATCGGCGCTCACGACGACCGCCAGACGCTGCCGTTCAGCACATCCCGCAGCGCCAGGTGCGCGCTGACCAGGTCGTCGAGCGGGTAGTCCTGATCGGGCGCGAGTGTGACGTAGAACTGGAGCACATTGCTTGGCTGCGCCAGGCTCTTGCCCTGCGCCAGATGAAGGTTGAACTGTGACTCTTCCAGGAACAGCTTCAGCATCGTACCCATCGTCGTTGGCATGGCCACCTGGCGCTTGACGTTGCCCCAGCAGATGCCGCCCGCGTCGTACGTGTTCGGGAACGGCGCACGAAAGAGCGCCGTGTCCAGACCTACTTTTGTGGTCGCCTTGAGCGCCCAGAGTCGATACTCGGTGCGCCAGCCGGCCCAGATGAGCGGCGGCGTCTTGAAGCGGTAGATCGTCTCCTTACCGGCTTCCAGGGCCGGCAGTGCGACCGCGCGCGGCGCAATGTACTGCACATAGAACGGACTGCCATCCTTGACGCCGTTGCCGATCGTGCCGCTGGGCAGCAGCCCGGTGCTGACGGGCAGCTTGCCCAGTGCCTGCGCGAGCGCGTCGGGACTGATCGGGTAGGAACGCCAGGCACCGTTCGGCTCGCGCCGCGTCAAGATCACACAGTTCTCGTAGATACAAATCTGCGCGAGCGGCGGCGTGTCCATCAGCATGATCTCGCGCGGGTACGGCCGCGCGCGTCTGCGCTGCCAGAGCCGCCGCCGCGTGGGTGGTTGTAGCTTCATGGAGCGCATTTTCATCGCGTCCTCACCTCGTGTAGGCGGTTGATCAGTGGCCGGGGGTCGTAGGGGCTCGTGGTGTCGGTATCGTCGTCGTGCTCGCGCACTGCGAGCGCGGCGGCAGCGACGGCGACGATCAGCTGATCGGCGAGCAGCGCGGGTGTTTTCCACAGCCGCCCGGCCAGGCGACTGTAGGCGCCGGCCCACTTGCCGGCCACCTGCTGGTCGTCGCGCTCGCGGGCGAAGTGCGCCGCCGAGCGGTGCCAGTCCAGATCGATGATCAGATTGTCCTGCTGCTGGCGCACCTCAGCCTGCGAGGTATCGGCGTAGGCGTTGCCGGTGCGCCGACATGCGTAGGCGATGATCGTCCCCAGCTGATTCATGCCGGCAGGGGGGTCGGCGTCGAGCTGGAGACACAGCGCACGCAACGGTGTCTCGCGCAGGAGCGGCCTGGTCGTCGCGATCTGGCGTGCCAGGTCGATCTTGCCCACGCGCGCCATGGCCAGCTCGGCGACCTGTGCGTCGCCCAGGACCGACCAGCGCGTATCGCTGAAGAGCCGCCAGATCAGCAGCGCCAAGGCGTGCCGCTCGATCGCCGATGGCTTGGGTGGCCAGTGACGGTGCGCGTTGTCGGGCGCGACCACCTCCATGCCCAGACCGTAGACGCGTGGGCGCGGCGTGAACAGCCAAGCCGCAGCCGCATTGGACAGATCGTTCTTAGCGTAACTGCTGTCGTAATAGCCGCCGCAGATTTTCAGCGGCTCGGTTGGGTCTTTCGGCGCGAGCAACAGACCGCCGACCCGGTCGGCATCGAGCGCGAGCAACTGGGTGTGCGCGAGCGAAAGGAATGCGCCCGCAACGCCCAGCAGCGTTGAGTAGCTGATCTTCCGCGCGGCGATGTGCTCCTGATAGAAGCCGGGAAAGTGCCGCCCTAGCAGCGCCGCGAACGCCAGGCCGGTACAGAGCGCTTTGCGATCAGTCGCGTCGATGGTCAGGAGCGCACTGGCGTCTGCGGGCGTCACCACGCGGCTGCGTCGGCTGCGGCGACGGGCGACAGCGAATCGAGTTGGGCGCATAGCGTTGCTCCTGAGATACGTAGGCTGCTCTCCGGCAGGGCCGCGATACTGGCCGCAAGATCGGCGTCGAGCGCTTCGGCGATGGTGCAGGTGCCGTTGCGCACCCGCGAAAGCAGGTCGAGCACGGCGCTACGCGGTGGACTCAGCCGCAGCGCGGGGATGGTGGCCAGCAGCGGCACAAGCTCACTTGCACCCTTGGTGCCGGCGCGCTTGACGAACTCGATCGTGACGTATTCGACGCCGTCGATGGTCTTCTTGCCGTGAGTCGGGGTAGCGGTCGTCACATCCGGGAACATGGGCGCGAGATGCTGACGCAGCTCGTCGATCGTCGCTGTGGCCGGGACACTGAACTCCTGGCCGGAGACGATCACGATCTTGGTTGGCGGCGTTACAGTGGGTGTAGGTTCCGTGGTCATTGTGTCACCTTTCTGGTATGATGGCTTCACTGGGGCGTCGTCACCTCGCCCCTGGCCTGGCTGGTCACACAGCCGGGCCGCTTTTATGTTTCTGTGTCTCCTTCAGCGACCTGACTCCAGCGGTAGCCGACGATATGCCAGGTCGCGCCGTCCTTCTGTCGTTCACATTGGCCAGTGGTCGGGATGCGGCTCGCCTCGGTCGGCACCCGACAGGCCAGCTTGAAGGTGATCTCCTCACGGTCGCCCAGTGGCTTTTCCTTACGACCGAGCGAGAGCGTGATCACGCCGGCGCGGACGCGTACGACGATCCGTGCGCCGCCGCGCAACTGACACGCCTGATCTTGGCCAGTCGCGGTCGCCCGATCGAGCAAGTGTCCATACAGCTCTGCGAGCATGGCAGCCTCCTCACGCCGCCAGTGGCTGCCAGGGTGTCACCTGGCGCACCCACCACGCGACGGCGCGCGCTCGTCGTTGTCGCACCTGCCGACGCAGCTCCGCGCCGCTGGACAGTGGCACCATGGGCGCGTACTGCTTGGCGATCGTGCGAAGCAGCGCGGCATAGGTCGGGTCGTCCGCCATACGCTCCTCGACACGCGCGAGCGCATTCATAACCGTTGTGTGGTCGCGCCCGCCCAGGATGTCCCCGATCTCGACGAGTCCCATGGACGGGTAGCACTGCCTGAGTAGCCAAGCCACGGCCGCGCGGGCCTCGAAGATGCGGCGGCGGCGCGTCGAGCCGACGATGGCTTCGATGGGGACGCCGAACGCCTCGGCGACCGTCGTGAGCAGGTTCTGGATTGATCTGTGCATCGTGTTGCCTTCTTTCGTGTATACTGCGTTCATCGGGCCGGCGTGTTGCCTGCCGACCCCGGCCTGGCTGCTCGAACAGCCGGGCCTTTTTTGCCAGATCAGGCCGCGCTCTTTGCGGCCCTGCCGACTATTTCTGCGCGGCTTCCCGGTCCAGCGTGGCGTGAGCGGCGGTGCTGGCTGATGCGGGACCGGCTCGACGCGCTCCAGTCCGTTTGGCCCAGGCCACCACAGCCCGGCCTCATCACACGCCGCCTCAGCAGCGGCAAGCACCTCAAGTAGCTCCTGTTTGTTCATACGCCCCGCTCCTGCTGTTTGCGCCGTTCGCGCAGCCGAATCTCGCGCAGGTCGCTGACGACAAGCCAGATCTCGGCGCTGATCATGTCGGCGATCCGGCTGGCCAGCCGTGGCGACAGATCCTTGCGCCGAATGTTCGCTGTCACGATCGTGCGCCGTCCGTGGGTATAGCGCGTGTCGATCAGCTAGAACAGCGTCTGCTCATTCCAGCCGCTCTTGCTCTCGGTGCCCAGATCGTCGATCAGCAGCAGATCGACGGAGAGCAGCGCGTCGAGCCGCGCATCGGCGCTGTGATCCTTGAATCCCGCCTGAATGAAACGCAGCAGCTTCGGAGCCGACTCGTAACTGGCCGCGACCGCCTCGGCCAGCACCAGCTCGTTCAGGATCGCCGCTGCCAGCAGCGTCTTGCCTGCGCCGGTCGGGCCACAGAGAAAGACCCCGCCTACGGGATCCGCAAGATAGCGCCGTGCGTCTGCAAGCGCCCGCACCAGACTCTCACGCTGCTGCGCCTCGTCCGCCGTCACGCCGCACCAGGACACCTCCGGATCGAACGGACGATCAGGATCGATGTCCTCAAGGCGCTTGTGGGCCAGAAAGCCCAGCCCGTCGGTGAGTCGTGCGAGAATCTCTGCCGCCGCACGCGCCCGCCGCTCGGCGCGCTCGTCCAGTTTGCATACACACGGAAAGAGCTGCCCGAAGTTAGGATGGCCGAGCGGTACCGCCTCCTTGTAGTAGCCCGCGCCATCGCACACCTCGCAGAGCGGTGCCACCACCTCACCTTCGACCACCTCACCCGCTACGGCTACGCGTGCGGAGAAATGCGGGAATGTCGTCGTCAGGTCCTGGTTGAGCGGAACCAACTGGCCCGGTGCGCGCATCGCGGCGATACGACGATGCTCCCGTATCACCGCCTCGGTCGTCAGATCGAACCGATCTGCTTCGTGCAGACCGAGCAGATCGCCCTCCGTCCTGCGTATCTTGTCGTCCATAGGATGTCCTCTGAAGATCGCTGCCGTAGGCGTCCTCGCTCCGCCAGCGCTCCAAAATAATGCGGACCTTGGCGACCTTGCGTACATCCTCATTCAGCGCTGCTGCGAGGATCGCGCGGCCTACCCAGTGCCAGCCAAAGCCGCCGGTTGGTTTGTCGTGTGCAGCGGCCAGCGCCGCCAGTTGCTGCGGGTCAATCGCGCGCGGCTCTGGGCATGCTTGTGTCCAGAGCACGAGCGGGTGCGCGGGAAGTGGTGAATCGTTGGGCGGCGGATCAGGGATCGCCAGCGTCGTGGCCGGCGGTGGTGACATGTCGTCGGCGTCTTCGCTCCGTTGCCGGTGCCGGCGTCGACTCTTTTTTCGCGCGGGGGGCGCGCCCTGTCCCTCCTCCCTTCCATCCATCCATCCATCCATCCCATGAACCTCTGAGGGATCAGTTGACTGATCCCTCAGAGGTTCAGTGAGGGCCAACTGATCCCTCAGAGGTTCAGTCAACTGATCCCTCAGAGGTTCAGTGATCTGATCCCCCAGGGGATCAGTAGCTTTTGACTGATCCCTCAGAGGATCAGTTGACTGAACCTCTGAGGGATCAGTAGCGTCGAGTAGCTCAAGCCGTAACTGCTCACGACCGGGCGTCGGCGGTGGGAGCGGCGCTCCCCAACGAAGCAGGACATCGATCGCCATCTCGCAGCTGATCTGCTCCAATTTACGGAGTGGCACGGTATAGATCGGGCGGCTGTGTGCGAAGCCGGCGACACTCTCGTCGCCAGTGCGCTCCAGCAGTTGAAGATCAACCAGCTCGGCGCACCAGCGCGAGACATATTTCTGGTTGACCTTGGCCCGTACCGCGATCTTGCGCGTTCCGAACCCCTTTTCTTGGGGGAACGCGGCTACCAGCCAGCGAATAGCAATCCAGACGATCAACTGCTCCTTGGTCTCACAGCGCTCTAAAACCACCAGCGGCACATCTGGCCTCCAGACAGCCGGGTCGATCTTTGGCGGCTTGAGAAAAATCTCCATATGCGATCCTTGCTGCTCGTGGTATACTACGAATCCAACAGCGCACACCCGTGCGCCTGATGCGCGGACCCGTGGGGGCGGATTGCGGCCCATTCCCCACGGGTCTGTTTTTTTGTCTCAGTCTCCAATCTCACGCGCCACTGGCGGCAGATACGATGCTACGCCAGCGGCGAGACTGGCATCGTCGCCGACATGCACCAGGATCGTCCGCGCGATGCGGCCCAGGTCCGGCTGGTAGTGCGCCTCGTTGAGTGCCCGCCGCAGTGCCGCACCGGTCGCCCAGATCTGCCCGCCGCGCACCTGCTCGGCATACACCAGTACCCGGCCCGCGTCGTACGCTCCAAGCAACTGATCGATGCACGGATTCGGCATCCCCAACCACAAATAGAGCCAGACGCCTTTTGGTTCCAGGACACCCGCGATCCGCACCGGGATCGCGTACGAGTCCAGTGCGACGAGCAGCGTGCAGGCACCGGCGCGTGTTGTCCACACGCGCCAGGCGACCTCGCCGTACCAGGGCTGTGGTGTGTTCCCAAGCCACAGCGCGAGCATCGGATCATCGGATGGAGCGGTGTAGGCGCTGAGGGGCGGGGTATAGGGATGAAAGTTTGACAACATGGCAATGATCCTTTACGATGACCACCGCAACGAGGGCAGTGACCAGTGATCTGAGATCAGGCCGAATGCCGGGGGTAGCTCCCCGGCATTCGGCTGTTTTTCTGTGGCATCAGGCACCCCTGTTTTGCGCCCGACGCCGAAATCCGTTCCCTCTTTCGTACCTCCTTTCTTGGCGAATACGTACGAACTGCTGCGCCGTCCGCGCGGGAGAAACAGCTATTCGTGCCTGAGATATTGGTCGCGCGGCGCGCACGCCTAAGCTGCATTGTGATACAATGCAACGCAGGCGTCCGAGTCGTGCAGAAACAAAAAAGCACCACGAGAATCGGGCGATCGGTCTGGTTAAACCAGATAGATCACATGAGTCTCGTGGTGTCAGTGGGTGACTAGATGGGGGATTGGAATGCAGCCCAGCGCGCGATGCGCGCCGCCCGAATTACCGGGGTAGACTGCGGTCGAAGCACTGCGGTTGCCCGCGCAGCTTCAAGTCCAGTCGAGGTCGCCAGAGCAAAGTTCGGATAATCACGCCTACGAGTGCTGCATAGGCGCTCGTGGGCGTTGTTGTGCGTATTTCTTGCGCTGTCGCAGAGGATTCAGTACAGCTTACGTGATGTGAGGCGACCAGCGCCGAATCGCCAGCATCAACCAGACACACCAGCTCGCTGGACATGTGAGTCCCTCGAAATCATCGCACCGCCGACGCGCAGGATCGGATCGTAACCAGGGCCGGCTATACACCCATGGACCCGTGATCTGCCCGCTGGCGCGTGTGCGTCGAGCTGCCAATGGAGATTTCGCACATCAATGGATGACAACAACGACCAACTCAACCACCCCGATGACTCTACGTACACTCTGGGCGAAAGGAACGAACGCTTCGGCCTGCTCGTGGAGGGTGTCCAGGAGTACGCCATTTATCTGCTTGATCCGGCGGGTCGGATTATGAGCTGGAATACCGGCGCGCAACGGATCAAAGGCTACAGCGCCGCCGAGGTGCTCGGCCAGCATTTTTCGCTGTTTTTCACAGCCGAAGACCGTCAACAGGACAAGCCAGCCAGGCTCTTGGCGCTCGCGGCACGCGAGGGCACCTATCAAGAAGAAGGCTGGCGCGTCCGCAAGGACGGCTCGCTCTTTTGGGCCAGCGCGATCCTGACTCCGCTCTATGATCCGCGTGGCGAGCTGTGGGGCTTCGGCAAAGTCACCCGCGACATGACCAGTTGGCGACAAGCCCAAGAAGCTTTGCGCCAGAGCGAGGAGCGCTTCCGCCTGCTCGTGGAAGGTGTCCAGGATTACGCCATTTTTATGCTTGACCCAACCGGACATATCATCAGCTGGAATAATGGGGCGCAGCTGATTAAGGGCTACACGGCCAGCGAGATCATTGGCCGCCACTTTTCCATTTTCTACCCACCTGACGATGTGCGCGACGAGAAACCCGCGCGCGAGTTGCAGATCGCCACGACGGACGGGCGCTATGAGGAGGAGGGCTGGCGGCTACGCAAAGACGGCTCGCGCTTCTGGGCGAATGTGCTGATCACCGCGCTGTTTGACCGACAGGGACAGCTGCGAGGCTTCGCGAAAGTCACCCGCGACATGACCGACCGCAAACAGGCGGAGGCACAGCGCGAGCAGTTGCGTGAACAGGAACTGCAGCTGCTGCAGGAGCGTGCCGCGCGCGACCAGATCGAAGCGGCTATGCACATGCGTGATGCGTTTCTGTCGATCTTGGCCCACGAATTGCGCACGCCGCTCACGGCACTCTCCGGCAATGTGCAACTGCTGCTGCGCCGAGCGCAGCGCGACGGCGTCCTGTCCGAACGCGACCAGCGCAGCCTGCAGGTGATCGTGAATCAAGTCTCGCGCTTGAATAAGCTGGTGCAGCTGCAGTTCGACATGGCGCGTCTGCACAGCGGCCAGCTGCTGATTGAGCGTGTGCCGCTGGATGTGGGAGCACTCGCGCGACGGGTGGTTGCGGAAGTCCTGCCCAGCGTCACGACGCACACCGTTATCTATGTTGGTCCAGAGACGCCGCTGTTGATCGAGGGGGATGAGCTGCGGCTGGATCAAGTGCTGCAAAACCTGGTGCAGAACGCCATCAAATATAGCCCGGCCGGCGGCGCGGTGCAGGTCCAGGTCGAACAGCAGGCGGCGACGGTGCGTATTGCGGTCAGTGACGAGGGGATGGGCATTCCCGCGGCGGAGCTGCCAGAGTTGTTCGAGCGGTTTTACCGGGCCTCGAATGTAGACGAACGCCAGATCAGTGGATTAGGGGTTGGGTTGTACATCGTCAAAGAGCTGGTCGCGCTGCACGGCGGCACGATAGAGGTGGTCAGCGAAGCGGGGCGAGGCAGCACGTTTACCGTTACGTTGCCGCTAGCGGCGGATCATAAAGAAGCAGAGTGAGCACAGAGCAGCCATGACCCCAACACCCATTTCCCTAAAAACGCTGACCAAGGCGCTGGATACCTACGACGATGCGCTGGCGACCTACGCGCGCCAGCAGATCACGCATGAGCAGGCGACGCGCCTGGCGTTCAGCACGCTGCTCGACACGCTCGCCCGCGCGGTCGGCTGGACGCTCGTGCTGGAGCAGGCGCTCGCCAACCGTGCCCGCCCCGACGGCACGCTCCAGGATAGCTTCATGATCCCGCGCGGCTACTGGGAAGCTAAGGACACGCACGATGATCTGGACGCTGCGATTGCGGCCAAGATCGCGCGCGGCTACCCGCTGACCAACACGATCTTCGAGGACACCCGGCGCGCGGTGCTGTACCAGGACGGTCGCCCCGCGTTCGAGGCCGATCTGCGCCGGCGCGAGCAGTTCGTCGCGCTGCTCAGGCAGTTTTTTGGCTACACCGGCGCGCAGATCGAGGCGTTCCACGCCGCCGTCACGGAGTTCCAGGAGCGCATCCCTGAGTTGGCACGCGGCCTGATGGCGCGGATCGAGGAGGAGCGTACCCACAACCCGCGCTTCGTCGCGGCGCTGGCGGCG
>Ga0075423_10004324_pt1 | contig 13174 bp, 8 predicted proteins | sample SoiMethybrSBSTD2_FD_80114 | JGI IMG/M metagenome (GOLD analysis project Ga0075423, IMG submission 80114) | Bulk soil microbial communities from a Populus tree surrounding site in Tennessee, USA - Soil MetaG P. TD hybrid SBSTD2 | ecosystem: Environmental > Terrestrial > Soil > Tree plantation...
GCACGCGGTCGGCGAGGCCCACCGCGAGCGCGCCCCCCGACCCGCCTTCCCCGATCACCGCGGCGATGGTGGGCGTCCGCAACGAAGCCATGGTGATCAGGTTGTGGGCGATCGCCTCCGCCTGCCCGCGCTCTTCCGCTTCGAGCCCCGGATAGGCCCCGGGCGTGTCCACCAGCGTGATCACGGGCGCGTGGAACTTGGCCGCCAGCTCCATCAGCCGCAGCGCCTTGCGGTAGCCTTCGGGGTGGGCCATGCCGAAATTGCGCTTCAGGTTTTCCTTGGTATCGCGTCCTTTCTGATGGCCGATCACCATCACCGAAGCGCCGTCCAGCCGGGCCCACCCGCCCACGATCGCGGGATCGTCGCGGAACAGGCGGTCGCCGTGCAGCTCGACGAAGTCGCTGAACACCGTGCGGAGGTAGTCGAGGGTGTAGGGCCGGCGGGGGTGGCGCGCCACCTGCACGCGCTGCATCGGGCTCAGGGTGCGATAGATCTCGGCGCGCAGCTCCGCCAATTGCCGTTCCAGCGGCCCGGTATCGGTCGCCTGATCGCCGGCGTTGCGCTTCAGCTCTTCGATCTGCTTCTCGATCTCGAGCAAGGGCCGCTCGAAGTCGAGCGTGTAGGTCGCCATCTAAGACCCTGCTTTCACCAGATGAACGCTGTCGGCGCCCAGGATGCCGCGCAGCGCGCCCAGCAATTCCTCGTCCGGGTCGACCCGCAGGCTCCGGCTCACGAGTCGCGCCGCCCCCCCACCATTCATTCCTTCGCCCTCCCATTCGACAAGCACCGGGGCCGGCCCCGGGTGGGCGGCGCACAACGCCGCCGCCGCCCGGGCCGCATCCGCCTCGCGGCGCGTGGCCGCGCTCCACCGCAACGCCAGCCCGATCTGGCCGCTGGGCTTCAGGTCGTCCAGCGGCCGGGCCGCTTCCACGATGAAGGGCGCTTGCTCCTCGCCCCGATCGCGTTGACTGTAGCTGCCGGTGAGCAGCAGGGCGCGATCCGGCGCGATCACCGTGTTGAGCCGGGACCACGCCTCTGGAAACACCAGCGCTTCCGCCGTGCCGTGAAAGTCCTCGAGCACGAGCCGCGCGTACTCGGCCCCGGATTTCTTCGAGACCTGCCGCTTCACGACCGACATCACGGCCCCGATCATCACCTTCTGGTCGCTCCAGGCGCCCAGCGTGGCCGTGGTCCGGGTCCCAAAAAGCTCCACTTCCGTCCGGTACTTGGCGAGGGGGTGCCCGGAGATGAAGAAGCCCAGCACGGCCTTTTCCCGCACTAGGCGGTCGTGCTCGGTCCAGGGGATGACCTCGGGCAGCGGCGCGTCCTGGCGGGTCGTGGGAACCGCCTCACCGAACAGGCCATGCTGCCCGGACAGGCGCTCCTGCTGTCGCACCTGCGCCTCACCGAACGCGTGCTCCAGCGCCGCGACCAGCTGGGCCCGGTGGCCACCCAGCGAATCACACGCCCCGGCGTCGATGAGCGCTTCCAGCACACGCTTGTTACAGAGCCGGAGGTCGATCCGATCGCACAGGTCGACCAGCGAGCGATAGGGGGCCGCTTCCCGTCCCGCGATGATCGAGGCGATCGCTCCCTCTCCGACGTTCTTCACGGCCCCGAGGCCGAATCGAATCCGTTGCTCGCCCAGGACGGTGAACTTGAACCGCGATTCGTTCACGTCCGGCGGCAGCACCTCGAGTCCCAGCTCCCGCGCTTCATTGATGTACGCGACGACGTTGTCGGTGTTGCCGATCTCACTCGAGAGCAGCGCCGCGAGAAACTCGGCCGCGTAGTGCGTCTTGAGCCAGGCGGTCTGGTAGGACAGCAGCGAATAGGCGACCGCGTGGGACTTGTTGAAGCCGTAGCGGCCGAAGGTCTCGATCTGCGCCGCGATATCCTCCACGATGCGCCGGTCGTGGCCGCGCTGCACCGCGCGCTCGACGAACCGCGCCAGCTCTTCTTGGATCAGCTCCTTGATCTTCTTGCCCACCGCCTTGCGCAGCACGTCGGCTTCGGCGAGCGAGTATCCGCCCAGCACGTTCGCGATGCGCATCACCTGCTCCTGATAGGTGATCACGCCGTACGTCGGCTCCAGCACCTCCTGCAGCGCCGGGTGGGGGTAGCGCACCGGATCGCGGCCCAGCTTCCGGTTGATGAACACGAGATGCATGCCCGTATCGAGCGGGCCGGGGCGGAGCAGGGCGTTCGCGGCCACGAGGTCGTCGAACCGGTCGCATTTCATCTGCCGCAGGCAGTCGGTGGCCAGTGCCGACTCGAACTGAAACACACCCGCCGTGCGGCCGCTGCGGAGCCGCTGGTAGACGGCCGGATCTTCCCGATCGAGGTGGTCAACGTCGATCGCGACGCCGTGCCGCTCGCGGACCATCTCGACCGTGTCGTGAATGACCGTGAGCGTCCGGAGGCCGAGCAGGTCGATCTTCAGCATGCCGACCTTCTCGAGTCCCACCATGTCGTACTGGGTGATGATCGCGTTGTCGTCCTGTGGGGACACGCAAACGGGGACGTAGTCCGACAGGGGACCGGGAGCGATCACGATCCCGGCGGCGTGGACCGACGCGTGACGGGCCAGCCCCTCGATGCGACTCCCCAGGTCCAGGACCTTGCGCACCCGCTCGTCCTGCTCGGCGAGGCTCTTCAGCTCCGGCACCTTCGTCGCGGCTTCGGCGAGCGTGAGGGAGAACCCGGGACCCGCGGGGATGAATTTCGTGGCGCGGTCCACCTCGCCGATCTCGAGGCGCAGCGTCCGGGCCACGTCCCGGAACGCGGCGCGCGCTTTCATCGTGCCGAACGTGATAATCTGTCCGACGGACTCGCGGCCGTACCGGGCGCGGACGTATTCGATCACCTCGCCGCGCCGCTCGAAGCAGAAATCGAGGTCGATGTCCGGCATCGAGATGCGCTCGGGATTCAGGAAGCGCTCGAAGATCAAATCGAATTCCAGCGGATCGACCTTGGTGATCTGCAGCGCGTAGGCGACCAGCGACCCGGCCGCCGAGCCGCGTCCCGGCCCCACCGGGATGCCGCGGTCGCGCGCCGCTTTCATCAGGTCGTACACGATCAGGAAGTATCCGGCGTAGCCGGTGCGCTGGATGACGTCCAGCTCGAACGTGAGCCGTTCCGCCACCGCCGCCGGGAGCGGGTCGCCGTACCGCTCGCGTGCGCCCAGGTTCGCCAGATGCACCAGAAAATCGTTGTCGCTCGCGAATTCCCCGGGCCGGGGATACTGCGGCAGGAAGTAACGCTTTTCGAAGTCGAATTCGCACAGCTCCGCGACCCGGGCCGTCTCCGCCAGCGCGTCGGGCCGGTCCGGGAACACCGCCTTCATTTCCTTTTCCGACTTGACGTAGCTCTCCTGCCCGAAGAAGCGGAACCGTTTGGGGTCGTCGAGGTCTTTCCCGGTGCCGATCGCCAACAGCACATCGTGGGCCTCGGCGTCTTCCTTCTTTAAGTAGTGGGCGTCGTTCGTCGCCACGACGGGGATGCCGAGCTCCTGGGCCAACTTGAACATGCCTTCGGTGACGAGCTTCTCCTCCTCGAGACCGTGATTCTGGACCTCGAGCCAGAATCCGTCCGGTCCGAACAGGCGCGCGAAGTACTCGGCGCTGGCCTTGGCCGCCTCGTATTGCCCCTGCCGCAGGTACAACGCCACCTCCCCCGACAGGCAGGCGGCGAGGCACACCAATCCTTCTTTATGGATTTCCAGCACTTCGCGATCGATCCGCGGCCGGCGGTAGAACCCCTCGAGGAAGGCGATCGAGGTCAGCTTGACCAGGTTGCGGTATCCCGCGCGGTTCTTGGCCAGCAGCACGAGATGCGAGTACGGGCCGGGCGCGTCCGCCGGCTTTTCTCGCGCGTGGCGGCTGCCGAAGGCGAGATAGGCTTCGAACCCCAGGATCGGCCTGATGTGCCGGGCTTTCGCTTCTTCGTAGAAGGTCCAAGCGCCGTGCAGGTTGCCGTGGTCGGTGATGGCGAGCGAATCCATGCCGAGCGTCGAAACCCGGTCCAGGAGATCCGGGATCCGGTTCGCACCGTCGAGCAGGGAATATTCGCTATGCGTGTGGAGATGGACGAACGTCATCGGGCAGACCGCAAGGTGAGGGGAAGATACCGGCACGGTTTTGCATTGTCAAAACCCTTCGCCGGGTCGAGATTCTTCCAACCATGCGGACCCTTGGCGCACTGTTGGTGCTCGCCGTCGCGCTGGCGCTGTTGCACCACGCGAGCGCTGGCGCGCCGCTCGCCGCGCGTGCCACGCTGGGGATCGGGACGCTGGTGGTGACGGCGGAGCTCTTCGGCCGATTGATCGCGCGCTGGAATTGGCCGCGCGTCTCAGGATACCTCGCGGCCGGAATCCTGCTCGGGCCGCAGTCCCTCGGTTTCGTGCGACCGGACGAAGCGGCCACTCTGGGCGTGCTCGGCGATGCCGGCATCGCCCTCTTCGCGCTGCGCGCGGGCCTGGCCGTCGGCGGGGGAAGCCCAGCCGCTCCCGGTCGCTCCAGGTATCTCACGGCCTCCGTCGTCGTCCCGTTCGCGTTCACGGCCGGCGCGGTGTACGCGCTCCATCTCTGGTTTCCGCTCACGGTGCACCAGCCGCAGGGGGACGCGGTCGTCGTCGCTCTGGCGCTCGGTGCCGTCACCGTCGTCGCCGCGCCTTCTGTGACCTGGGTGGCGCTCCAGGACACTCCGAACGGCACGGCGGGAGGTGACCTGCTCTGGCTCCATGCGACCCGGGATTTCGTCGCCATCCCGCTGTTCGCGGTCACCATTCTCGCGGCGCGGTTTCTCGCGAGCGCCGGCGCGTTGCAGCCGGCGGCCTTCTGGGCGCCGCTCGGCTCGCTGGCCGTCTCCGTCGTCGCGGGCGGCCTCCTGGCCCTGCTCGTGAGCCGCTTCGGGATGTCCCTCGGTGTGCCGCCCGGGGCGATCTGGCTGATCGTGGCGTTCGGGGCCGCCGTGGCCGGCCTCGCCGGTCACGCCGAAGCAACCCTGACGGCCTTGGTCGCGGGACTGGCGTTGGCCTGGCGTGATGCCCCGGGCGCAGACTCGCTCCGGCGCCACTTCGATGCGAGAGGCGTGGCACTGGCCGGCGTCGGGTTTGCCCTGGTGGGCGTCGGGTTCGACCTCTCGGCCCTGGGGGCGCTCTGGCCGTGGATCCTTCTGCTCGTTGCGGTGCGGGCGGCGGGATTGTACTGGGGTGGCCGATGGACCGCTCGAGAGGGACTGGTGACGGATGTCCTTGCGGGTCGAGGGTGGTTGGGGCTTATCTCGCAGGCGGGAGTCGGCCTGTTGCTGGCGGCAGCGGGGCGTCGGGCCTTTCCCGAATGGGGGGTATCATTCGAGGCGCTGGTGGTCGCAATGGTGGCGGTGAATGCGACGATCGGTCCCATGTGCCTGCGTTGGGGTCTGGCCCAACGCCCCAGTTCCCTGGAAGGAGTCTCCGGTGCGGCTTAGTCCGAAAACCCTTGGAGTCATCGCGCCCGCCCTGGGCGCCGTATTGGTTGCGTGCGACGGAGGAGGTGGTGGCACCCCGCCAACGGCCCAATGCAAGACGGCGGGCGCCCAGTCGGTGACGCTCACGGTGGGCGCCTATCAGGCTCTCCCGCCCGTTGCCAACGCGGGCTGCTTGACCTTCCCGGGCAACGCGTCGGTCACCGACTCGGCGATCTATCTCCTGGCGGCACAGCTGGCGACCGATGTGGAGGGCGGCCAGACCGCTTTCATTTTGGATGGGGATACGCTCCATGCGGGCGCCGCCGCCGTGGCGTCCGCGGCCGCGCCGGTTCAGGCCAGCGACCTGGGGCTTCGGTTCCACGACTTCCTACGCCGCCAGGAGCGGTCCCATTGGAGCGACCTCACCCTCGCCGCGCCGTCGGCCGCTGCGCCGTCGAGCCTGGCGGGCCGGATGCCGCCCCCCAATGTCGGAGACCCGCGCACCTTCAGCGTCTGCGCCAAGCTGAATTGCTCGACCTTTCAATCGGTGAATGCCACCGCCAAGACCGTCAACGGCCATCTCGCGCTTTACGTCGACAACAACGCGCCGGCGAGCGGCCTGTCTCAGGCGGACTACGATTCGCTGGGCGCGCTGTTCGACACGCGCCTCTACGCGCTCGATACGACCGCCTTCGGACGCGAATCCGACATCGATGGCAACACCGTCGTGGCGGTGCTGATGACCAACGTGGTGAACAAGCTCGTCACCAAGTCGGCGTGCAACACTTCCGGATTCGTGGCCGGATTCTTCTTCGGCGCCGATATCGATCCCGCGTTTTCCAGCGATCCACGCTTCAATCACGGCGAGGTTTTCTATTCCGTCGTGGCGGACCCGGACAGCACGCTCTCATGCGCGCATAGCGTCAGCCAGGTCAAGCGGCTGGTGCCGGTGACCTTCGTCCACGAGTTCCAGCACATGATCAGCTACAACCAGCACGTCCTGGTGCGCAGCGGCAATCCGCAGGTCACGTGGCTCGACGAAGGGCTGTCCCATTTCGCCGAGGAGCTGGGCGGTCGCAGTTTCCTCCCCGGCGACCAGACCTCGTTCTCCAATTACGTGATCGGCGATCTGTTCAACGCGTACACCTACCTCGACTCCTCGGCCACGCATTTCCTGGCCTTTTCGAGCGGGATCGGCTCGCTGGCGGAGCGCGGTGCGGCCTGGCTGTTCGTGCGCTACCTGGCCGATCAATACGCGAGCGACACGTCGTTCGCGGCGATCGCCGCGTTCACCCGCTCGCTCGAATTGACCAGCCTGGTGGGGGGACCGGATATCACCAACGCCACGGGCCAACCGATCGCGACGCTGCTCGAGCGGTGGGTGCTCGCCAACTACGTCTCGGATCTCCCCGGCTTCTCGGCGCCGCCGGAGCTGCAGTACGTGTCCTGGCATTTTCGCGTCACGTACGCGTCGCTCAATTCGCAGCGGCCGACGATATTCCCCAAGCCGTTTCCGTTGACTCCTCCCGTGTCCCCCGGCAAGGCGGTCTCGCTCTCGGGGACCTTGCACGCCGGATCAGCGAACTATGCGATCGCGACGCAGCCGCCCTCGGGCCCCGGCTTCACGTTGTTGTTCTCCGGCCCCGCTGGCGCCGCGTTGCCCGCGGCTGCGCGCCTGAACGTGATCCGGATCAGATAAGCCGTGAGGCGTCTCGGGGGGGGGGAGTCGTCGAGTGAAGGCGTCGAGAGACGGCGTGACGAATTCTCTCGACGCTTTTGTTTGACGCTTCTCCTCGGCGTTTTTCTGTTTTCCAGCCTCGTCGCCCAGTCCGGTGGCAGTGTCGTGGCGTCGTTGCCCGGCTCCACCCGTTCGGCGGCTCTGGGCGGCGCCGGAGCGGCCTTGATCGGAGACGCCGGCGCTCTGTTCGCGAATCCGGCGGGGATCGCCGCCGTGCACCACATCGCCGTCGAGGGATCCTTCGAGCCGTATCTCGCCGGCACCAGCTACAGCACCGGCGCCGTGGCCATCCGGGCGGGACGGCTGGCCTGGGGGTTCGGCGTGCAGGCGCTCGATTACGGGTCCGAGCCGATCGTCGTGCCCGATCCGGCCAGCGGCAACCGTCGGGGCATGCCGACCGGCGGCTCGTTCACGGCTGGGGACGTGATCGCCACGACCGCGTTCGTGTACCGGCGCGGGCTCATCGCGGCCGGGGTGTCCGGCAAGTACGCGCGCCAGCAGATCGGCAGCTGGGCCGCCGACGCGTGGGCCGGCGACGTAGGCCTCGCCATCGCCGTGTTCGACATCCTGGCCCTGGGGGCGAGTGTGCAGAATCTCGGCGGAGATTTCGGCACGCCCGATGGCGCGCGCCTGCCACGCCGCACCCGGGTCGGATTCACGACGAACTATGTCGACCCCGAAGGCACCTACCGGCTGCTGACCACGACGGAGGGAGTGTGGACGACGGGTGAGCGGGCCGAGCTGGCGTTGGGCGCGGAAGGCGGCGTCGTGACGCGGGGGCTGGGGATCGTCGGGCGCCTGGGATTCGTGACACGGTCCCCGACCAGCGACGCCTCCCGCTGGACGTTTGGCGCGGGCGTCGAGCTGCGCCGTTTGCATCTGGACTACGCCTACCAGAGCTTCGATCTGCTGGGCGGGGGCATGCATCGTCTCGGTCTGCGGTGGACGCCCTGATGGAAGAACGCCATCGCCCCCGGTGGGGCCGCATCCTGCGCCGCATCGTGGCCGGGTTCGCGATGGGGATCCCGGCGTTCTTCGTCTTCATGCTGATCGTGTCGGCGGATGCCCGGTATCTGGCGCGCGCCGGTGTGGAGGAGGCGCGGATTCTCCTGAAGCGCCACGCCATCGCGAAACTGATTGCGGACTCCACTGTTCCGGAGGCGCTGCGGCAACGGCTCCGGCTGGTTCAGTCGGCCCGGACGTACGCCGCGGATTCGTTGCATCTCGTCGTTGGCGAGACGTACACAAGCTATGTCAACGTGGGCCGGGATACCCTGCTGCTCGTCTTGTCCGGTGCGTGGCGTGACAAGCTGCGGGCCTATACCTGGACCTATCCCATCGTCGGCGTGGTGCCCTACAAGGGCTTTTTCAGCTCCTCGCGCGCCCGCGAGGCCGCCGGCGACCTGGAACAGCAGGGCTACGACTCGTATCTGCGTCCCGCGGGAGCGTTCTCGACGCTCGGCTACTTCTCGGACCCGTTGTTCTCCACGGCGGTCGACCGCGACACGATGGAGCTGGTGGCGACGGTGATTCATGAGCTGGCCCACAACACCCTGTACGTGAAGAGCCAGACCTCGTTCAACGAGAGCTTCGCGAGCTTCGTGGGGTACCGCGGCGCCGAGGCGTTCTTTCGCTCGCGCGGTGATTCGGCCGACGGGCGCCGCGCGGCAGCGCGCTGGGGGGATGAGCGAACCCTCGACGTCTTCTGGGCGGAGCTCGCCCGCCGTCTCGATTCCGCCTATGCCGACGTGAGATCCCCGGTGGGACTGCAGGAGGCGCGGACCAACCTCTTTGCCTGGGCCCGGGAACAGCTGACCGGTCCGGTGGGGCAATCGCTCGAGACCTACGACTGGCGCTATTTCGCTCAGGCGCCGCTCAACAACGCGGTGGTCATCGCCCAGCGGATCTACCGCCAGAACCTCAATCTGTTCGACGAGCTGTACGCGGAGAACGGCGGCAGTGTGCCGGAGACCGTCCGCGCGATCCAGCTGCGGGTCTTCACCCAGCCGGATGGGGATCCCTACCGCGCGTTGTATTCACGCCCGGGGGCGCCGGGGAGTTAGTCGAACCGGAGCCGGCGCTGGGCGAGGCGGGAGGCTGGATGCTCCACCTCCGCCAGCGCGTGCGCCACACCGGGAATGGCGCTCATCCGGACGCCACCTTCCGTCAGGACCCCCACGACATCGGCAAGGACGCCCTGGGCCGTCTCGAGCGGATGCTCGATGGTGAGCACGATGCCCGTGCCGCGCTGGGCGATCTCGGCCGCCAGCTCGCTCCACCCCGTATCGGCCGGGAGGGGCCGCAGCGCGGCCAGGAGCGGGACGGCGCGCGCGTCGAATTTCGCGCGAGTGACCACCGGGGCGTCGATCAGGTCCGACAGCGTATTCCAGATCGGCAGCGTCGGGCCGACCGGCACGAGCTGCCCGAAGCGCCAGCCGCGATCCTGGGTCAGCTCGGCGAACGCGCGGATCAGGGCCTCATCGCCCGGAGCGACGGGCCCCGGCCGCGGAGCGAGCACGATGCCGCCCGTTTCGGCGAACCAGCGCTCGGCGGGCAGCAAGTCGTCCGGCTTGCGCGGCGCGTACGACGCGGAGCGGCGCGTGACCCGGATCTCGTGCTCGGCGGTCACCCGTTGCTCGTCGTGCTCGGCCGCTTGCGCCGCGCCCTCGAAGGCGACTTCCGCCGCAGCGTAGCGTCCCCCGTCCCGCAGCACACGGCCGCGCAGCTTCAGCGTTTCCGTGTGCGGCTCCAGCGCGAACGCGCGATCCAGCGCCAGCAGCGCGCGGTTGCGGTCGCCCAGGCGATAGGCGGCCACGCCGAGCTCGTGCCAGACCAGACCGAGGTCCGGATCGGCCTCGACGGCCCGTTCGAGGACGGTGAGCGCTTCCTGAAAGCGGCCCAGCTCGATCAGGGCGGCGCCCGTGAGCGCCAGCGCGAACGCGGAGTCGGTGAACTGCGCCTGCGCGGCCTGGGCCACGTTCAGGGCTGCTTCGGCGCGACCGCCGCTGCGCAGCAGCTCGAAGTACTCCGCCCAGCAGGGCTTCCAGTCCGGATGCAGCGTCAGGAGATCCCGATACGCGATCTCCGCCTCATCCGTTCGTCCCTCGCGCACCAGATAGCGCGCGCGCGCCATCGCGCGGTCGCCCGGGGCGTCGGGAAACAAATCGAACGAGGCCGTCGTACGCATGGCCGCTAATCTATCACCACCCATCGCGCTGGCTAGCGACACCATGAGGACACTAGATTGTCGCACATGGATCAACCCCGCTTGTTGAACGAGCTGTCCGAATTCCTCCGCATCCCATCCATTTCGACGTTGCCCGCCCACGACGCGGATTGTCGCCGGGCCGCCGAATGGGTCGCGCGCGATCTACGGCGGCTGGGATGCCGCGACGTGGAATTCCTGGGAAGCGAGACCCATCCCGTGGTGTGGGGGGTGGGACCGGAAGTCCCGGGCGCGCCCACGCTGCTGGTGTACGGACATTACGACGTGCAGCCGCCCGATCCTATCAATGAATGGACGACGCCGCCCTTCGAACCCACGATCCGCGACGGCCGGATCTATGCGCGCGGCGCGGCGGACGACAAGGGACAGGTGTTTTGCATGCTGCGCGCCATCGAAGCCGCCGGACGTCCGTCGGTCAATTATCGCTTTCTCATCGAGGGCGAAGAAGAATTCGGGTCCAAGACGTTGTTCGATCTGTTGCGACGCGAGCCGGAGCGCACCAAGGCGGATGTCGCGCTCGTCGCGGACATGGCGTATCTGGCGCCGGGCTGGCCGGCCGTCTACACGACCCTGCGCGGCATGTGTTACGTCGAGATCACCGTCCGCACCGCCAAATCGGATTTGCACTCCGGGGAATTCGGCGGCGCGGCACCGAACGCCCACGAAGAGCTGGTCCATCTGTTGAGCCGGCTCAAGACCGCCGACGGCAAGATTCACGTCCCGGGGCTCTACTCCGCGGTCAAGCCACCCACCAAAGCGGAACGCGCGGCGTGGAAGAAGCTGCCGTTTCGGGAACAGGATTTCCTCAAACGCCGGGTGCAGGCGAAAGCCCTGACCGGCCTGAAACATCGGTCCGTATTGGAGCGGCTGTGGGCGCTGCCGACCTTCGAGATCCACGGCATTCTCGGCGGATTCACAGGTGTGGGAGCCAAGACCGTGATTCCCGCCGAGGCAACGGCCAAGGTCAGCCTGCGGCTGGTGCCGAATCAGAAGATGCGAACCGTGGAGCGCCAGCTGGCCGCCGCCGTAAAGCGCCTGACGCCCAAGTACGTCACGGCCACCGTCCGGTTCCTCCATGGGGCGGACCCGGCGCGCATCAAGATCGATCATCCGGCATTTCAGCTGTTGCACCGGGCATTTCAGGAGGTGGTGGGGCGGGGGACCGTCCCGGCCCGGGCCGGAGGCTCGATTCCGGTCGTCCCGGCGCTGGGCGCGAACGGCGCCCCCGTGATCCTCACCGGCATCGGTCTCCCGGATGACCGGCTGCATGCCCCTGATGAGAAACTCGACCTGAAACAGCTGTGGGACGGCATTGAGGTGTTCAAGCGTTTTGGGGAGTTATTGGGAAAAGCAGACGACGTAAGGAGGAAGGCGTAGGGGGATGAGACGTATGGAAAGGTCGTAGAAACAATACGTTACCGGCTACACAAAGCTTCCATACGCCTTTTCCATACGCAATCAACCATACGCCTTTTCCGTACGCTATTTGTCGTGTGACCTTGTGCACATCCACCGTCCCCCTCCGTCTCTCATATTGAATCCCATGCACCGCTCTCTCTACTTCGCTGGAATCGGCTACCTGGCTGTCTGCGCCGTCGTTGTGGCTCGGCACCGGCCAGCCCCAAAACCGGTGCCGCCGCCTCCTCCGGCGGCGATGCTGCGATTCGACGGGACGGCGGCAGAGTGGTACGCCGCCATCAAGCCGTACTGCAACGCCGTTGAGGTCGAAGTGTTTCAGCGGCAACATCCGGCTCCCCAAACCACCGAAGGTCAGGGCTACAGTGCGGCGTGCTTCGCGCTCGCTGGACGCATCGACGCCGCCCGCGGGGTGATCGAGCGCCTGCCCGCGGAGGACCGCTACCGGGCCGCGGGCATCGTGTTCGATGTCGGCCACCCCATTGCGGACGCGGGGGACGATAAGTCGGCCGGCCCGATCATGGAGCTCGTGCTGGAGTATTGGCCCAATCAATACATGGCGCTGTACCACGCCGGCATGTCGGAGTACGCCCTGGGGCAGCTCGACCTGGCGCGGTCGCACCTCGAATCGTTCCTTTCCACCTATCATCAGGACGACGGCTGGACTCAGAACGCGCGTGACGTGCTGGCGCGTCTCCGGTAGCCGGTCGGACGCCCCCCGGCCTCCTCGCTCTTCCCGTCCTCCGGTGCCTGACTCCACCTACCTCAACGCCGGAACGGTCCTGCTGGACCGTTACGAGATCGGCCCCGAGATCGGGCGCGGTGGGTATTCGGTCGTGTATCGCGCGCGCGATCGGCGCGTCGGCGCGGAAGTCGCGATCAAGCTGCTGGTCCCGCCGCCCGCCGCCGCCCGGGTCGCGCGCGAGCGCCTGCGGCGTGAGGTGCAGGCGGTGCGGCAATTGAGCCACCCCAACATCGTGACCGTATTCGATGTCGCCGATGACGGCCCGTGGAGCTTCGTCGTCATGGAATACGTCGACGGTCCGGACCTCGCGATTCGAGTGCGCGATCGCGGCCCGCTGGACCCCGACGGCGTCGCCCGCGTGGGCCGCGATGTCGCCGCCGCGCTCGACGCGGCGCACCGGCACGGCATCATGCACCGCGATGTCAAACCGCAGAACATTCTGTTGGGGCCCGGTGCGCAGGCGCGATTGACGGACTTCGGGTCCGCGCGGTTATCGGGACAGGTGACACTGACGCAGCCGGGTGGACTGGTCGGCACAGTCGATTACACCGCGCCCGAAGTGTTGGCGGGCGCTCGTGGCGATGCGCGGGCGGAAGCGTAC
>Ga0075423_10004328_pt1 | contig 13173 bp, 3 predicted proteins | sample SoiMethybrSBSTD2_FD_80114 | JGI IMG/M metagenome (GOLD analysis project Ga0075423, IMG submission 80114) | Bulk soil microbial communities from a Populus tree surrounding site in Tennessee, USA - Soil MetaG P. TD hybrid SBSTD2 | ecosystem: Environmental > Terrestrial > Soil > Tree plantation...
ACGGCAGCCTCGCCTTCGTCGGCCGGTTGGATCACCAGGTCAAGCTGCGCGGCTACCGGATCGAGCTAGGCGAGATCGAAGCGATGCTCCGGCAGCATCCGCAGGTGCGCGCGTGTGTTGTTGCGGTGCGAGAGGAGGTGCCCGGCGATACGCGGCTGGTGGCGTATGTGGTCGAGGGGTCGGGGGGCAGGGATCAGGGGTCAGGGGTAGAGACGGCTCGGCGAGCCGTCTCTACTCCCGATCCCCGACCCCTGATTCCTGAGCTGCGCGCGTTCCTGAGCGAGCGGCTGCCCAGTCATATGCTGCCTTCAGCGATCATCCTTCTAGAGAACCTGCCAATGACACCGAATGGAAAGACCGATCGCGGAGCGCTACCTCCACCAGATCGGGTCACAACCGAGATTCGGACATCATCGATTCTCCCGCGCGATAGTGTAGAGTTGCAACTCGTCCATATCTGGGAAGAGATTCTTGCGATCCGTCCAATTGGCGTCACCGATAACTTCTTCGAACTCGGCGGTCACTCGCTGCTCGCCGTCCGTTTGATAGCGTCGATTCAGCAACGGTTCGGGCAACGCCTGCCGTTGGCAATCCTGTTCCAGGAACCTACTATCACCCAGTTGGCAGTTGTTTTGCGCCGCCAGCCGTCTTCCCATACCTGGTCGCCGATTGTACCGATTCAGCCCAATGGAGCGCGACATCCGCTCTTCTGCGTCCATCCGGCTGGCGGGAATGTCTTTTGCTATGCGCTCTTAGCGCGGTATCTCGGCACGGATCAACCACTGTATGGGCTGCAAGCACGGGGCTTGGAGGGGGACCAGGAACCCTTCACATGCATTGAGGACATGGCTGCATACTATATCGATGCGTTACGACGGATACAGCCCCACGGACCGTACATGCTCGCTGGATGGTCGAGCGGGGGTATTGTCGCCTTCGAAATGGCGCAGCAACTGCGGCAGCAGCACGACGTTGCATTGCTGGCCTTATTGGATACCAGCGCACCACAACCAAGTGAAGCGATTGATACTCCCGACGATGGGGAGATGATCACGGCACTACTCGATCCAAAATATCTTCCGATGACACAGAAAGAGTTCCAGCAGCTCGGGATGGAAGAGCAAGTATCAATTTTATTGGAGGTAGCGAAAAAAGCCGATGTATTTCCACCCGATACCGGGCCACAGCAGGTCCAGCGCCTGTTGAAGATGCTCAAAGCCAATGCACAAGTGACCATGCAGTATACGCCCCAGATTTATCCGCACCAGATTACGCTTTTCACATCTGAGACATCCAGGAAAGATATGAGCGGATCGCCGGCCACTGAAGAACAGCACATCGCTGATGGCAGGCTGGGGTGGGCCAAGCTATCTGTGCGACCGGTAGTCGTCTATAACGCTCCCGGTGAGCATACCAGGATGCTTAACGAGCCGCACGTCCGTATACTGGCTGCAGAGCTAGGAAGGTGCCTTGATGCCCTCCAGACCGTTGAAGCGCATTCGTGACGAGAAGTTTTGTTTCAGCGCATGGTTGCAAGGCAACCCTTCGGCGTTATTGCTTCACCTTGACTGGTTCCGTAACAATCAGTAGTGAGTCAACTTAAGCACGCGCTCTCGTTAATTTTTCACAAAGTAGTCTATAGTGGCCTGCTCGATCTTTGGGCTGCCTCCGCCTTTCCGAAACGCTGCTTTCCCCCCTTGCCTTTCGGCGTAGAGGTATTCCGACCACCCCGAGATGTTCCTTCTAAATCCAGCCTCCCTGAAGGAGTGATATTGTAGTGCGTGGCATGGCGCACCATTTCCTGCCGTACAGCCACTGGGCTGAGATATTGTGGCAGTTGGTGGCGGCACATAGTAGCCATTGCCAAAGACGTATAATGGATCTCATCCAGTCCAGTCTCTCACCAACCATACCGCCACGCACGGAATGCCGAGCTGGGCCACACTGAAGATCAGCGCGTAAGACAATGTACTTTAGATGGGCAATGAATACAGCAGGAGGGACACTTGGCCTTGCTCTCTAAAGGCACTGTCTCATTGGATCAGGTGCTGGCGACTGGTTCGACCGGGATAGCGGAATATTCCGATCTACCAGATGAGTCAGATATACTTGCCCGTAGTATCGGGAATTTCCTCGTGCTCGCCATACGCCTGGCAGCAGCCACCCACGAGATCCACCAGCAAAGAATAATCCATGGCGCTATCAACCCGGCCACTATCCTGATCGAAGCTGAACCCAACAGAACTGCCGGCCCTACCCTGGTACGCATTCTTGCTCCCGATCTCGCCGCCAAAGCAAGCCCACGCGAGCCAGGTGGGCGCCTGGCCTATATCTCACCAGAGCAGACCGGGCGCATGAACTGGGTCGTCGACCACCGAACCGATCTGTATTCGTTGGGAGTGGTCTTCTACAGGCTACTGACTGGACAATTGCCCTTCGCGGCCACTGATCTGTTCTCCCTAGTGCATGCCCATATTGCCGCCATACCCACGCCATCTGTTCAAATTCGCCCTGGCCTGCCTCTGCTACTCTCGGACATCGTGGTCAAGCTGCTGGCCAAAGATCCTCGCGACCGATATCAGTCGGCTGATGGGCTCGTGGGAGATCTGGAAATCTGCCTGGCAAGCTGGCAGTCCATCGGGCAAATAGAACCTTTTCCGCTGGGCCAGACCGACATGTCTGACCGTCTCTTGCTGCCACAGAAGCTGTACGGCCGAGAGCACGACGTTGACCGGTTGTTGCATGCCTTCGATCAGGCTTGCAGCGGTGTCGCCCAACTTCTGCTCATCTCGGGCGCCTCGGGCATCGGCAAAACCTCCCTGGTGGGTGAGCTGGTTGGACCCGCTACGGCAAGAGGCGCGACGTTCATCTCCAGTAAGGCCGAAGAAGGTCATCGCCAAAGTGGATCCTATGCCGCTGTGATCATCGCCTTAGAAGATTTCGTCCACCAGTTGTTGGCCAGGGACTCCCGCCAGATTACAGCCTGGAGCAACAAGCTGACGATGGCCCTATCGGGCAACACGGCGCAGCTCATCAGAAGCATCCCCGACCTGGCTCAAATCATCGAGGCACCGTCTGACGTTGCCTCTGCAGCCAGCGACCCCAAGGCCTTGCTAACCCTGGCGCTGCAAGGCTTCTTGAGGGCCATCGCTGAACCAGATCATCCGCTGGTCGTGTTCCTGGACGACGCCCAGTGGGCCGACGCAGAGTCCTGGCAACTCGTTCAGAATGTGACGAACGACAGCGCTCTCTGTCTCCTGGTGATTTGTGCCTATCGCGAAGATGGCGTTGCAGACGATCGCCTGCAAGGCATCTTGTCATCCGTCCCTGGCGACCAACATCTGGCCCTGGCACCACTGGAGCTGGCCGACACTGGCCGTTTTCTGGCCGATGCGCTGCACGGCACGCCGGAACAGGTCCGTGAGCTCGCCGCGTTGATGCACGCGAAAACCAATGGCAACGCCTTTTTCCTACGCGAGTTTCTGCGTTCTCTTCACGACCGCGGCCTGGTCTCCTTCGATCCTGAGCGTCGCGCCTGGCAGTGGAACCTGGCCCAGATTCGGGCAACTCCCATCACCGACAACGTGGTGGAATTAGTGCGAGGCCGGCTGCAGCAACTGCCGGCGCAGGCTCAGAAGACGCTGAAGATAGCGGCAATCATGGGAAGCTGGTTCGAGATAGGTCAACTGGCGGTCGCGAGCCAACAGACGTCGGAGGCAATTTCCAAAGATTTGCAGTTGGCCTTGGAGCTCGATGCCTTGGTGCCGCTTGCCTGGAACATCTATCGGTTAACCCGCGCCAACCAACCATCCGAGCCAAGACTTGCGGCCATGGAACACTTGGCCACCGAGTTCTTATCTCCCGCCAGTCGAGATCAGGTCGCCCCGTTTCATGATATGCACCAGCCACAGGAAGCCGAGCACGGAGACATGCTGGCCCTGAACGCCGGTTCGCAGTACACGTACGAGTTCGCTCATGCACAGATCCGAGAAGCTGCCACTTTGCTGCTGCCCGCGCTGGCCGAGGAAGCCATCCACCACCAGATCGGGCGGGGACTCTTGCAAAGTATGACAGCGACACAACGGGAAGAGCACATGTTCTTGTTGGTCAGACACCTCAATCAGGCATCTACCCTGCTGGCGGATTGGTCCGAACGCGTCGAGTTGGCGGAACTCAATCTTCAGGCTGGCCGCCGGGCGCTGGCCCTGGTGGCCTTTGACAACGCCTACTCCCTGGCCACGGGGGCGGTGGCGATCCTACAGGGCGAGCCGCTGCGCGATGCCTGGCTGGACGCATATGCGCTCATGCGCGATCTCTATCTGACGGCCGCCCAGGCGGCATCCCGTGGCGGCCACTTCGAGCAGTCTGAGCGCCTGCTTGGAGTGATCGCCGAACGCTCGACCTCGGCGCTCGACCACGCGGCGGCCACCCAGGTGCGGATGTTCGGCCTCTTTCTCCAGGGAAAGCATGAGCAGGCAGTCGTCGCGGCCGTGCATACGTTGCGCCAGCTCGGCGTGCGCCTGCCCCAGCGCTCGGGCAATCGGCATGTGCTGGCGGCCGCGGCGCGCACGCGCTTGGCTCTGGTGGGGAAGCGGATCGAGACGCTCGACGATCTGCCGCCGATGACCGACGAGCGCAGCATCACGGCAATAGAGATTATGGCATCAGCCAGCATCTCGGCTGGCTCGGTAAATCCCCGGTTGCTCGTGCTGATCGGGCTGGAAATCGTCAGGCAGACGCTGAAACACGGTTCCCATCCTCTGTCGGCCATGGGGTATGCCCTCTACGGATTGCTGCTCTGCGGTGTCAGCGGACAAATTGACCACGGCTATGCGTTTGGGCAGCTCGCCATGCGTCTGGTGCCACAAATCAGGAACAAGGAATACCGCGTCTTCGTTAATTATTTCGTCTATGCCCACATCAATCATTGGAAGGAGCATATCCAGGCTACCCTCCAGCCCTTGCGCGATCTCACTTCCACGGGCGAGTTCGAGTATCTGGTTGTGGCCGCCGGAGTGTACCCCTATTTCACCTGGTTCATCGGCGGCCTGGACATCAGTACGAACGAAAGAGCCCTTGCCGAAAACATGTATTTGCTCGAGCCCTTCAAAGGCACGCCCGTATTCTATCGCTACCAGTTGGGCCACCAGTACTACCAGAACCTGCTCGGTTTGTCCGACAACGCCAGTCTGCTCGTTGGAAAAGCCTATGACGAGCACGCGCAACTGCCAATCCACCTCCAAGAAAACGACCGCGCCACCATCTTCTACCTGGGCTGCCACAAGCTCGTCCTGTGTTATTTGTACGAGAACTACGTCGAGGCTGAGGCTGCCGCCCAACTGGCTCGGCAATACAGCGATGGCGGCATCGGCACACCGCTCGTGCCTGTTCTCTACTTCTACGACTCGCTCGCTCAGCTCGCTCGTTACCCCTCGGTTTCCAGAACCGAGGCCAGGCGGATTCTGAAGGCTGTGGCTGCCAATCAACGCAAGATGCGCACCTGGGCGCGCTATGGGCCGGCCAACTGCCGGCACAAATATAGCCTGGTCGAGGCCGAACTGGCGCGTGTCCTGGGAGAGAACGGCAAGGCCAGAGAACTCTATGACGCGGCCGTCAAGCAGGCACAGGAGCATGAGTACCTGCCAGAGCTGTCCGTAGCCCACGAGGTAGCTGCCAGGTTCTACTTATCGCTTGGTCAGCCAGCCTATGCCGGGGAACATCTGCGCGCGGCACACAGAACCTATCAGACATGGGGGGCGCTGGGCAAGGTCAGACAGATCGAACGCCGGCATCCCCAGCTCTTCCCTAGTGACACCCCCGGTCTCACCAGCCTGTCCGCGTATCTGGACATGACCAGCGTCCTGAAAGCCGCTCAAGTCCTGTCGAGTGAAACGGCTCTGCCCCGGCTGATGGACAAGCTGACGAGCATCCTGATCGAAAACGCCGGTGCCCAGTTCGGCTATCTCTTGCTTCCTGAAGGGCGCCAGTGGCGGGTGGTAGCCGGGGAACCTGACGCAGAAGCCGGCGACAAGGCAAGAGCGGGTGAGCCGGCTCAGCCTCCTGTGGCGATGAGCATCGTTCGGCAGGTCGCGCGCACCCGCGAACCGCTCTTGCTGAACGACGTCGCCACCTCTACTCTTTACTCGCAGGATGCTCATCTGTTGGCTGCTCAACCCCGATCGATCCTGTGTCTGCCCTTGCTTCACAAAGGGGAACTCGTGGGAGTGTTCTACATGGAAAACCGGCTGACAAGCCACGCCTTTCCGCCGGAACGGTTAGAGCTCTTAACCATGCTGGCTACCCAGGCCGCCATCGCCTTGCAGAACGCCAGCCTGGTAGCCGGGTTGCAAGAGGCTCAGGATAGCGTCCAGGCCAGCGAGCAGCGCTTCCGCCTGCTGTTTGAGCATGCTCCCCTGGGCATCTTCGAGATCGATATCTCGGATGTTGTTCCCAGGATCTGTGCGGCCAACCGGCGGGCCGAAGCGACCTACGGCTGGTCATCCGACGAGTTCGCCACCCTGGATGCGGCGCAGTTGATCCCCGACGAGAGTCGCGACGAGATCCAGCGCCTAGTCGAGAGCGTTCGGGCCGGCAAGACCGCCCTGCTCGAAACGACCAACCGGCGCCGCGATGGCACGCTCTTTCCTGTGCGCATCATCGCCACGCCGGCCAGGGCTCAGCGCGGCCTGCGCATGATCGTGGCGGTGGAGGATATCACCGCGCAGCGGCAGCGCCGCTCGGAGGCTGAGGCCATCGACGAGGAGCGCCGTCGCATCGCCCAGGAGGTCCACGACGGCGTGGCCCAGGACCTGGCTTTCCTGCGCCTGAAGCTCTCGTTGTGGCGCGACTGGATCGCACGCGACCCCGATCGCATGCAGGATGAGCTGGATCAAACCCAGGACACGCTCGACGCAGCCATCGTTGAGATTCGCCGTTCGATCTATGCCCTGCGCCCCGTGGCGTTGGACGAGGTTGGCCTGCTGATTGCGCTGCGGCGCTACGTCGCTGGCTTCAACGAGGAACACAAGGTCTATGTCGATCTACACATCGACATTCCGGGGGAGCAGGTGCCGGTCGACCTGGAGTTGCCGATCTTCCGCGTGGTTCAGGAGGCGCTCAACAACGTCGCCCAGCACGCCGAGGCCAGCCTGGCCTGGGTACATCTGGACACCAGCAACGGCGATACGGCTCACCTGGCGATCCGCGACAACGGTCAGGGCTTTGACGTGGCAACCCTGGCCGGGGCTGGCCGATCGGGCCACTTTGGGCTGAAACAGATGCGCGAGCGCATTGAGAAGGCTGGCGGCGAGCTTACCGTGTTCAGCCAGCCGGGCCAGGGCACGCAGATCCAGATTTGGTTGCCGTTGGCAGAGACAAAGGCATCCACATGAGACGAAAGACGAAAGACGAAAGATAGAGTAGTTTTTTGTAGCAAACCGAGTAGATTTACGTCCTGGCAAAAGGGGCCCTTCTAGCTATACTTGACCAAAGCCCGGCTCCCCACGGCCATCTTGAACGCTAATGGAGCAGCCATGCCAGCCATTCGGGTCCTTTTGGCCGACGATCACAACTTATTCCGCCAGGGCTTGCGCCAGATCTGTGAGATCAAGGGTGGCTTTCAAGTCGTGGGCGAGGCGGCCGACGGCGAGGCGGCCGTGCGCCTGGCCAAAGAGCTAGAGCCTGATGTGATCCTGGTCGATATCAACATGCCGCGCTTGAACGGCATCCAGGCCACGGCGCAGATCGTCGAGGCCAATCCCGGCGCACGGGTGATCGTTTTGACCATGTATCGCCAGGACCAGTACATTTTCGACGCCATCAAAGCCGGTGCCAGAGGCTACCTGTTGAAGAACGCCGATGCACAGGAACTGATTGAGGGCGTTCAGCACGTACACGCGGGCGAGGCGCTGATCGATTCGCATCTGGCGGCGCGGTTGATGGATGAGTTCCGCCGCCTCAGCCAGACCAGTGAGCAGGCCGTACACCTGGAGCAGTTGACTGCTGGCGAGATGGAGGTGCTGCGGCTGGTGGCGGAAGGCGAGGACAATCAGGAGATTGCCCAGCAGCTCAGTCTGTCTGCCCAGACAGTCGCCAACCGCCTGCGGGTGATCTACCAGAAGCTCCAGGTAAACAATCGGACCCAGGCCGTTCTCTACGCTCTGCGGCATGGGTGGGTCGATCTTGATCAGGAATCGTGAAGCGGGCTGCGCCCGACGATCGAATGAGCACCGCTGGCGGGGATTTGGCAGAAGGATTCTATCGCTGGCACCAGAATGGCACCGATTTTGAAAGGAGTACCTATATGGGGATCGAGATTCAGGCAATTCCCGAGGGCGTTCAGCCAGGGGATCTTGCGACATTCACGTTCCAAGAGCAGGTCATGGCCTACACGCTCGGCATGTCGGGTTTCGAACTATCATATGGACGGGACGACGACCATTGGGTCCAGAGTATCAGCATCCAGATGACTTCGAGCCAGCCGAGCTCCAACACGGTGAGCGTGCAGGTCGATGCGCGGCTACAGGATGCTCAGGGTACTACTTTGAACCCCGAATGGTCGAGTATCTACCCCGTTTGTGTGGCGGTGACTGGTACTAGCCAGCCTAAGACAGTCATGACCAACATCGCCGCGATCGCGAATGGCTCGAAGGCTGAGGTTTCGCTTCCGGGCGCATCTGGCTTTTCGGTGCTGGAAAGCTTTCTTTACGGGTTCGATCTCACATTTTCAGATCAGCAGACTCAGTTTCTGGGGGCCTACGCCGGCTGCGGGATCACCAATAACCAATCACAAGGCTTTGTCGCAAGCAGCGCCGATCTCTACGACGATAGCGACAACCACGTGAACACTGCGACGGTGGATGCGGGCGTTATCGCCTCGACCTTTGCTGACCCTGGCTATGAAATCCAGGAAGTTCGCGGCGCAGGTCCCGCTATCGAGGTCACCTTCTCCTCGCTTCCCTCGATCAGCCAGGCCTACTGCCTGATACGCGAGTGGCACATACAATACCCTGGGACCAGCGATCACAACCTGCTCTGGATTGGCGCAGGCGTGATCGGCACCGACACGCTCGAGATCAGCGGCAATACTGTCACCATCTCGAACCTTAGCGCCGGCGTCATGGATAGGGATGGCAATCATAGTGCGGACATCACAAAATCCTACTGCACCGCATTTGTCATCGCGCTGCCTTAAGCCGCTGGGCGGGCTTGTGCTCGCGTCAGCGCTCAGATTACCAAAGGAGAGGCTATGTCCGGGTCTGCTAACCCCCGTTCGCATGCGGATCCCAGCAGCATTCCGGCGATCCGCACGTTTCAGTTCGATTCCACCTCGATCGGGGATCTGGCCAGCGCCGTCAATCTGTTTCGCGGCGATGTCAATATTTCGCAGAACCTGTTCACTCTGCCCGGCCGCAGCCGCGGCACAATGGATGTCAGTGTCTCGATCCTGTATCAGAGCAATGTGTATCGTGACGCCGCGCTCTGGAATCGGGATGCGCCCACCGGCGTCCTGGGCCTCGGCTGGAGCTTACCGCTGACCTACATCCAGGCCAACGATAACGGCTCGCCCGACCCCGACACGCGCAGCTATGCGCTGTTCGACAACGGTAGCCCGACCGAACTGGTGCGCCAGCCGCAGCAGCACTTTCTCTTTACGATGCCGTCGAGCGTGGCCGGCGGCTTTCAGGCCGGGCCGGTTTCGGACGCCGTGCGGGCGCAGTTTCTCCAACACGGTTTGCCGCTCGATCCGAGCGCCATGGTCGGCGGCTCGGCCGGCGTGTGGACGCTCGCCGACCACGCGCTCCAGCAGGCGTTTGCGATCCAGGCGTCGCGTACGGTTTCCGATGCGTACGATGTTTGTTATGGCGGCCAATCTTTCCAGTTACAGAGCTACCGGTTCTGGCAGATCATCTACTTTCCAGCGTACGAGCGCTGGCTGATCGTCACCGACGACGGCATCCGCAAGTCGTTCGGCGGAGCCGGGCCGAACACGCCGCAGGGCTATCGGACTGCCGCCGGCAACAGCATCGCCTGGCAGGTCTGGTGGGGTGCGAACGGCGTCCCGGCCTGGACAGGTCCCAGCAGCCTCGCAAGCGGGCAGATGCAGGTAGCCCGCGCGTGGTACCTGGAATCGACTACGAACCGCTTCGGCGACCGGATCGCATATGTGTACAACGGCTGGTCGCGCAACGCGAGCGGGCTGATACCGGATGTGGAGCAACAGGTCGGCGCTGGCGGCCTGCCGTACACCAAGGCTGTGTACCTCGCCCAGGTAACAGACGTGTTCGGCCGCAGCGCGGCCTTCTCGTACGGAGAGAAGCTGTGGAACCAGGACGGGCCGCGGGAGTACGCCGATCCGCATCGCGACATGCCCGGCAACGACCCGAATGCGTACCAGGATCTGTACGAAACGAAGTACCTGGCGAACATCGCGCTCTCGGCTGCGAATGGCGCACGGCTCTTTACGGTCCGGTTCGATTACCGGCCGCGCCCATCGGCAAGCGGGGAAGAGCAGGCGGTGGCGAATGTTACGTCCTTCACGGGCACGCTCTACGACGACACATTCAAACGCTACCTTACGAGTATTACGACCCTGAACGCGGCGGGCGATGCGCTTCCGGGCTACGTCTATACCTACCACCTCGACGGGTCGGCACCGGGGGCGCAGCCGGGAGCACTGCGAACAGTCACGGCGCCACAGGGCGGCACGGTGACATATGCCTATACACAGCAAGAGCTTTCCGTATGCACGCGCAACCAGACGATCGCGCGGCCGAGCCAGACACCCGACGGCACGCCATGTGTGTTCTATGGCGATGATTACGTCGTCTCGCTCTGGTACGATACGCTGAAAAGCCAGGTGACGCTGCAGGTATACACCTGGGCCGGGCGCTGGATCTGCTGGCAGCTCGACCCTGCGAGTCCCGTGCTTTACAGCAAGTCGTTCGACCCTTCCACGATCGGGGTGCTGGCGAATGCTGAATTCTTTGTCGTCCACCTCGATACAGAGGACTCCTCGCTTGCCTGGGTCTTCAGCAAAGATGCCGCGCGACCAGGCCAGTTTGTTCCGGCTGTGATGCAGGGCGTCAACACCGGCGCGAACACGCCCACGCTCACACTTTCGCACACTGCCGGCACGGTGAAGTACACAAGCGGCAACACATTTTTCGCCGCCGCCCAGATGAACAGCGATAGTAACCCACCCATATGGATGTACTACGTCCTGACATGGCGTTGGAGCACGCAGTCGTGGGAGGTGCAGACGTTTCATCCGGGCAGCTTCACCTGGCTGACCGCCGGCGGCGAGTATTTCCTGGCCGTCGATGCGCAGGGGAACATCAACCTGGCATATCTCGATGGCACGCTGACCTGGCAGAACGCGGTGCCGGTCACCATCAGCGGCTTCAGTGTCCCTGGAGAGGACTATGAGAATGTGACTCTGGTGGCGGGCGCCGGAATGGCCGCCCTGAATCTGCTGGAGGCCAACAGTGAGTCGCTGCAAGTATACCAGCTCTATGTGATCCAGTGGGATGCCAATCACACGCTGCAAGCGGTGACGAGCCAGCAGATCCAGGAGCCGCAGGCGCTCGACGCCCCACCACTCGGCTGGACGCCGGTGATCGTGGCCGACAGCCTGGTTGCGGTGAATGGCAACCTGTTCCGCTTCAACGGCGCCGACTGGCTCAGCAACAGCACAATGGTCGTCCCAAACCCGCAAGATCAAACCACGCAGCGGTATGCCTACGGGCCTGACTATGCGCTTCAGGTGATCACTGATTCGCAAAACATGGGCGTCGACGCGGCGGTGCTGGGGTTCGACCCGAACGGGAACTCATCTACCTGGAGCGCGTCTCCCGCCCCACAGAATCTGCCCGCCGCGCAAGAGCAGTATGATAACTGGCCGGCCGGCGGCAACGCCGACTACGCTCTGCTAGGGCCGTATCTGTATTTCCGCGGCACAGCCACGGACTGGACCCAGGTTCCATCCCCCAGCAGCACGACCAATATTGCGAGCCTGGCAAACCAGGGTTTCGACTTCGACTCGCAGTCGCTGATCAACGAGGGGCCAGCGTTTCTGAGCTACTCGATCTACCCGCAGAGCGAGTCGCAGAGCCCGATCGTGCAGTCGATTGTGCTCCAGAACGGGCAGGTGATGGCCGGCTCGCCGGTCACCATTAGCACGCAGCGCATGTACACCCCTTCGATCGAAGGCTATCCTGCTGGGCCCGGAGCTTCGCCGCAGGGACCATCAGTATTCGTCAGCTACGACGCCGATGCGCCGAGCTTTGACCAGGCGTCGGAGATTTATCTCAACCATTACGCCGGCGACGCCGTAGCCGGGCCGATCCTCCACTACCCCGTCACGAGCATCGCCGTCGACGACCAGTATCAGGACGTCGCGACGACAAGCTATTTTCCCGACCCCGCGCATGCGGCCTGCGATTCCAGCGGGCTGGTGGTGAAGTATTACCAGAACACTGTCTATCCCGGCAGCCCTGATCCTTCGCATCCCGCCTACGGGCGCGTCGTGAACACCTATCAGAACGGGCTGAACATCACCGCCGCGAATTACTACAATATGCTGGACGGCTTGCTGGTATCGACGGATAGCTATGATACGAGCGGCAACCTGCTCGAGTCGCACCAGAGCACCTGGCAAGTGATCCAGTGGGTCGCTTCCGACCCGGTTGACCCCAGCGCACCTCCCATCCAGTTGCAGGGCGGCTGGATCATGCGCACCCAGCAGATCTCCATGATCGACGGTGTCACCAAGACGCACACGACGAGCTACGCCGCGCCTGGCTTCCCCGGCCCCTACAGCGGCAGGCCCGTGACCACATCGTCTAGCTCCTACGATGGGAGCGGGAATCCACAGACGTTTGTGCAGGCCATGACGTACGGCTCTGAAGTCAGCGCCGCGATGCGCGCGCTCAACATGCGGTCGGTCATAGCACAGACTACCACCAGCGAGCAGACCGGCAGCGCCGATCCGATCGTCATAAAGTCGTCGGCCTCCGCCCATTCTCTGTGGCCATGCGCGGCCGGGGAGCGCGTTCAGGTTCCGGCCAGCGAGGGAACGTTCCACCTGATCAACCCCACGGACACGGCTTTTCCCTTCGATTCCTACCGCGCCGGAGACGCGCCGGCAGGCTGGCTGCTCAAGCGGCGCGTGAC
>Ga0075423_10004330_pt1 | contig 13166 bp, 11 predicted proteins | sample SoiMethybrSBSTD2_FD_80114 | JGI IMG/M metagenome (GOLD analysis project Ga0075423, IMG submission 80114) | Bulk soil microbial communities from a Populus tree surrounding site in Tennessee, USA - Soil MetaG P. TD hybrid SBSTD2 | ecosystem: Environmental > Terrestrial > Soil > Tree plantation...
AGGCCGGGCAGCCGACCTCGAAGACCCGCAGCACCGGCAGCCGAGTCGTGATCCGCACGGTTTCGCGGCCCTGCGCAAGCTGCTGCGAGAGGCTGTGCAAGATGCGCGACAGCTCCTCGATCGACTCAGCGGCGCGCTCGCGTGTGGCGGCATCGACGCTGGTCAGCTTGACCTGCCACCAGCGCACGCCTGATTCTACCACGTTTATCAGCTCGCGCAGACTCAGCGATTCGCTATCGATAGTGACGTGTTTCTGACTGTGCAGCGCACCCTCGACCGGCGAATCGGTCTCCACGACGGGTGCCGGTTCGCGCGGCGTCGGCGCGACCGGAGCGGGCGGCAGCGCCATGCCGCACGTCGGGCAGTAGCGCGAACGCCGCTGCACTGGGGCAGCGCAAAATGGGCAGGTGAGATTCATGTTAGGCGCTACGGGTCCGTAGCCGGGCAAGTTTTTCATCCAGTTGGGCGATCTGCTGCTTAATATCCGCGACTTCTAACGGAATTCTGGCTTCCACATTCGCGCCTGCCTGCGCTGCCTGGAGTTCCAGCACCTGCAGTCGGCGCTTGTGAGTCTCCCGTAGTGCGATAAGATTTTGCTGCTCCGAGTCGGCATGGTTCACCGCAGCGGCATCGCTTACTCGCGATTGCTGTTCATCGATCGCCCAAAACTGCAACCAGTTGTGCAATAATCGGTTTCCGGTACTATAGCGATCGCCGCTACGAAGAATATAGCACATCTGCACAAGCGCCTGCACGAGGTAGCGCAGTTGCACCTCGGCGATCCAGACGCCAAGCTGATCCCTGATTCCGGCCTCATCCAATGATTGGACGTAGGCAAGACAGCGCAGGATGCGTTGCTCGGTTGGAGCGAGGTAATTGTAATCGAGTTGGAACAGGTTGATCAAGTTCGAGTCGGGGATCAAGTCATCGTCGTTGGGTGTGTGGAGCGCGTCCTCGGTCCACAAACGGTCGCAGAGCCATTGTGTCAGAAAGGGATGTCCCTCGGTTGCCTCCAGTATCGCCTCGACAACCGCGTCGTCCACCTGAAGCGGATTGGCTGATTGGGATTGGCGAATCAGCGCGCGTGTCTCGTGGGCTTCCAGGCGGCCCAGGTAGCGCGGCGTGATACCGTAGAGAAACGGCGAGGTATCCCATGAGCGCGCTCGATCATTGAGCGCCGTGAGCCGTTTGGTGGCCGCGAGCACAATCCGCAACGCCTCACTCCGTTGCATTTCGCGCCGGATGTCTCTGAGAACATCGTCGCCGTCGTGTTCAGCGATATGGATCAGCGCTTCGGCCTCGTCGAACAACAGCAGCACCTCGATGCCACGCTCGCGCGCGCGCCGATCGAGCAGCCGCATCATGACGTGCGGCCATTTGCCTTGGAGGTCGGCGATTGTCAGCCCAAGTCGCTCCAGCCGCGTGTCGCCATCGTCTATATCGTCAAGGAAGTTCTGGGCGAAATCCTCCATCGTATCCGCGCCTTCCAGGCTGATATGGAATGCGACATGATCAGCGTTGTTGCCGAGCTCTTCCAGGCGACACAACAACGAGGTCTTGCCGATACGTCGATTGCCGATCAGCCAGATCGCGCGGTCATTGCCTTCGAGCACCGAGCGGATCAGCGCCGAGCGACCATAGAAATTTGTGCCGCGCACCGGCCCGCCCACGGTGTACGGGTTCCTCAGAGCCATAGTTCCTGCCCCTTTATCGCTTCGCTGATCCGCTCGATGTCCTCGGCGGTCACCCTGGTGCGGCCCTGCTCGCGAATATGGTCGATCGCCTCCAGGCAGAGGTGCTGAACTTTCATCGGCCTACCGCCGCTGATCGTGAAGATCAACTCGACCGCCGCGTCGTCGTACTCATACAGCGCGCGCACCGGCGTACGAATGAGCAGTTCGGTATCGGCGCGGCTCAACGGCGGGATCTGGATCTGCTGGAACAGATTGTAGAGCGGGCTTTCGTAGCGCTTCCATTGCCGATGGATATCGACGGCGGCAAACACGACGCTCAGATAGACGGCGTAGTCGTTCATGAAGATCCGCCGAAATTCCTGAAGCAGGCGCTCGTTGTAGAGGTACATGCCATCGGCCTCGTCCATGAGCAGCACCAACCGATCAATCCGGCCATTCGGCTGCGGCCCGCAGAGCATGGTGATCAGCGTGCGCAAGTCGCGTTGGAACTCGCGCCCGGAGTACGACGTGCGCTTGGGATGATAGCGCAGTTCGAGCCCTTTGGCGCGCTTGCCGAAATAGTGCAGCACCTCCTCCATCATATGATGAAAGAAGGCCGTCTCCTCGATCCCCTGAAGATCGACATAGACTGGTCTGAAGCGATACTCCGGGTCGTCGGCCAGATTCAATCGCAGCTCAAGCTGCCGGAGCACGGTGGTTTTACCGATCCGCCGCTCGCCGTGCAGAAGCAGACTGTTCTGGTGCAGCACGCTCAGTATTCGTTTGAAGAGAATCTCGCGACCGAAGCACATCTCGGGTCTGAGCACCGGCGCGCCGACAATGTAGGGGTTTTTGAACTTGCTCGAAAGCAAGCTGTCCTGTGTCTCCAATTCGCGCGAGAGCACTGCGACGAGCTTCTCTTGCGGCAGCCCGCGGATCGTCAGATCGAGCAGCGATTCGAGCCGGGCGCGCCGCTGACGGACGAACTCGAACAGACGCGCGTTCTCGATCGCCACGCCGATGATGTTGGCGACTGCCGATAGCCGTTGGGCCTCCTCCTCGCTAAAGGGACCATCCAGCTTATTGAGCAGCTCGATCACCCCGATCGTGTTGCCTTTGACGACCATCGGCACGCACAGCAGCCGTTCGGTGACGAAACCGACCCGCTCATCGATCCGCCGGTAGTGCCGCGGATCGTGCTGGGCGTCGTTGGCGATGTAGATCTGCTGAGTCTGTGCGACGTGGCCGGCGATGCCCGTGTCGGGCGGAATACGAACGCCGTGCAGCTTCTCGGCACCGCCTTCCAGCGTCATGACGAAGACCAGCTCTTCGGTGTCCTCGTCTCTGAGCATCAACGAGCCGGCCGCGACCTTGAAGTACTCGTTGAGTTTTTGGACTACCAGCCGGTAGACTTCGCGTGTTTCGAGCGAAGATGAGACCTGGGCGGCGATGTCGGCAACCATCGTAAGTTGCTCATTGCGACGATGCATGGCGTCGGCCAGCCGCCCGATATACACCGCGCCCGAGAGCGAACCGCCGATCAGCTCGACCAATATGACATCTTCGGCAGCGAGCGAGCGTCCCTGCGGTATGCCGAGCACAAGCGCGCCAAGCGGTTTACCCTGCGCGACCAGCGGCATAAAAGCCAGCGCGCCAAACTCGGTGGTCGCGAGTGGATCGAACTGCGCGGCCAGCGCCGCTTCGATCGGGTTTTCGATCAGCGTTGCGCGGTTAAGCAGCAGCGCTGCCTCGACTTGGGGCAGAATACGAGGTAGTGTGGTTTGGAGCGGTTTCAGGGGGCCAGCAGCCGCAGCGAGTACGAGCGTATCGTTTTCGCGGTTGAGGAGCAGCACTTGCACGAAGACCGGTTCCAGCAGGGCGCTCAATTCGTCGAGCGATTTTTTGAGAAACGTGCTGGTATCGTCCGTCAAGGTGAGCGCATGAGCGATGCGGTGCAGCAGCACAGTATGGGTATGCGGAAGTGCAAGCTGAATTGTTGTTTGGTTATCCATATGTTAGAATCAACGTGGCACAAAGCGTTATTATAGCATAGGAGCATGCCAATTGTCCGCTACTACCTGCATCCACTGTGGCGCACTCCTGAAGCGTCCCGGCGCGAAGTTCTGTGCGGCGTGCGGCAAGCCCCAGGACGACACCGGCCCACTGCGCCCAACAATTGTCGATGCGCCGGTGCCCACATCGCCGGCCACGGTGTCGACGCTGCCGGCATCCGCAACCTCGTATCTGGACCCTAGCCAGCTCAACCGGCCAGTGCTTGTGATTCAGGACGAGGGCCAGGTGCGCGAAGTTCCGCTGGCCGAGCGCGCCCTAACGCTCGGTCGTTCGTCGGACAACGACATTATCCTGACATCGCGCTTCGTGTCGGGCCACCACGCCCGGATCGAGCCGAGCGCGGGCGCGCACCAGATCGTCGATATTGGCTCGACCAACGGGCTGCTGGCCGAGGGCAAGCGCCTGCCGGCCAACAGCTCGCTCGCGCTGGCCGACGGCGATGTGCTGCGCATAGGAGATCCGGCGACCGGCAACTTTGTCACGCTGACCTATCGCAACCCGCAGGCGCAGCGCGTGGCCCAGGCGGCGACGATCGCCCAGAGCTACCCGCTCGATCCCAATGATCCGCAGATTACGATCGGGCGCGAGGGCAGCGACATTGTGCTCGACAACCCGCAGGTCTCGCGAAACCACGCGATCATTGAGCGCGGCACCGATGGACGGCACGCACTGCGTGATATCGGCTCGACCAATGGCACATTCGTCAACGGCCAGCGCGTCGTGCAGCACACGCTCGCGCGCGGCGACGTGATCCAGATCGGCGCGTTCAAGCTGGTCTACGACGGCGACAGCCTCGATCAATACGATCAGCGTGGCGCGCTACGGATCGACGCGCGCAACCTCTCGCGCGCCGTGACGCGCGGCGGCAAAACCCGCCTGATCCTCAAGGATGTCTCGCTCTCGATCGCGCCGCGCGAATTCATCGCGCTGGTCGGCGGCAGCGGAACGGGCAAATCAACGCTGCTGAACGCGCTCTCGGGCTACGCGCAGGCCAGCGGCGGGCAGGTTTTAGTCAACGGCGACGACTACTATCGCAACTTCGACGCCTATCGCACCGTGCTCGGCTATGTTCCGCAAGACGATATTATCCACCGCACGCTGCCGGTTGAGCGTGCGCTGCGCTATGCCGCGCAGTTGCGTCTGCCGACCGATACCGCCACCACCGAGATCTCGCAACGGATCGCGCGCGTGCTCGACGATGTCGATATGACGCCACACCGCGATAAGCTGGTCGATAACCTCTCCGGCGGGCAGCGCAAACGCGTGAGCATCGGTGCCGAGCTGCTGGCCGACCCATCGCTGTTCTTCCTCGATGAGCCGACCTCCGGGCTCGATCCGGGCCTGGAGAAGAAGATGATGTACACGCTGCGGCGGCTGGCCGACAGCGGACGAACGGTGGTGCTGGTCACGCACGCGACCGCGAACATCGCCCAGTGCGATCATGTCGCCTTTATGTCCGACGGTCGGATGGTCTACTTCGGGCCGCCGGGCGAGGCGCTGGCGTTCTTCAACGTGACCAGCGGCGATTTCGCCGACATCTACACCAAGCTGGAGGGCGCGGCCGACCCGAACGATACCGAGCGTTGGGCCGTAGTGCAGCGCGATCTACAGGCCGAATACGCCGGCTGGCAGGCGGCGCATCCGCAGGCGAAAGAGCCGCCGATGCTGGCCGAGCTGTGGGAGAGCAAGCTCCGCACCGCGCCGCAGTATGCGCAATATGTCGTCGGGCGGCTGGCCCAAGTGCCCAGCGGCCCGGTGGCCGGCAGCGCCAATGGTGCGATCGGTCGCCCGCCGAAGGTCTCGCTGCCGCGACAATTCGGCATCCTGTCGCGCCGCTACCTCGATCTGATCATCCAGGATCGGCGCAACCTGCTGATCTTGCTGCTGCAAGCGCCGATCATCGGCCTGCTGCTGATGCTGGTGGTTAATGGCGACGCGATGGTCGGCGCGAAAGCATACTCCAGCGAGGCGAAGAAGCTGATCTTCATGCTGGCGACGGTAGCAGTCTGGTTCGGTATAATCAACGCGGCGCGCGAGATCACCAAAGAATCGCCGATCTACAAGCGCGAGCGGCTGGCGAATGTGCATATCGGGCCGTACGTGCTGTCGAAGATCGTCATCCTGACGCTGCTGGTGATCGTCCAGAGCCTGGTGCTGCTCAGCCTGATCGGGTTGAAGGTGACGTTTCCCGCCAGCGGCGTGCTGTTCCCAACCGGCATCGAGCTGTTCATCACGACGCTGCTGACGGCGCTGGCGGGGCTCACGATGGGGCTGGCGATCTCGGCAGCGGCTGAGTCGCCCGACCGCGCGATCTCGATCGTGCCGCTCGCGCTGATCCCGCAGATCCTGTTCGCTGGCGTGATCTTCAGCCTGGGCGAGGGCACCAGCTTGCAGCGCGTGCTCTCCTGGCTGACGATCAGCCGCTGGTCGATGGATGCCTATGGCACAACCGTGAATCTCAACAGCTTGCCATTGCAGCCAGGCATGCTGCGGCTGCCGAATCCGCCGGTCGAATACACCTTTACCCCGCTGCACCTGCTCTCGCGCTGGCTGATCCTGGTGGTTTACATGCTGGTTTGTTTGGGGCTAACAGCTTGGCTGCTGAAGCGCCGTGATCGACAGATCTGAAGCGCGTGAAACGTGATGCGTGATGCGTGAAGCGCTGAAGCCGCTGAACCGGACCCCTCAGCGGCTTCATTCCCTCAGCGCCTCAGCGGTTCTACCTGTCTCCTGAACCACCGCGCACCTCCCGTCACGCCACTGGATGGCATAACTCCATCTCCCGCAGATATGCCATCCATGCGGTATAATTCCAGACGGTGCGTACCTGAAGTCCATCAGGATGGGGGACACATGAGGCAGTGGCGGAAATGGAACGCATCTGTGGTAGATCGGTGGCAGTATCGTACATTGCATATATACCCCAAATTCGACCCTTCAAAAACACCAGGGAGGCCGAGAGAAACGCGCATGACAACAATTCATGTACAACGTGTCGGCGACAAAGCCATACTCCCACAAAGCGAGTTCGAACGGCTCGTCGAGCTAGCACGACAGTATGAGGAGATTGCGGTGCAGATGCACGAAGACGATGTCCCGACTCTGGGTATCATGCGTTTAGCAGAACAGGGGGGCGCCTTCGACTTCTGGAGGGAGGCCGGTGAGGATATCTACTCCGCAGCAGATGGTGAACCGGTGTGACACCTCTAACACTTGCTCGGGGTGATGTGGTCCTGACACGGTTTCCGTTCACCGATTTGACTGGTGCTTCGCTCCGCCCCCGCTGTCGTCATGTCCCAGGGACAAATTGGCCAGGACCTGGTGCTGGCGGCGATTTCCAGCGTGGTGCGCGGGACGCTTGCTCCCACCGACTATACCGTCGAAACGACCCATCCGGAATTTGCGCTGACAGGTCTGCGGGTCACGTCTGTGATCCGGATGCACAAATTGGCCGCAGTGGAACGTTCAGTCATTGTCCGCCGTCTTGGGCACCTCGGACCACAATTGCAAGCAGAAGTGGACCGGTTGCTCCGCATAGTTTTGGGGCTGTAAAAGCTGCCAAGGAACAGGTTATGCAAACAACAATTACCGTCCATCACTCCTTGCCCGTGCATCAAGACCCGCAGCGTATGAGCGGTGTGCCAGTCTTCACCGGAACGCGGGTTCCGGTCCAAACGCTGTTTGACTACTTGGTTGATGGGTATAGTGTGCCGGAGTTTCTTGACCAATTTCCGACGGTCACGCAGGAGCAGGTGAATCAAGTGCTCCGGTTTGGCGAAGATTGTGTGCTTGCCGGAGTCGTCACGACGTGAACATCCTGATCGACGAAAGTCTTCCTCGCTACGTCAAAACGGGTGAACCGCTGAACCGCTGAAGATCTGAGGCCGCTGAACCGGGCCCCTCAGCGGCTTCATTCCCTCAGCGCTTCAGCGGTTCTGCGTGTCCCCGCACCACCGCGCACCTCCTGTCATACTACGAGTGTTGGACGTGACACCACTGCGATATACTTCCAGATGGTGCGTACTTGAAGTCCATCAGGATGGGGTACACATGAGGCAGTGGCGGAACTATAGCAATCCTATTTGATTCGTAAACTGGCAAGGGTCGGTCTCTTAAGCGCTTGGCTTCATGACGCTCTAAAGCGCCTCGATGGTTTTACAAATCTAGTAGCTTTGCTATAGAACGCGTCTGTGGGAGAAGCTTTAGTTGGACGGCAGCCCATCACAGTAGTTCACAGAGCACAGCAGATTTGGTGATAGACTTGAACAGTCTACGATACAAAATAGCAATCTATACGCGAGGGGAAAATATTATGTCAATCGATCTGATTATCGGTTGGGTTTTAGGATTACTGGGCAGCCTCATTACCGGCATCGTCATGTATTGGCTTGAAGGCCGACGTGAGGAACGCCGCGAACGATTTAAGCAGCAGGGTGAACAGATACTGAATTCGTCCCAAAAGCTTTCCCGATCTATTAGCGGCGGCAACTGAACGCCAGGCCGTTGGGCGCGCAACCATCAACGCTGTCGCATATTCCATTTTCTCTTGTACCTACACTTGCTCGACGTATGGTCATCCCACCAGTTGCGAAAACCGCTTGGCTTCAGTACAATAGACTATCGTAGGCGTGGAAATCTTAACGAGAGAGGTCGCTCATGACTGCACGCGTTGAGCATGTGTTACAAGCGGCACAGCACCTGTCGCCCGCAGAACAATTAGAACTGATTCATGCCCTTTCACAAGCACTGTTGCGTCAGTATCAGCAAACAGAATCCGATGCGATTCCACCGCATGTGAAACGGTCTGCGCCGGTCACCGATCTTGCCGACCTCGCGGCCGATTTCTGGCCAGAGGATGAGTCGGCTGACGATATTAACGATTATATCGCACAGCAACGCCGTGAGGATCGGATGCCGCTGAATAGATGAGGCCGCTGAACCGGGCCCCTCAGCGACTTCATTCCCTCAGCGCCTCAGCGGTTTCCTGGCGCTGCTGAACGGCTGATGCCGCAGAACCGCTGACCATGTAATGCCGCTGAAATCACCCGATCAGATGTCCATGCAGAGAACACCCGTTGTTTACGATGTGCTCGTCCGCACGTATGGTTGCACGCTCGTCAAACCAGGAATAACTGCGTAGTGTTTTTGATTGAAGGTAGAGAGGGGTTGACCGAGGAGGATGGCCGTGTGAGCGATTAGGGCATCAAGAAAGCCCAGATTGTGGCTGAGGTGAAACTGCGCATAGGTCTGTACGGCAGCATTACACGCCGACTCGGTTGGCCAGACCACTCGACCGCGTGCGACCAAGCGATCAACACGATCCTGGTCTGCCTTGTCTCGACACCCTTGGAGTAATTCCAGCACGACAAAGCCCGGCAACACCACTTCCTCGGTGTCATGGGCAGCCAGCCAAGCGACGGCGGGTGGAAACCGCCGCAGCACGTCGATCATCACGTCGGTGTCGAGCAATAACATACGTGCTACCGCTCGCGCCGTTGGGCCTGCTCACGCAATTCGCGCGCGTAGGTGATACTGTCGCCAATGTCCGTGCGATCCTGCCACATGCCAAGCAGATCCGACGCCAGCAATTGCTGAGCAGTCAATCTCGGCCCATCCACGGGCACGGACATAATCTGAATGCTCAGTTCGACCTGTTGGCCCCGCTTCACCGGCAGATTCGATAGATGGACTTCGCCGTCACGTTCGATCGTCGCTTGGATGTGAATAATATCAGTCATATATGCTCCCCAATCAGGTATACCAATTGACGCTCTGCCTGGATATAGTATAGCATACACAGAAGCACGAACCAGCCGATCGAGATCAAGCAGAGCCTGGTGCTCCTCAGTCTGATCGGGTTGAAGATGACGTTAGATCTGAAGCGTTGTTAATGAAACTATGCTACACTGCTCTTGGTACTCTTATCGCTCTCAACAATTCAACACAAGGGTCGTCTCGCTATGGAACTCGTCAACCTCGTCAACCTGCTCAACCTCCAGGGATTTATCGTCGTCTGCGCTATTTTCGTCCCGCTCGAACGCATATTTGCGCTGCACAAAGACCAGCGCATCTTCCGGCGCGGCTGGCGAAACGATCTGATCTATGTGTTCCTGAATAGGCTGGTTATTCAGGTGGGGTTGCTGATCGTGATCATCGGCGTCGGTGTGTGCGCGCACTGGCTCGTGCCGGCGGCGCTCCAGCAGGCGGTCGCCGACCAGCCCGCCTGGCTCCAGACGGTGCAGGCGATCATCATCGCGGATGTCGGCTTTTACGCCGCGCATCGAATGTTTCACAGCGTCCCCTGGCTGTGGCGGTTTCACGCGATTCATCACAGCATCGAAGAGATGGATTGGCTTGCCGCCGCGCGCGTGCATCCAGTCGACCAGATAGTGACGAAAGGCATCTCGCTGCTGCCGTTGTATGCGCTGGGCTATTCCAATGTCGCGCTGGGGGTGTACGCGGTTTTGTATATGTGGCAGTCGTATTTGATTCACGCGAATGTGCGCATCAGCTTCGGCCCACTGCGCTGGCTGATCGCTTCGCCCGAATTTCATCATTGGCATCACAGCAACCAGCGCGAAGCCTATAATATGAACTACGCCGGCCAGCTAGCGGTGTTGGACCGGCTATTCGGCACGCTGCACATGCCGCGCGGACGCATGCCGAGCAGCTATGGCGTGAACGAGCCGGTTCCGCAGAGCTACACTGCCCAGCTGCTCTATCCGTTCAAGCGCCGCCGGCCACGGAAGCAACAGCGCACACCTGAGCAGCCGACCGACCTGGTCATTCAGAAAAGGTAGCTGAAGAGGAAGGGCTAGTTTACATCGTGCGTTGCTCACGGAAGCGCACCACCAAGGCACAAAGGACACAAAGATCATATGATCTTTGTGTCCTTTGTGCCTTGGTGGTAAATGTGCCTTGGTGGTATGGAGGCCAAGCTGTGCTAGCGGCACTACCTCATTCCTGCGCTTTGCGCACGCGCGAGAGGATCGCGTCGAGCGCCTGTTGGTTCAAATTAGCCAATGGGAAATCCGACGGCGTGTAGCTGACCGCTTCGGACGAGCGACAGTGGGCGATCAGCGCGCGCAACGCCGCCAGGAAGCCCTGCGCCAATCGCTCGATCGTCGCGTGATCGTGAATCTGGCTGCTATACTTCCAGGCCAGCGAAAGCTGCTCGCCGATGATCCCGCCCTGGATTTCCAGCAGGTAGCGCGGGCTCCACATGCCGCTGGACGGGTCGCTGCGCTCCTGGCTGACCGCGAACAGCGACTCCTCGGATAGCACCTGATCGAACTGACCGAGGTAGTTGAAGCTGACCTGCGCCTGTGGCAGCGCCTGCAAATAGGCCCTGGTGTTGGTATCCGGGCCGAGATAGCGCAGCACGCCATAGCCGATGCCACGGTTCGGGATGCGTCGAAGCTGCTCTTTGATCAGCTTCAGCGCCTCGCCCGGCTGCGTCGCGCCGTGCAGGTTCAGCAGCATCGGGAAGATCGTCGTGAGCCAGCCGACCGTGCGCGACAGGTCTACGTCGTCGAAGATCGTCTCGCGACCATGGCCACGCAGGTCGATCAACAGCGCGTCGGTGCCGAGCCACGGCGTGAAGGCTTGCACCAGCGCCGTCAGCAGCACATCGTTGATCTGCGTCTGATAGGCTGCGGGCACATCTTGCAGCAGCGCGCGCGTCTCCTCGGCGTCGAGCGTCGTCACAACCGTGCGCGCCACGTCCAGGCTATTCGCGCCAGTCGCGTCGTCCATCGGCAGGCGCACGACCGCGCTCCATTCTTGATCGAGCCAGACGTTTTGCTCGCGCTGGAGCGGCTCCGACTGCGCATATTCCACCAGCCGCTCGGCCCATTGCTTGAGCGCGGTCGTCTTCGGCGGCAGCTGCACGGCCTCGCCGCGCTGGAGCTGCTGGTAGGCCGACTGGAGATCTTCGGCCAGGATGCGGCGCGAGAAGCCATCGACCGCCAGCGAGTGCGTGACCAGCAGCAAGATGCCCGGCTGATCGGCCCCCTGATCGATCAGCGTTACGCGCAGCAGCAGACCCTCGGACAGATCCAGCAGCTCCTCTTGCGCCGCGACTAGCTCGCGCAGCGCCTGCTCGCGCTCGGCGGCGGGCGTGTCCGCGAGGCTCAGATAGCTGAACGGAATGGCTGTGGGCGGCTCGGCGATGCTCTGCTGCCATGTCGCATCCTCGCGCACGAAGCGCAGGCGCAGCGCATCGTGATGCAGCAGCACCTGCTGCACAACCTGCGCGAACAGCTGCGGATCGAGCGTCTGGCGCGTCTCCAGTATGATCGCCTGGGTCCAGGCGCGCGGGTCGGGCAGGCCCATCTCGAAGAACCAGTGCTGGATCGGCGTGAGCGGCACCGCCCCCAGCACCAGCCCTTGTTCGGCGCGGCGGTCGGGCCCGTCTTGCGCGAGGCCGGCCACCGTCGATAGCTCGGCGACGGTCTGATGCGAGAAGATCTGATGCGGAACCAGGTGCAGGCCGGCTTGATTGGCGCGTGCGACCACCTGGATGCCCAGAATGGAATCGCCACCGAGCGCGAAGAAGTTGTCGTTGACACCAACCCGCTTCAGCCGCAGCACGTCGGCCCAGATGCGCGCTAGCACCGTCTCGACCGGCGTGCGCGGCGCGATGAAACTGCGCTCGCGGTCGGGTCGCAGCGGCTCGGGTGCGGGCAGCGCCTTGCGGTCGAGCTTGCCGTTCGCCGTGAGTGGCAGCGCGTCGAGCAGCACGAAGGCGGCCGGCAGCATGTAGTCGGGCAGTTGCGTCTGCAAGGAGCTGCGCAAATCTGCGACCAGCAGGTTCGGGTTGCGCCAGATCGTCGGCGCGGACAGCGGCGCGGCACCGTTCGTCGACGGCATGGCCGCGCGCTCGGGCCGAACGGCGTAGACATCATACAGCGGCGTATCGCGCATCGCCGTCTCTTGCTCGACCGCGACGGTATAGCCATGGCGCTCTAGCAGCGCCAGCGTCTGTGCGAGCCGGCCGTCGATGTCGTGAACCTCCAAAACGACCTGGCGAATCTTGGGCCAGTCGTCGTCGTGGATGCCGTTGAGCACCTGCATCTCACTCTTCTGCGCGTCGATCTTGAGCAGATCGATCCGCCCGACGCCCTGCTCGCGCATCACCTCGGAGATCGTCCGCAGCTGACAGGTGAACTCTTCGCTGGTCAGCCGCTCGGCGATCACCGTGTCGAGCAATTCTTCGCTCAGCGGAGCCGTCGCCTCGGCCTCTTGCTGATTGAGCACAAGCGATTTGATCACCGCGCGCTCTTCGTCGGGATCGACGTAGCGGCCAGACATGGTCGAGGCGTGCGGGTAGTAGGTGAAGACATCGCTCTTGGAGCTGTCGGCGAGCCCGCACTGAAACAGCCGGGTCTGAATGTCGTAGAGCCCGGCGTTGATCTTCAG
>Ga0075423_10004331_pt1 | contig 13165 bp, 12 predicted proteins | sample SoiMethybrSBSTD2_FD_80114 | JGI IMG/M metagenome (GOLD analysis project Ga0075423, IMG submission 80114) | Bulk soil microbial communities from a Populus tree surrounding site in Tennessee, USA - Soil MetaG P. TD hybrid SBSTD2 | ecosystem: Environmental > Terrestrial > Soil > Tree plantation...
AGCAGAACGGGGCAAAACGGGAAGGATGATGGGTGTGATTGGGATTCTGGCCGGTCCGTGAGGGGAGACGATTGAAGTTCTGTTCGCCTCTAGGATCAGTGGTGACGGGTACGACGAATGTCTGTCAGTTCCGATTCAGAGCAGGTGTCCAGCTCATTCAAAGCTGACCGTGGTGTTCTGATAGTCGATGACTACTTTGTACTTGCTGAAGAAGTCACCCCCGAGAATTCCGGAAACTTCAGTTTGGACCTCTTTGCTGATCTCCTTAAGCTCTACAGCCAAGATCTGGTCATAGTCAAGCTTCAGACCGCCAAAGGCCAAGTTGACTCGCGGCACCGAGAGCACCGATTCGGTCACGCCGCACGCTCCCGCAAACTGAATGTCGACCGCGGAATTCGGTGTGTCGTCCTTTACGCCGAAAGAAGCCGCTTGCCTCTTGGAGAGCGTGCTGGTGACAGCTCCAGTATCGAAAAGGAAATTCTTTGCAGGCTGATGATTGATGGAAACCGGCACCAGGATGAGGTTGCCTAGAATTCGAAAGGCGCTCCGAGATCCCTGGGTCCCGTCCGCCTGCAAGCTTCTGTCCCTAGTAGTTGACGATTGGGGAGTCAACACAATACTCTTGTCAGGGTAGTCCAGCGCAATCAGAAAATCTCCCAGATCCGCGGTACCAAGGACTCCATCGATCAATCCGGCGAAAATCTGATTGTCAAACGATGCGACAGGCAGGTTCGAGATCTCGAGTTCGCCGATTTTAAGGCTGGATGCCTTGCACAATTTGGTGGCAGTTTTCCCCGATCCGCCAACGCATTTGACAGTGGCCGTGGCGATGGGCATGATCTTCAGGTGATCGAGGAGCGCGTTGGAAAGAACAGTGGAGGTTGCTCCGGTGTCGACTAAGAACCGATAAGGTCCTTCCTTGTTCACATAAGCTTCCACGATCATCAACCCAAAGAAGGGTTGGACCGGCAATTCGTAGGTGCGCGTTGGATCGCTCACTTTTGCTGGTTCCCCCTTTTCCAGTTCGCGAAAGAATACCAGCAGGGCTTCTGCGTTCTGCACTCGTTCAGGATAAAATTTAGGTTTGAGATCCAGATATTTCTGCAACGAGTCAATCTGCATAGAGAGGTTCTTATCGACTCCATAGGCCTCGCTCGCGAAAAAAAAGCTGTCCTCCTGCTTGGGATCGAGGCGCATAGCCTGTTTCAGGGCTGACAGCCCTTCGGCAGACTTAAGTTGGGTCAATTGAAGTCGGCCCAGGCCGACGTAAGCAGAAGCCTGCTTGGGTTCAAGCTGGAGACTCTTTCGAAACTGAATTTCCGCGTGCTTGAAATCGCCCTGCCTGAAGAGGCAGTATCCGTAATTTGTCAAAACCTTAGGGTCGTTCGGCATGAGTTTTACCGCTCGACCGATTTGCTTTGCGGCGTTTTCAGGATCGTCTTCAACCAGGAGCAGACTCGTCAGCATATTCAAGGCAGCCACAGAATTAGGCTGTCTGGCGAGAAGGCTCTGCAGTGCCTTTTTTGCGTTGGAGAGGTCACCTTGGGCAAATAGGGACTCGGCCTTAACCAATTCCGCGTCCGGTTTGGCTTGGGCCATCCGCGTGGGGCTCATCAAGCAAAAGATCACGACGGCCGTTATTGCTAAGAAGCACACTCTGTTGTTTTTCAAGTTGAGATCCCCAGTTGTCTCCTAAAGCGCGCCTAATATAAGATATTGTTTCAATTCAACCGCATTTGAATTAGAATTCGAACGATTTGTCAGTCCACTGTTTGCCCTAACTCGCGGAAAGAACGTGAGCTATGTCTTCCAGACACATTCTGATTGTTGACGACGACGAGAACATTCTGGCACTGGTCCGAACAATACTCACTCAAAAAAACTACACAGTTTCTACGGCTTTGGATGGCGAGCAAGCCATCTCCCTCCTCAAACAGCAGCGGTTTGATGCCATTATAACTGATGCGATGATGCCGCTGATGGATGGCAACGCCCTTGCCCGAAAAGTCAAGGACGACCCCGCGCTCAAGGATATCCCGATTATTATGATTACGGCCAGTAAAGAGGCCGAGATGGTCAAGAAAAGCTTCACCTCGGGTTGCGTTTTGTTCCTGCCTAAGCCCTTCACAGCTTCCAGTCTACTTTCCCTTATTCAGCTGGTCATCAAATAGACACACTGCAGGAGCCGGCGGAGCATTCCAACTGCGAGTCAATAGGGTGAAGTCTGCCTATAGGAGACAGGGCCGCATGTTTTCACACCGAGGCGGGCGACACTACCGCGGCTGATGTACTTTATGGGCGCTGCACGCGGTGGACGGCAAGCAGAAACATCTGTGGCTACCGAGCAGTCTGGCTTCAGCGGGTGCACGAAATGACGGTTAAGGGAGGCCCGCAAGCTTTTTGCGGGATCAAGGCGTGAAGACTCTGGCCAAGAGCTCGTGTTACTTGATATCAAGCTTGCGTATTTTGTTGAGCAGAGTCTTATAGCTCACATTGAGCATGACTGCCGCTTGTTTGCGGTTCCACTGCGTTTGTTGGAGCGCCCGCAGGATCGCTTCTTTCTCGGCGGTTGAGGTTAAACTCCGGCTCATGCTCTTGAGGCTCACCGTCGAGTTATCCTCACTAATGATTTCGGGCACCGTGGTTGTGACCTGAGGCTTCTCGGTTCTTCGGCGGGCTTCAATCTTAGTGGTAAGTTCGTCAATGATGAGATCTTCTTTTCCTAGAATCACGAGCCGTTTGATCACATTTTCCAGTTCTCGGATGTTTCCCGGCCAATCGTACTCCATGATGTGGTGCATCACCTTGGGATTGATCGTAACCATATCGCTATTGTATTTGCGATTGTGCTTGCGCAAGAAATGATCACAAAGCAGGGGGATCTCCTCCTTGCGCTCACGAAGCGGTGGGATGGTTACGTTGACGACATTCAGGCGGTAATAAAGGTCCTCCCGGAACCGTCCCTCCTTCATCGCCTCCTCCAAGTTGTGGTTCGTGGCTGCCAGGATTCGGACGTCTACCATGACGTTCTTTTTTCCTCCCAGACGGGAGTACTCGTTGTCCTGAAGGACGTGCAAGAGCTTTGCCTGGAGCGCAGTCGCCATGTCTCCGATTTCATCCAGGAAAAGAGTCCCATAATTCGCAAGCTCGAACTTGCCCTGTTTGAGTCGGAATGCGCCCGTAAAGGCACCACGCTCATATCCGAATAGTTCGCTTTCGAGCAATTCCGACGGGAGGGCTGCGCAATTTACCTTGACGAATGGCTTGTCCTTGCGAGAAGAACCCTGATGAATCTCACGAGCCACGATCTCCTTGCCGACGCCGCTTTCGCCCTGAATGAATACCGTCACGTCCGTATTGGCAATCTGAGCAATGAGCTCTTTGATGCGCAGCATCTTGGGATGGGAGGCAACAAACCGGTATCCTTCGTTCAGTTGCTCGTTCTGTTCGCGCAACAGCTTGTTCTCTTCGACCAGTTTTTTCCGATCCAGCGCTTTGAGAATGGCAATCTCGAGCTCGGCCTCTTCAAAGGGCTTATTCAGATAGTCTGTGGCGCCTGAGCGCATCGCATCAACAATGGTGCGCGTTTCGCCGATGCAAGACAACATGATGATGGGGAGTTCCTTTTCGACCTTGCGCAAGCGCTTCAAGGTCTCCAGGCCGTCAACGTCAGGCATCAAGATGTCCAGTAGGACCAAAGCCGGTGGCGGGTTCTTGGTGAGAAAGTCGATGGCCTCGCTTCCACTGGCTAAGGTATTCACGTCATAGCCTTTCAACTTGAGGAGAGTCTTCAGGTAATTTCGAATCCCATCTTCATCGTCTACAACTAAGATTGAAGTCGGCTGGTTCATAACTTTTCTACTGCACCTTCCTGGCTGATTTGATTTGATGGAATGCTTTCATGGCTGAGCTCCGACCCGTCTGGGGGATTCAACGGGAGAACGAAGACAAACTTGCTGCCCAGGTGTAATTGGCTGTCCACCCATATCTTGCCACCATGAGTATCGATAATCCGCTTTGATATGGCCAGCCCGAGCCCTAAACCAGATCGGTTTATCTGATTGGAAGAAATCTGGGTAAACTCATTAAAAATCTCTTGCTGATGTTCGGGCGATATTCCAATTCCAGTGTCGCTGACTTGCACCATCACGGCATTAATATCGGCAGACAACTCCTGAGGTTGCTGCGGACCATCCTGGCCTCCTCCATCTGCGGCTTCAGAGGGAATTCGTCTCTCCCAGAAGAAAGGTTGAACCGAAACGTAGATCTTGCCCCCCGGGGGAGTGTACTTGATCGAATTTTCCAAGAGGTTGGTCACCACCTGATTCACTCGATCCCGATCAAACTTGAATCGTGGAATGCCTTTTTCCAGCTTGAGCACGAGCGATAGATCCTTACGCTTACAAGCTTCCTTCGTCCGCTTGATAACGGACTTAATGTTACCTACAAAGTCAGACTCGTGAAAAATCAGTTCTAACTTACCCGCTTCGATTCTGGACAAGTCGAGCAAGGAGTTGATGATTCGAATAAGTCGAGTACAGCTCTGCTCAGACTCGAGGAGTACCTCTCGCTGTTGAGGCAGGAGCTTGCCAAGCCGTTCATCCAGCAGGATCCGATGATAACCTTTCATGATGGTAACCGGAGTTCTGAGCTCATGAGTTGCCATCGCCAGGAAGTTATTCTTTTGCTGATTGAGATCCTGCAACCGGGAATAGGCTAGCAGCAGCTCGCGATACGTCAGGTTCTTTTCAGTCGTGGCCTGCTTTTGCCGGCCAAGGGACTCTTCCAGTTCTTGTTGAACGCGCGTTGATTCAGCCTCGGCTTCGAGCACCTTCGACTGAAGTGCGGATTGCCTGGCAGCCCGCGCGAAATTGAAAGCTAGCAGAGGTGCCTGAATTGGTTTCGGGAGAAATGCGTCGATAACTCCAATGTCGTGCGCAGCAAGAGCTTCCGCGTCCGAATTATTTCCCACGAGAAGGACAAATGGTAAAAAGGCCTGCCTTTTCCGAAGTTCCATCATCAGGTCGCTATGGCCTGCGCCGTAAGTCGCCAGGATCAGAATGTCGAAATTCTGACGCGCAATTTCTTCGGATGCGTTACCGGGGACGGACAAACTGAGGAGCTGGTGATTGCCGCTCTTACAAAAGTCCTCAACGATGCTGCGCGTATCTGGCTCATTACAAATCAAAAGGACGTTCATCAACTCAGTTCGGGCACGATAGTGATCGCTGTAATGCTTGGGCCTTATAGTATACCGATCTGTTAGGCCCAAGCAAAACAAAGTCCAAAGCGGAAGGCTTTGATCGTTCAGATTACTTCAGGTTGATCACGATCGTTCGATACGAACCGCTACCGGTGTTCGTCAGATTTGGAGCTGTCTCTCCCTGGTTGTGCCAGATCACCTCACCTGCTTTGCGTGTTCGCGTTTCCTTCTTTCCATCTGGACTGACGACTTCATACTGAGCATCGTTGACGAACACGATAACCTGATCATTCTGCCTCCTGTGCACGCTTCGGTGAGCGCCTCTTTCATAGACCATCTCGCTCACCAGCACTCGACCATTCTCCAGAATCGTCCTAATGGACGGAGTCTTTAGTGTCGAACTTCGCGTTGAGAGTCCAAATCCCGTGGCTAATCCGAACAGGAAAAGCGTCGCACTGCGTAATGACCGAGTGATCTGAGTCTGAGACATAGGGGAGAGTTCCTCCTTGAGAAGTGGATAAGATTTTGATTTTTTGTGCCATGACGAAGTCAAAATCCATCATAGACCTGTCCAACCATCCGAGCTTCCTGTCGGGACAACTAGGCTGCGCGTCTACCGCGAGGAGTGGGACTCTGCCGTGGTCCAGAGAACAGTCTCGACGAGAAGAGCCCCACCCCCGGCTGGTCGAGGGTTCCGGCCCCTCTTGCACGCCCAATCCTCACGGGATCAGCAGGACCTTGCCAGTCGTCATCCTGCCTTCCAGTTGGCGGTGAGCTTCTGGTGCTTGGACTAGAGGGAAGGTCTTTTCGATCCGAACACGGAGCGCGCCTGAGGCCACCCACTCCAGTACCTCGCCGGCTCGGTGAAGCAGCTCCTGGCGGGTTGCGGCGTACTGGGTCAGCGACGGCCTGGTAAGAAATAAAGAGCCCTTGGCAGCCAGGAGGCCCGGATCAAACGGAGGCACCGGTCCGCTGGACTGGCCAAACAAAACCATCATTCCGCGGGGAACAAGACAACTCAGACTTTTCTCAAAAGTTGACTTCCCGACCGAGTCGTACACAACCTGGACCCCCTTCGCCTGGGTAAGCCGCTTTGTCTCCGTCTCAAAGTCTTGTCGGGTATAGAAGATGACTTCATCTGCGCCTGCCTCCCGAGCCAGCTTTGCCTTTTCGTCCGTCGAAACCGTTCCAATGACTCGTGCCCCCTTTTTCTTTGCCATTTGAATCACCAGCAGGCCGACACCTCCCGCGGCGGCGTGGACAAGGATAGAGTCTCCGGATTTCACTGGATAAGTCGTCTGCGTCAGATAATGAGCGGTCATACCTTGCAACATAATGGCCGCTCCAAGACGCGTATCCACCCCTCCCGGTAACTTGATCAGCTGCCAGGAAGGAACTATTGCGTGGTCAGCATAGGATCCCATCGTCATGGCATAAGCGACTCGATCTCCCGGTTGAATGTCTTTGACGTTTTTCCCCACAGATTCGACCACTCCAGCTCCCTCCATGCCAGGGGTAAAAGGTGGCGCAACCTTATACAGCCCCGTTCGATGATAGACATCGATAAAATTAACGCCTATCGCCTCAAGTCGAATCAGCGCCTGCTCTTCTCCGGGAATGGGAAGCGGCACTTCCTCAATCTTCAGTACTTCCGGGCCGCCGTGCTGTAAGATTCTAATTGCCTTCATTGGTTTGAACGCTCCATGTTTTTGTTTGATATTACCCTATGAATCAACTAAACTTTGCTAGTTAAGGATTTGCCCACTCCTCTGGAGGACCTATGCTAGGTAAACTCGGACTGCCGGAACTTTTGATCTTGCTTGCCATTGTCTTTTTCCTATTTGGCGCCAAGAGACTTCCCGAAATTGGGAAAGGTATTGGAGAGGGAATCAAAGGATTCAAGGACGCCATGCGCAAGGATGAGAAGGACCTGCAGGAGACCAAGCAGAAGGAAGTTTGAATCTTTTGTTAGCCTCATAAGTTGAAAGGATAAGCTAGGCCCGGGGCATCCTTTCTAATCCGCATCTTCGGCTTTCATTACCACGATGGTTTGATCGTCGAATTTCCTGCTGTCCAGTGAAAATTTTTCGATTTCGCTAAAGACGCTGTCGATAATTTTCTTAGCTTTGAGGCTGGCATTTTTTTCCAGTACTTTCTCCAACCTTTCAAACCCAAATTCTTCCCCGCGCAGATCCCTTGCTTCAACCAGGCCGTCGGTATAGAAAATCAAGCAGTCTCCGGGCTCAATAGTTACTTCCCCTTGCCGGTACTCGGCCACATCGAACATGCCGAGCGGAAATCCTTCCGCCGTCAATAACTGAGCCTTCCCACCTTTGCATAGAATGGGAGGCGGCGCTCCGGAGTTTGAGAACTTCAGCAGGCGGGTCTTCGCGTCGTAGGTGGCGTAGCAGAGGGTCATAAACCGCCCCTCGATAGCGCGTTGACGCAACGAAACGTTGACCAGGCGCAACATCTCTGCAGGAGAATATTTTCGCGTTGCCCGAGCCCTCAGAATCCCGCTCACCAAAGCGCCATACAGTGCTGCTGGAGCCCCTTTCCCAGAGACGTCCCCGATCGCAATGGCAACCAAATCGTCTTCATACATGAAGAAGTCGTAAAGGTCTCCTCCTAAGATCCTCGCCGGACGAAACTCAGCCCAGATCGTTACACCGGGGATTTCTGGAAACTTGTCCGTCATCAGGCTGTACTGAATGTCCCGCGCAAATTTCAACTCGCGGTCTAGTCGCGCCTCAGCATCTACAACCCTTTCGTAGAGCCTGGCGTTTTCAATGGCGACGGCAACATGGCTTGCGAGTGTCATGAGAGTCTGCTCATGAAAGACAGTGAAGTAGTTGAGAGAAGGGCTCTGAAGGTCAAAAACGCCGATTGCCTTGTCTTTATAAATCAGAGGTACCACCAACTCGGACCGGGTCTCGGGAATCAAGTTGATGTAACGGGGATCCTTAGTAACATCGTTAATACGCAGAGGCTTCTTTCTAGTGACGGCATTTCCTACCAGTCCTTTGCCCAGAGGGATTCTATTCTTCTGAACAGCGTCACGGTTATACTTGATGGATAGACGCGATTTCAACGTTTGATCCTCTTCATCCACGAGCATAATCGAGAAAATATGGTAGTGAAAAACACGTCTGAGGAGTTCCGCCACTTTCTTGAGCAGCTGCTCGAGGTCGAGAATCGACGACAATTCCTTTCCGATGTCGTGTAAGGTTTCCAGCATCTCGCTCTTGGCCGCCAAATTCTCATAGAGATTGACATTATCGATGGCCACTGCCAACTGAGAGGCCAGCAGGGTCAAAACCTTCTGATGATGCGGCCGGAAGTAATTGGCTTGAGGACTTTCAATGTCCAACACTCCAACCACTCGATTCCGGGAGATGAGCGGGATGGCGAGCTCCGAGCGAACTTCTTCTACGACGTTGATGTACCGTGAATCCTTGGTGACGTCTTCCACCAAAACAGCTTCGCGGCGTTGCGCCGCCGTGCCCACTAGTCCTTCCCCGATCTTAATGTGCTTTCCCTGGATGGTGTCGGGATAACCAATCGTGAATCTGAAGAAAAGGTCGTTGCTCTCTTCGTCAACGAGGAGGATGGCGAAGATCTGGTAATCAATAAACCGCCGCGTGAGCTGAGCGATCTTCTCCAGGAGTTCGTCCAGAGCGAGAATCTCGTTAATCTCACGGCCAATTTCTACCATCACGGCCAGCAGCTCTTCCTGATTGTCAACAGGTAAGGACGTGAGACTTGGAAGGTCCTTCATTGGGTTCGGTCTTTCTGTAACGGAGGACTCAAGCGGTGGCGATTTCCATTCAGCCTGGACGTGCCGCACATCCTGACAATGGCCTCACAACGCGTCTCGCAGTTTCTTATAGGGCGCAATAGGGATCGCCGGAGACGGCCGTCACACAGCCCTGTCCGAATCGTTGCTCGATTTCCGCGATCTTGCCAGCTTGAGAGCTGGCACCCTCTTTGCCGGAGGCGGTGTTGAGCCAAGTCATTACGATCAAGTCAGCCTGCTCAAAAGTGGTCATCAGTGCTGCTAAGGTGAGCAGGTTTGAGTCGGCGTACTCTCGACTGGATTTGGCAGTGAGGCGATCATAGCAATGGACGGCGCGGATACCTGGAACTTTGTTGGCAACCAAGCACGAGGTGAGTCCCGTTCCGTCGATCATGATCCCCCAGCGTACCTTTCTATCTCTGACTTGGTTGGCCACCTGCACCGTCAAATCAAGAGCTTCTACCCTCCCCGCACCCTGAACGCCGCAATCCACAATCCAATAGTTATTCTCCTGTAAGAGGGTTTTGATCTGTTCCTTGAGCGCCCAACCATCGTGATCTGCTCCGAGAGCAATCAGTCGTTCAAAACTCTTCATCTGAGTCGGATCATCACACTCCACAATGACGTTCTGTCGCGCCAGAGCAACCTCGCGTGCCAGAGGCGTCAGGAGCGCTCCCCGCTCTACATAACAAGGGCTGCCGGGCGGCAGACTTCTGACTTCTCGTTCCGTCAGGACTTTCCTAGTCATCTAGCTTAAGAACACAAATGTAGGGGAGGTTCCGATACTTTTCCTGATGATCCAGTCCATAGCCGACAACAAACTCGTTCGGGATCTCAAATCCGACGTAAGAGACATCCACTGGCTTAATGCGTCGCGCAGATTTGCTGAGAAGAGTCACAACCTCCAGCGAACGAGGACAGCGCGCCTGCAAAGTGCGCAAGAGATAGCTCAGGGTCAGCCCAGTGTCCAGAATATCTTCTACGACCAAAACATCACGGCCCTGAATGCTTGAGTCCAGATCTTTAAGAATCTTGACCTCTCCGGATGTGTGCAGGCTGTTCGAGTAGCTGGAGACAGCCATGAAGTCAATCGAAAGGTCGACCGGCAAATGGCGGATCAAGTCCGCCAGGAAAACAGAGGCCCCCTTGAGGACACAAATCAAATGGAGCTGTCGGCCTTCGTAGTCTTGCGAGATTTGCTGCCCCAACTCGCGGGTTCGTTGACGGATTTGGTTCTCGTCGATGAGAACTTTGAGTTGCGAAGGATTCACACCGGAAAGACTCATGGGGCTGAAGCACGGTTCCGACGCTCGTAATTTAGCGCAATCCAAAAGGACCAGGCAAGGAATAAGATTCGGAAGACTCTGCACCGGTAGCGAAGGCCGACGAACTGTCTGCTTCCAGCACGCTTGTTTTGCGGTTATTGCGGTGGGTGACGACAGCTCGACGAAGATCTATCAGAAAATCGCGTGGTCACAAAAGACCAAAACTCAGAATTGGCTTTGACCGGAGAAAGATTTTCTCATAGCATCAGGGCTGTTCTGGGATATATCGAAATCGCCCCTCTGCTGCACCGAGAACCGCCATACCGCCAGACTTGACCATTCTCTGCTTTAGAACCGGCCGGAGTCTGCGTCGCCAGAATCTCCTCGGCTGAATCTTAGTCTGGATTTCCTTGCTCCATTGAGGAAGGAGCATGCCATGCAACTCAAGATCAACGGCTCCGAAATTCACCTGGTCCAGGGAGACATTACCGAGCTTGACACTGATGCCATTGTCAATGCGGCGAACCGGGAACTCATTCTGGGAGCCGGAGTGGCGGGCGCCATCCGTCGCAAAGGAGGGCCTCAAATCCAGATCGAATGTGATCTAATCGGCGGAACCTTTGTTGGTGGGGCTGTGATGACAACAGGCGGAAAACTAAAGGCGCGCCACGTGATTCATGCGGTCGGCCCTCGCATGGGGGAGGGCGGCGAGGATGAAAAGCTGAGAAACGCGACGCTCAACAGTCTCAAGTTGGCGGATGCGAAAGGCGTTCGGACCCTGGCGTTCCCTGCCATCAGCACGGGCGTGTTTGGGTTTCCTGTGGACCGATGCGCCGCCATCATGCTGGCAACAACGGTCGAATATCTCCGGGGGGTCACTCAGGTGGAAAAGGTGGTGTTTTGCCTCTTTGATAAAGAGACGCTGTCCAGATTTGAAAACGAATTGAAGAACTTCCAAAACAAAAAGCGATAGGAGAGCCGCATGAACACTTCTCTTGACTCTTCTGTTCGAGTTGCTTCTAACACTCACTCGGAGCTCTCCCGTCGATTGGGATTGTTTGATTCTGCACTCCTGGTGATAGGGTCGATTATCGGCTCGGGTATCTTCCTTGCCCCGAGCAATATTGCCAGGATGGTTCATACCGTGGATGGCATGCTGCTGGTCTGGGTCGTAGGGGGAGTGCTGAGCTTTTGCGGCGCCTTGTCCTATGCCGAACTGGGAGCAGCCTTTCCGAAGGCCGGAGGGATTTACGTTTTTTTGAGAGAAGCCTACGGACCGCTTCTGGCCTTCCTCTATGGTTGGTGTACCTTCTTCGTGATGCAGTGCGGATCTATTGCCACGCTGGCCTCCGCTTTTGCGATTTACCTTGGATATATCGTTCCTCTCTCTCCTTGGGTTGCCAAGTCCTTCTCGATAGGCTGCATTGCCATTCTCAGCGTGATTAACTGCTTCGGCGTTCGCTACGGCGCCCTTGTCCAGAACTTATTGACGATCGTCAAGATTGGCTCTCTCATCGGCATCTCTCTGGTATTGTTTCTTTCCAACAAGGGGAGTGCGGGACACTTCTTCATGGCCTCTGCGGAAGGATCTCGCTTCTCACTGAGTGCTTTCGGAATCGCCATGATCGCTGCGTTGTGGGCTTATGAAGGATGGCACTTGCTCACGTTTGCCGCAGGTGAAGTCAAGAATCCTCAACGAAATTTGACCTGGGGGCTTCTTCTGGGCACATTGATCACCATCGCTCTTTACCTGTTGGTCAACGTAGCTTATCTTTGGATGCTGCCGATAGACACGATCGCTCACTCCCCGCGTGTGGCTTCAGAGGCCATGGAACGTTCCGTCGGATCCGTGGGAGGCACTATTGTGGCTCTCGCGATCTTGATCTCCATTACCGGGGCCACCAACAGCAACGTGCTGGCGGGCCCACGCGTCTATTTCGCTATGGCCCGGCAAGGACTTTTCTTCAGGCAAGTCGCCACGGTTCATCCACGCTATCTCGTTCCAGTGGTGTCCATCCTTCTCCAAGGTGCCTGGGCGATTGTTCTGACCTTAGTGGGGAGCTTTGACCGATTATTCAGCTACGTGATCTTTGTCGCCTGGATATTTTATGCTTTGGGAGGAGCCGCTGTTTTCATCCTTCGACGCAGACAGCCTGATTTGGAAAGACCCTATAAGGTGTGGGGATATCCTGTCGTCCCCCTGCTGTTTGTCCTGATGGCCTCACTGATTGTGCTGAACACAATCTTCAATGACTTCAAGAATTCCTTTTGGGGGCTAGTTGTAGTGTTTAGCGGATTGCCTGCCTATTTTTACTGGAGCCGCAAAGAAGCAGGAAAAATGAAGGTTTGATAGCCTCTCAAACCAATTGGCTCAGAACACTTTAAGACTCTTCCTCTGCAGTCTGTTCTAGCGAACTCTCGCAATCACCAACGTCTTTCTGCTTCCCTGGCTCGCAAAAAACATGAAATGTTTTGCCTTCCGTTGCCATATTGCAATAGAAGGCGGTCTAGCGAGGCTACAGAAAGACAGACTACTGCCTCGATCAAAGCCATTCCTTGAACGCCATTGTTCAGGTTAGTTGTTTTCCTGAAGGCGTGAGCGACTTGATGTATTAGCCATGGTTTTGTCAAATTTTTCAGCCCCACTTCAGCTAAGACACCGGATGAAATTAGCGACAAGATGTGACTTTACAGGTTCTGAAAAGCGTGTTAAAAGTACGCTATACATACCACATTGGTTTGTATTTTCTGTCATAAGGCTATTTCCGAAACAAACTCCTCGGGAGTTTCGCTTAGTGACTCACGAGGCTAAGCTCTTTCTAGCCTCTCAAACTTGCTCCCAATGTCCCTAAGAATGGTCAGGCAGTTCTTCGCCTTACTGGCTTAGAACGGCTAGCGGGG
>Ga0075423_10004336_pt1 | contig 13157 bp, 10 predicted proteins | sample SoiMethybrSBSTD2_FD_80114 | JGI IMG/M metagenome (GOLD analysis project Ga0075423, IMG submission 80114) | Bulk soil microbial communities from a Populus tree surrounding site in Tennessee, USA - Soil MetaG P. TD hybrid SBSTD2 | ecosystem: Environmental > Terrestrial > Soil > Tree plantation...
ATTGACATGTGAGCGCCTAGCAGGGGCATCTTGGGGGGCTAATGGGTTGCTTGAGAATCAGGAATCACTAATCGGGAATCATTGAATCGCCGAATCATTGAATCGCATGATCTTGATCTGTTTTTGTGGACACGTTGGTTGAATCATGAAGCCACTCGCCGTTCACGCTCAAATTCGATCGTACTGCGGTAGCCGAGCGTGGAATGGAGTCGCCGGGAGTTGTAGTAGTCAGTGATGTAGTGACTGACGGCGACCATCGCGTCACGCCGAGTGTGCCAGACGACATGGTTCAGATCGGTTTTGAGCGTGTGGAAGAAACTTTCGACGACGGCATTGTCGTAGCAATTCCCGCGTCCGCTCATACTGCAGCGGACGCCGTGCGCCGCCAGCTCGCGCTGATAGGCGGCGCTAGTGTATTGCGTGCCGCGATCGGAGTGATGCCGCCGTGGCGCGCGCTGGCGGAGCGCGAGGGCGCGGCGCCAGGCGGTCATCACGAGCCGCGTCTCGAGCTGGCGGTCGAGGGCCCAGCCGACGACCCGCCGCGAGTACAGATCGAGCAGGACCGCCAGATACAGCCAGCCCTCCCGGGTGGGCAGGGCGGTGATGTCGGCGGCCCAGACGGTGTTCGGTTTGGCCACCGTGAAGCGCTGCGCCAGCAGATTGGGCGCCGGGGCCGCCTGCGGGTCGCGTGCCGTCGTGCGACGAAACCGCCGGCGAGGCCGGCCGCACAAGGCCTCGTGCCGCATCAGCCGCATGACCCGGTTGCGCCCGATGGGAAATCCGCGGCGCCGCAGCTCGTGCTGCAGCCGCGGACTGCCGTAGGTGCCCCCGCTCGCCTGATGCGCCGCGCGCAGATACACGGTCAGGCGGCGATCCATGCGACCGCGCGCCGACGTCGGCCGCCGCTGCCACGCGTAATAGCCGCTCGGCGACACCCCCAACGTGCGGCACAACTGGCGCACCGGATGGCGGGCCTTCTCCGCCTGCACGAACGCAAACATCACGCGTGGTGCTTGGCGAAGAAGGCCGTGGCTTTTTTTAAGATGTCGCGCTCCTCGCGTAACTGCTGCACCTCCCGGCGCAACTGCACCAACTCCGCTCGCTCATCAGTCGTCAACGCCGGATCCGTCGGCGGGCGCGTCGCTCGCATCCAGGCTTCCAACGTGGAGACCGAGACACCGAGATCCCGCGCGACCTTCTTTGCCGGGTCGGCACTGGTCCGCAGCAACCGAATCGCCTCCGCCTTAAATTCCGGACTGTAGGTCGGCCGTCGTCGTCGAGCCATCGGACACTCCTTGACGCATTGTGCGCCGTTCAGGGTGTCCACTGAAACAGATCAACTCCAAATCAACCCAGTGATCCCGGATTCAGGGATTCGGGGATTCGAGGATCGGGGATTCAAGGATAAGCGATTCACGATTAGTGATTAGCGATTAGTGATTCACAGTCTTCGGCGAACCCGAATCGAGAATGACCGGCTCGCCTTGGTGGTTGGCGACGCCGAGTCCACGACGCGAACGGTGAAGCTCCAGGTACCCAATTGGGTTGGCGTGCCCGAGATGGTCCCGGTCGTGGTGTTCAATGAAAGGCCGGGCGGCAACGTTCCACTGGTGATGGACCATTGGAATGGCAGCTTGCCTCCTGAGGTCGCGACGGTGGTCGAGTACGCGGACAGACGGTTGCCGTCGGGCAGCTTGGTCGTCGTGATCGTCACCGGCGCCGTGGGTTGCGGCGCGATCGTGATCGTCAGCGCCCGATCCGCGTAGCCGGATCCCGCCGCATCAGTCGCGCGAACGGTGAATGTTGTCGTGCCGGCGGCAGTCGGGGTTCCGCTGATCGTGCCGGTCGTCGAAATGCTCAGTCCAGCCGGAAGGGTTCCGGCAGAGATGCTCCACACATAAGAGCCCGTTCCTCCACTTGCCTGAAGCGTGGCCGAGTACGCGGTTCCCGATGTGCCGTTTGCCAGGTTCGTGGTGACAATCACAACCGGTGGCAGCGGCGCTGGCGCGATGCTAACGGTAAACGAGCGATCCGCGACATTGCTGGCATCGCTGCCATCGGCTGCACGAACCGTGAACGTGCTGCTTCCCGCGGCCGCCGGAATCCCCGAGATCGATCCCGTTGCCTGGTCCAGCGCCAGCCCACCGGGCAGTGATCCCGCAAGAATCGTCCACCGATACGCCCCGGATCCGCCGGTCGCCTGCAGTTTCGCGGAGTACGCAAGCGACGCCGTTCCCGCTGGCAGCGTCGTCGTGACGATACTCACGGGCTGCACAACCGTGGCTGCCTTCAATGAGAGCAGGAAGACGTCCTGGCGATACATACCGCCAACCTCGCCGCGCGGATCCGTGCCGAGTGTTTTCTCCCAGTTCGATGTGAAGAGCGCCCATTGACCATCGGGAGAAATGTTGGCCCGCGGGGTATACCAGAATGAGGTCCGGCTTGGATCGAGATCGTCGGCCACCGCGCTGCGGTGATGCGCGAACCGCCAGATGGTTGCGCCGGATCCGGCGCCCTCGGTCTGCACGGCGAAAATCTCTTCATCCCAGGCGCGCCACGCGGGTGCGCTCAGCCCATACCGATAGTTCGCAGCGAGGAACGGCACGAGCCGATCGGGTTGGGCGTTGTGCCAGGATGGGTGTTGGTCGAGATAGACCTCTGCGGGACGCAACACCGGGACGACCAGATCCGATGTTATGAAGGGGGTCGACAACGAACGGTACTGAAACTGCACGGCATCCCATAACGGGGACGCACTGCCGCCATCGGTGCAGCAATCCTGATTGACGCGATCGCCGTACCCGAATGCATCGTGCCCACCAGTTATGGCCTGAATAAGCGGGAGGGCTGTGAAGGTTCCCGCGTTGGTGTCCCACACGTAAACCGGTGGAGCCGATCGCGGCGGCTGCAGATCCGCGCCGGTCGGATAGAGGATGACGAATCGCCCGCTTCTGTCGATGTTCGCAGCATGGATCCTGAAATTCAGGAGCGTGCCGATTGGAATGCCATCAACGGTCGACGCGAGCGTGTTGACTACGTGACGGTTGCCCGGGTTGTTCCGATCGAATACCACCAGGTAGAAATGGCGATCCTGACTCGTGCCGCCAAAGAATGCGATGATGCGCTCGACCGGTCCCGCGCTGATACCGAGTCCGCCCAGGTAGGTTCCGCCGAGATTCGGAACGAGCGTGTCGAGGTTCAGCAGTTGCGAATACTGACCGGTTTCGAAGTCGTATTGGTCCACGGTCCGAAAATTCGCGCCTGTGCCGTTGAACGTGCCATACGCGATGCCCGGGACGATGTAGCTGAAGGTTGGCTCGTTGAAGAAATCCAGCTTCAGGCCACCCTCGCCTGTGGCTGAAGGCTGCAGTCGGCTCGCACGCCCGCTCACACGATCAAAAGAAAACGGGATGACCGTGCCATCGGTGCTGACCGTGTAGAAGTAACGTTCGTCCGCGCTCCACGCATTCGCATGGCTGCTCGATGGTGTGCGATACGAACGCTCCGGCTCGCCCGGCCTGGTAACGCGATCGGTGATTCGAGTGATCGTGCTGCCGAATACGGGATCGGTGAATGTGTAGCCCGCAGGGCCGAGGCTTTGAAGCGGACCCTTTGCGCGGGTCGTGCGATCCGTAATCGCGACGTAACTGGACGGCGGAGCTTCAGCCAGGACCGACAGCGTCAGGGCGCGTGTCGCGTTGTTAAGGACATCCACCGCGTCGGACGCCCGAACCACGAGCGAAAATCTGCCTGCGGTTGTTGCGGATCCCTGAATAACCCCTGTCGAACTGTTTAGCGACATTCCCTGCGGCAGGGTTCCGGACGCGATCGACCACGTAAACGAACCGCTGCCGCCGCTGGCCGACAATGCCGCTGAATAGGACTGCGCAAGCCGAGTCGAGGCGAGGGTCGACGTCTGAATGGTGATCGCATTCGCCGGCGCCGGAACTGTGATGCTAAGCGCGCGCTCACCGTAATTCGTTCGGTTGGACGCATCGGTGGCGCGTGCAACGAATTGCGCAGTCCCCCAGGCCGTCGGCGCGCCGCCCAGTTCGCCCGCGGCTGTCAGGGTCATTCCGGGGGGAAGCGCGCCACCACTGATGCTCCACACGAAACTTCCGCTTCCGCCGGCAGCTTGCAGAGTTGCTGCATAAGGTTGACCGAGGGATCCGTCAGGAAGCGCGCTGGTCACGACCGAGATCGGCGTCGCGGGTGGCGGCGCGGCAACAGAGGTGATCGCACTCGTCAACATGGCGCCGTTCGTGACCAGAGTCGTGTCGACGACGAGGGGTGCTGCGGGTTGGACGAGGCTGGTGTACACGAGCGCGCCGTTCTGGTAGTACTTCACGACGCCCGATACCACCGCGACGCGGAAAACGTCTCCCGACACGAAGCGACCGTCGGCGCGATAGGCGTTGCGTTCGCGAACGTCCCAGCCGCCATCGGGCCAGAAGCTGAACGCGAAATCGATTAATGCCGGATCGGTGTTTGATGAGGTATCGGATCCGAGGCCGGCGTAAAGGCGCGCCCCTGACGTCGGGACGAATTCAACAAACGCGTCCTGCTGGTTGAGGACCTGTACACTCGTCGCGCCTGCGTCGGCGCAATCGCCGCATCCTGTCGTCTTCTGAAGGGCGCTGCCGCTGGCCGCTGCGTTGACGGTATTCGTCCATTGAACCGGCGACGATTGCCCCGAAGCCGTTGTGGCGATGGACGTGCAAGTTAGAGTGGCAGCGATCGTGAGACATCCGCGCAGGCGCATGCGCGGCAGGGTAGGGCGACCCATCAAACCACCTCGGTTTCGCAGTAGGGTGCGGGTCGCCGCCGCAAAAGCGGTGCCTCAGGAGTAAACTGACATTGTCACAGTTTTGTTCAGCAAACAGATCATCGCCGGGAAGTACGGTTGAGCCGGCATAACAAAACTGGGGATTGAATTACAGATATCGTCTGTAGCTGAGCTGTTTCTAACAAAACTGGCGTCCCTGCCCGGGCCTTCGTTTTGCGTGTGGTGATCATTGATGCTCCCCCGCTTCCCCCGATTCCACTTTGTTCATCGCGCGCTCGCCGGTCGTCCTCGTCTCGTTGTTGCGGTGATCGCCGCGCTGGCGCTGCTGGTGTTTCTCGTGGGCGGGTGGGCTGCCTGGTTCAGTTACGAACTGACCGCCGGCCTGCCCGATCGGCAGGCGCTGAAATCAATAGGGGAAATGGCCCAAGCGACGTCCATCCTGGACGCGGCGGATAAACCGGCCTTCACCATCTTTAAGGAGCAGCGGCTTGACGTTCCGATCGAGACCGTCTCGCCAAACCTGATCAAGGCCGTCATCTCGATCGAGGATCAGCGATTCTACGAGCACAGCGGGGTCGACGGGATTCGTGTGGCTGCCGCCGCGCTTCGTAACCTCGAGGCAGGCCGGCGCGCTGAAGGTGGCAGCACGATTACCCAGCAGCTCGCGCGACAAAGTTTCCTGAGCCGCGACAAGACCTATCGACGGAAGCTGAAGGAGGTCATTCTTGCCGCGTACATCGAGAAAATGTACGACAAGAATGAAATCCTCGAGCTGTACCTGAATAAGGTCTACTTCGGCGGCGGCCTCTACGGTGTCGAGGCCGCATCACGCGGCTATTTCGCCAAATCTTCGCACGACCTGACCATTGAGGAAGCGGCGCTCCTGGCGGGTCTCATCCAGTCCCCCTCGAGCTATGCGCCTTCCGTCAATCCCGAGCGCGCAATTGCCCGGCGCAACGTCGTTCTTCAGTCCATGGTGTCGACCGGCGCGATCGATCAGGCGACGGCTGACCGTGGTCGTCGAGCCCCGCTGCGGCTCATCAACGGACTCGAGATCGAAGAGTCGTCCGGTCTTTACTTTAAAGAGCAAGTCCGTCGTGAGCTCGTCGAGCGATTTGGGTGGCAGCGTGTCTATCAGGGTGGGCTCCGCGTCTACACCACGATCGATCCGGCGCTGCAACGTTCGGCCGAGACCCTGGTGGAAAAAGGTCTGTCGGATATCGAACGCCGTTCTAATTACAAGCATCCGAAGCGCGGCACAGCGGCGACCGCAAGCGAGACCGGGCTTCCACAGTATCTGCAGGGTGCGCTCGTCGCAATGGATCCGACCAACGGCTACGTGAGGGCGATGGTTGGCGGGCGCGATTTCAATGAAAGCCGTTTCAATCGCGCGACACAGGCGAAACGTCAGTCCGGATCCGCCTTTAAACCGTTCGTCTATGCCGCTGCGCTCGAAGCAGGCTATTCACCCGCGTCGGTGATTGAGAATCTCGACGCTCCAATCGCGACGCCGCAAGGCGGTTGGGTCCCGGAGGACGAGCATTCTTCAGCCACCTCGATGACGCTGCGGACGGCCTTGCGCACGTCGAGCAACCGCGCGGCGGTGCAACTGCTCAACACCATCGGCATCAAGAACGCGGTCGACTACGCGGAGCGGCTCGATGTCGGCACGCCACCAAGTGTGCCGTCGCTGGCGCTCGGTGCAAGCGACGTCACCCTGGTGTCGCTCACCGCAGCATATGGCGCGTTCGCGAATGCTGGAATCGTGCGGCAGCCGGTGCTCATCAGGCGCGTCGAGGACAGCGACGGGCACGTTCTTTATCAGGACGCGGGAAAGTCGCATCGTGCCGTCACTGAATCGACGGCATTTCTGATGTCCAGCATGCTCGCCGACGTCATCAATGCAGGCACCGCGTATCGCGCCAGACAGTCCGGCTTTACCCTGCCGGCGGCGGGGAAGACGGGAACGACCAACGATTACAACGACGCGTGGTTCATCGGGTTCACGCCCCATCTGGTGACGGGCGTGTGGCTGGGATTCGATCAACCGACGACGATTGTCGCGAATGGGTATGCCGGGGAACTGGCTGTTCCTATTTGGGGCAGCTTCATGAAGGTGGCGACCAAGGGCGACAAGCCCGAGTGGTTCGAGCGCCCATCGAACGTGATCGGCGCAAACGTCTGTCGCGTGTCGGGGAAGCTGCCCAACGGCGGGTGCGATCATGTCGAGGTCGTCAACCGCGATGGCGGCGTCGAAATCCGGTCGATGATTTACACCGAGTACTTCGTCAAGGGCACGCAGCCGACCGACCTCTGCCCGCTGCATCCGTCGACCACGTTCATGGACCGTGTGGCCGGCATGTTCGGCGGGGGCGATTCGAGTAAGCCGGTTCGCGCCGATGAAACGGCTCTTCCTCCCGCCCAAACCGGAACGACCGGCGCCCATGCGCCGGCCGCGCCGCCTTCGGCGCACGCGGAGGAACCGCCGAAAGACGCCGAGCCCGACGCACCGCAGAAAAAACGCGGTTTCTGGTCCCGGATCTTCGGTAAAGGCGACAAGAAGCCGGATCAAAAGGATCAACAAGAACAGGAAGATCAGAAGAAGAAGAAGGGTGGGTAAGATCGCCTTCCGCGACATTACCGGCCATCGTCATCTCCTGGAGCTGATCGCGCGTGCCGCGGTGCGCGGCACGCTGCCGCCGAGCGTCATCTTCGCCGGACCGGAAGGTGTCGGCAAACGAATCGCTGCCGTGGCCCTTGCGCAGGTCATGAATTGTCTGGCGCTGGACGGCACGGACGGAGCCGACGCGTGTGGAAAGTGCGCGGCCTGCAAGCGTATCGCGCGAGGTGTTCATGCCGATGTTCTTCTCGTCGAACCTGGCGAGACCGGCACGATCAAGATCGATCAGGTGCGCGACGCAATTGAACGATCTGCTTATCGGCCGTTTGAAGGGCGCCGGCGCGTCGTCATCATCGACGACGCGGAGTCGTTGAATGCCGAGGCGCAGAATGCGCTGCTCAAGACGCTCGAGGAGCCACCCGCCGCTTCGACATTCGTTCTCGTCACTTCCCGTCCTGACATGTTGCTGCCGACCGTCGTGTCACGATGTCAGCGCCTGCGGTTTGGCCGGCTGTCGCCGGCGGAGATTGCTGAGGTCTTGATTCGCGATCACGAGTATGCTGAAGCGGATGCGCACGCGGCTGCGGCGCTGTCCGATGGCAGCATCGGGCGCGCGCTCGAGGGAGCGACCGACGAGTTCGTCGAGGCCCGGCAAGCCGCGGCATCGTTGTTAGAATCGGTCGCGACAGCCTCCGATCCTCGCCGCCGGCTCAGCGGCGCGAAAGCGCTGACGGGATCGGCGGGTGGCGGGAGCGACCGTGAGGAACTGGCGCGCCGGCTGTGCGCGCTTTCATCGATAATTCGAGACCTGGGTGCCCTTCTTTCCTGCGCGGATGAGCGGTGTCTTGCGAACGGCGACCTCCGACCGCTGCTCGAGCGGCTGCGAAAATCGTTCGATCCAGACCGTGTCCTTCGCGCGTTTTCGGCGGTTGATCGTGCGTTGGCGGCGCTCGACCGGAACGCAAGCCCGAAGATTGTTGCTGATTGGGTTGCGTTTCAGATTTGAGGCGCGGTCTAAAGACCGCGCCCTACACCAATCGGTGGGTTGACCGCGGCCGGTCGTGTAGGGCGGGGTCTTCAGACCCCGCCAACGGACGTACGACTTCCGCTTATAGAGGCAGACACATGAGTGCCGGGCCGCACCGCCCGTTTGTCAGCGTCAAGTTCTCGCCGGTTGGCCGCACCTATTCCTTTCTGATCCCCGAGCTGGCACTCGACAGCCCGGGATCTGCCGCCACTTCCGAGCCAGGCGCGGCATCGAATCTGCCAACACCAACCGGCTATAACCCGGGCGACGCCGTGATCGTGCAGACCACCGAAGGACGCGCGCTCGGAACGGTCACGCGGTCGGTCAACGAGCTTGCGTCCAGGAAATGTCCCCCCACCGGATCGGAACTACAGGTCGTGCGGCGGGCGACGCGCGAGGACGTCATCACGCGGCTGAAGCATCAGCAGCGAGAGCAGGAAGCCCATCGGATCTGCCTGATGAAAATCCGCGAGCGAGGCCTCGCGATGAAGCTCGCCCGTGTCGAGCAGTTGTTCGACGGTTCGCGACTGATCTTCTATTACACCGCGGAGGGGCGGGTCGACTTCCGGGAACTGGTGCGCGATCTGGCGGCGCATTTCCGCGTCCGCATCGAGATGCGGCAGATTGGCGTCCGCGATGAAGCGCGCATGCTCGGCGGATACGGATCGTGTGGCCGACCTCTCTGCTGCACGACCTTTCTTCAGAGCTTCGAGCCCATCTCGATCAAGATGGCGAAGCAACAGAATCTCAGCCTGAATCCTTCCAAGCTTTCTGGCATGTGCGGTCGCCTGAAATGCTGCCTTCGCTACGAGCTGCCGAACGGAAAGGGCGTGAAGCACGGTGGCTGTGCCGACGAAGGCGGGTGCGGGTCCTGCAGCAACCCGACAGGTCCGGGCGCCAGCGGCGGCTGCGGCGCGTGCGGGTCTGGCGGCTGCGGGAAGTGCGGGTGAGCGCACGTCCGCGCGTTGGCGTGACCGTTGGCGACCCTGCCGGCATCGGTCCCGAGATCGCGCGAAAGGCCGCGGCGAACCCGCGGGTGTCGTCTATCTGCGACGTGATTCTTTACGGCCCATCCTCTGACGAAGAGCTCGCACGGTTCCAGCGAGGCCGCGTATCGACGGAAGCAGGCCGAGCCGCGTACGACGCCATTCTGGCGGCGACTTCGGATGCGAGTGGCGGCCGGATCGACGCGATTGCCACCGCGCCAATCAATAAGGAAGCGTTTGCGGCGGCCGGACTTCCCTGGCGAGGCCACACGGATCTCCTCGCGCATCTCACCGGCTCCCGGCGTGTGGCCATGATGTTCTACGCCGAGGCGCTCCGGGTCGTCCTTGCCACGGTTCACATTCCAATATCAGAAGTACCGCGCGCGTTGACTCGCGATGTCATCGAAGGAACCACCGAATTGGCCGCCCGTGAGCTGCCGCGGTTTGGGATCGCACATCCAAGGCTCGCCGTCGCCGGGTTGAACCCACACGCAGGGGAGCACGGCGTGATCGGCAAGGAAGACGACGACGTCATTGCACCGGCCGTTGCGGCGCTGTGCGCCAGAGGTATTCAGGTCGCAGGCCCGTTTCCTGCCGATACAATCTTCGTGCGCGCGCTGCGCGGGGAATTTGACGCCGTCATCGCCTGCTATCACGATCAAGGGTTGATACCGATCAAGCTGGTCGCATTCGGACAGGCGGTAAATGTGACGCTTGGTCTGCCGATCGTGCGCACATCGGTCGATCACGGCACGGCGTTCGACATTGCGGGAAAGAATGTCGCCGATCCATCGAGCATGATCGAGGCGATCACGCTCGCGGCGCGGCTGGCGTCGAACGTCGCCGCCCGCTGACGTCCATGAGATCTGAACGAGAGCAGGCGCAGAAGAGCATTGCGGAAAACCGCAAGGCTTTTCACGACTACCACATCCTCGAGACCTACGAGGCCGGGGTCCAACTGGTCGGAACGGAAGTCAAGGCGATCCGCGAAGGGAACGTCAATCTGCGCGACAGCTTCGCGCGCGTCGATGACGGCGAGGTCTGGGTTTATAACATCCACATCAACCCCTACAGCCATCGCGGCTATTCAGATCACGAGCCCACGCGGAAGCGCAAACTCCTCCTACACCGTCAGGAAATCCGCAAACTAATCGGCCGCACGGTCGAGCGAGGGATGACCCTCGTTCCGACCCGCATGTATTTCAAGAACGGTCACGTCAAGATTGCGCTTGGACTGGCCAAGGGTAAGCAGGCGCACGACAAGCGCGAAACCATCAAGCGCCGGGAAGCCGATCGCGAAACTCGCGCCGCGGTGAAAGAACGGCGGAGATAGTGATAGATTTACGCTTTCTGAGTGAAGGGGTACTACATCTATGAAAGGTAATCGCGCGGTACTGACCGCGATCGTTGTCGTCGTCCTCATCATCGCCGGATGGTGGCTGTTCAAGCGCAGCAGCCGCGGACCAGCCATCGATCTTATTTCGACCTTCGATTCAGCCACGAAGAAGCCGTCCCAGGGCGTCTTTCAAGTCGTCGACGTGGACCTCAACGGCGAAAAGAAGCGCGCGATTTTCACCGAAGCGCCGAGTCGGATGATTTGGAAGGTGAGAATTCCAGACGACGGCTGGATCAAAGCTTCGCTCGGAACCAAGCCGGAATCGTGGGAGAAGGAAGGGGACGGCGTGTTGTTCCGGATCGGCGTGTCCGACGGCCGTACCTTCGAGGATCTGTTGACGCTGCACGTCGATCCGTTTCACAACAAAACCGATCGGCGCTGGATTGCAGTGGCCGTTGACGTGTCTCAGTACGCCGGCGAAGAAGTGGAAGTGATCTTCAATACGAACAACAGCATGCCGGGAAAACCGGAAGATCGGAATAACGATACGGCGCTCTTCGGCGAGCCTCAAATCGTGGTTCGATGACCTCTGCGATCCGGACGCCGGTGAAGCTGCTGGATCTCGAGGCGCAGTACCAGCCGTTGCGCGCCGAGATTCTTGCCGCCATCACGCGCGTGTGCGACAGCCAGCGATTCATTCTCGGGCCTGAAGTCGACGCGCTCGAACGCGAGCTGTGTGCGCATCTCGGCGTCGCGCATGCGATCACGGTGTCGTCGGGCACGGATGCGTTGCTGGCATCGTTCATGTCGCTCGGCATCGGTGCCGGCGACGAAGTGATCACCAGCACGTTCTCGTTCTTCGCGACGGCCGGCTGCGTGTCGCGAGTCGGTGCGACCCCGGTGTTCGTCGACATCGACCCCGTCACCTTCAATCTCGATCCCGAGCTCGTTCGCGCCGCAATCACCACCCGCACGCGCGCGATCGTTCCCGTCCATTTGTACGGACTCTGCGCCGACATGGATCCGATCGCCACGGTCGCCGCTGAAAAGGGTGTTCCCATCGTCGAGGATGCGGCGCAGGCGATTGGCGCGACCTACAAGTCGCAGCAGGCGGGAACGATTGGCACGATCGGTTGCTTCTCATTCTTTCCGAGCAAGAACCTGGGAGCGTTCGGCGAGGGCGGCCTGATCACCACGAACGATTCGACCCTTGCGAGCGAGATCAAGCTGCTGCGAAATCACGGCGCGGAGCCGAAGTATTTCCACAAGCGGATTGGCGGCAACTTTCGCCTCGACGCGCTCCAGGCCGCAGTGCTTCGTGTCAAGCTGCCGCATCTCGAGCGTTGGACGTCGATGCGTCAGCGAAATGCGGAACGATATCAGACGCTCTTCGCGTCGGCAGGTCTGCCCGACCGGGTTGTCCTGCCGAGTACGCCTGCCGATCGGCGTCACATCTTCAATCAATACGTTATCCGGGTCCCCGAACGCGATCGGGTGCGGCGGTTTCTCGACGAGCGCGGCATAGGTACCGAGATCTACTATCCGATCCCCTTCCATCTGCAGGAGTGTTTCTCGTCGCTCGGGTACGGCCGGGGCGATTTTCCGCACGCCGAGGCTGCCGCCGATTCCGTGCTGGCGCTGCCGATCTATCCCGAGCTGACAATCGAGCAGCAGCGCGCCGTCGTTGCCGCGCTTGCCGACGCTGTCAGATCCTGATGCGCGTGCTCGTGGCTGGCGCGCGCGGTCTGCTCGGCGCGGCAATCGCGCGAGAGTTCGCCGACACCGACCTTCACGCGTTTGACCGCCGGGGACTGGACCTCACTTCGGAAACGAGCATTGCGGACGCGTTCGCTGCGGTTCGCCCGGATGTCGTCATCAATTGCGCCGCGTACAACGATGTCGATGGAGCGGAAACCCAGCCCGATGCGGCGTTGCGGACCAACGCGCTCGGCGTGCTCGCCCTTGCCCGCGCCGCCCGGCACGCCGACGCCCTTCTCGTTCACTACAGCACCGACTTCGTGTTCGATGGTGAGACCGATCGCCCGTACGTCGAGGACGACTCGCCGAATCCGCGCAGCATCTATGCGACATCCAAATTGGTCGGCGAATGGTTTGCCGCGGATGCGACCCGCGCGTACGTGCTGAGAGTCGAGAGTCTCTTCGGGCATCCCGGTCCATCGGGAGCGAGGCGCGGCAGTCTCGGTTCGATCGTCGATCGTATTCTCGCCGGTTCCGAGGTCCCTGTCTTTGTCGACCGGACGGTGTCCCCGACCTACACCGCGGACGTTGCTCGAGCCACCCGCGCGTTGATCGACGGCAGGATTGTGCACGGCTTATATCACTGCGTGAATTCGGGAGCGGCCACATGGTTCGATGTGGCCGAAGAGGCGGCGCGGTTGATC
>Ga0075423_10004338_pt1 | contig 13155 bp, 8 predicted proteins | sample SoiMethybrSBSTD2_FD_80114 | JGI IMG/M metagenome (GOLD analysis project Ga0075423, IMG submission 80114) | Bulk soil microbial communities from a Populus tree surrounding site in Tennessee, USA - Soil MetaG P. TD hybrid SBSTD2 | ecosystem: Environmental > Terrestrial > Soil > Tree plantation...
GATGCACCCATCCCGAGCAGCGTCGACCCTTGGGCGCTGCTCCTGGCGCTGGCCGCCGCAATCGGCATTTTCCGCTTCAAAATCGGCATGCTCCCCACGCTCGGGGCGTGCTGCCTCGCCGGTATGGCACTCTATCTCTTCGGAGCGTTCGCCTGATCTGACATCCATTTGCTCACAAGCTCTGAGGGGTGACACAGTCGCATTTGCAGACGAGGGTGAACGCGGCGATCAGTGCCGAGAACAGATTGCCGGTCGGCAAGGAGATGGGCATCAATACCTTGGCAGGGTTCGCTTGCAGCGATGATGCAGCGTTCGTCGATGCCGAAGACCCTATCGGGCGAATTGACATCGCCGCCCGCCTATCGCGCGGGACACTGCAACCAGGACACGCACCGATTTACACGGGATATCAGCAACGCTATTGCGCTGGGATTGTCGTGTTCATGATCGGCGTGATCACGCCGTTCACATGATATTTGTGGCACAGTAGACAGTCTTGGCGAGCCATGCTGCTGGTGTGACAGGTCTGGCAGAGATCCTTCTTCACGGCACCGAAATTGGACACGAAATTCTGCGGATTGCCCTGCTCGTAGCTTTTCAGGTAGGGGCGACCTTTTTCAAGGCTGTGACAGGTCAAGCAGCCGCGATTTTCCAGGATGCCGAAGTGCGGCTCATGGATGAACTTCGTGAAACGTCCCTGCTTCGTCTCAATCTTGGGCGGGGAGAAATTGACGAGCCGCCCCTTGCCTTCGAGATCGTCGACGCTGTGACATTTCGTGCATGAGCCCTGAGCGTCCTTGCCGGCGAGAAGATCGAAGATGGTGGCCGCTGGACCCTTGCTGCCCTTCGGCGCCTGAGGACCGGTCAGCACGAGCCAAGACGAGATGAATTTGTCCTTATGGCCTATGGGCCGGTAGAAAATCGCGTAGTCCTGCCGGTACCAGCCGCCGTATTCCGCCCAGCTTTCCGCATCCACATCGCTGGCGATGCTGATCACTGGCGCCGCCCTTGCTTGCGGCTCGGTTGCCGCGGTATCCGGGGCCGCCGGAGCCTTGGCCTCGGGCGAGCTGCTTGCAGCAGCGCTGTCGCTGGCGACCTCGCTCTTGCTTGCGGCCTCGGCCCGACCGCCGTCGGACTTGCTGCTTGCGGGGGCGGCCTTTGCGGCCGCTGCCTCGGCCTGGGCTGCCTTGTCGGCGTTTTTGCCGGGAGCCGCGACACCGCGAAGCTCATCCTCAGTAGGGTTGAGCAAATCGTCGGTTTGGTCGGCCGCCCTAGCGCGCGGCGGCTCGGCGGCGGCGACCGTTTCCTTGGCGCTTTCCGGCTTGGCGTTCGCTGTTGCGGGCTTTCGCGCCGCGCCTTCAGGCTGCGCTGCCTTCTCCGCGCTCTTGCTCAGAGCCGCAATGCCGCGCAGCTCTTCCTCGGTGGGATGCAGCAGATCGTCGGTTTGGTCCGCCGCCTTGGCGCGAGACGGTTCGTCGGCGGAGGGCGTTTCCTTGCCGGGCTTGGCGTTGGCGGCCTCGCCTTTTCGGGCCACTGCCTCGGGCGGGGCGGCTGCAGCTTTGGCCGCGGGGGCCTCGGGCGCATTCTTGGCGACCGCGGGCTGATCTGCCGGCGCAAGCCGGCTAGGTTTGCCGGGGCTTGCCGCCTCGCCATCGGCGGTCAATGTCGATCCCGTAAGCGCCGTCGACCGACCGCTTTGTTCCATTTCAGTGGCGAGATTGGGTAGCCACTGCTGATACGCGCTGATGAGGACATCGCGCGGGATGCTCGCGGTCAAATCGGCAACGACACTCGCGCTCGGCTTCGCCTTGCTGCCAATATTGAGGTTGGCCAGCACGTCCGATGCTTTGCCCTTGATCAGCGCATAGAACAGCCCCTTGATCTCCCAGGCCAGGTTTGTCACCGCCTTGATCTGGGCATCGCTGGCTCCGCTCAGGTCCTGCAGGTTCAGGCGGTCCACGCTCTTCATCAGGGCTCGGCCGCGCTCATTCCGGCTGAGCATCACTTTCATGAAGGGTGTGAGCTCGGCTTCGGATGCGGCCGGCCATTCGCCGATGGCGGCCTTCTTCTTCTTCAGGGTTTGCAGGTCCAGGCCAGGCAGGGTCAGGAACGCAATGCCTTTCGGGCCGCTGACCCGTTCCTTGCCCATGATCTGGTCGAGATGGCAGGCGCTACAGGTCTTCTCGAAGGGCGCGACGGCCATCAGTCGCTTGTCTTCGCGGCTGTCATGACAGGTCGAGCAGGTAGCGGGAATGCGCCTCGCCGGGTCCTTCTCGGCTACTTCTCGGAAGTGTTTACCGAAATGGCCGGCATGGTCGTAGATGATCCGTGTGCGTCGCCTGAACGGATAGTTTTCGAATTTCGGGTGGTGGCCGTCGAAGCTGTCGAACTTGACCACATGGCATGAGCGGCATTGCTCGTTGGAAATCTTGTTCAGATTGAAATTGAAGCCCTGATGCTCCTGGTGACAAGTCGCGCAGTAAAGACCGTGGGCAACCATGTCATCAGTGGGGAAGGCGATGCTCTGGGCGCGCGCCGAGTGTGGCACGGGCGTTCCCGCGGCGACTTTGCTCAGCCGCTCGGTGCTCCGCGCCAGCACCTTGGCGGATGCACTGTGCGCATTGAAGGCCGTATCCGGCATTTTGTGGCAGGTGAGACAGGCCTTGCTGTCGGCGAGCGGATCGCCGCCGACGAGCCCGTGCAGCCAGCTTAATTTGCCACTGCCGCTCTGGGTGTGGCAGGCGCTGCATCTTTCGATGGCACCGTGAGCGCTCGCCAGCGGTCCCGGCATCAGGAACCGCAGGAGCTGTGTATCCTTCGAGAGAAACAAGGCGGAGCCCAGGCAGACAACGGTTGCCAGCGCCAAGAGCAGCGCCAGTCGGTCGCGGCGGGCGGCGGGGGCCACCTGCCTCTCGACCCGCGGTGGCCGAGCCGATCTGGTCCATATCGATCGGCGCATTACCTGGTCCCCGATGAGAAGGCGTAGACGACGAGGACGTGCAGGACCGTCAGCACCACAAGGGCATAGGTGACGGGCACATGCACGAACAGCCAACCCTTGGTGAGCCAGAGATAGACCCGCGCGAAATCGAGCCGGTCCTTCTCGATCACGAGGGTCTTGATGAGGGCAAGCTTCTCCTGACTGCGCTGGTCGACGTAGCGCGACAGGTTGTCAATCTCGTCGGTCAGCTGCTTGAGCGGGCGCTGCGAGCCAATGAGATGGGCGGCGAAGTTGCGTTGTCCCTGGAAAAAGTCGCGCAAGTGGGTGGCGTAGAGGTCCAAGATCCAGGCCTCGTAGGGTGGCGCCGGCAAGGCGATGGCGGCAGCAGCCCGATCGGTCTTGCTGACCGCGGCATGAACATCGCGCGCCAGTTCGGCACGGCGGCTGGGAATGAGATCATAGCTGACGCGTTCGTCGATCCCGTGCTTGGCCTGCAGCGACCAGGCGAGATAGGTGCCGAAGATGCCGCTCAGCGTCACCAGCACGAATCCCGCCCACAGCGCCCATTCGAAGGAGGTGTCAGGCAGAGAGAAATCCGAATGCGAGATGAAGGCGGCGATGAGCAGATAGCCCATGAAAATATGGATCTTCCGCCAGCGCGCGGCGGCTTTCGGCGATAGGCGGGCCATTTTGATGGCGATGTGGAAAGAGAGCTGCAGGCCCATGCCGCCGGCCAGCAGCCAGCCATCGAGATAGCGCGGGTCGCGGAGTCCGTTGCCATAAATCCAGACGAGCCAAAACAGCCCGCCGGAAATGGCCGCGATCAGAAGACCCTGGACTGTCTGGCTGATCAGGTAACTTGCCAGGTCCGAACGGGGTGGCCCGATCGAGGCATCAGACGTGCGCCGCCCCGCCGATCTCACGGCGGCTCCCTAAATTCACCCATCGCGGTAGGTCTTTCCCCATCAAGCCCACTGAAGTCGTCGTCCCCGGCCGGATCAATTGACCGCGCTGGCCTCCCTGGCCGTGCCCTTGAATTTGTCCGGTCCGGGAATGAGGCTATCAAGTCCGCCCATCGTGCTGCCGTCGTATTTCTCGATGATACTCGCGAGCGATTTGGCGACGCCGTCAGCGGCGGTCGTCAGGAAGCGTTCATTGTTGAGCTTCAGCCCAGCCGAATAGGCAAACTCGACCATCTTGGCGATTTCCGGCACGTTCGGCAGCGCTTTGGCCACCGCGGCGAGCTGCTTGCGCGCGCGGTCGACACGCTTGGCCATTTCGAAGGCGTAAACCCTTCTCGCCGTCGCTCGGCTCACCGCCCTAAGGCCGGTCTCGAGCTCGACGCCGAGGCCGACGAGATAGAGCATGCGTTTGCGCGCCGCGTTGGCCGGCACGTTTTCCTTGCCCTTGGAGTGCCAAGTATTGTGTCGCACCTCGCCCTGCGACCAGGTCAGCAGCTCGAAAGCGCTGCCGGCGGGATGGCCGCCCTTATTGACGAGATCCTCTTGCGGCACGACATGGCAGCCATAGCAATTCTTCGCCAGCCGATAGAGCGAAGACGGCCTGATCATTCCCTTCGCATCGGCAAGCTTCAAGCGCGCCTCCGCCTCGGCCTTACTCTCGGTCTTCTCGGTCTTGCCGCTGAACTGGCTGTGAACCTTGATCCAGTCCTCGCCGGCGCTATGGCAAGACTCACAGGAGATGCCGGCAATCGGCTGCTTTTTGTTCTCTTTATCCTGCACGGTGTAGTGGCAGGTCAGGCACAAACTCTCTGATCGGATCCGCTGAACGCCCATTTTCTCCGCGATGTCGTTGGCTTCCTTGCGGCGCGGCATCTCGCGAAAGGTTTTGAAATGATGCGTGCCCTTCCAGGCCTCCGCCTCCTGCTTGTGACATTCGGCACAGGCATTCGGACCGACGATCTTGGTCGCATCGGACGCATCCGTGCTCCCCGTGGCATAGCCGAAGATCGCCACGAAGGCGCAAAGACAAAGCACGCAAGAGCGCAGTGGCGCGCTGCGTCCGAGCCCGGTCGACGGAAGGCTATGCGCTCTGACAACGCTAATGACTTCTCACCCTTGCTTCAGCCACCCGATAGCTCGGCGTCGGCGGTCTATATCCCTCTCCGGCCTGTTCGCGTCGGTTGCGACGGCGACCCAGTGAGAGCTGGCCCACCTGCCGCGCCGTCGGCACACCGAGCCACCCCATGGCGCGCGCCAGCACGCCTGCCTCGACCGCGGTATCGGTGCTCGGCAGGAACGGATCCGCATAGCAGACCGCCCCGATGCGGCCCGCGATCGTTTTGATCGCATCGACCATCCCCGGCGCGCCGCAGGCGTAGAGCACATCGCTTGGCAGCAGGCGCGGCAGAAAGTCGGTCGGCCGGCCTAGCTTCACCACGGGGCTCAAGGTCTGCGGGGTGCTACAGGTCGGCACGACGAGCACATTGGGGAAGCGGGCGAGCCGCGCCAGGGCCGGGCCCATGTAGAGCGCCTCGACGGAGCGGCCGCCAGCGATGATCATCATCGTGCGCTCGGGGTTTTCGCGCAGCGCCGCGACGGCGATCGACCAGATCGGCGCAAAACCGGTGCTGGTGGCGACCAGGATCATCCGACCGTCCAAATTGGCCCGGAAATGCGCCGAGCCATGGGGGCCGGTAAGCTTCACCCGATGGCCCGGCCTGATGCGTTTGCCGAGCGCTGAGCTGACCCGCCCACCCAGCATGCGCCGGACATGGAACCAGACGGACCTGCTGTTCGGATTGCCGCTCAAGGGATGCGTGATGCTGAAGGGACGGCTTGGATAGCCGCTAAAGCGCAGCTGCGCATATTGCCCGGCATGGTAGGGCAGGGCGCGGTCGGTTCTGATGCCAACTTCCATGACGTCGACCGACAGGGGGCGCAATGAGCTCAGCACGCCCTCGACCGTGCGAAGACCCGACGGCTGCCCTCGCTCGATGACGACATCTCCCACGATCCGGCACTGACAGGCATGGACAATCCCCGGCTCGGAGCCTTGGCCGCCCCGCACTTCACCGGCGACCAGCCGCACGCAGCAAGTGCCGCAGTGGCCGGCGCGGCAGTCGTAGGGCAGGTCGATGCCGTTGTTCAGAGCGGCATCCAGCAGCAGCTCGCCGCGGCGCGCCAGAAAGCTAGTGCCGTTGAGAGTAATTTGGTGACGTCGGGCCATTGTCCGATCTCGGATGACTCCAGATCCCATTTATGGTTGCTGCGGGTGTCTCGCCGTCGCTGCGCGTCTCGGGATACCCATGCCGGCAAGCGTCCTCGATCTGAAACATGCAGCCTCGGACGCACATAAGTTTGCACGGCGAGGCGACGATTTTGCTTGCGGATCGATGGCGATCATCGGTGCGGCCTTGTGTTGTGGCAGCCTTGCGCTCAACTTCGAAATTGGCTTGGCGTCGATCGCTCCCAAACATGTGTGGTCATACCATGACAATCAGGCGAAAAGAGTGAGGCAAGCTGGCGAGCGCCCCGCGCGCCTCATTGTGGCAGACGAAGCCAGCGCGAAGCGCATAAACTGCCGAAAAAATCTCGACGTCCCCGCGCATGCAGACGATGCCGGATCATGTTGTTAGGCTCACAACGAATATTGCCGCACGAAAAATTTCACTCAATCGCCAAACTTTGATCGCTATCGTGTGGTGATCTAATGGCGGTCGGGGAGAGCATCGGGATATCGCGGTGCTCCGAGATTTGGTTCTTGCCCATAAAGGGGTCCTCGTGTCCGGTCCGCCAACATCTTGCGTTACACCAGCTTGAGTGTCGCCCGGCGCGCGGGACCGCTGTTGCCACGCGCTGAATTTCTGCGCTCTGAGTGAATGACAGGCGGCTGAGCTGTGCAGCTTGGCTGAAAGGAGGAATGCCGCCCTGGAAATCTATGGGGGAGGAGGGGTAATGCGTATTGCGATGCTTTCCTGCGTCTTCGCAGGGGCCATACTCAGTTACACAGCACTTCTGCAGAATTCCAGCGCCGGGTCTAATACGACCGGGCAGACCCAAGCGGTAGACACACAACCCAAAGTGAGGCTTGCCCAGAACACGGGAGCCGCCGGACAATCCGGCGCCGTGGACGGCGGCGCCCAAAAGCTGTCGGCGGGGGCGGAAGCGGCCGGCCACGGTGAGGTTTCGGTACTCGCCGCCGCCGCAAAAGCCGAGAAAGGCAAAGAAGCTCCGATCCCCGCGGTCGACGAGGAAACCCTCTCACTTTATCCAACCGCGGCGCAATGCGGCCAATGCCATAAGGCGATCTATGAGGAATGGTCTTCCTCGCAGCATGCGTATGCGTCGATCTCGCCAATGTTTCATGCCTTTGAGCAGAAGTTTCAGGAGTTGACCCAGGGTACGGTCGGCACCTTCTGCGTGCGCTGCCATCAACAGGTCGGGACCCAGCTTGGCGAAAATCGCGAAACGCCGCTTTGGGCGCGCAGCCAGATCTCGCACGAGGGCGTGAGTTGCATCACCTGCCACCGGGTCAAGGAGCAATACGGCAAGGTCAACGGCGAGCGCCGGGTCGAGCCGGGCAAAATCTTCGACCCGGTCTACGGCAGCGGCGAGCAGAGCGTCCTCAAGGACATCCTCGCCAACAAGGAAACCTATTCCGTCAAGACCAGCAAAGACGGGCGGGGCACGGACATCCACAACGGCATGATGACCAACCCCCAACTCACCAAGTCGGAGTTCTGCGTCAGCTGCCATCAGGTCGCGGTCAACCTGGGCATCAAGCTCGAGATCGTGTGGGATCAGTATCGCGACAGCCCGGCGCGCAACGCCGGCGTCACCTGCCAGGATTGCCACATGGGCAAGGTGCCCGGCAAGCCGGAGGGTTATGCGACCGCGCCCTCAGCCGTGGTCGGCGGCAAGGAAATCAACCCGGGACGCAAGCACGCCAATCACCGCTTCATCGGTCCGGGCTATTCGATTGCCCACCCGGGCGTCTTTCCGCACAACCCGAAAGCCAAGGCCTTTAGCATCAAGGACTGGCTGGAGTTCGACTGGCGCGCCGGCTGGGGTACCAACGACTTCGAAGACAAGGTCGCGCGCGGCAAGATCAAGGTCGACTTTCCCAAGCGCTGGGCCGATGCGCTCGACCGAGAAGATGGTCGCCAGATCCTCGATGAGAACCTTGCGAAGATCGACGAGCGCTACGAGCTCCGGCGGCAGGTCATGGAGAACGGCAGCAAGGTCGACGGTCCCTACATCGAGGGCGAGCCGAAGGTCGGCAAGGCTCTGGCGTTCTCCTACACCATCAAGAACCTGAATGCGGGGCACAACCTGCCGTCCGGTTCCCTGGGTGCACAGCCGCAGCTCTGGGTGAACGTCGCCCTCGTGGATCCCGATGGCAAGAACGTCTGGGAGTCGGGCTATGTCGACAGCAATGGTGACATGGCCGATCTGCACAGCCTCGAGGTCGCCGCCGGCAAAATCAAGACGGACCAGCAGCTGGTGAACTTCCAGACCAAGTTTTTGACGACCAACGTCAAAGGCACGGATCGCGAAATGTACCTGCCGGTGAATTTCGACATCGACCCGCTGCCGCATCTGCGTCCGCCGCAGATCCCGACCACGGTTCTCAACCATCCGCCGCTGGTGCGCATGGAGAACCACTCACTGGCACCGCTGGCTGAGAAGCAGGCCAAGTACCAGGTGCCGGGTAACCTGATCAAAAAGCCCGGTAAGTACCGCCTCGCCTTCCGCCTGCGCAGCCGCGCCGAGCCCATCTACTTCATGCGCTTCGTCGGCGCCGCCAAGGAAATGGAGCGGCGTATGAACGAGCGGATGTTGAATTTCCATACCTACACGGTGGACCTCGAAGTGAAGCCCTAGACGCGCGACGGCGGGGTTTCGATCGAGGACCGGGCACGGGATCAAAATACAGCCGATCCCCCAGCCCTCCCTCGCAGGCCTGAGCGACGATGTAGGAGCGTACGCGTGAGTTGTAACGCAAAAGGCAATCTTTGGTGGCGTGCGACGACAACCATCGCCACTCTCGGGCTGGTAGCCGCTGGATATCTGGTGGCGTCCGGTACGACGGCAGGGCCCGCGGCAGGCCAAAGCAGCGAGTTCGCCAAGTCAGGCTGGTCGACCCAAGTGCAGCCCGCCGGACGGGTCGATCCCGCTGAATTGCAAGCCGATCGGCAGTACGCAGGCGCGTCCACCAAAGAGAAGACCGCAGACCCAGAGGCCAGCAGCCGCAGCAAGGTGGACGGCAAAGACGACTTGTTCCTACCCGGTCCACTCTATGACAAGAACTACGATGCCAAGGCGCAGGTCGATATCTATGGCGCCAAAAGCGCGGTCGAGCCGCCGCGTCCGCCGGTCGAGCTGGGTCGGCAGCAATACACCTCCGGCTTATACGACGAGAGCAGCACCATCTTCGGCAATTTGAACCCGCTGCTGCCAGGCCTCGCCATTTACGGCGACTGGCGGACGGCGGTCGCCTACAATAGCAACAACGGCAAAGATATCGCGCAGATCGCCACCCGACTGAACCTCGACGTCGACTTCAAAATTACCGGCACCGAACGAATCCACGCCTTTTTCACGCCGATTCAGAAAAACAATAAATTCACGCGCTTTGAGTTCGGCGGCGGTGATGGGGACAGAAAGTTCACCGCTGAGCTCGACGCCAACCCGCAGACGCTGTTCTTCGAGGGTGACTTCGGCTCCATCTATTCCGGGTTCGTCGGTCGCGACGCCGGTTTCGATCTGCCCTTCACGGTCGGCCTCTTCCCGCTGTTCCTGCAGAACGGGATTTGGGCGAACGACGCGATTTTGGGCGGCGCGGTCAGCCTCACGGCGAAGAATTCGAAAAAACTGGGGCTTGCCAACTTCGACGTCACCTTCTTCGCCGGCGTCGACAACGTCGACAACGTCGGTATCCTCGGCGCGGACAAACACAACGCCAATGTTTATGGAGTTACCACCTTCATTGACGCTTTTGGCGGCTATATTGAAGCGGGCTACGGCCTGTTGCAGGGCGTCGACGACCCGGTCATGCGTCTTGAGAACCCGACCCCGCTTCGGGGGGTGGACGGTCAACTGACGCACTTCGTGACCGCCGCTTACACCCGGCGCTATGCCAATACCTTGTCGAACTCAACCCGCGTGTTTGCGAACTTCGGGAACGGCCAGAACGACGAAGGCCTAGCCATCATTTCGGAAAACAGCCTGATCTCCGGCTTGCCGAGCACGCTATTGCCTTACGCCAACTTCTTCGTCGGGTTTCGCAACCCGCAGCCGCTGGTCGACGGTAATGGCGCCGGCATCCTGAAGAACGTTGGCATCAACTTTGAAACCGACGCACTCACGGGCTACCCGAAACTCAACGACAGCGGCTCCAACGCCTATGGCGGCGCCATCGGTTTGCAATATCTATTCAATCTGGATCAGCAGCTGGTCTTCGAGGTGGCCACGGTGCAGCCCTTTGGCGATCCGATCGCCGGCATCGGCGCGGCGCGACCGCAGTACGGCTTCGGTGTGCGCTATCAGATCCCGATCGATCGGGCCTGGCTGTTCCGGGCCGATGCTACCTATCAGATCGTCGAGGGCTCCGACAAAGACACCTTCGGCGTTCGCGCCGAGATCCGCAGAAAGTTCTGACCCTCTGCGGCAGGGAGCAAGGCGAGGTACGCTCATGCGTCGGCGAAACTTATTGGTATCTCTTGTCGTGGCGGGCTCGCTGGTTGCAGGCATCGGTGTCGCTACGTCCTATTTCGGAGATCCCCCCAAGGCGACCGGCTCAAAGGAGACGATTGCAGGGTCGCTTGCCGCTTCTGGGCCGAATGGCGAGATGCTGGCGCGGCTCAAGGATTACGCGCGTTCGATGGCGACGGATGAGCCGGCGTCTATCCCAGCAGCTGGCAGAGTGCTGCCTGATGTGGACACAATGATCGAACGGCTGGCGGCTCGGCTCGAGACCACCCCCCAGGACATCAAAGGCTGGCGGATGCTGGGCTGGTCCTATTTCCACATCGGGCGCTATAAGGAGGCAGCTGGCGCCTATGCCAAAGCGGTAAAACTTGATCCTAGCTCGGCCGAGCTCAAGCTCTCCTACGCGGAAGCAAAGGCGAAGGCCGCACCCGACACTCCCGAGACCGCCGCGTCTTCGCAAACCGAGAGCATTGCCAGCGCCGGTGCTGGAGCAATCGTCGGCACCCATGGTAAATCCGACGCGGGGCCGTCACGCGAGCCGGACGCTCTCATTCGAGCAATGGTCGATGGCTTAGCAGCTCGTCTAGAGAGCGCGCCGCGGGACGTCGAGGGCTGGGCCCGCCTTATCCGCTCCCGAGTGGTGCTGGGGGAGAGAGAGGTTGCCGCAACGACATTGCGCAAGGCCCTCGAGGTCTTCCAGGACGACCCGGCGGCAACCCACAAGATTGCCGCCGCGGCCGTGGAACTTGGCCTGAAGGCCGAATGACCTCTGGGGTTCTGCCTGCGTGCCCTTGCAGATGCGAACTGCGGCGCCGATCGCACGAGTGGAGCGCCAGGGTGTCTGTGGCTGCCGCTGGGAGCACGGTATCCCGCGGCCGCCAATACCAGCCCCATGCGCCAGGTCCGCATGCCGGTGCTCAACGACACGGGCCCCCAGCGACCCGGGGAGTGGACGAATGGTTCTAACTCTGGGCCTTTGGTCCGATTGAGCCCCGAGCCGTTACAGGATTTAAATTTGCAGTTCCGTCGAGGTGCGGGGACGATCCATGGAATTGCTCTCTGTGATTACTTGTCCGGCCTGCAGTTACAAAGCGCTCGAAGTTATGCCGACAGACGCCTGTCGCTACATTTACGACTGCAAACGCTGCAGCTATCGCATGCGGCCCATTAAGGGGAAGTGCTGCGTATTTTGCTCCTACGGATCAGTGTCGTGCCCGCCAGTTCAAAATGAGCGCGCCTGCTTCGGTTGAGTGGCTTGTCGCTGCACGGTGCGCACGCACGGGGCAAGCGGCGGCATCGGAACCGTTGGCTCCCGTTGGGGTCCTTGGCCGCATGGCGGGTTTGCGCCACCGCGATGGCTTTGCGATAGCGATAATGGCTCCGTTGCCGGCCTCAAGGTGCCGCCGTCATCTGTCGCCGTGATCGCTGACGATGCGATGGGATCGTGCATGCAGGAGCCGACCTAGCATCCATTGTCGTGCAATGTCGGTTCTCATACGCGGCCGCGCCAGTGCCAAAAAAAAGAAGATCAGGTTTGCGGTTGGACTCGTCACACAATGGCCAGAGTTGGCGATCTAGCTGATGCTGTGCGGGGTTTTCAGATGAGCACCTCAGGGGGAACACATGCTCATTTCAAAGACCCTCCTTGTGATGGCGAGCGGCCTCGCACTCGCAACGCCGGCACTGGCGCAGGATCAGGCCACAGCTTTTGAGTACTCGGCAGTGGTGAGGCTCACTCGAAGCGGGCAATTCCAAGCAGAGGTCTGGCGGCGTGATGTGCACACGGACAATGCCGAGTTGGCTTGGACCAATCGTGAGCTCTACCCCACCGCCGCGGCAGCTATGAGCGAGGCATGCACGTCGCTACGCAAAAGCTTCGACCTAACTTTCTCCTGTGTGCGTGCGGCGCCCCAGGGGCTTGCGAAGACTAAAGCGCCCACCGCTGCAAACGTCACAGCCGCAGCACCGAAGAGCGCGGTTCCCGCACCCGAGCGCAAGCTGACCGGCAACGAGCAAGTTAGTTCGAATGCGAGCGCCGCGTGGCTCAAGGACTTCTGGAAGGTTCAGGAGCGCCAGTCTGGCGGCGCCGCCGGCGGCGGCGGCGGTGGTGGAGGCGGTGGCGGTGGGGGCGGCAGCGGAGGTAGCGGCGGCGGTTACTGAGTCGTGAGACACAAAAGAGTGGCGATGATGCCTTTCACTTGGCCGCCTGCGAGTCTGTTCGTCTCCAGGGTCTCGGGCCTTGCCTAGCGTGCAGGTTCCCGAGCCCGCACTCCGGCCTTTACCTTAATTCCCCAGGGTGAAAACTGTTGGCGAAAGCCGCCCTAGGACACGACCCGCGGGCGATGCAGCGGACAAGCGACAACCAAGCGAAGGGGGCGCGGGCAAGGCTGCGGCGGGACTTTCCAGGGCCATCCGTAGCCCCCCCCGCGGCCGTGTACCCTCGTCAGTTCTGGATGTGAGCGTGGGGCGCTGGGAACCTATTGCGGCCGTCTCGCATCTAATGGGGTGTAAGTCGCCTTGGGGACGCGAAGAACACGCAGC
>Ga0075423_10004341_pt1 | contig 13150 bp, 10 predicted proteins | sample SoiMethybrSBSTD2_FD_80114 | JGI IMG/M metagenome (GOLD analysis project Ga0075423, IMG submission 80114) | Bulk soil microbial communities from a Populus tree surrounding site in Tennessee, USA - Soil MetaG P. TD hybrid SBSTD2 | ecosystem: Environmental > Terrestrial > Soil > Tree plantation...
CAGGGCAAGACCCAGCCACATTCATCTTGGACCACTCGTCGGGGGAGGCCTCCATGCCCAGGGATCTGCCGCTCGCCGCGCCCTGCCGCGCGACCCATCCAGCCCCTTGGAAACGATCCATCACACGCTGGCTCGCGTCGCTTGGCATCACGCTCTGCGCGGCGCTGGCGACGACACCCTTGGCGCACGCGCAGACCTCGGCCGACTCCTCGGTGGTCGTGGTCTGGACGGCCTCCGGAGACGATGGGACGACAGGGACCGCGTCCGCGTACGACCTGCGCTACCGGACCGTGGGCATCACCGGAACCGACACGACGTCGTGGTGGAACGCGGCGACGCCGGTGACCGGACTTCCGGCTCCGCACGCCTCGGGCCTCACGGACTCCATGCGGGTGCGGGGGTTGACGCCCCTCACCACGTACTACTTCGTTCTCAAGGTGGGCGACGAGGTGCCGAACTGGTCCGGATTCTCCAATCTGGCGGTGAAGACCACGTCGGGCGACGTGACGGCTCCCGCCGCGATCGCGGACCTCTCGGTCACCGGCTCGACCGGCACGTCGATCACGGTGCGCTGGACGGCGCCGGGGGACGACGGAAACACGGGAACGGTGACGAGCTATGACATCCGGTACTCCACGTCGAGCATCACGAACGGGAACTGGGCCTCCGCGACGACGGTGACCGGCGAGCCGGCTCCGACCGCGCCGGGCACCCAGCAGACGTTCACGATCACCGGCCTGACACCGAGCCGGACCTACTACATCGCGATCAAGACGACCGACAACGCGTCCAACGTCTCGACGCTCTCGAACGTCCCGAACGGCACCACGGCCGACACGATCCCGCCGGCTCCGGTGAGGGACCTCTCGATGGATCCCGATTCCAATCCGGTGTACCTGGCGGACGCGACGGACGAGGTGGAACAGCTCGGGAGCCGATGACCTCGAACATCGTTCGGCGCTTCTCCGCACGGCGCTTTTCCGGGGCGGTCCGCAGAGCCGCGTGGACCGCCCTCGCGGTCGTGCTGGTCGGTCCGGCCAGCGCGAGGGCGGCGTCGGTCACTCTCCAGTGGACCGCTCCGGGTGACGACGGGATGACCGGGCGGGCCCAGTCCTACGAGCTCCGCTATTCCCAGACCTCGGTGGCGGGCGACACCACGGGCTGGTGGGCCTCGGCGACCCCCGTCGGCTCGATGCCGGCCCCGCTTCCTTCGGGGTCGAAGGAGGCGTTCACGATCCCGGGGCTGCAGTCGAACCGGACCTACTACTTCGTGATCCGGAGCACCGACGACGCCTTCAACGTCTCCGGATTCTCGAACGTGGCCACGAAGCAGACGGTGATCCAGGGCGACGTCACGCTGGAGATCCCCGCCAACTTCACCGGTTCGGCGTCCTCGAGGGGCGTGTCCCTGACGTGGACCCAGGGAAGCCCCGGCGGCGCCGAGCGCGGGTTCCGCCTCTACCGGAAAGGGGATGGCGATCCGGCGCGCGCGCTCCTGACCACCCTCGGGCTCAGCGCCGTGAGCTGGTACGACTCCACGGTCGTGGCGGGGACGGGGTACGACTACGATCTCGTCGCCTACAGCGACAGCACCGAGGGCATCCCGGCCAGCGTTCGGGTCCAGGTGCCGATGCCTCTGGCCCAGGCGACCGAGATCCACGGCTATCCGAACCCGGCGCGAGACCGGGTCACGTTCCGCGTCTCGCTGGACGCCACCTCCACGACCCCGACGAAGATCACGGTCTTCGACCTGACCGGACACAAGATCTGCCAGCTCTCGGACCAGGTGATGTCGGCCGGGGAGCACTCGATCACGTGGCCCTGCCGCTCCGACACCGGAAACACGGTGGCGCCGGGCGTCTACAACATCATCGTCGACGGACCCTCGGGAAAGACCTCCACGCAGGTCGCGATCATTCCGTAACTCCACGCATCGAAGCCCGGAGTTCGTCCTTCCAAGAAGCGGACCGGAAACCTATCCTCCAGCCATGCTCGCCGTCCGTGAGCCGCCGTTCGCGCTGAGCGTCGACGTCGAGGAACACTTCCAGGTTCAGGCCTTCGCCGATCGGATCCCCCGCGGGGACTGGTCGTCCTTTCCCTCCCGCGTGGAGGGGAACGTGGAGCGGCTCCTGGACCTCTTCGACGAGACCTCGGCGCGAGGCACCTTCTTCGTCCTGGGCTGGATCGCGCACCGTCATCCCGAGCTGGTGCGCCGGATCGTGGCGCGCGGGCACGAGGTGGCCTCGCACGGCATGACGCACCGGATGCTCACCGAGCTCACGCCTTCCGAGTTCCGCGAGGAGGCCCTGAGCTCGCGCCTTCTCCTCGAGGACCTGTCCGGGTCTCCCGTGATCGGATTCCGGGCTCCGAGCTACAGCCTGAACCGGAGCACCCTCTGGGCGCTCGAGGTGCTTCGCGACACCGGCTACGCCTACGACTCCAGTGCGTACCCGATCCGGTACCGGCGCTACGGATTTCCCGAGGGGCCGGTCTTCCCGGCGCGGATTCCCGCGGGGGAGGGAGACATCGCCGAGTTCCCGCTTCCCACCGTACCGCTGGGTCCGATCCGGATTCCGGTGCTCGCGGGAGCGTACCTGAGGCTGCTTCCAACGTGGGCCTCCCTCGCGGCTGCACGCTACCACCGGAAGCTCGATCTGCCGCTGGCGCTCAACGTCCACCCGTGGGAGATCGACCCCGATCAGCCGACGGTGGGGTATTCCAGGCTCGCGAAGTGGACCCATTACATGAGGCTCGATCGCACGGAGTCGATCCTGCGACGGATCCTCCGCGGCGCGCGCTTCGAGACGCTCCGCGACCGCCTCGCGGAGCTCGGGATCCTCGACCGACCGTCGGGGAACGGGACGCCATGACCTTCGTCCTCGTCCCTCTGCTCGCCAGCGCCACGCTGGCCCTGGCCTCCGGAACGCTGATCCTCATCTTCCGGCCGAACCGGGTGGTCACGCTCCTGGCGGCCGCGGCGCTGATCCTCCTCGGTCTCCAGCAGCTCGGATGGGCGCGGGCCATCAACGCGATGCCGGTGGGGGACCGAAACTACTGGCTCGACCTCACCCTCGTCTTCTGGCTCCCGGTCTCGCTGGCGTGGCTGCTCCTCTCCGCCACGCTGGCGCGCGGGATCGATCCGAATCGGACGCACGGATGGCGCGTCTTCGTCTCCCTCGAGGCGGTGGTCGCGATCGGCATGATGGTGGCCCTCTACTGGTACTCCCCGCTCGACCCCTCGGTCATCCGGGCCGCGGGAACCGGGGAGGACGTCTCGCTGACCACCTTCGGCATCGCGGTGCTCGCGCTGCTCCTCCTGAACGTCTCCCTGATCAGCGCGAACTTCGAGTCCACGTACGTCGCCCTCTCCGCCCGCTGGCGGCGCGCCTTCTCTCCGGCCGTCATGGGCATCATCTTCCTCTTCGCGTGGTGCCTGGTCGTGATCACCACGAGCATCCTGTTCGGCCGGCTCTCCCTCTGGGACGTGGCGAAGTCGTCCATCGCGCTCGGGTTCCTCTCCGTGGTGATGCCGCTCTCCCTGGTCAAGCGGCGCGGAGCCGAGGCCACCGTGAGCGCCCAACTTCGCCCCTTTTACGAGACCCTCTCGTTCGCCCTGGGGGCGGGTGCTCTTCTCCTGGCGATCGGGATCGTGCAGACGTCGGTGATGACCGGATGGTCGGTGGCGCGCGCCGCGTGGGTCGTGATCTCGTGCGTCATGCTGCTCGGGCTCGTCGCGATCGCCATCTCGGGGAAGTTCCAGCTCACCCTGAGGCGGCTCCTCGAGCCGTATCTCTACACGTCCCGCTTCGATCCGGAGCTCGTGTGGGCCCGCCTCTCTCAGGAGCTGGACGCCGCCGCCACGCACGAGGACATCTGCCGACTCATCCCGGGTCGCACGGCCGACATCACGGGGGTCACGCCGGTGACGCTCTTCTTCGCCCGGAACGGCGCGGCGGAGTACACGATCGTGGGAAGCACGCTCGATCCAGCGCCGGCGGAGCAAGTGGGCTCCGACGAGCCGCTGGTGCGCGAGCTGCGCGGTTCGCGCCACGCCATTCATCTCCGGGGCCGGCCGGACGATCTCGGATTGATTCCCATCTACGTGGAGAACGCGAAGCAGATCGCCGCGTGCGAAGCGGCGTGCGCCATTCCGCTCAACCACCGTGGGGAGCTCCTCGGATTCATCCTCTGCGGCGATCCGGAGTATGGACGCGAGAAGCTCGCGGGCACCCTCCTCCTCCTCGAGGTCGTCGCGCAGATGGTCACGACACGCCTGACTTCCATCTCCCGGTCCGACTGAGGGTCTCGGGCTCGCGGTCGTCCCGTTCCGCGCGATGTGTACGCAAACTGCACAGGGAATTGGGACTAGCGCCCGCGGCTCGATCGAGCCACGCGTATCGCACACAGTAACAACGGTTTACGTGCGAAACAAATCTGTACAAAAATTGCGTGATGGCACGTAAGCTGCCCCTTCTTTCGCCCAGAGACAATCCCAGCAACAAGTTGAAGCAGTGCAGTCGAGGTCGCTCGCGACATCTCCGGGGGGATATGCCATGCGAAGGCTTCAGCTCGTGGTCGCGATGACTGTGCTCCTGAGCTCCGGCGCGAGGCCGGGGTACGCCGACCTCGCGGTCGGGGGAAGCGCGGGCGATTTCCTCGGCTTCGAGGTCGGCGCGAGCTCCGCCGGTCTCGCGGGCGCGAACACGAGCGTCGCGAGCGGGACCATCTCGCAGTACTGGAATCCCTCGCTCCTCGCCGTCATGACCCGGCCGCAGGCGTCGATGATGCACGCAACGTGGCTCGGCGACCTCCAGTACGAGTGGATCGGCTACGCCAGGCCCTTGGGCACGACGGCGGGCGTCGCGTCCGCGAGCGTGAGCTACTTCCACATGCCGACGCTGAACGGCGTCGATCAATTCGACAATCCCACCGGCGACTTCCGCGTCTACGACATGGCGCTCACGCTGGGGTATGCGCGGCACATCGCCAAGGGGATCCAGCTCGGCGCGAACGGGAAGCTGATACGTCAAACTCTCGCCAGCGTCACCGGCACGGGTGCGGCCGTCGACCTCGGGGCGAGCGCGACCTTCGTCGGCACGACGCTCGGAGCCGTCGTGCAGAATCTCGGGCCCGACATCAAGTTCGGGAGCGGAAGCTATCCTCTGCCCGGGCTCACGCGCTTCGGGGTGAGCCGTCCCTTCTACCACGATCGGGTTCTTCTCGCGGCGGACTACACCTTCCCACGGACGTACTACAACGACGTGCGTCTCGGCGCGGAGGTGAGACCCAACTCGATCCTGGCGCTCCGGGTAGGGTATCGGCGGATCGGAGGCTCGGGTCCCGACGATCCAGGGACGGGACTCTCGTTCGGACTGGGCGCTCACTACGGCCCGATCAATCTGGATTACGCGATGACGCCGGACAACGGCTTCGCCGACATCCACCGGCTTTCTTTTGGGTACACGTTCGGCGGCGCGGAAGCCAAGCCGGAGTCGAAGCCCGAGCCGAAGAAGCCGCCGGTCACGCCGCCGGCTCCGAAGCAGCCTCCGGTGATCGTCACCGCTCCGGCGGCGCCCGACGCGGGCGCCAAGTCTTCGCCTCCGCCCAAGACGGTGGTCGCCACGGCACCGTCGGCTGGAACGTCCGAGCCCAAGACTTCCGCGGCGCCCGCGCCTCCGCCGGCTCCGAAACCCATGCCGAACCAGTACGAGGTCGTGCTGGGGAATTACCAGAGCGAGGCCAGCGCGCAGTCGGAGCTGAAGGCCCTGCAGATTCTCGGCTTCTCGGTCAAGAACGCGACCGTCGCGTTCGTGCCGGGAGCGGGGTACCGGCTTGCCCTGGCGCGGCTCAATTCCAGGAAGTCGGCCGACGAGCTGGCCGCCTCCCTGGCCGCGCTCTCCTTCACGCCCCACGTCGAAATAGCGCGTCGGTAAGCCCAAAACCGGCTCATAAATAGTTCTTGGCACGGCCGGAATTCCGCTGGTATAATTCTTTACGTTGCAAGGGGGCAGGGCATCATAGGACCTCAGTGGGTGGATCAATCCCGCAATCCGCCCGGAGGCCGCTGTGCCCCTCGCGACGCCCTCGCGCGGTGCCGGCGCCGGCGAAGGCTCCGCCGTAGTAACTCCGGAGCAGCGACCGAGCGCACCTTTGACCTCGGCACCCGGATCGGCACTCATCCCGGCTTCAAGATTCACATGGTGGGCTGAACATCGTGATTCTTCCTTCGGCGCCAGCGGTGCCCTGGGCGGCAGGACGGGATTCAGGACAACCAAGCGATCTCGAGCGGGTCTTCAAGCGGGCGTTCGACGTCGTTGCCGCCTCTCTCGGAATCGTCTTTCTTCTCCCCATCGGTGTCTTGGTCGCGATGGCTGTCGCGCTGGACAGCCCGGGTCCGGTCTTCTACACGCAAATCCGCGTGGGCATCAACCGCCGCCGCGGCCGCTCCAATGGGCATACGCCCGAAGTGGATCGGCGCAAGGCGGACACGCTCGGACGCCCCTTCCTGATCTACAAGTTCCGAAGCATGGTCACGGACGCCGAGCGCCATACCGGACCGGTGTGGGCGACGGCCGGCGATTCGCGCGTCACGCGCATCGGGCGGTTCATCCGCCGGACTCGCCTCGACGAGATTCCCCAGTTCCTGAACGTGATGTTCGGGGACATGAGCCTCGTGGGGCCCCGTCCCGAGCGTCCGACGCTGGCTCAATCCCTCGCGCTCTCGATTCCGGATTACCCGAAACGATACAGCGCGCTTCCGGGCATCACCGGCCTCGCGCAGGTGAAATCCGAGTACGACACGTCGATCGACAGCGTTCGGCGGAAGCTTCAGTACGACCTCTACTATCTCCGGAACGGCCGCACCCTCATGGATCTGAAGATCATCGCGGCCACGGTGAAAGTGGTTGCCCGCGGCGGGGGCTCCTAGCTCCCGAGCGGTCCTGCGCTTGACCCTCCGCCGCGCGCGGTGCTAGCGTGCGGCGCGTGACACCCGATCCCAAGACCCAGGGACGGGACCTGGACGCGCTCTGGCGGCGTGCCGAAGAGATCCGCGCGCTCTGCGGGCTGCCGCCTCTTTCGGAAAGCGCCGGCGAGCGAGGGCCCGGCCACGACTCCGCCGAAGCGCTCATCGAGGTCCTCCTCCACGACCTCGAAGCCAATTTCCGTCGGGAGCTCGCGACCCGCGTCCAGCTGCAAGGCCTCGGGGACCTGATCGCCTTCGCGGTTCCGGCGCGCGAGCCCGACAAGCCCTTCCGCACCCTCCTCGAGTACCTCGGCCGCGCGCTGAACGAGCCCCATCTCTGGATGGCCTTGAAGCGGGGGAATCCACCCGAGTTCGTCCTCTGGCGCACGGGACAGACGAGGGAGCCGGAGACGCGCTCGGGACGCGTCTCGCTCCGCGCGATGGATGCCGAGTGGCTCCGCTGGCTCGCGCTCGGAGAGGGGGAGCCCGTCCTGCCCGCGGACCCGTGGGGCGAGCGCCGCGGGGGACCGTGGCATCCGATCCCCATCCGTGGCGAGGTACCCGCGGAACGGCTGAGCGGCAGCCCCGCCTCCTGCCCGGGCGCCGCCGTGGAGGGGAAATCCTGCGTCGTGACGGGGGCGCCCCTGCGCGCCGCCGATGGACGCCGGCGCTGCGCCCCCTGCCAGTTCCACCGGGTGCTGGGGCTCATGGGGATCGCGGGGGAATCGGATACGATGCGGCGCGCCTCGGTGGAGGCGATCGCGCCCGCCCTGGGCGCCCTCCTCGTGAACCTGAGCCTGAACGAAGCGCTGGATCTCGAGGCGCGGTTTCGCGAGGACGTGATCGAGAGCATGCCTCTGGGAGTCGTGGCCGTGGACCGGGACGGTCAGATCCTCGCCTGGAATCGATCCGCCGAGGAGATCCTCGGAGCTCCGCGACAGAGCGCGCTCGCCAAGACCATCGAGGAGATCGGCGGGGCCGAGGGCTGGCAGGACGCGTTGCTCCGGGCCTTGAGCCGGGGTGGGGGAGCCTCTCCCTCGGAGCACATCGTCCGCCGTCGCGACGGCAGCACGCTTCCCGTCGAGGTCAACGCGGCGCCCCTTCGGGACGCCGAGGGACGGACGCGGGGCGCCGTCGCCACCCTCACGGACCTCTCCAACGTCCGGAGCATGGAGGAGCGCATCCGCCAGCTGGACCGCCTGGCCGCCCTGGGGCGGTTCGCCTCCAGCGTCGCCCACGAGATCCGGAACCCCCTGACCGGGATCGCCACGGGGGTCGAATACCTGAGCCGGGGCATCCCCGAGGGGGACGAGCGCCGGGTCGACGTCCAGTACATCCTCCGCGAAGTGACCCGCCTCAATAACATCATTCAGGACCTCCTCACCGCCACGAGACCGCGGATGCTGACCCTGGGGCCCGTATCCGTCGCCGATGTGGCCGCCCGGGCCCTCCGGACGCTCACCACCTCGATCCCCGAGGGAAAGGTCCAGATCCGGCTCGAGGGTGCCGATCATTGGCCTAAGGTCCTGGCCGATACCGACCAGCTCCTCCAAGTGTTCCTGAACCTCGTCCAGAACGCGGTGCAGGCGATCGAGGACCGCGGGGAGGTGAGAATCCATGCCCGCCCCGTCGGACATCCCCCCGCCTCGCGCGTGGAGATCGAGATCTCGGACACCGGAGCCGGTATCGCGCCCGAGCACGTGCCGCATCTCTTCGAGCCGTTCTACACCACGCGGCCAAAGGGCACGGGCCTGGGCCTCTTCGTGGCGCACGGCATCGTGCAGCGCCACGGCGGATCGATCGAGGTGGTGAGCGCGCCGGGACAGGGAACCCAGTTCCGCGTCGTTCTGCCCGCGGCCGAATGAGGAGCCTGAATGAAAGCCACGGTACTGGTCATCGATGACGACGAGACGATCCGCCACTTCCTTCCCCGCGAGCTGAAGGCCGAGGGCTACCAGGTCCTCACGGCGGATTCCGGAAAGGGCGGGCTCCAGATCCTCGAGAAGGAGCCGGCCGATCTCGTGCTCCTCGACATTCGCCTCCCCGATCTCACCGGAATCCAGGTTCTCGAGAAGATCCGGGCGCAGTGGCCGGACCAGATCGTGGTCATGCTCACCGGGGAGCCGGACCACGGGACCGCGGTCCAGGCCATGCGGCTCGGCGCGCGCGACTACCTCACGAAAGGGAAGCCGATCCGCGAGGAGCTCCTGCTCGTGCTCGAGCGCGAGCTCAACGCGCAGCGCCTGGGACGCGAGGTGCAGCACTTCCGCCAGGAGAAGAGCCAGAAGTTCTCCCGCGAGTTCGTCCGCGGCCAGAGCCCGGCGATGCAGCACGTCTACTCGATCGTGGACCAGGTGGCGCAGAGCGACTCCACGAGCGTCCTGATCGACGGGGAGAGCGGCACCGGGAAGGAGCTGATCGCGCACTGGATCCACGAGCTCTCCGCGCGGCGCGACAAGCCCATGCTCGAGGTGAACTGCGCCGCGATTCCGCGAGAGCTGCTGGAATCGGAGCTCTTCGGTCACGAGAAGGGCGCCTTCACGGACGCGCGCCAGCAGAAGCAGGGATTATTGGAATTGGCCAACGGCGGGACGCTCTTCCTGGACGAGGTGGGAGAGATGAGCCTCACGATCCAGGTGAAGCTCCTGCGCGTCCTCGAGCGCATGACGTTCAAGCGGGTGGGCGGAACCAAGGACATCACCGTCAGCGTGCGGGTCATTTCCGCGACGAACCAGAATCTGGAGTCGATGGTGCGCGAGCAGCGCTTCCGCGAGGACCTCTTCTATCGGTTGAAGGTCGTGCCCATCCGGGTCCCTCCGCTCCGCGAGCGCCGCGAGGACATCCTCCCCCTGGCCCGGCACTTTCTGGCGCAGTTCAATCGCCAGTTCGGGAAGAGCTTCGAGTCGATCGATTCCGGCGCCGAGCAGATCTTGTTGTCCTACCCGTGGCCGGGAAACATCCGGGAGCTCCGGAATCTCTTCGAGCGGATCGTGCTCCTGTCGCAGGGGAACAAGATCGTGCCCCAGCACCTGAACGCGGCCATCGCGCCGCCGGCCTCGAGGTCCGACAACTCCTCGCTCCAGACGCTGCGTTCGGTGATCGAGATCGGCCAGATCCCCGACGAGGGCTTCGATCTCGAGGCCACGCTGGGCTCGATCGAGCGCGACATCATCCAGAGGGCGCTGGACCGGTCCAACGGGAACCAGAGCCGGACCGCGTCACTACTTCAGATGAAACGGGACAAATTGAGGTATCGTATGAAGCTCTATGGCTTCCAGGACACGCCAGCCGCGGACGTGGGGTAGAGCTCTCCTCGCGGTCGCCCTTCTCTCCGCCTCCAGCTGCGCCTACTCCGTCCGGAACAACACCCTGCCGTCCTACCTCAAGACCGTCGCCGTTCCGACATTCGGGAACAATACGGTCGAGTTCGGGCTCTCGGACGACATCACGCAGTCGCTCGTCAACGGCTTCCTGAACGACCACACCCTGAAGATCGCCCAGGAGCGCGACGCCAACGCGGTGCTCCGGGGAACCGTCGTGGCCTACAAGAACCAGGTCTTCGGGTACACCTCCACCGAGCGAGCCAAGGAGTACGAGGTGGTGCTGACGGTGTCGATCGGCTTTCGCGATCTCGTGAAGAACAAGGACCTCTGGAAGGACGACGCCATGACGGTGCGGACGACGTACAATATCGATCCCGTGGGCGCGGAGCCCGCGAAGACCGAGGCGGACGGGAGGAGGGACGTGATCCAGAAATTGACCGACAGGGTCGTGAGCCGCACGGTCCAGGGATGGTGACCCCGCGCCGCGGCACGCGCTCGGTGCGCGAGGCGGAGCCGCTCCTCCGGGGTCCCGCCGCGAAGCTCCCGGCCGTGGTGCTGGCCGCGGGCCCGGACGAGCTCCTCCGTGAGCGCGTGGTGCACGCGTTCCGCGCCGGGGCGGAAGCCGAGGGCTCGGAGTTCCAGCGTCTGGAAGGGGACGTGCTCGACGCGGAGACCCTGGCGGGCGCGCTCCAGACCCTGTCCCTCTTCGGGAGCGCGCGACGGATCTGGATCCGCGAGGGCGCCAAGATGGGAAGCGAGACCGAGGATGCCCTGATCGCCTGGGCGGATTCACCGGGCGAGGGCGTGTCGCTGCTCCTGACGACCGCGCGCGACGTGGACGAGTTGAAATTCCTGGGATCCCTGGCCGCGCTGGCGACCACGATCCCGTGCCGCGCGCGCGGCGGGGAAGGGCTGGAGTGGGCCGAGGTCGTCGCGCGCGAGGAAGGGGTGAAGCTTCCGTCGGGCACGGTCGAAACCGTCTACCGGAGCACGGTGGATCTGCTCTCCTTCCGGCAGGAGATGCGAAAGCTCTCCGCGCACGCGGATGCCGAGGGACGCGTCCCCGCCCGAGCCCTCGAGGCGCTGCGCGAGGGCCGGACCGAAGCCTCGGCGGAGCGGTGGGCGCAGGCGGTCCTGGGCGGCAGCGCGGCCGAGGCGCGGGCGGAGACCGAAGCCCTGACCCGCGAGGGAGTGGGCGGGACCAGCGCGATGTGGGCCCTGGCGGAGCGCGCGCTGGCCGCGCTCGAGCCCCAGAGCTTCTATTATCGGCGGACGCGCCCGTCGGTTCCGCTCCAACCGGCGAAGGCGCGCGCCGTGCTGGATCAGGTCTACCAGGCGGACCGGGCGCTGAAGCGCGGCGAGATCCGGGACGCCGAGCTGGCGTCGACACTCGTACAGACCGTGAGGCGAGCGATTCGTGGCTAGGACGACCCAGGGCGAGAAGAGCTTCTATCCCTTCCACGAGATGGAGCGAGAGGCGCGAAAGCTCTGGAAGGAAGAAGGGCTCTTCGAGATCCGCGACCCGATGAAGGCGGAGCGCCCGTTCTACTGCCTCAACATGTTCCCGTATCCCTCGGGCGACCTCCACGTGGGCCACGGCCGGAACTACATCCTGGGCGACGTGGTCACGCGGCTGAAGCGCATGCAGGGTCATTCCGTGCTGACCCCGATGGGCTGGGACGCGTTCGGCCTGCCCGCGGAGAACGCCGCCATCCAGAACAGGATCCATCCCGCGACGTGGACCAGGAAGAACATCGCGCGGATGAAGGAGCAGCTGAACCACTGGGGGATGGCGTACGACTGGGACCGCGAGATCGCCTCGTGCGAGCCCTCGTACTACACATGGACCCAGTGGCTCTTCCTGAAACTCTACGAGCGCGGGCTGGCGTATCGCGCGAAGGGCGCGGTGAACTGGTGCCCGTCGTGCAACACGGTGCTCGCGAACGAGCAGGTGCTGCCGGACGGCACGTGCGAGCGCTGCGGCACTCCGGTCGAGACCCGCGATCTGGAGCAGTGGTATTTCAAGATCACGGCCTACGCGGAGCCCTTGCTCCGCGACCTGGACCAGCTCACGCATTGGCCCGAGAAGGTCCGCACCATGCAGACGAACTGGATCGGGCGGAGCGAGGGGGCCACGATTCATTTCCCGATCGAGGGGTCGAAGGACGCGATCGAGGTCTTCACCACGCGGCCCGACACGCTGCTGGGGGCGACCTACGTCGTCCTGGCTGCGGAGCATCCGCTGGTCGCGAGGCTGCGCGACTCCGGAACGCTCACCCAGGAGGCCGCCGCCCTGGTCGAGAAGCTCCGGAAGGCGCGCGTCTCGAATCGGTTCCTGGTCGAGACCGAGAAGGAAGGGGCCGAGTCGGGAATCTTCGCGGTCCACCCGCTGACCGGCGAAACGCTGCCCGTATGGATCGCGAACTACGTCCTCATGGGCTACGGCACCGGCGCCATCATGGCGGTCCCGGCGCATGATCAGCGCGACTTCGAGTTCGCGATGAAGTACCGCCTCCCGATTCAGGAGGTGATCCGCCCCACCGAAGGCGAGCCCTTCACGGGCAAGGCCGCCTATGAGGGGGAAGGGAAGCTGGTCAACTCGGGGAACTTCACCGGGCTCGAGAGCGCGGTGGGGAAGAAGGCGATCGTGGAGGCGCTGGAGAAGAAGGGCGCCGGCAAGGCCCGCGTGAACTACCGCCTGCGCGACTGGCTGATCTCGCGGCAGCGCTACTGGGGCGCGCCGATCCCCATATTGTATTGCGATGCGTGCGGCGTCCAGCCGGTTCCGGAATCGGACCTGCCGGTGCTTCTACCAGATCAGGTCGAGTTCAAGCCGACGGGGGAGTCGCCTCTGCGCACGAAC
>Ga0075423_10004342_pt1 | contig 13150 bp, 6 predicted proteins | sample SoiMethybrSBSTD2_FD_80114 | JGI IMG/M metagenome (GOLD analysis project Ga0075423, IMG submission 80114) | Bulk soil microbial communities from a Populus tree surrounding site in Tennessee, USA - Soil MetaG P. TD hybrid SBSTD2 | ecosystem: Environmental > Terrestrial > Soil > Tree plantation...
CAGGCTGTTCAGGGAAGTGGCCCGGGCGGACGCATCATCAAACGCGACATTGAGGCGGCCGTCGCATCGGGCGCCGCGCGGCCGCAGCCGGTGGCGGCTCGGCTCGTACCGGCAGGCGAAGACTACCGCGACGCGCCCCTCACGCAAATTCGAAAGACGATCGCCCGACGCCTCTCCGAGTCCATCGGGCCGATCCCGACCTTCTACCTCACCGCCGAATTCGACATGGAGCGCGTGGCCGAGATGCGCGCTGCCATGGTAGCGATGGGCGACGAGTTCAAGGTCTCGTTCAACGACATCGTGCTCAAGGCGGTCGCGACCGCGCTCGCGCAACACCCCGAGGTCAACGCGCACTGGCTGGGCGACAAGATCCGCTATTTCAACCGCGTGCATCTCGGGATGGCGGTTGCCATCGAGGACGGGCTCATCACGCCAGTCATCTTCGACGCGGACCGCAAGCGGATGAGCGAGATCTCGCGCGAGTCTCGGGAGCTCGCAAAGCGTGCGCGGGACCGGAAGCTCAAGCCCGAAGAGTACACGGGCTCTACTTTCTCGGTTTCGAACCTGGGTATGTTCGGGATCGACCAGTTCACCGCCATTATCAACCCGCCCGAAGTCGGCATCCTCGCTGTCGGGGCGCTCGAGGAGAAACCCGTCGTTGTGGATGGCGCGCTCGCTCACCGAAAGCGCATGCGCGTCACTATGAGTTGCGACCACCGGGTGGTCGACGGTGCTCTCGGGGCGCGGTTCCTCCAGACCCTGCGTCGCCTGATCGAAAACCCGCTGATGCTGGTCTATTGACCAGGACTTGTGATCGGGGTCACGCGCGACCCAACGACAGCCCGTGGGGTATGGGGCGTTTCTCGTCGTCGAAGGCCTCGTGACGCCTGACGACACCGCGCGTACTTTCTCAGTAGCAGGGTAGCCGCAGTGCTGTAACTCGCGTGTCCGACCCGCTTCGCAGCGGGTCGTTCGCGTGTTGGCTCACTGATTGGATCTCGAGAGCGCCCGAATGATGTCTCGCTTGGATCGCACGTGGTCGGACTCTCGCTGGCTGCGGCGCATCGCACTGTTGGCTGGTTCGGTTGCCGCGCTCGGGTCGTGCGACTCGAGTGGCCCGCGTACCGGCAAGCTCTCGCTGACTATCTCGGGTCTTCCCACGGGCACTGCTGCTCAGGTGACGCTCACGGGGCCGAACAACTATTCGCGCGTGCTCACCGCCACCGAAGTGGTTGCCAGCCTCAGACCCGGCGCATACCGGATTTCCGCGGCATCCATCCGGGACGGCTCGACGCGATACTCGCCGCTTGCCGACACACAAACGGTCACGATTCCGAAGTCGAACGTCGCAGTGGAAGCAGCCGTCGCCTACGCCGTGTCGAGCGGGGTCCTGTCCGTGACGATCGATGGAGCGCCGGCAAGCACGCCGGCGGCAGTCCGCGTCAGCGGCCCGAACGGGTTTTCGCGAACGATTCCCGCGTCGACGATTTTCACCGGGGTCGACCCCGGCTTCTACTTCATCGTTGCGCCGGAGATTCTCGCGGATCAGCAGCGGTTTGCCGCAAGTCCGGGCTCTCGTCAGATCCAGCTCACTCCGGGCCTGACGCCGACCACCGTTGCAGTGCGGTATGCACAGACCACGGGCAATCTGACCTTCGCGATCAACGGACTTCCCAACGGCGTCGCCGCGGACATCAGTGTCACAGGGCCGACGGCAACCTACGTCGTGGGAGGGTCGAGCGATCTCGTCGGTGTCCGATCCGGCCAGTACACGGTAAACGCGAAGGCGATCTCGAACGACGGGGCGTATTATCTCCCGAACTTCACCTCGCAGCTGGTCACACTCTCCGCTGCAGCCACCGTCGTCGTGACTGTGAATTACACCCGAAGCGATGGGCCGCTGAACCTAACGATCGACGGTGTCACGATCACCCAATCGGTGCAGACCTACGGCGGCACCGTGCCGCTCGTCGCCGGCCGAGACGGGTACCTTCGCGTTTTCGCCCGTGCGAACCAGCCAACGAGCGTAACGGCGGACGTGCGCGTCAGGCTCTTCGTCGGGAACACGCTCGTGAACACCATGACGCTCACCAACGGCAGTCCGGTGCCGATCGCCCCGGACCAGGCGCAGTTGACGACGTCGTGGAACGGGATCGTGCCCGGTCAATTCATTCAGCCGGGGCTTACGATCCTGGCCGATGTCGATCCCACGAACAGCGTACCCGAGGCCAGCGAGACCGACAACACGTTTCCGGCATCGGGAACACCAGGGCGGGTGGACGTACGCGATGTCCCCCCGCTGCGGATCATGTTCGTGCCGGTCGTCCAGCGATTCGACAAGAGCCTCGTCGGAAACATCTCCGCCGCGAACGCCGAGCAATTCCTCGGTGATGCGCGACGGATGCTCCCGCTGCGCGACATCGACACGCAGATCCACGCGCCATATACCACGGCCGACTCGGCCGAACTGCTCTCGAGCGATGCCAACTCGGAGTGGCTGCACGTGCTCGCCGAGATGAACGCGCTCCGCGTCGCCGAGTCCAGCGTTAGGCACTATTTCGGCGTGGTCAAGGTCAGCTACAGCTCGGGCATCGCCGGGTACGGCTACGTGCCGGGCTATTCGGTCGTGGCGTGGGACTATCTCCCGAGCGGGCGCAACGTCGCGGCGCACGAGCTGACGCACAACTTCGGGCGCGCGCACGCGCCGTGCGGCGGTGCCGGCGGGCCTGATCCGGACTTCCCATATCCGGGCGGCACAATCGGGGTCTACGGCTATGACCTCTCTACCAACACGATCCGTCTCCCGTCGCTGCCCGATCTCATGGGTTATTGCACCAACCCGTGGATCAGCGACTACAACTACGTCGGCGCGATGAACTATCGTGCGGCGAACGCGAGTCCGAACATCGCGAACGTCGCAGGTGAGGGGCCGGTGACGGCGTCGCCGCGCCTTTCCTTGCTCGTCTGGGGGCGCATGGAGCGCGGACAGCTCGTCCTCGAACCCGCGTTCTCGCTCGTGACCCGACCGGTGGTGCCGGCGAGGAGTGGGCCGTATCGCGTCGAGGGCATCGCACGGGACGGGCGGCGGTTGTTCTCGTATTCCTTCGAAGGCGAAAAGCCGGCGGATTCGGAAGACGCTACAGCTCGACATTTCGCGTTCGCGATCCCGATGGACGAGACAACGCAGAGCGAGCTGGCGTCCATTCGGCTCAGCGGTTCGGGTGCGGCGCCAGCAGTCATGCAAGCTTCTCCGGCGCCAGCCGGCGTGTCGGCCGCCGTCAATGCCGTCGACGCGACCGCGACGTCGCCGGGTACGGTGAGAGTTCAATGGGGCGCCACTGCGGCTCGCATGGCTCTCATCCGCGATCGGCGAACCGGCGAGGTCCTCTCGTTCGCTCGCGGCGGCGACGCCCGGATTCGTACAGGGACAACCGATCTCGACGTGATCCTTTCCGACGGGATCCGCAGCACCAGACACACGGTTCGAGTCAACAACCGATAGCCGTCGGGAATCGGGAATCAGGAACGGGCGCTGCGCGCTGTCGTCGGTGGCGTGCATCGCCCGGAACCGGCTAGCTTTCCCGACGGCGCGCCGACAGGCACACCTCCGCATTCGATGGGCGAGCGTGCTCTCGACCGAGACCCAGCCGCTCGATTCCCGATTCCCGATTCCCAATTCCCGACAATGGCTTCGTACGACGTGATCTTCCTCGGCGGCGGACCCGCCGGTTACGTGGGTGCGATTCGCTGCGGCCAGCTGGGCCTCTCCACGGCCGTCATCGAACGTGAAGGACTCGGCGGAACGTGCGTGCTGTGGGGTTGTATTCCGGCCAAGTCACTGCTGGAGAGCGCCGCTCTCGCGAACCACCTCAAGCACGCAGCAGACCACGGAATCACGCTCGGCGACGTGAAGCTGGATTACGGCCCGGCGATGAAGCGGTCGCGCGCGATCAGCGCGCAGAACTCCAAGGGCGTGGAGACACTGTTCAAGAAGAACAAGGTGACCTGGATCAAGGGCACCGGGCGACTTGCTGGCGGCAAGAGCGTCGTGGTAAAGACCGCCGATGGCAAGGAGGAGAAGCACGACGCCAAGAAAGGCATTGTCATCTCGACGGGCTCGCGGGTGAAGGGTCTCCCCCAAATCGGCCTCGAGCTCGACAAGCAAACGGTTCTGTCCTCGGACGACGTCCTGACGCTCGAGAGCACGCCAAAGTCGCTGATCGTCGTCGGCGCCGGCGCCGTGGGTTGTGAGTTCGCCGACGTCTTCAACGCCTACGGCTCGAAGGTCACGATCGTGGAAGTGATGCCGGCGATCCTGCCGCTCGAGGATGCCGAGAGCTCCACCGCGGTCGCACGCTCGTTCCGGAAGCGCGGGATCGATATCCTCACGGGCGCCAAGATCTCGAACGTGAAGGTCGCGAAGGGCTCGGTGAAGATGACGGCCGAAGTGGGTGGCGAGAAGAAGGAGCTCGAAGCCGAACGGGTTCTCGTCGCCGCCGGCCGTGCGCCTAACGTGGAGGACATTGGCCTCAAGGAGGCGGGTGTCCAGCTCACCGAGCGCGGGTTCATCAAGGTGAACACGGAAACGTACGAGACATCGGCGAAGGGCATCTATGCCATCGGCGACGTGATCGGTGCTCCGATGCTCGCTCACAAAGGCCAGCGCGAAGGCGTTGTGCTCGCCGAGCTGCTCGCGGGCCAGCGTCCCCACCTCGTGAACTACGGGAACATCCCGAACGCCACGTACTGTCACCCCGAGGTCGCGTCCATCGGCATGACCGAGGCGCAGGTGAAGGAGAAGAAGATCGATTACAAGGTCGGCAAGTTCCCCTTCATGGCGAGCGGCCGGGCACGCACGGCCGGGGAGACAGACGGGCACGTGAAGATCATCCGCGACGCCAAGTACGGCGAGATTCTCGGCGCGCACATCGTCGGGCTGCACGCGACGGAGCTCATCCACGAGCTGGCGGTTGCGCGCGAAAACGAGTTCACCGTCGAGGAGGTCGACCTCGCCATCCACGCACACCCGACGCTGGCGGAGGCGGTCGCGGAGGCGTGTCTGGACTCGCTCGGGAAGATGATTCACGCCTAACGGCGTGCCGGGGCAGTCGTGAGAGAGCTCCTCGTCGTCGATCTCGGTTCGCTGCCCTACGCGGCGGCTCTCGAGCTGCAGCGGGACGTCGCGCGGCGCCGGATCACGGGTGAAATCGCGGAGGACGTGCTGCTGCTGGTCGAGCATCCGCCCGTGGTGACGTTGGGCCGGACGGCCAAGGGCAGCAACCTCATGGCGTCGCCGGACTTTCTCGCGTCACACGGCGTCGAGCTGTTCGAGGTCGAGCGTGGCGGCGACATCACGTTCCACGGGCCCGGCCAGCTCGTTGGCTACCCAGTGATCGACCTGAAACGTCATCGCAAGGACCTGCACTGGTACCTGCGGCAGGTCGAGGAGGCGCTTATTCAGGCGATCGACGTGTTCGGAATCGCCGGCGGGCGAGTGGACAAGTACACCGGTGTCTGGGTGGAAGCCGACCGGGATTCACGACGAAAGATCGCGTCGATCGGTGTCCATGCGCGCGATTGGGTCACGTGGCACGGCTTCGCCCTGAACGTGAACACCGACCTTCGCTATTTCGATCTGATAGTCCCCTGCGGCATCGCTGGCGTCACGATGACGTCTGTCGCGCGAGAGCTTCGACAGGGGGCCGCTGACATCCGCGCGGTCGCGAACGAAGTCACGGGCGCGTTTGGCCGCGTCTTCGACCTAACGCCACGGTCGTTGGAGCCGACCAGGCTCCAGCACCTCGGAGTCGCCGCGGTGGCCGTCGACAGCGTGGCCGCACGCTCGAGCTGAGCCGGTCCTTTGCTCGACCAGCCATCGTCCACGCCACGCTCCCGCGTGCCGACGAAGCAACCGAGCCGCATGCGCGATCGAGTCACCTCCCCCTCCGCGTTCCTTTCAGAAGCGAGCCGACACGCGAGAAAGCGTGGTGCCACCTCGAACGGGATCGACATCGTCGCCGGCCTTTCACGCGAAACGAGCAGATCGGCTGACCGAGTACCGCGCGTTCGTCGTGGCATTTGTGGACGAACTCCAATCAACCGCGGTAACGAATCGCGCCATCCACCAGCCGCTCGTCGACGGGTAGATCGACGGCTCCGGCTTCGTTGCGCATGCCGGTGTCCGGCAGCGTTCGATGGACACTGGAGGCGCCGAAAAAACACCGACAGGAGACGTGACGACGCGTATATTGCGCACCATGACGGACATGCGGGTCTACGAAGGCCGCACCGACGCCGAGCGGGCGCAGGCAGTCGGCGGCCGAGGGCGCGATTTCACGTCGGAGCTCAACGCCGAACAAGCGGTCGCTGCAACGTTCGGCGACGGTCCACTGCTCATCATCGCGGGCGCAGGGACTGGAAAGACCCGCACGTTGATCTACCGCCTCGCCCACCTGATCGAAAAAGGCGTCCGACCGGAGCGAATCCTCCTCCTGACGTTTACACGTCGCGCCGCACAGGAAATGCTCGCCAGAGCGGAGCGGCTGGTAGGTGGCGCATGTCGCGGCGTGAATGGCGGGACGTTTCACGCAACCGCGCATCGACTGCTTCGACGGTTCGGTGCTGCCGCCGGCGTGGCGAGCGACTTCAGCATCATGGATCAAGGCGATGCCGAGGACTTGATCCAGCTCTGTCGTGCGCAGCTCGGGTACGCCGAGAGCAAGAAGCGATTTCCGCGTAAGGAAACGCTCCAATACGTCTACTCTCGCCACATCAACACCGGCATCACGATCGACGACATCCTGCGCGATGAGTACTCACAATTCGTCGACTACCACGAGGATTTCATCAAGATCTTCGCGGACTACACGCGCAGGAAAGGTGAACGGAATCTCGTCGACTACGACGACCTGCTGCTTTTCTGGGCGACGATGCTCGAGGCGGCGCCGAACATCGCCGAGCGCATGGCGTCGCTGTACGAACATGTGCTGGTGGACGAGTACCAGGACACGAACGTCCTCCAGGCGCGCATACTCCGCGGCATGTGCCGGCGACATAGCAACATTACGGTCGTTGGGGACGATGCCCAGAGCATCTACTCGTTTCGTGGCGCGAGCTTCCGCAACATTCTGGATTTCCCGCGCCAATTTCCGGGCACGACGATCATCGCGCTGGAGCAGAACTATCGGTCCACGCAACCGATCCTCGACGCGAGCAATACACTGATCTCACGGGCTTCGGAGCGCTATACGAAAACGCTGTGGACGAAGCGCGCCGGCGGCGAGGCACCGTGGCTCGTGACGACCCAGGACGAGCAGCAGCAGACGCGCTTCGTTGTCGACCGGATTCTCGAGCTTCACGAAGAAGGGGTCCCGCTGAAAGAAATCGCCGTGCTGTTTCGGGCGGGCTACATGTCGGCGGATCTCGAGATCGAGCTGACGAATCGCAAGATCCCGTTCGAGAAATGGGGTGGCCTCAAGTTCCTCGAGGCGGCGCACGTCAAGGACGTCCTCGCGTTCCTGCGCATTCTCGAGAACCCGCGCGACGAGGTGAGCTGGTACCGAATCCTGATGCTGCTGCCGGGGATCGGCGACGTTACGGCGCGGGCAGCCATCGATCTCATGGCGCAGATGGCGTGGGACTCGCGCGCGTTCGGCCAGTATCGCCCGCCGTCGAGAGCGCGGGACGCACACGCGCAGCTCGTGGCGCTCCTCGATCAGCTGCGCGCGACACCGCTCGTGGACATTGCATCGGTGAGCGGTGACATCGCCCGCGTCAGGCTGCTCTACGATGGCCTCCTGCGAGAGAAATACGATCGCGTGGAGCCGCGCCTTGCCGACCTGGATCAGCTACAGGCGATCGCGGGCGGCTTCCCCAGTCGTGAGGCGTTTCTGTCGGCGCTGGCACTCGAGCCACCTCAGGCGACGCAGGATCTCGCGGGCGGATCGGACGAGGAGCGCGACGTGCTCGTGCTCAGCACCGCACACAGCGCGAAAGGCAAGGAATGGGACGCCGTCTTCCTCATCTGGGCGGCGGATGGGTGGTTCCCCATGGCGCGCGCGATCAACAATGATGACGAGCTGGAAGAGGAGCGCCGGCTCATGTACGTGGCGTTGACGCGTGCTCGAAACCACCTCGCGGTGACGTGCCCGCTCAACTCGTACTCCACGCGACGCAGTGCCGACTATTCGATCGACCAGCTGTCGCGGTTCCTCGACCGCGGGGTTCGCGGAAAGATGGAGCGGGTGGTTCCGCGCGTGGGTGGATCGGTCGATCGCGAGCCCGAGCCGCCGCCTTCGGCGCCGATCGATCTCCGTGCGCTGCTGCGAGGGCGGTTCGGGGCCTAACGCGTTCAAACCAATTGACATCACGCTTCGGCGTAGGAAAAAGACCTCGGACTCAGGTCTCGCCCAGCCACTTCTTGACGGCGGCATACGGATCGTCCGCGTCCTTGGCCAACGCAACGACGCGTTTGATCGTACGGCGAAGATCGTGGTTCTCTCGCGCCCACACGCGATCGAAGAGCTCCAAGTCCGTCAGGTAGATGCGCCGTGCCAGCAACGCGGCGTTGTTGTCGATGCGGACTCGCGCCATGCGCTCCGGGGCTATGGTGCGGAGGTTCGGCGCGACGTCGTTGACCAGGTGCGCGCGGCCGCGCGCGTACACTGTGTCCCGGGCGGCGAGCCGGGTGGCAAGCGCCGAATCGCCGGGATGGGCCGTGTACGCCGAATCGAGACTCCGATACAGCGAAGCCCAGAAGGCGCCCATGCGCTTGTCATCCTCCCAGTCGGCGTCCGCGAATGCGGCCGCCGCGGAGTCGCCGCGCGTGCGAAAGAACCACGCCGCGCCGCGCGCGCCAACGAAGTTCGCGAACGACTCGTTGAAGACGGCTTGCCCGGCCTTGTAGAACGTGTTGTGCGTGACTTCGTGAATGACCGTGTTCGCCAGGTCGACCGAGTCCAGCCGCAGGGTCGTGGACAGCAGCGGGTCGTTGAACCAGCCTAACGTGCTGAACGCAGCCGACGGCCGAACGTAGGTGTCGTACCCGCGTCGCTCGAGATCGCGAGCAAGGTCCTTCGCCGCGTCGAAGTCGAAGAAGCCCTTGTAGGGCACTCGGCCAACGATCGGAAACCACCAGGTGTACGGCTCAAGACGGTCGCGATACGCACCCGAGACGACGAGCACCAACGTGTCCCGCTCCAGATGCGAGTACGTCGTGAAGCTCTCGCCGGTGCGAAGCTTGATGGAGTCCGCGGCGAAGCCGCGGGCCTGGAGGACGAGCTGGAGTCGCGCCCGCGTCGGCGGATCCGTGGTCGGGTCATCCACCAGACGGACGATCCGGCGACGTCCGGCGAGAATCTTCGCCTCCTCCCACCCTGCCCGGCTCAGGTAGCATCCGGTCGGCGTCAGGAGAAAAACGATCAGCGCCAGGCCCGTCAGACCGGCGAGGATCCGGCCCCATCGACGCCGGCGGCTCGGTCCCGTGATCACGGTAGCCGAAAGATGCCGATCTGAACCTGATCCTCCGGCGGGAACGGCATGAGATCGGCGCCACGCGCGAAGAGCAGACCGACCGACGACTCGCCAGGCCTCGTCGTGAGTACGTAGTACGCCATGGAGCCCTGCACCACAGTGCCATTCATGCGCTGTCCGGCCGCAAAGCCGATCGGCGTGAACGGAAACGGCGGGGTCCTGCCCGTCTGATCGATGTCGGAGAACCGCTTGAAGATCTGGCGAAGGTTGCGGCTCGTTAGGCGCAGGCGAGACGGCACAGCAGTCCGCGCGACACCGGGGATACTGTCCGTGAAGACGGCGGTCGTAAAGTCACCGAACAACCCCGCAAACGTCTCGTTGGCCTTGTCCTCGACGTTCCCGACGCCCGTCCGGCTCGTCTGAACGAGACGGCCGTAGATCGATTCACCCTTCTGGTCGCCGAGCCACCTGAGGAACAGCCACGAGCCACCCCGCTCCGCCAGAGTGCCACCTCCATCGAGCGCGGTGATCGATGTCGCACCCGGTGTCTGCAGGAACGATTGCGCGTTACGCATGTTCGGCGTCAGGTACCCCTGCGCCGAATCCGGGAATAGCTGACTCGGATCGGTGCGGCCGAGCGGCGGTGGAAACTTCGCCTCGTACGTCTTGCCCGCGAGCTCCTCGGCAATGTGGCTGAGGCCTTCGTTGAGCCAGAGCGTTTCCGAGGCGCCGCCACGCGCGAGCACATGCTGCCCGAACGAGATCATGTGCTGGAACTCGTGAACGAACGTGGCCGGTACGAGACGCTCGACGTCCGCCTTGCTGTGCGCGCAGCTCCGCGTGCCGCTCACATCGGGAACGAGCGCGTAGAAGATCTCGCCGCGATTGGAGTTCGGCTGCGTGGGCAACAGGTCGAGGCCGTAGTGAAAGCCGGTGATGAAGCCCGACGTGCCGCAGTCCGCCGATGACGTGAGCGCGTTCACGACCGGGGTCATGAGAAAGAGCACCCGGCCGTTGGTATCGATGTCCGACTCACTGCCGAACATACGAACGTCGAGATCGTAGAGCGTCTGGTCGAACAGGTCGCCGAAGACTCGAAGCTCCGCGTCCGTGAAGGCATCGGGCGGCTGGTCGACGTCGACGTACACCACGATGTGCGCTCCCACGTACCGCGCCCGGGCCGTTATCCGCTTGAATGCCGTACCATCGAACTTCGATAGAACCTGAAACGAGCGTTGGCTGCCAAGCGCCGGCGGCGCAGTCAACATCTGTCGACCAACCACTGACGGTTCCGGACGCAGCGCACCGCTTGCCCGGGCATCGTCGACGAGGCGAGCCTCGCTCTCGCGGAGAGCGAGGTCGAAGCGCCCGTCGATGGACGGCGCGCTACTGATCGGCACGATCGGAAAAAGGGGCGAGGCAGCGTCGGTGCCTAACGTGGCAGCCGTCGCCACCAACGCGAAGTCCGCCCGGCGGCCGCTGTTCGATGATGCGGCCGACTGCGGGACGAGCAGGTACGACGCGCCACCGCCGGCCAGCTGCATGCACGATCCGAGGTCAGCACCACTGACCGTGATCCCCTCGAGAGGTTGCAGCGCGGTCAGCCCGCCTGAACCCACGAACGTCGCGGTTACGGCGTTCGTGGCGACGGAGCCGACGACCACGCGCGTGCTGATCGCGCCGGCCGAGACGCACGGCGGTACGACGACGGTGAGCGACGTATCGGCATCGCCGCGAACGACCCTTCCCTTCGCAGAGCCAAAGAATGCCGCGTTGCCGCCCGTCGCGACGTTGAAGAACTTCCCTCGCAGGCGAACCGTATCGCCGGCCGAGAACGACGCCGGGACAATGGCGTCGAGGCGCGGTGGCGGTGTCGCCGTCGCGCGAAACCGCGCGACCGCCGATGCCTGGTCGGACAGGAAGGCTTCCACGATTGACGTATCGAGCGCGGTACCGAGCCGGAGACCGACACTTGCGGTTCCGTCGAATCCGGCAACGGCGACGGTGTCCGTCAACGTCGTACCTGTCTCGGCGCCACGAGTGACCCTGAACCGCACGATCGCACCAGGCACGGGAGTCGCCTTGCCATCCGTCGCCGTCGCCATCAGGGGCTTCGCGAGCAGGCTGCCGGCGGGTCCGGACTGGTCATTTCCATCCTTGATGGCCAGGGCGGTGGCGCGGGGCGTCGTCCCGGTTGGGGGATCGTCATGGTTCCCGCACGCGACCGCGGACGCCACGGTACAAACCGCGAGCAGGGCGAACCCCGGCCCAGGCAAGGAAGTTCTAACAGAATGTCGCACAATCACTTGAATGGTAATCTTCGAGGCGTTGGCGCTTTACGGCAGGGTCTCGCGGTCGCTATGTTTCCGTTCCGATGTCCTTCGTTCACCTGCATTGTCATTCCGAGTATTCGCTGCTGGACGGAGCGAACCGGATTGATGACCTCATAGAGCGCGCGCTCGAGCTCGAGCAGCCGGCGCTGGCAATCACCGACCACGGTAACCTGCACGCCGCCTGGACGTTCCAGGAAAAGGCGAAAAAGGCGGGGATCAAGCCGATCATCGGGATGGAAGCGTACGTGGCGCCGGGCGACCGACGAATCCGCGCCCGGCCGGCTCCCGGCGCGAAACCATATTACCATCTGGTACTGCTCGCTCAAAACGCGACCGGCTACAAGAACCTCGTCAAGCTCTCATCGCTCGCGTTTACGGAGGGGTTCTACACCAAGCCTCGCGTCGATCGCGAACTGCTGGCGAAATACGCTGACGGCATCGTCGTGTCGTCCGCGTGTATGGCGGGTGAGATCGCGACGCACCTCATGGACGGCCGCTACGACGAGGCGAAGGCCACGGCGAGCTGGTACGCCGATGTCTTCAAGGATCGATACTACCTCGAGGTGCAGGCGCACGACTCCGAGGGTCAGGCACGCCTCAACGCCGAGGTCTTCCGGCTCGCGGCCGATCTCAACCTCCCCATCGTCGCGACGAACGACGCCCACTTCCTCTCGGCGGACGACCACGATGCGCACGACGTCCTCTTGTGCATCGGTCTCGGGAAGGATCGGACCGACACCGATCGGATGCGGTACGACCGCGGCCTCTATTTCAAGAACCACGAGGAGATCGCCGCGAAGTTTCCGGAGCGTCCCGATGTTCTGACGCAGACACTCGAAATCGCCGACACGGCGGGGATCGAGTTCGGGAAGAAGTACCACGTGCCGTCGTTCCCGCTCCCGACCGGCGTGGCGACGGAAAACGAGCTGCTCGTTAGGCTGGCGGAGCGTGGGGCGCGGGAGCGATATGCCGGCGGCGCCGAGAGCGGCGAGCCACTGCCGCCGCACGTCAAGGAGCGGTTGGACTACGAGCTTGGCGTGATCACGAAAACGGGCTACGCCGGCTACTTCCTCATCGTCGCCGACTTCATCAAGGCAGCACGGGATCGCGGCATCCCGGTGGGGCCGGGCCGCGGCTCGGCGGCCGGATCGCTCGTCGCCTACGCGCTCCGGATCACCGATGTCTGCCCGCTCAAGTACGATCTGCTGTTCGAGCGCTTCCTGAACCCCGAGCGCGTGTCGATGCCCGACATCGACGTGGACTTCTGCTTCGAGCGCCGCGGCGAGGTGATCGAGTACGTCCGCGAGAAGTACGGGAAGGACGCCGTCGGACAGATCGTCACGTTC
>Ga0075423_10004343_pt1 | contig 13148 bp, 6 predicted proteins | sample SoiMethybrSBSTD2_FD_80114 | JGI IMG/M metagenome (GOLD analysis project Ga0075423, IMG submission 80114) | Bulk soil microbial communities from a Populus tree surrounding site in Tennessee, USA - Soil MetaG P. TD hybrid SBSTD2 | ecosystem: Environmental > Terrestrial > Soil > Tree plantation...
CGAGATCCTGGAATTTCTGCGGCGGTTTCTGAGCGAGCACGGATACGCGCCCAGCTTGCTGGAGATCGGCCGGGCTTTCTCCCTGACTTCCTCCGCAACCATTCACAAGCACCTGTGTGCCCTGGAGGCGAGGGGAGCGATTCGCCGCAGCCGGGGGCGCAGGCGGTATGTGGAGCTGGTGGATCCTCCACGTTCCCCCGGAGTCGTGGATCTGCCTCTGCTGGGAAGCGTGCCGGCCGGCAAGCCCCTGGAAGCGGTGGCGGTCGAGGAGAGAATCTCGGTTCCGGAGTTTCTGGTTTCCGGGGCTCCCGCCTACGTCCTGCGGGTCCGGGGAGACTCCATGCGGGAAGAGCAGATCCGCGACGGAGATTATGTGGTGGTGGAGGACCGCCCCGTGCCGGAAAACGGTGAAACCGTGGTGGCGCTCCTGCGCGGCGAAGAAGTGACCCTGAAAAAGTTTCACCGGGAGCGCGGCAAGGTGAAATTGTCGCCCGCGAACCCGGCGTACGAGCCGATGGTGCTTGCCGCCAAGGATGTCAGGATCCAGGGCATTGTGCGGGGACTGTTCCGGCGCTATTAGGGTTTGAGGAAATTTCCTCGCCCAAGTTCCGGAACGAGGGTAGACTTACGCCACTTGAGACTCCGGCCGAGGCGACCCGCCTCCCGCCGGCCCAGGAGGAAGCGCATGCGCAGGGAATCGGGATTCACTCTCATCGAGCTGCTGATCGTCGTGACCATCATCGGCCTCATCGCCGCCATGGCCATTCCCAACCTGATCAGCGCCGTCGACAAGGCGAAGCAAAAAAGGACGATGGGCGACCTGCGCCAGCTGGGGGGCGCCGTGGAAATGTACGCGGTGGACAATAACACCTATCCCAAAGTGAGCAACTACTCGGCGCTTCAGCCCCTGATCCAGCCGAGCTACGTCAAGACCGTCGCCGGCACCGACGGATGGAACCACGGATGGATCTACACCAGCGACACTGCTGAAGGTGGGGAGTATACCCTCCTCAGTCTCGCCAAAGACGGCAAACCCAGCATCGTGACCGGCGGCCCAACGGTAGACTTCGACTGCGACATCGTCTTCGCCAATGGCCAGTTCTTCCAGTGGCCCTCGGGCACGCAGAACTAGGCTCACCCGATTCAACGCCCGAGCTATTTCGTAACCCAAATCGAGAACAAACGCCGCCCGATTCCGGGCCTCGGAATGCCGAATCTCAATTCCGGCGATCGCAACTGCGTCGTCTCATCTCGCTGGAGGTTCGGCATTCCGGAGGTGCGGCGAGAAGTGGTGCCCCCAGCCGGAATTGAACCAGCGACGCATGGGTTTCCGCTGCTCCTGCCGGCTACCCCCTCTTCTTTGAGATTGCCCATCCGACGTCGGACGGCCGCCGGCGGGGAACAGGAACTGGTGCCATCATCAGCCTGGGCAAGGAAGGCAAGCCCAGGATCGTGAACGGCGGCCCTACCACCTACTTCGAGTGCGACATCTTCTTCGCCAACGGCCAATTCTTTCAGTGGCGTTCGGGCACCTAGATCTAGATCGGTTGGTTTTGCACCCTTCGAACGTTCCCGCACCATCCCCGCACAGCTCGAATCGCTTCTAATCTACGCTTGACTTCAGCTCCCCCTGAGGGTAGGAATGGAGCTATATAGGCAGTTCCATGAACCCAGCGCTTCAAACCGTCCACCAGCAATCGTTCACAGGCATGACAGCAGTCAAAGGGCGATCTTCATGCTCTTCTTGAACCTGGCCTCCCTCGCAGCGGGCAAGACCAAAAGCCTGATTCGAGTGATTCTCACCATCGGTTTCGTGTGGACTGTAGCAATCGTCGGCGCCTACCCTCAGGATCGAAGTCTGACCTTCGAGGAGCGCTTCCGGGCGCAGGAGGCAATCCAGCGCGTCTACTACTCCCATCAGATCGGAGCTTCGGTACCCTTCGAGAAGGCCTTCCCCCGCGAGCTGCTGGAGCGTCAGGTCCGGGATTACCTCAAGCAGTCGGATCTCCTCGAGCGCTACTGGCACACTCCCGTCACCGCCGCCGCCCTGCGAGCGGAGCTGGAGAGGATTACCAGGCATTCCCGTCTTCCCGAGCGGCTCCAGGAAATCTACTCCGCCCTCGACGACAATCCGGTTCTCATCGAAGAGTGCTTTGCGCGTCGGTCGCTTGTGGATCGACTCGCTCGAAGCCTCTTTTCCAGAGATGAGCGCATCCACGGCGAGCAGGGCGCGCAGGCCGAGGCTCTCCGGCACCGAATTGAGTCCGGTAACCTGAGCGCCGAGACCGCCGACCCTCACCGCAGCGTCGTGGAGGTCATCCTCGATTCGACTCGAGAGGGCTCGGAGCGTGCAATGGTCCTAGAGACAGATGATGCATCCTCCAGAAACTCGATGTCCGCGGGGGAATTCGAGAAGTGGCGTGCCGGTCTACCCTCAAAGAGTGGCGAGGCAGGTCCGCTTCGGGACCTGCACGATGCCTTCGAATTCCAGGTGATACTCTCCGAGGAGCCGGGGAGGGTACGGGTGGCGACCTACTCTTTCCCCAAGGAAAGCTGGGCCACCTGGTGGGAAGCGAATCGCGATAACTTCCATGTAGAGTCGGTTCCCGTGGTGGCTCTTCGCGCCGATGCGATTCCCGGGACCCCGGCGAATTCATCCGGGGCGTCGCGCTTCGCTGCGGTCTTGCCTTCCATCCATTGGATGGAACTTCCGCCGTCGAGCATCCCATCCGAGCATCATCCCCGCAATCTCGCTCCGGGCCCTTTGACGGTGACTGCAACGAGCTGCCTGCAGCCCTCCTGGGACGGCGGCGTGCTGGAAAATCAGTCGAATCCTCGCTTCGACCACACCGCCGTCTGGACCGGCAGCCGGATGATCATCTGGGGGGGACTGATCGACGGACATGCGACGGACACAGGACTCAGCTACGATCCTCTCACCGACAATTGGGAGCCGATCTCGAGCCTCAACGCTCCTTCCGCCCGGACGCAGCACACAGCCATCTGGACCGGATCGAGGATGACCGTCTGGGGCGGAGCCGGCTACCTGAACACCGGCGGGATGTACGACCCCTCCACGGACACCTGGACCGCCACCTCGACCGACGGCGCAGCCCTCGGGCGCGTGGAGCACACGGCTATCTGGACCGGGTCCGAGATGATTGTCTTTGGAGGTGAGGTTTCCAATGGAACGTCAACTCCGGGTGGCGGTAGGTTCAGTCCCGCGACCAACTCCTGGACCCCGATGACCTTCAGCCCCCAGGGTGCCCGGTACAACCACACCGCCGTCTGGACCGGCTCGGAGATGCTCGTCTGGGGCGGTCGGAGCGGACCCTTCATCCTGTCAGCGCCCACCAAATACAACCCGGCGACCGACACCTGGAGCCCGTTCAGCAGCGTAAATCAGCCTGCCGCGCGCGCCGCGCACGGCGCGGTCTGGACCGGCAGCCGGATGATGATCTGGGGTGGAAACAACATCAGCACGTTACTGTCGAGCGGGGGTCTCTACGATCCTGCGAGCGACACCTGGACCCCCACGTCCTCCACGAACGCTCCGTCCGCCAATCTTCCGGCCGGCTTCTGGACCGGGTCCGAGATGGTTACCTGGTCCTCTGGGCTGGGGAAACGGTACAACCCTGTCGCAGACACGTGGACGACGCTGCCCAATTTGAACGCCCCTTTAGCTTCCAACGATATGTCGGCTGTCTGGACCGGCAGCGAGATGATCGTCTGGGGAGGGCGGACCGGGATTTCCGGGAACATCATCTTGGATACCGGCGCTCGATACAATCCCTCGGCGGATGCCTGGATCCCCACCTCCCTCATGCGGCCGGCTTCCCGCGACAGGCACACCGCCGTCTGGACCGGAAACCGCATGATTGTCTGGGGGGGGTTCCGGCAATCCTCCCCCGCCTTCAACACAGGAGATCAGTACGATCCCGTGAGCGACACTTGGACCCCCACCTCGACGGTCAATGCTCCGATCGGCAGGCTCGACCATTCCGCCGTCTGGACCGGCAGCCGCATGGTCATCTGGGGAGGAAGCAGCGATGGATTCTCCCTTGTCCTCAGCTCCGGAGGCCGATACGACCCAGCGAGCGATACTTGGACTCCAACGTCCCTCGTCAACGCCCCGCAGGGGCGCAACCTCCCCACCGCCGTCTGGACCGGCAGCAAGATGATTGTCTGGGGCGGAGTGATTCCAGGAACTCCGACGTACGTCAACACGGGAGGCATCTACGATCCTGGCTTGGACACCTGGAATCTCACGTCGACCCTCAATGCGCCCGAGGGTCGCGCCGGGCACGCGGCAGTATGGACGGGCAGCAGGATGGTCGTCTGGGGCGGCAACACCCTTGCTCCGCCCGGAAGTCCTGGTAAGTACCTGAACACCGGGGGACAGTACAACCCCATCTCCAACCAGTGGACGTCGACGTCGACCGCGGGCGCGCCGATAGCACGCACCTACCACGCCTTCGTCTGGACGGGGAGCCGGATGATCATCTGGGGAGGCCAGCCGGGAAACGCTAGGGGCTCGGTCTTCACGGGTGGTCGCTACGACCCGCTGACGGATCAATGGACCTCCATGTCTACGACCGGAGCTCCCCACTCCCGGCACCACCCCACCGCCGTCTGGACCGGCTCGCAGATGATCGTCTGGGGGGGCGTGAGCGAGGTCACCACCACCGTGAACAGTGGAGGAGTCTACGATCCTGCCCTCGACCAATGGATAGCCGCCACACCGTCCTCGGGCGCCCCCAGCGCTCGATACAGACACACCGCCGTCTGGACCGGCAGCCAGATGGTCGTCTGGGGAGGGAACATCGGTGTGGGTTCCCAGGACGGGGGACGACTCCGATTGGATCTCCTGCCCGAGGCGGATGCAGACCTGGATGGCTTCGGTGCTTGCGGCGGCGATTGCAACGACTTCGACGCTACCATCCATCCTGGGGCGACGGATGTCTGCAACGGGCTGGACGACAATTGTTCCGCCGGCGCCGATGAGCTCTTCGATACGGACCAGGACGGCTTCGCAACCTGCGGAGGCGACTGCAACGACTCCGCCCCTGCCGTCAATCCTAGCGCCACCGAGATCTGCGACCACATCGACGAGAATTGTAATTCCATCTTCGACGATGGGTTTCCTGATGTGGACGGCGATACCTGGGCCTCCTGCGTTGATTGCAATGACAGCAACTACTCCATCCATCCCGGCCAAGGCGATTCGTGTGACGGGATAGATAACAACTGCGACGGCGCTATCGATGAATTGGGGAATTCGCTTTGCCAACCATCCACCTGCCACCCGGGAATCTGCGGCGGGTTAGCCGGATGCCTGCCCTCACCGGTCGGGACGTCCTGCAACGACGGCAATCTGTGCACCCAATCCGACACCTGCAACGCGAGCGGATCTTGCGTCGGGGGGTCGCCGCTGGTCTGCCCGCCTCCGCCTCAGTGCTGGGCGACCAACAGCTGCACTCCCGCCACGGGGCTCTGCAATTACTCGAATCCCAAGCCCAATGGGACCGCGTGCAGCGACGGCAACTCCTGCACCATCGGAGATACCTGCGCGGTCGGCCTGTGTGAGAGCGGGCCGCTCAGGGACGCCGACTATGACGCCTATCCCGACGTCGCCTGCGGAGGACCCGATTGCAACGACTCCAACTCCCAGGTCTGGTCGGCCCCGATAGAGGTGATGAACTTCGCGCCGACCACGGCCAATCCAACGACCTTCAGCTGGAACAGCCAGCTCTATCAGGCAGGATTTGAGACCGTCTATGACCTGACCTCTGGAATCCTGGATGGCTCTGGCGGGATCAATTCCGCTTCGGCGACTTGTCTCCAATCTGGATTCGGCTCGACCAGCTACAGCGACCTCCGCGCGGATCCGGCCCTGGGAACGGGTTACTGGTATCTTGCCCGGGCGAAGAACTCCTGCGCGACGAGTACTTACGGAGCTGACAGCAACGGCACACCGCGATCCATTCCCGCATGCCCATGAAATGAAATCATCCGCCGCCCCGGCCAGGATAGATGGTGCCCCCGGCCGGAATTGAACCAGCGACGCATGGATTTTCAGTCCATCGCTCTACCGACTGAGCTACAGGGGCACATTCAAGGCGGGAAGCTTCGGCTTGCGAGGGGGCGAATCGTAGCAGGAACCTCGCAAGGGTGTCAAATAAAAGTGCTTAGATTCTCGCCGCAGGAGGCCGCGCGGGACGCTCGGGCTGAGTTACGGCCCGCTTGGATTTGTCTTCCTCCCGCGCCTCGCTCTTTGCCGCGATAGGCTCACCGGGAGCTGGGGCTTCGCTTCGTCGCGGATCAGCCCCAGCTTGCGGCGGATTTTCATCTCGATGTCGCGGCAGAGATCGGGGTTGTCCTTGAGCAGCTGGCGCGCCGCCTCACGGCCTTGTCCCAGCCGGGTCTCCCCGTACGACAGCCAGGAGCCGGATTTCTCCAGCACGGTCTGGGCAACTCCCAGGTCCAGCACGTCCCCTTCGCGGGAAATCCCGTGACCGTAAATGATGTCGATCTCCGCCGACTTGAAGGGCGGCGCCATCTTGTTCTTCACCACCTTCACCCGGGTGCGGCTGCCGATGTCGGCATCCCCTTCCTTGATCGATCCGATGCGGCGGATGTCGATGCGCACCGAGGCATAGAACTTCAGCGCCCGGCCGCCGGTGGTGGTCTCGGGGCTGCCGAACATGACGCCGATCTTCTCCCGGATCTGGTTGATGAAGATGAGCGTGGTCTTGCTCTTCGAGACGATGCCGGTGAGCTTGCGAAGCGCCTGGGACATCAGCCGGGCCTGCAGCCCGACGTGAGAATCTCCCATTTCCCCTTCCAGCTCCGCTCGGGGCACCAGCGCGGCCACCGAATCGATGACCAGCACGTCCAGCGCGCCGGAGCGCACCAGCACTTCGGCAATCTCCAGCGCCTGCTCTCCGGAGTCGGGCTGGGAAATGAGCAGATTGTCGGTGTCCACGCCGAGCTTCTTGGCGTACTCGGGATCGATGGCGTGCTCGGCATCGATGAAGGCGGCCATGCCGCCGGCGCGCTGCGCCTCGGAGATCACGTGCAGCGCCAGCGTGGTTTTTCCGGAAGACTCGGGACCGTAAATCTCCACGATGCGCCCCCGCGGCATGCCGCCGATACCCAGCGCGGCATCCACCGAAAGCGAGGTCGTGGAGATGGTGGGAATGTTGGAGAGGACTTCCTTGGATCCCAACCGCATGATGGAGCCCTTGCCGAACTGCTTCTCGATCTGAGTCAGCGCCATGTCGATGGCGCGTCCGCGCTCCTTCAAGTCCTGGGACATCGCATCATCCTTTTCGGAAGTGGAGAATGCCTTGAAAATCGGGATTCGGTCGCATCTTAGGGGAGCGGCTCACCCCTGTCAAGAAGCCGGACACTGGCAAGATGCGGGCCAGGCGCGGGGTTCCAATCGAGCTTCTGAAGCGGCGCGATGAAGTGCGTGCGGCACAGGGGTTTGAGAAGCGTCCGGGAGTAGAATGAAAGTGTTGGAATTCCCCACAGGGGGTGGCGAAGAGTGTCCGGGGGTGAACAGCTCTGGACATTATTGTCCACCGGCGCAACACTCGAGCGCCATCCAGCGGCAAGGCAGTAAAGGGTCAATTTTTCTTGACTTTGGATGGATCGGCTCCTATATTACGCGAGACTTTATTCAAGCCAACCCTAGAGGGCCTTGAAAGCATGCCACCTCAAAGACTTCTTCCCCTGGCAATCCTGCTGCTCGTCGGCACCGCCTCCTGCGCCAGCGTCGCTTCTCATTCAACCACCCGGCCCTCCTCGCCGGCACCCTCAGCCGTCGCCAGCGCTCCCGCTCCTTCCGAAGCGTCTGCCCTGCAGGCGACCTTGGAGGACGAGCCGGGACCAGCGCCCAAATCGACGGACAAGATCCAGGGAATCATCGATGCGATGCAGGACCAGTACAACGCGGGCCTGGATGCCCACAAGGCGGGGCGCTACGACGAAGCGCGCGATTACTTCGACCGGGCGGTGGAAACGGCGCTCAACTCCGACGTGCAGATCGATGCGGTACCCACCCTCAAGGCGGCCTACGAAGAGATGCTGGAGAACATCGACTCCCTGGAAGGGGATCTCTACCAGGACGGAGTGGCGAAGGGAGATGAGCCCCCGAAGGACGAGCTGAAGGACATCACCAGCTACCTGTCGCCGGAAGAAGCCGAAAAGGAACGCGAGAAGGTGCAGTCGGCATCCGGTGCGGTGGAGTACGACATTCCGGTCGTGCTCAACGACAAGGTACTCACCTTCATCGAAGCGTTCCAGACGCGCATGCGCGGACCGTTCGAGGCGGGACTGCGGCGCTCCGGGCGCTACCTCCCCATGATCACCAAGATTTTCCAGGAAGAAGGGCTGCCCACGGACCTGGCCTTCATGGTCCACCAGGAAAGCGCTTTCAAGACCAGCGCCTACTCACGCGCCAAGGCGAAGGGACTGTGGCAGTTCATCGCCCCCACCGGGCGAAAGTACGGCTTGAAAAGAGATCAGTGGGTGGACGAGCGCTCTGACCCGGAGAAATCGACACGCGCGGCGGCGAAGTACCTGAAAGATCTTTACGGCATGTTCGGTGATTGGTACCTGGCGATGGCCGCCTACAACGCCGGCGAGGGAAAGGTCGGTCGCGGCATGCAGCGCACCGGAGCCGATGATTTCTGGACCCTGGCGCAGCATCGCAAGGCGCTGCGGGTCGAGACCAAGAACTACGTGCCCGCCATCCTGGCTTCCATGATCATCGACAAGTCGCCCCAGGAATACGGCTTTCACGTGGAGCCCGTGCCGGAGCTGTTCTACGAGCGGGTGACTCTGGACTCGGCCACCGATCTGAAAGTGGCGGCGGATTGCGCCGGGATCAGCGTCGAAGAGCTCAAAGACCTGAACCCCGAGCTGCGCACCATGGCCACCCCTCCCTACGCGGAAGGGTACTCGTTGAAGGTTCCCGTCGGGCTCGCTGCGCCGTTCATGGAAAAATACGCGGCCGTGCCCATGGACCAGCGCCTGCGCTGGACTCCGCACGAGGTCAAGCGCGGCGAGACGCTCTCGATCATCGCCAGGAAATATGGCGTCAGCGTCTCGGCCGTCATGGCGGCCAACTCCATGAAGAGCTCGCATCGTCTGAAGCCGGGGCAAAGCCTGGTGATTCCGCTCTCCGGAGCCTCGCCGTTCAAGATTTCCCGGGATCAGCTCGACGAGGACGCGCCGACCTACGATCGGGGCGAGAAGGTGATTCACCGCGTTCGCCGCGGCGACACGCTGCAGGAGATCGCGCAGCGTTACCACACGACCGTGAGCAGCCTGCAACAGTGGAACCATATCTCCGGCTCGTCCATCCTTCCCGGACAACGCCTCACCGCCTACTATCGGACGGTGGCGGGTTCCACGCCGGTCGAGCCGGCTGAGCCGCAGATGGCGGTTTCGGCAAGCGGCGAATACAAGGTCCGTCGCGGGGATACGCTCTACAGCATCTCCCAGCGCTTCGGGATCACCGTGCAGCAGCTGCGGCAGGTGAACAACCTGGGACGCAGCTCGGTCATCAAGCCGGGGGATCGCCTCCGGGTGGTCTCGCAGGAAGAGACCGAAGGCTCGATGTCGCGCCCGTCCGGCCCTTCCTCCTCGACCAACGTGATCCGGTATCGCGTCCGGCCGGGCGACACCCTGGAGCAAATCGCCTCGCGTCACCGCGTGGAGGTTTCCGACCTGATGCGCTGGAACAGCCTCTCTTCACCGGATGCCCTCGTGGCCGGAAGCACGCTGAAGGTGCGCCTGAACTGATCGACGACACGAGTCGTCCCGTTCTTCCATAATCCTTCAAAACCCTTGACCGTCGTATGTTCCGCAAGCGCCGTCTCTTGACACACTGAATCGGCAGACGCTACGATGCCGTTGCTTCCTCACGGGAAGCGGCATGGAGAGCCGAGGGCCCAAAGCCCGGGCTCTCCTCTTTTTTTGCCCGGGAGCGAAGGAGCGAAGTGCTGGCCCGGGTGCTCAGCGGCGCCATCCTTGGCATTGAGGCTTCCCCCGTCTGGGTGGAGGTGGACCTGGCGGGTGGGCTCCCGGCGCTGAACATGGTGGGCCTTCCCGACACGTCGGTGCGCGAAAGCCGGGACCGGGTGCGATCCGCCATCCAGAACAGCGGCTTCTCCTTCCCACCGCGCCGCATCACCGTCAACCTGGCCCCGGCACATCTGCGCAAGGAAGGAACTTCCCTGGATCTTCCCGTGGCGGTTGGCATTCTCCTGGCTGCCGGAACCTTGTCTCCGGAGCGGGCGGAGCAGCTGTTTTTCGCGGGGGAGCTGTCGTTGGATGGGAGCCTGCGGCCGGTGAAGGGGGCCATCTCGCTCGCGCTGGCGGCGAAGGGGCTCGGCTGCCGGGGCATCCTCCTGCCGGAGTTGGTGGCGGGCGAAGCATCGGTGGTGGAAGGGATTCCGGTCTATCCGGTGCGCAGCCTCTCCCAGGTGGTGGGGTTCCTGTCCGGGGACGAGAACATCGAGCCTTTGGCCATGCTCGAATACTCCACCGGGGAAATGCCGGCCGCGGGGGAGGAAGATCTCCGGGATGTGGCGGGGCAGGCCGCGGCGCGGCGCGCTTTGGAAGTGGCCGCAGCCGGAGGGCATAACCTTTTGCTGGTGGGGCCGCCAGGGGCCGGGAAGACGATGCTGGCGCGGCGCCTTCCGGGAATCCTGCCCCCCTTGAGCCGGGAGGAGGCGGTGGAGACGACGCGCATCCACAGCGCGGCCGGGCTTTCGAGCCAGCCCGGGCTGATTCAGCGGCGACCCTTTCGTGCCCCGCATCATTCGATCAGCGGCGTCGGGCTTGCCGGGGGTGGCGCGATCCCCAGGCCCGGGGAGGTTTCGCTCGCCCATCACGGCGTGCTGTTCCTCGATGAGCTTCCGGAATTCAAGCGGGGCGCGCTCGAGGTTTTGCGTCTGCCGATGGAAGAGGGGAAGGTCATCATCAACCGTTCCCTCCTGACGCTGGAGCTTCCCGCGCGCTTCATGCTGGTCGCTGCGATGAATCCTTGTCCCTGCGGGCAGCTGGGGAGCGCCGGCCGCAGCTGCGCCTGCACACCGCATCAAATCAGCGGCTATCGGGGGCGCGTGTCGGGGCCGCTGCTCGACCGCTTCGACATCCACCTGGAAGTGCCGCGCGTCCGGGCGGAGGATTTGGGCAGCCGCAACGGCACGGAATCCTCTGCAGCGGTGCGCCGGCGGGTCCTCGATGCGCGAGCGGTCCAGGCCCGCCGGTGTGCGCGGTTCGCAGCGCAACCTATCTTGCAGACTCCTGCCTCCCAGAAGAAGGAAGGACTTCCGCGCGAGAGATTCGCTCCGGCTACATACCCTTCAGAGGGCAACGGCCAGGTGACTGCTGTGCAGCCGAGCACCACTGGAATCATCGTTGGGATCGAAGGCGGGCAGAGCGGCGCTCCAGGCGGTCTCTCGCGCGGTGCCGGCGCAGGACAAGGCGCACGGTGCAATGCGGAGCTGACCACCAGCGAGATCCGCGATCACTGCGCGCTCGACGCCGCCGGCAAGCGTCTCCTCCACAGCGCAGTCGATCGTCTCGGGCTTTCCGCCCGCGCCTACCATCGAATTCTCAAGGTCGCGCGCACCCTGGCGGATCTGGCTGGAGAGGAAAGAATTTCCCAGCGCCACCTGGGGGAGGCGATTCAATACCGCCTGCTGGATCGGGCGGTGCGCTGAGGAATCCGGCAATGCTTTGGCGTGTGCGAAGGATTCAGCGGGGAGGGGCTGTTGCGACCTGCCATCGAAAGCTCGGGGTAGGTTGTTCGAATCGAATCGAAATTTCTAGCGCGGGCGCAGGAACCAGGAATTGACGTCGAAGCTGTAGGAGAGCTGCAGGGCCAGGGCGTGCCCTTCCGGATCGGCACCGAAGCTCTGCTTTCCGAGCTCGGTGCGGTAGGAGGTCTTCACGAGAAAGCCCGGGACAACCCGGAATCCGATGCCGGCTTCGAGGTCGTTGATTCGATCCTGCTCCGCGGTCCAGGTGGTGGCCCAGACCCAGTTGGCCACCGGCAGGTCGCCCCGCTCCCAGCGCATGGCTGCGTACCAGCGGGGCGAGAAGGTGTACTTGGGCTCCACGTACCAGGTCCGTCCCCAGGCGTCTCCCGTGGCGGGGACCTCTAAACGGGTCTGGGTCAGCTCGCCATTGAGCTCGAAATGCGCGCGACTGAACTGGACGTCCAGCCCCATAACCTTCTCATGGAAATCCCCCAGTGTTTTCCCCGGAAGCAGCCAGGCTTCCGAGATGCGGCTCAAGTAGGGTCCCTGGGTGAAATAGGCACCGATGCGAAAACCGGTCAGGGGCGTCACTCCGGCGGATACGGCCGGGCGGACGGCGGACTCAGTGGGGGAGTCGTATCCCTGATGCGTGAGCGGTCCGTCCAATGCGGCGGCCATGAAGTCGAAGCGCTTCACAGCGCCGCTGATCTGGATCCCCAGGGGATACGAAATCTCGTAATTGAGAGGTGTCCCGATGAGCGGGTTCTGGCTGGAGAAATAGCGCCTGGAGAAATTGCCGTACGGCAGGTACAGTTTTCCGGCCTGCAGGACCAGCCGTCGGGGTGCGTCGAACGAGTAGCGCAGGTAAGCCTGCTCGAGCCGGGTGTCGGTCTCCCCGGCTTCCGTCCCCGTCCCTCCCTCCACGGCTCCCAGAACGAATCCCTGAAGATTGTGCATGAACTCCCCGGCCGCCCAGAGCCTGAGGCGGGCGAGGGAGGCGGTTTCTCCCTCATTGCGGCTCAGGGAATACGACGCCGGGTCCGTATACCAGATCTCCGCATCCGTCAGCCCCTGCACGAGCACGCGCTCCTCGGCGCGGTGGCTTCCCCATGTGAGCAGGAGAAGAGAGAGGAGCAGGCCGCCCGCTCTCAGGCGCCGGCGCGCGGTGGCGGGCGGCCTCCTGAATGGGAACCGGCGACTAGGCCGCACTGCGAAGCTCATCCAGCGTTTCTCGGACCGCTTGAACATAGTCTTCCACCGAGAAAGGTTTCATGAGATAGCGCCTGCCCGACTGCTCGAGGAACGCTCGCGTGCTTTCACTGGCTGAATCGCCCGTGACGAACAGCACCCGACGCAGGAGAGCGGGGC
>Ga0075423_10004350_pt1 | contig 13144 bp, 17 predicted proteins | sample SoiMethybrSBSTD2_FD_80114 | JGI IMG/M metagenome (GOLD analysis project Ga0075423, IMG submission 80114) | Bulk soil microbial communities from a Populus tree surrounding site in Tennessee, USA - Soil MetaG P. TD hybrid SBSTD2 | ecosystem: Environmental > Terrestrial > Soil > Tree plantation...
AACGCCCAGGCCGGAGCGGCCAGCAGGAGAAGCAGGAGGGCGGCAGAGCGATCCGGCCGCACCGATCGGCGCCCGAGGAGCACTTTCGGGACTCTCATGCCGCCCTGGTTCACCGCTTGCGAGGCTTTCCGGTGGGCTTCCAGCCGTGCTCAACCCCCCTCAGGAGGTTGGCCTGGCTCTGGGCCTTCTCTGGCGTCGTCTTTTTCGCTTTGACGCCCCCAGGCGTGCTGACGCGCACCCCGCCCTTCACCTTCGTGATCTTCACTGGCATGACTTCTCCCACTCACGGCCTACCAGCATGAAGAACCCCCGCATCGTGGAACTCGGGAAATGTTGATCGACCCAGCGCGCCAGCGCCAGGTCTGGGATGCCACCTGGGAACGATCCTGCCAGTTTCGCCAGCGAGGCCCGCACAACCTCCACGTCTACCCCACTCGAGCGCAGGGACTCGATGGAGATGATCTCGGCCTTGGGAGCCTTGGCTGGCGGTGGCGCCTGCTTTCGTGGCCCCATGGTCAGCCCGCGAAGTCGGACTTCCGGGGAGTTCCGGTCAGCCCAACATCCTTGATGGCGATGAGTTCGTGGAAGACGACGAGCCCGGTATTCAGCAGCCCATCGACGCTCGTGGCAGCTTTCAACTCAGCCAAGATCACGTCCAGAACTGCGATCTTGGCGTCGATCTCTGCTCCCAACTGGGGCACCTGAGCCTTGAGGCGTTCCGCCAGGTCCCTGATGCCACCTAGCTTGTCCGATAGCCCAGACAGGCCAGGGATGAGCTTTGCAACCGCATCCTCTCCCCGGATCATCGCGCACCTCCGACGATGTGAATCGGATAGGTGACACCGGCCGTGAAGAGTCTCCGGCTGGTGTCCAGGCCCACCGAGCAAGAAGCGGTCGCCAGTAGGGGCGAGCTAGAGAATGGCTGCCATCCTACGCCCGCCTCGCCACACCACTCGTCCAGATGACCAGGCTCGCTCTCGAAGTGACGGGCGAAGCCCACGCCGATGGAGAACCCGTGGGCGGCGTTGTCGGTGACGGTAGCCCGAGCACCTAGAGAGCCGCGGACGTAGGAGTTGGAAAAGCCGTACGCGATGCCACCAACGGCCGAGAGATGAGGCGTCAGAGACAGAACCGCCCTCCCCGAGGCCTCGATGTCACGCTGGGCCTCCAGGTCTCCCTGGTCGAACCAGGCTCCCTGGGCACCCACCGATACTTCTGGCGGGTTGGCCATTGCGGGGACCGCGATCAGCAGGCACAGCAGAAGCGGAAGAATCTTCACGTGCGACCTCCTACTTGGATGACGTGACGGGAATGGCCTGGCTCGAAGCGTTCGCTGCTCCCGACTCGACAGCGATGCGGGCAACGCTAGAGGTCATGCCGACCGTAGCGAACACCACCTGGAGCTGATGGAAGATGCCGAAGAAGATGTCCCGAGCGGGGTGCGCGAACGGCGCCGGATCAGAGAGCACGTACATCAGCGTCGCGAATCCGACCGCGATGACGACGAAGAACACTTCCTTGAACTTCTGCTGCGCACGCGCCCACTGAAGGGCGATTGCGACCCAAGGCAACAGTTCTTGGAGCATCAGTGTTTGCCCTTCCCTGGCGGCGGACCCGGGGGCACGAAGTTCAGCGTGTCCACGTCCGTGGCCGCTGAGTCCGTGACCTCGATGGTCCCGGTGCCCTCTGCCGGTGGCTCCGGCGCCTTCTTGCCACACCCTGCCATCAGGGCGACCACCGCCAACACGACGACTATCCGCATGCGACCCCCTTTTTAGCGTGATAAGAACGCCTCTCCCGATCATTGATGCATGTTCTGCACGATCGGTATTTTCTACCATCCGGCCTAGTTATCATGACCGTGTTTCCGACAGTGAACTCATGTCCGTGATTACAATGTGTTTTTAACTGTGGCCCGAGGCGACCCTTACGAGCAGCATCCATAATATTGTCCTTCTGAGTGCCTAGGAATAGGTGGTCTGGGTTTACACACAATCCATTATCGCAATGATGCAATACATAAATGCCCTTTGGTGGTTCACCAAACCGCATGGACCAGGACACCCGATGTGCTGCCATCATTCTGCGATCTGGAGGAACATAGACTAGTCCGTATGTAACCGCCCCACTTCCACGATTTTTGAGTCCGGTCCACCACCAACAAGAGTCTGTCTTGTTTACTTTGGCCCAGAATCCACTGGGGTTTTTCACCAGAGCCTCCACCAGCCAGGCTTGTGTGATTTGGCTAGGGTGGGACGACGCGCTTCGGCCAACTTCTCCTGTGGTGTCGCCCTTTCCAGCACGCTCACCCGGCCTTTCAACCGGACCACCTCGGCCCGGAGTGAATCCACCTGTCCTGCTGCATAGACGGCCACACTGGCCGACGCTTGGGCTGCATCCGTTGCCTCTGCGGTCTCGACGCTGCCCTGATGCTTGACCGTTGCGAGTGAGCCCGCCCAGACGCCAATCCCCGCGGCCGCCTTCCACGCCAGAGACGGGTCAATGTAGCGAAACACGTTCCATCGCGAGCGCTGCTTCTTCGGCTTTCGTCTCAACCGCCGAGCCGGCGTGCGAGGTCCGCGATCACGCGCAGGATCAGGTTCAGAGCCGCGTTCGCCAGCCAGAAGCCCAGGCCGATTTTGAAGCCCCAAAGTATGTCCTTCATGCGGCTCCTCCATTCGATCACAGTCCCATCTGTCTCAGCGCCCACTCCAGGATGCCCCAGAGGAAGAAGATGCCGAGGATGATGCCGATCGCGATCTCGAAGGCGTTCACCTTGAAGTGTTTCACTGGGGAGGCTTCTCAGCGGGCGGCGGCAAGACGGGTGGCGGGAGCGACGCTGGATTGGTCTTGACCTTCGGAACGTAGTTCAAGATCTGGCGTCGCCTCGGATCGTTCTCGGTGTACTTCATGCCGGCCGCCACCAGGTCGAGCTTGGTGTTGGTCGCAGCGATCTGGGTTTTTGTATCGGTGATCTGGGTCATCATCTTTTTCTCTAGCTCCTCAAACTTGGTCTCCACGATCGGCGTTGCAGCCCAGCGGACCATCAACACGATGATGAATCCCAGGGCTCCACCGATGGCCGTGATCCCTGCGATGATGATGGTGGCCCACTTGAAATACTGGATCACTCGTGGCTCTCGATCCCCTGCTACCATCGGCCCTCCAAGTCACACTGCGTGCCCTCATCACGCCACCGAGTCCAGAAGTTCCGCGGCCCGGTTCATCCACCCGGAGGCGAACACCGCCTGAGAATGGTCGTGAGAGATGATCCGTCCATAGTGGCGGAACCGTTCGGCAAGGACCTTTCTTGCCACGCGATCCGCGTCCATGTAGGGGAGCGCCGCTAGCGTGACGGGGCCCAGTACACCATCTGGATCGACCCCGATAGCGACCTGGAGATACTTGACCGCCTGAGCCTGGCCGTGGTTCACCGCACAGTCAAGCATGATGGCCTGCAACTGCTCTCCCGGGAGCTTGTCGAATCCCGGATTCTGCCAGTAGAGCTTCACGATGATGCTCCGGGCCTCGTTCTCGCTCAGGTCCTTGACGTCCTGAGGCGTCACGTCCTTGCCTCGGTACGACGCGAGCGTGGATTGGGTCACGCCGTAGTTGGTCGGGCCGCCACGGTCGGACGGATGATCCACGTACCCTCCCTCGCGCTTCAAGATGGATGTCAGGATCTCATCGAGCGTCATCACATGCCCTCAAGGTTTCAGGCGCGGCCCCGTCCTGGGTCACCGGTCGGCCTCGTGCGTGCCGGCTTCCCGCGCCACTATGGTCGCTCCAATGCCCCAGCGTCGTAGGCCCCGTATTTCGGCCGGGTGACCAGGTCGTAGTCGGTCGTGACACCTGGAGTCTCGACGCCGAAGTTGAAGGCCGGGCTGCTGGAGAGAAGATGGAAGTCAGGAGTCCCGACTACGCTCCCAAGCGTGAAGGCGAAGCTGGTGAATCCTAGCCCCTGGACAGCGAACGAGTTCCCGAACGAGCACATGGGATCCGTCTGGGCGTAGCAGCAGAGCGCGTTGACCAGCGTATCGGCGACGTTGTTGTAGAACTCGGCGCCGTGAATCCAGTTGGTTCCGGTCGCCTTGACCAGCGTGGTCGTGTAGGTGGGGCCACCAGCGCATGAGGTCCATCCCGTCGCCCGGCCCAGTTTGGCGAAGATGTTGTTCCTGACCGAGAGCCCGTACACGCCCACGTCCACGACGATGGCGCCCGGCTGGTCGCCGTAGACGATGTTCCCCACGAGCGTGTTACCCCAGATTTTGACGTCGTAGGATGTGCCGGTTCGGAGCTGAATCTGCCAGCCGGTACGAACGTCGTAGATGATGTTGTTTATGATCGAAAGCCTGGTGCCGCCGCAGTAGATGCCCTGGTCGTTGAAGTGGTAGCACGACGAATCGCACGTCGCCGGTTGTGGTCCGAGATGATGGCCGCAAGAATCTACGGTACATCCGGCATCACATCCTGCACCGTCCCTGATCTCTCCGCGCCGAAGCCTCCCGATGTCGTGGATCAGGTTGCCGTCGATCGTCACGTCGATGCGCGGATAGGCATAGATGCCGTCCTTGCCAGTGCCAGAGTTGTCGCAGACCATGCGGCCAATCCCGTGAATCCAGTTCCCTTTGATAACAGAGGAGTCTGCGTTGTTGACAATCCCGGTCTCGTGGAAGTCCTTGATCTCGAAGTTCTCGATCCGGACGTTGTTATTGCTGATCCTTATGCCGTTCTGGCTCAAACTGGCGCGGCCGTCGATCGTGGCGCCCCATTTGTTGAGCGAGCGCCAAACGATGGGAGCGGTCGAGTTGCCAGCCTTCGTCATGTCCAGCCAGTAGTTGTTGGGCGAGTAGTACGTCCCGTCGTTCGCGAATATCGTGTCTCCGGCCGCCAGAGGCTTTGCGAGTGCGACGCTCACCGAGCACGGATTCGCCTGCGTGCAGGCAGTGCTGGTAGCCGTGGGGGAGATGTAGTAGTTCGTCGCCAGCGCCGGAGATGCGGCAAAGATCATCAGCGCAGCCAGGAGCGCTTTCATCGGTAGAACACCTCCACCCACATCTCGGAGACCCGGAGTTCGTTGTAGACCCCGTAGCCGTTGTTGTAGAAGGTCTTGAGCTTGACATTGGTTAGGGCGCTCAGATTAACCCGCGTCCAGACACCACCATCTGGCGCGGTGGTCACAGATGGGCTGTGGAACAGCTTACTGGCAGGCGCGATGTCATTTGATTCCATGTCATCAGCGTCGATTCCCAAGACGTATCCGACGTTCGGCATGTTGCCAGGTTGCGATACTCCACGACCAATGGTCGGATCACCGCTGATAGCCAGAACGTTTGAGGAATCGGTTCCCACCTTCCAACCGAACTGAGTGTTCGGCCTTCGGTCCAGCGTTCCGGTGGTGTCATAACTAGCGCCCAGGTCGAATATTTCTGGGACCCAAGCGACCGCGTTGAACCTCACACTGTCAATCAGGGCATCGCCCGGAAAGTCGTCGATGGATGTCGCGTAGATCGCGTAGGAAGAATCGGGTTGGATCAAACACCCGAAGGTGCAGTTGGGCTTGCTGACATAGTTGTAGAACAGTTGATCTCCGAGTGCCGCCGGTACGGTCGGCCGAAGGATGAGCAGCGCCTGCGGGAACCCAGCATTAGACATGGCGCCCAGCGCATCCGTGCCACGCCCGTATCCCCACAGGTAAGCGCCCCACGGATACTCGGTGCTCCCGGCATCGACGCGGTTGAGGCCGACCTTGGGATATCCGGTGGGCGTGTAGAGCGTGATGACGTTGCTCACGTTTACCTGTGGCGTCGCAAACACGTCCGGCCTCTGCCCTACTGCGTGCCAGACCTTGACCTGTCCCGTGGCGGTCGTGCGGAAGCTCACGTAGACCAAGAAGTAGTGCCAGACGTCTCGGGTAGCCGGGTCGATGGTGTAGGCCGTCCCGGCAGAGCCAGGCGTCTGGCGCACCACCATCGTGAAGTTGCCCTGGCTCGTGATCGCCGTGCAGCCGCTGAACTCGATCGACTGAGGATGGTCGGTCGTGGTCCCACCGTTGGACCAGATGCACGCCTTGGTCGATGGGCACTTGAACGAGTTGCTGGCCCCGACCAGCGTCGTGCTGCCGAGCAGATAGCCGAACGCGAACCAGGCTTCTGACCCGTTCGTATGGACCTCGGAGGACTGCCACAGCTCGGCACGTTGACCACCAAGCTGTGTCGCCACATCGTTGTCCTGCAGCACCAGCTTGGCGCAAACACGGGTGCCGATCGGGTCCGTGGCCCACGTCATGCGAGTGTTGCTGCCGGTCCCCCATCCCTGGTAGTCGATCCGGTCGAAGTCGAATACCCCGGTCATGCAGTTGACGCTCGGGAGCGACGCGCCTGCGAGCCCCGGATAGCGCGGGAACGTGAGCGGGAGGTAGGGCCCGACCTGAACCACGGCCTCGGATGACGTCCCGATCCCCGATCCACCGAGCCCCTGAGGCATGGAAATGCCGGCCCATGCTTGAGCCGATAGCGCCAGAGCCAGGACCGCCGGGACCGCGAATCTCATCGCACGCTCTCGTTGGTGCCGTCTCGATAGACGTCGGCGGTGGCCTTGAATCCCTTCAGCCCATTGACGCGATTGCCGCAACCAGGATTGCAACATCCAGCGGCGCCACATTGCGAAGTGCCAGATGTGCTTCTCCGAAGCGCCGTCGTTCGAATGCGCATGAACTTCTTCTGGAACACCCAATCAGGCTGCCATCCCGTGAGGTTGACCTGCGTGAAGATCGGAGCAATCGGCATGATGGTGCAGATGGTCCCGGAACCGTTGCTCGGGGCACGAAGCGATCTGTTGACCGGGATTGGCCATCCAACGACTCCCACTCTCGTTGTATCTCCAAACCCCTGTACACCGATCGAGTTCCCCGGGAAGCTGAATGCAACCGAGTCCGCCGCTCCGTCGAACCGTTGCCCGAACATGTCTCCCACGCAACAGAGCGAGTCAGAGAAGAGAACGGAAATGGCGCCGAGCGAATCGGCCAACGTCGAATCCGGATCACCCGCTCCGGTCCCTGAGTACGCCGCATGGGTCGACCAGAATCGGATCACGACTCGCGAGGCGCCACGGACATTGATCCACGGGCTCGCCTGCTCGGTAGAGTCCACGTTCGAGCCGTTGAACAGGATGTATCGGTGGACGTCTGCGGCCGCAGGGAAGGCGCTGGCGAGGCCGGCCAGCACGGCAAGCGAGGCAAGCCGGCTACGAAGTCTCATGCAGCACCTCCGTCATGGGATGACTCCTTGTCTGCGCAACATGGCTCGGATCGCGAGCCGTTCGACTGGATTGAAGCCACGGGCGGCCAGTTCCTTTTCGACCAGCATGCTCTGCTCGAGCGCCGCCGTCATGTCCTGAGCCATCGCCGGAGCTTCTGGTTCTGGCTGGCCCATGAGCCTCTCCCGGTAGGCCGCCCGCCGGGCGAGCGCTGGTCCCGAAGCCCCCCGCATGGCCTGGGGGGACGAAGTCGGCGAGATGGACCGTCCCTTAGCGCGTGCGGCAGCCTGCTCGGCTGCGCTCATCGTCTTGCCCTGGGCCGGGCGCCTAGGACGAGCACTGCGGGCCCTGGGCTTGGCGGCCGGTGCGGGCTCAGGTGGCTCTGGGGCCCTCCTGGCTGCCATCCTGGCCTCGGCCGCAGCCTTCCCGGCAGCGTTCTGTTCAGCCCGGCGCAGGGCCGATTCCGGGTACAGGTCGGCACGGCGGAGCGGGATGACCTTCCCGGTAGCCGGGTCGAACTGGACCTTGGGGAGGGAGGCCGCGTGGGCGGCTGCTTCCTCTCCAGCCAGGGCAGCCCGCTCGGCCTCCATGGCGGCCTTGACGGTGCCCGTGATCTGCTTCGCCACCGGAAGCTCATTGGCCAGGTAGCGGCCGGCGCCTCGGGCTCCAGGGCGCGCCAGGAGACGCCCCAGGCCCTGGATTCCGGCCTTTCCGGTCACCGCCAACGCCTCCCCAGCCCTGGCCGTCGGCACCCAGTTGAGAGGATCCGCCAGGCCCTCAACCGCCTCGGCCCCGGCATCCGGTGGCCCCACGATCTTCGCCCCCAGGCTCAGGTAGTGCCGCACTAGCTCGTCAGGTACCGGAGCTACCTCGCCCTCTAGCTGCATGTAGACCGGGCGCGGCTGGTCCACGGTGCCCGGCTGGCGACCTACAGGCAGCCGCGGCAGAGGCGTGATGGCGTTCAGGTCCGAGAAATTGGCCATCAGGGCCCCTTCGGACGGTTGCGGTCGAATGCCCCACCGGGAATGAATCCCTCGGGCGTCCGATCCGTGGCCCTAGGTGCGAGCGCCGGGTAGCGGGAGATGTCGATTCCAGAGGCATCCATGAAACCGCGCTTCTGAGCGTCGAGGTCGCGAACGATCCCCTCGAACACGTCCAGGCGTGATTCGAATACCTGCGACGGTTGATCGGCGTCCGGAATCTCCTTGAGTAAACGCTCCGCTTCTCCATCCGTCACGGCGCCACCAGAACGAGCCTTTAGCACGAGATTCTTGAGCGCCGCGACTCGGCTTCGGAAGTCGGCGCCCGGCTTGTCGATCGCGCCAACCTTCTCCCCGATGCCTCCGACCTTCCCGCGCACGGGTCCTACGTGGCGCTTGTTGTAGGTCTTACGGATGTCCTCGACCTGCTTGACGATGTTGGCGCGCGCGGCGAGCTCATTGCTCTCGCTTGCACTAGCGGCTCGGGTCGCGCGTGGATTCGGAGTCGCGACGTATCCGAGAGCCTCAGCCTTCCCGGCCCGCATCGTCTTGGGACCCGATGGAGTCATGTAGGTTCCCCAGGGACCCAACTCCAGCTTCTCTGGCTTCGCCACACTCGGCGCCGGGTAGAAGTCCTCGATGTCCTTGCGACGCACCATGCCCTTGGGATCGGCGCGGCGCTTCAGCGCCTGCGGCGCATCGGCGGGCACCGGAACGAAATCCGATGGCTCGTTAGCCTTCTCGCGCGCATGGCGTTTGTCGCTCCCGATCTGGCGTCCCGCGGCAGCACGCTCGCTCTCGTACTGACGCTGGGCGCGGCTGCGGTCCAGGTCGTATGCCACACGCCGGCGGGCCTGCTGGTCCTGGAACTTCTCCCGCGCGCTAGCGATCCGCTGTCCGGAAGTGCCGAGCCCCTGCACCAGACCGACCGCCAAGCCCTGGCCGAAGTTCCTGGGCCGCGGCGCTTGGGCAGACAGGAGCCCTGGGGATGAGCGCTCGAGCAGCCGCCCGAAGGGGCTCACGTCCTGGAACTCCTCCTCGGCGAACGGCTCGTACTGAGGCGCACGGACGCCATAGGCGGCCAGTTCCTCCTCGGTGGGGTACTGGTCCTCGGAGTCCAGACCCATGAGCGCGTCCGCGTAGCGGTCGGCCATCAGTAGGGTCCGCCACCGTAGGCGTCACCGCCGCTTGGAGTTCTACGGCCACGCCCGGCCCTCTGGCCACGCTCCTGACCGTAGCCGCCCAGGAAGCCCCCCGTCAGCGCTCCGGCCGCCTGTCCGAGGTAGCCTCCCAGCCCACCGCCCTGGTGCTCACGGGCCTGGAATCTGGCGTCGCGAGCCTCCTCATCTCCCATGCGACGCTGGCCCAGGTCGTAGTCCAGCGACTTCCCGAACAACTGGCGAATCCAATCCTGGTCATGCATCGCGAGTCCCAGATCCGCGGCGTTCAGGTCTCCGAACTGCTGACCGGACGATTCGATGTCGGCGTTCATCAGGGCATTCCGCTGCTCGTAGGGATCGAGCCCGTAGAGCATGCCCGCGAGCCCCGCACGCCGCTTGCGCGCAGAGCCCGCCTGGAGGATGCGGTTCCTGACCATCGCACGGAGACGGGGATCGTTGACGCCGAGATAGCCTTGGCTCCCACCCTCTCCGATCTGGCGAGCCGCAACGCCCGGATAGGTCGATGCCCGCTCCGTCCGCAGGAACGAGTAAGGGTCATCCGGGTTGTAGAGTTCCCGGCCCTGCGACCTCCTAGCCGCGTCCTCGGCCTGCTGTGATCCGGGCAACACCCGAGGCGCGCTCCTGATCAGTGATCCGTAGGCCATGGGTCCTCCTAGTACCAGGGAGAGTACGACGTTTGAATCCAGTTCGTGCCGTCGAAATAGTGGGTGATCACCGAGCGCTTGCCGGCCGTGTTGTTCGCGTCGGACCAGGCATTTTTGAACACGGTATTCCAGGTCACCGTGCGTCCTCCGGTCCCATCCTGAATCAGTCGGATCGTGAGCGTGAATCCTCGAATCGCCGGGCTCGGAGCATTGATCGTGAGATTGTTCGTCAGCGCCCCGAGTTCGACGATCTCCTGAGAGCTTCCCACTGGCGTGTAGGGCGTCGCGAACGCCGCGGTCCGCGCCGATTCCCTGCCCCGCTCGGTCCACATCGTCAGGTTCTGGCCGCTGAACATCGTCACCGTAGACGGAATGATCGCGGCGTCGTCGTCCACGATCACGGAAGGGAACACGGAGGCGACGGCGTTGTTCTTCACCATCGTTGCGGCGTTCCCGAGATGGCGAAGGTCCCGGATGCTGACCCCGGTTCCGGCGTCGATCTCCATGAAGTTCGTGGTGTTCGACGCCTCCCAGATGCCACCGCTCACGAGCAGGCCATGGGCGAGACGGCTGGAGTTCCCGTTCCGTCCGTGCCAGATGTGGCGAGGCGTCGCGACCCCGGCAGCCGACTCATACCAGTTACCGACCAGCGTCCAGCCATCCGAATCGCTCGTGTTGCCGCCGAAGAGCGGTGTTCCCGTCTCATCGGTGACGAAGTCGGACACGGTGTTGAATACGAAATCACATCCCGAAGCGATCCCGCCCGGCGCATGCTGGGCGTTGATGCCCACCGAATCCTCGCTGAACGTGCAGGCGATGAAACGGTTCTGCTGGCAGTTGGAGCCCAGGAAGGCTCCGGTTCCGTTCGCGTGGATGTAGCAGTGGTAGAACTTGCTACCATCAGCGCCGATGCCGTAGTAGCCGTTGCTGAATCCCTGAATCTCCAAGTCCTCATAGATGCTGCTTCCGGAATCCCAATCGGTGATCCCGTTGCCGGCCATGCCGGTTCCGACGAGCTTCATGCCGATCAGTTGCGTATGTGATGCCGTTCCGTTGTAAGGCTCCGTCGATCCGGAGTGGCTGTTGTCGTTGACCCCGAGCGTGATGAATCGACCACTTCCGGTGTAGGTCAGAATCGTTGCTCTCTGTCCAGCCCCGCTGATCTTGATGTCGCGCTTGGGAATCAGCAGCGTGTCGGTCGTGAACGCCAGCGTGCCTGGCCCAAGCTGAATCTGTCCCGCGCTGTCCACGTAGGCGATGGCGGCTCGTAGTCCCGCCACCGTTCCGGCGAAGTTCTTGGCGGTGAAGTCGTTGTTTCTCTGCGCCCAAATGCCGATGGTGCCCGAGTAGGCATAGACCGGCTTCGGCATGCAGCGCGGCGTGAAGAGCACCAGGATGAGCGCAACCGCCAGGAGTCGTCGCATCATCCCTCCGGCAGGAGCCCATCGCCGATGATGACCTGGCCCGCTTCGGCCTGGATCGCCGTGGCGCTGCGACGGGGGCCCATGCAGCGCTTGGCGATCAGCTGGAAGCTCCTAAGCTCTCCCGCGCGCCCGGATGTCTGCCGGTAGCCGGAGTAAACGGCGTCCGTCACCACGCGGGCCTCCTGGGGCAGGAACACGGTCTCGCGGTTCCAAGGGATCGCGTCGGTGGATTCCAGCGGCAGCGCATAGGTGACGTCGAACAGGCTCCGGTGGAAGTCGAGGAAGGCCACGGCTCCGGCCGGCGTGATGTGGTCGACGATCAGCTCCTGGGCCGAGATGCCGTCGTAGGTCCCGAGCGTCTCCCAAGGCCCGAGCACGTAGGCCGTGACGTCGGTGCCATTGTCCTGGTCTCCGGTCTCGAACTCGTCGATCCTTCCATCTCCCGTCGATCCTGAGTTCTGCTCGTTCCAGCCATAGACGTGCTCCCCATCCGATCGGTGGCCCATGGAGAGCACCGAGAACGACTGCCGGTGCGGCTCGGACCAGCCCCAGGGGAGCCCTGGCCAACGGTCGGATGGCGGACGGATCAAGGCGTCCAGACCGTTCGAGGGCTCCCCGGTGGAGAAGTCGTACTTGATGCGCCGATTGGGGTGCGATCCGGACGATCGGAACGTCACATGGATCGCACTCCGGAGCACGCGCGCATGGGCGTACTGAGCGTCCGTGTCCGCCGCGGCCGAGGCTCGACAGAGCGGAATCTCGTAATCGAAGTCTCCGAGCGCCGGGTCATGCAGCCAGATCGCATCCGAGATGGGGCGCTCGGCATAGAGGTCGGCGCACACCATGCCCTCGGGTGTCAGGTAGGGCACGAACCGGTTCCCGGGGGCGATCGTGTTCCAGGCGCAGCAGCCGCGCGACTCGTTGAGGACATGGAGTTCCAGATCCTCATCGAGCCCAGTCGTCTGGCCCTCTCGGAATCGGATCGAGGCGATCTTGTTCGAGTAGCCGATCACGAATCCCTGATCGCAGGGAGCACCGCCCTGGCAGATGCCAGGATTGATCGGAGGGCGGAAGCGCGTGCGCTGCTCGATGCTGAAGCAGTTGGGCGCCGCCTTGCTCGATCCCGGAGAGCCCACCGTGAGCCACACGCTGGTCTTATCCAGCGGAAACGCCGCATCGAGCGTGGTCTTGTTGAAGTAGAGGAAGCCCGGGAGCGAGTTGGCGATGATGCGCTGCGCGTAGACTCTCGTGCTCCCATGCGCATCCCCAAGGTCGAAGTAGAACCCGGCGTTCAGTGCCCCGCCCAGACCGGTCGCGTTCTCGCTCATGGTGAGCGACGTATCCGAGTTGACCCGGAGCACGTAAGCGGTCGTTGGGAAGGTCGTCGAGCCCAAGCCGATGTCCCTGATCTTGGCACCCACGGCCACCTTGGAGAGCCCGCTCGCGGCCGTCACGGTGGGCGATCCGGTCGTGTACGAGACATCGATCAGCCGGTAGTGCGGCGTCAGGGCCGCGAAGCTGTTGGACTCACCCGAGACTCCGGGAGCCAACTGGGCGCGCCACTGGGAGCCATTCGAGGCCACGGTGGTCGTGTTGATCTTGTCCACGAGCTTCTGGAGCGTGTCGTAGGTCGCGAGGTCGTAGGTCAGGAGCGTCAC
>Ga0075423_10004352_pt1 | contig 13143 bp, 20 predicted proteins | sample SoiMethybrSBSTD2_FD_80114 | JGI IMG/M metagenome (GOLD analysis project Ga0075423, IMG submission 80114) | Bulk soil microbial communities from a Populus tree surrounding site in Tennessee, USA - Soil MetaG P. TD hybrid SBSTD2 | ecosystem: Environmental > Terrestrial > Soil > Tree plantation...
AGACGCGTGCGGTCTGTCCGTACCGCAGTAAACCAAACGGGGAGCTGGATGAGGGGCCCGCTCATCAACGGACCATCAGAGCAGGACGTCACTGCGAGACGATAAAACGTGCACGCTCGTAACTCCTTGACGAAGTAGTACGCGCTGGACCGGGGTTCGATTCCCCGCGCCTCCACTGTTCCGTAGCTCATAGGGGATGGAGACACCAAGGGCCTCGTACCGGAGATCGGAGCCCTACTTTCGTGTCTCCATCCCTCCGTGGAAGGGTGTTCGATTGGGTCCTCCTGCCAGCTGGCGAGAGGGGCCAATCTCCGGCGTTGTGGACCATGGGTGACGGGGGCAGACAGGGTGTTGCAGTCTTTGCGTGAGCAGGTCTGGGCACGGGCCGAGGGGCGCTGCGAGGCGCGCAGGCATGGCGCACGGTGCAATCGATCCTGTAACCGCCGCAACTGGGAGGCGCATGTTCACCATCGCGTGTACCGCGGGCACGCCCACGAGCGGTTGGAGGATCTTGAGCTGCGCTGCCTCGAATGTCATGGCCGCCTGCATCCGCAGCACACCTTCTTGACCAAGCAGCAGCAGTTGGAGCGGCGCCGTGGGGTGGACATGGCGATCGTGATGACCGCGCCGCAGCGGGAGCACCATCGCCGCCGCAGAGTCCGCCCACTCGCCGGACTGACACAGGAAGAGAAGCGCGCGTTCCGCGGCGCTGGATGGTGGGCCTGGCGGCCCGAAGCCTCATGACTTCCCGGCGGGTACCTCTTTTGCAAGGAGGCTGTATGATCAGATACCTGAAAGCGTTCGGATTTGTTCTCTTCAGTCTTGGGCTCATGGTCCTCTTCGGATCTGTGGTGGAGATAACGTACCGCTCCCATCCAGGCATCGTGCTCGGAGTGATCATCGCGGCCGGTATCGCTGGACTGACGTGGCTCGCGGCGGAGGAGATGCGATGAAACCGTGGCACCTTATCGGATGGGTACTGCTGTGGATCGCCCTCGGGCGGTTGGCCTGGATCATGGTCGACGGGATGTTCGACCAGGATCATTGGGAGTACGAGCACACCTTCAACGCCGCTGTCATCAACGGGATGTTGCTCCTGATCGGGCCCGTGATCCTCGGTCTGGGTCTGGCGATCTATCTCATCATGGGAGCCTTGGCCATACCAGGATGGTTGCTGAGCGGACAGCTTGTTCCCGTCTTGAAGAAGCAGTACAGGAAGATCAAGAACCATCAGCAACAGCGCCGCGATCTTCGCCTCCAGCGTGAGCAGGAGCGGCGTGAACAGATCGAGCGCGATGCCGATGAGGTCTTGCGGTGGGCGCTGGACGATGGATCATCCCAGAGGTCTGCATGACCCCGGCTCCGGTGATCGACCTCTCACGCAAACGCTCCTACGGTGTGGAGTCCGCGCTCGCGGTGGCCTATGGGGAGTGGCAGCGGCACCACGACAGCTGCGCGGTCTGTGGTCACTTGGACTGGTTCGACCCCGGTGCCCCGCGCCCGTGCCCCGAGAAGGATGCCAAGCTCTACGACGCGATGAAGGTCACCGGCGCGGATGGGGGAGTGCGGTACTACGTCAACGCCGCTGATCCGACGGTCCTCTGCGCCAAGGGCCGCCCCCTGTTTGAGGGATGGCGGACCACCGCCCTCAAGGCTTCAGTGAGTGGACGGTCGTGGGCCACGGTCGAGCAGTGAGCAACGCACCTCATGTCACCCGCACGAAGGACGGGATCTACTACTTCGAGCGCTGGCACGCGGGGGTCCGCCAGACGGTGGCGGTTGCCACTGTGGAAGCCAAATACGCGCGGATCGCTGATCTTGCATCTGACACCTCGATCGTGGAGCGGGCACGGTATCTCGCGAAGGAGAAGATGGACAGACCACCGCGGAGGTTGCTGTGACCTACAAGTTCCTGCGCTGTTGGGTGGACGGGGGCGTCATGGGGCGCAACCCTTCGCCCCATGGAGTTTACTGGTCTGTGGTGATCGAGCAGGGGCCATGGCCGGTCACCATCCGGCGTCAGTCGCGTGAGTTCTCCACTAACCACGACGCGGAGTGGCAGGCGCTCAAGGCGTGCCTGGAGAAGGTGGTGGCGCTGAAGTGGGAACAGCCGGTGGTCATCCACTCTGATTCACAGTACGTGGTCAAGCAGTACAATGGGACACAGGCGATAAGCGTGCCACAGCATCAGGAGGTCTACAACGCCTGTCGTGCTCTCGCCGCTGATCTCCCATGGGTCGCGCTCAAGTGGGTCCCTCGGGAGCAGATCGTGCAGAAGGTGGGGCACTGATGACGCGACTCAGCGATATTCGAATCAACCTTCCGATGCGGAAGGAGTCATTGGTCTCGAAAGCCATGGCTGGAGCACGAACGACGGCGATGGAGCAGCTGGTCAAGGCGCACCAGACGTACATGGAGAAGATCCGGGAGTTGACCTACGTCCCACTGGATCCAGACAGCCGGAGGAGTCTTGGAAAGCTCTACGGCGGTTTCAAAGAACATCGTGCGGTGATCACCTCGGCGGTTGAGCATACTGAGAGCACGCTGCTGGTGGTGGCCAAGATCATGAAGGACGCGCTTGCGGAGTATGACCTGAACGTGCGGGAGATCGAAGCGTGGTTGACCGCCGCCAAAGCTGGCGAGATCATCGCCGGGAGGGACGAATGAGCATGGGGAACCGCTATGACCGCACCTTGAAGGGACAGGTCGTCGAGAAGGTGGAGCACCAGACAACCAAACGTGTCGGGGTGTTGCGTCTCCACAAACCAAGCATGACCTTCTTCGCGCGCGAGAACGACAACGAGGTCGACGAGCCGCCGTTTAAGTCCAAGGATGGACGGGAGGTGAGGAACTGGCTGTTGGAACAGCTGGCGAGGACCACTGCAGCGAACAATCTGGACTGGCTCCCGGTGGTCAAGATCACGCACGGTGGGACGGAGAGCCATCGCTACCGTGATATGGAGGAGTTCAACGGGGAGTCGTTGGAGGTGGAGTTCGATCGCTTCTTCATCGCGCTCACCAATGATCAGCGGGAGTGGCGGAAGCTTCCATGGTCCTCGTGTGATCCAGAAAGCTCGACCATGCTCGCGGATGAGCAACGGTATGCGGCGAGCAACAAGTATGCTGAGGGACCGAAGTCGCCCAACCTCAGCAGCTACAACCGCCCCTTCCAGCTCCCGCATTTCGAAGGTCGCAAGGATGGGGAGGTGGTCCTCCGGTGGACGCCGGAGCTGTGGGAGGGACTGCTCAAGATCGTCAAGCAGATCCGTGCGGCGCGCAAGCTCATCGCGACCACGGTCGGTACCAAGGACGGTCTCGCCGAGCTGACAGCCTTGGGAGCGGCGAAGAAACAGTTCCTCCTCTCCCCGGGAATCAAACAGTGAAGAGAGTCCCAGGCGGTTTCAGTCGATTGAGCCGCCGCTTTCAGTACTGGTTGCGGTCACTCTACCATGACTTCATGTGCGGGGACCGGATTCGATTGCGGGGTCTATCCGTGCGGTGTGCGCGGTGTGGCATGGAGGGCGTTTGACCGAGAGTCCCGAAGCAGGCTACACCGTCTTTCGGCTGCCACGGAGTCACTGGCACTGCACACTGTATTCGTTCCAGTGGGACAAGGTGCGCCCAGCCTCGCTGCACACCGCCGTGACCAGCTTCCTCCACGAGCTACAGGACGGCAAGGTCCCGCACATGCTCCTCACGGGATCGGCTGGGGTGGGAAAGACCCACATCGGCGTCGGAGTCTACCGGGTAGCCTCCACCGTCTTCGGGACGCAGCAGGTGACGTGGCTCAACGTGCCAGCGTTCTGTGAACAGATCAAGCAGAGCTACCGTGATGGGGACGAGGGGGCGTGGGCGGATGTGGAGGAAGCGCGCAAGCTCGTCGTGCTGGACGATCTCTTCGGGCGGACGTTGACCTCTCATGAAGCTGAGCAGATCGTCTACCGCATCATCGACACGGCCTACCGCAACAATGCCGCGGTATTGGCCACCATGAATCAGAGCCACGAAGAGCTGAAGGATCGTCTCCCTGGGCATGAGGTCTCTCGCCTCTTGGCCAACGTCAAGGTCTTCCCGATGAAAGCTGACAAGGATTGGAGGCTGTAGTGGACGCGAACGAGGTAATCGAACTGGCGCGGAAGCATCTCTACATCGACCGCACGGATACGCTTGGTTCAGTAACGATTGGGGGGAAGGAGGCGTTGGCAGAAGCCATCATGCAACGTCTCAATCCGGAGCGGCGTTTCCGGCTGTACGTTGTGGAGCAGGGGCATTGGTTTCCGATCTTTCATTTTCCAGGCAGTGGATATCTGGAGTTCGCTACTCTGGAGGAGGCAAAGAAGGAAGCGATGCAGAGAGTTGATGATGCGTTGCCGAACAATCAGGTTGCAGTACTGGAGTTCTGTGGATACGCCGCCTTCGGAGGAGATGGTGAGGGGTACTGGATGGAAGCGGTCGACCGGAGTATTCAGAAGCCGGCAGCGCTTGCTGATCCCGACTCATCGAAGCAAGCGCGTAAACTTCATCGTGATCGGTTCGTTGCACATTTGGATGCGTGGGCGAGCGCAATTGAGAGCCCTGAATATGGTGGAGACCTAAGCGATTGGATCTGGGACTGGTTTGTGGAGAATCCAGTACCGATTGATGGGAACGCTTCATGATTCGCAAGAAGACTTTGTGGAAAGAGATGCTTTTCCTCTTTGGGCCTTGCATGTGGATCAAGTTGGCGAACGGGATCTACGTTTCTGATCGAGGCTACGTGCGGAGAGTCCCACGCACTCAAGGAGGATGCTGGCTGGGGCATTCGTTTGGAAAGGTCGCCCGATATCCCTATCGCACCTTGCGTCTTGCCCAACGCGCTGTGGAAGACCGCGAGTGATCACCCTCGATACGGTGATCGCCTTCGCGCTGAAGGACCCAGTGGTCATGGACCAGCTGGGTCCTGCTCTTCGGAACGATCTCGTCTCGGCCAATCCGTTCCACCGACAAATCGCGGAGTTCGCAGACGACTTCCTTCTTCAGCGGCACAAGCTTCCTGGTGGAGGCGACTGGGAGATGTGGCTGGAGAGTCTGCCGGAAGGGCCACAGCGGCAGGGCTGCCGCGAGACCCTCGGGCGGTTGCTTGCAGTGGACACCAGTGGGTTCGACGCGACCTACTTCGCGGACCAAGCCATAGGACACCTCCAGATGGGCGCGGCGCAGGTGGCCAAGGCACGACTGAACGCGCTTCCACAAGTTGATCCCGACTCCTTGATGGCGCTGGCGGAACGGGTGAAGGAGGTCCGCGGGGGTGGTCTCCAAGGACTGGCGCGGCTGGACGACGTTGAGACCTGGGCCCATCCAGTGCGGGAGGATGATCTTGTCAGTACAGGCTTCCCGGTCTTGGATCACCTGATCGGAGGCTGGGGCAAGGAGCTGTGGCTCATCTTCGCGGACTCCGGGGTGGGGAAGTCGATGCTGTTGCAGAACTTCGCGGCGAACGCGGCGTTGAGAGGCAAGCGTGTGCTACACGTGACCCTTGAGCTAGGACTCGGGCCACAGATCCGACGATACTATCGACAGATCGCCCATGCCGCTCCGGGAGACATGGCACGGGACGAGAATGAGGTGAAGCGCAAGCTTCGCCACTGGTTTCGACTGGCCTCGGGAGAAATCCTACTGATGGAGTTCCCAGCGTACGGACTGACGCCGCAGGATCTTCATCGGTGTGTGGAGCGCATCAACCGCACGAACGGCAAGGTGGACATACTGATCCTGGACTATCTCGATCTGCTCACGGTGGGCAAGACCTCCAGAGGCAAGAACGCATACGAGGATCTTGGACGACTGACGCACGAGACGCGCTCGCTGTGCAGTGCGTTCGATCTCAGCGTGCTCTCGGCCTCACAGGCAGTGCGGCGACCAGAGAAGAAAGGGCGACTCACGATCCGGGACATGGGAGACAGCTACAACAAGGTCCGTGGCGCGGATGGGTTGCTCTCGCTCGTCCAGCTGCCTGAGGAGGAGGAGATGCATCAGGGCCGTCTCGGGGTGTTGAAGGTACGGGACTCTGGTGGACGTGGATCAGAGATCGCACTCTACATCAACCGCGAGCTGAGCGTGATCCAGGAACTGGACCATCCCAACACAGTCGCGCTCATGCAGCGCCTCGGGCACCTCCCGGCTGCAGGGTTGACCCCGTGACGCGAGAGGAGCTTCAGTCGATCGTGACCATGGCCGGGCACGAGTGCCGGATCATCAAGGACGAGGTCACGCTTCGGGTCTGCATCTACTGCGGGAGCCCGAAGTGGAAGCTGGAGCTGAACACAGACAAGGGAGTCTACAGTTGTTGGGTGTGTCATGCGAAGGGACGACTCGATCAGTTCCTTCAGTCGCTCACGGGACGACAGTATCAGATCCAGGTCACGCAGCGCCAGCGGCCTGCTGGCGCACCTCAAGGACCACCCGCGGAGTTCCAGTCTCGCGCTGTCCTTGATGTCCCCTCCGCCCATCTCTATCTCGCGCAGCGCGGTGTCACCCCCGCAGAGGCTGATACCTTCGGGATTCGGGTCTGCGTGGAGGTGGGCCATCGGCTGGAAGGACGTATCGTGATTCCGGCACGAGACTACTACTCGGGAGAGTTGCTAGGCTGGGTGGGACGATCCTACACAGGACAGCAGCCGAAGTATCTCATCACCATGCCGCATCGCGTAGTCACGGGATGGGCCTCGCGGGTCCCAGGGGCTGGAGTGATCATCGTCGAGGGACACATGGACGGTATGGCGGTCAGGAGAGCGGGATTCTCCGCTGCCGTGCTTGGGGGCACAAGCGTCCCTGGGGTGGCGGAGTGGGCAGCACGGTTGAGCCCATCCTCGTTGGTCGTAGTGATGTTGGACCCAGATGCTGAGGAGCAGGCGCGTAAGATCTACTGGACCGTGGCCGCCATCCAAGGCGAGAGTAAGGTCCGCATGATCAGGCTGCTTGGGGAGCATGACCCAGCGGCCTTGGGGCCGAGTAATATCCGTGCGATCATCGAATCGATAGGGCCTCAGGCGGGTACCTATCAAGTGGACCCATACGGAACATCGAACCTAGGGGGAGTCAGGTGAAGATTCAGAGAGCAGCACTCGTGCAGCATCTCCGCCGCGTGCAGTGTGGTGGACAGATCAAAGAGGCGATCTTCGGTCCGGGGTTGGAGGTCAACGCCCTGACACCAGATCAGCTGATGCTGGTCGTGGCTCCGGCGATCGGGGAGAAGGTGCTGGAGACGGAAGTGGGACTGGCCGATCTCGACAAGCTTCGTGTCGAGTTGGGCACGCTCGCCTCCGACGGTGACGAGGAAGGAAGTGCAGGGGAGGTGGACGTGACCATCGACGCGGAACAGAAGCTGGTCCTCGACGCTGGTCCGGTACGCGGACTCCGCGCCCGTCTCATGACGGCGCAGCCGAGAACGATCGCCACACGAGTGGACTCCAAGATCGTCGATCAGCTGGTGGACAAGATCGGCACCGATGTCGTGCCGCTGACGCCGCGTGTCCTCAAGGATGTCTCGAAGCAGTTCTCGGCCCTGAAGGCCGAAGAGGTCACGCTGAAGATCGGCCCGCTGGGTGGGAAGATCATGGTCGGCGAGGAGCATGGGGATACGGCGGAGCTGAGCATCCCGGAGCTGAAGGCCACGGAGCCTTTCGAGTTGGTCTTCGGGAGACACCTCATCGACGCGTTGGCTAGCGTGACCGATGAAGCGGCGGTGCTCTACCTCTCCGGTCCGGGTGGGAACGCGGTCGTGGAGGATGGAGAGTATCGCTACATACTGAGCCCTCGGCACCGCTCCGCTGACAAGGCCAAGGCGGCGGAGACCAAGAAGGCAGCGAAGAAAGCGCCGAAGGCCAAGGCAACAGTCGAGGAGGAGGCGTGAGCGTCACGAGCCTGGAGCGAGTGATCCTCGCGGGGGCCAAGCAGGTCCTCCAGAACCAGGGACTGAAGCAGGCGGACATCTTGGCCTGGAGCACCGGACCGCTGGACGCTGAGAAGGGAGAGGTGGCAGTGCGGGTGGCGGACCCTGGGGTGTACATCGTGGTCAAGAAAGACAAGGACAACCGTGCCCGCCGCTAGCGCAGTGGTCAACGAGGTGATGTGGACGGAGAAGTACCGGCCCACCTCCCTCGACCAGCTCGCCTTGGACCCTGAGACCCGTAAGCTGTTCGACAGCTACATCGCGCAAGGGGAGGTGCCTCACCTACTGCTGGTGGGACCACCGGGGTCGGGGAAGACCACGATCGCGCGCATCCTGGCCGCAGCGCTGGACTGCCGCCTGCTCACGCTGAACGCGAGCACGGATCGCGGCATCGACGTGGTCAGATCCAAGATTGGAAGCTTCGTGACCTCGATGATCGCTGCGCGGTGGAACATCGTCTTTCTGGACGAGTCCGACTCGATGACCTCCGACGCACAGACCGGATTGCGGAACCTCATCGAGGCGCACGCCGATCGCTCCCGCTTCATCCTCACGGCGAACTCCGGATGGAAGATCATCCCGGCGATCCAGAGCCGCTGTCAGGTCATCACGATGGGTGCTCCTCCCCTCAAGGAGCGAGCCAGGGTACTGCTCACGGTCTTGGAGGCAGAGGGCATCAAGGCGGACCCGATGATCGCGCTCGGATACGCGGAGCGCTTCCCTGACATGCGGAGGATGCTGTTCTCCGCGCAGCGTGCGGTACAGACCCATGGGAGCCTCCCCCCAGCGATCGACACGGTGCAGGCTTCAGGGGGAGATATCTACCAGTTCGTGGTACAGAAGAATTGGGCGGGGCTTATTTCGTTGGTCACGAACGCGGACTTCGATCCTCAGCAGGCGCTGCGAGATCTGTTCTGGGCCATCCCCGACGAGCATCCGCGGTGCGGGTATTTGAGACACATGGTTGGGCGGGCAGTGCACGATTCCGGATACACGCCTGATCCCCCGGTATTGTTTCTGGCGACCTGTTCAGCGGCGATGGAGGACTGATGAGTATGGCGCTGCAGAAGCCTTGGATGAAAGATCTTACCCCACCAGTGATCGACTTCGCTAAAGAGCAAGCGGTGAAGGCGACGGAGGCGTGGAATAACACCGTCGAGGGGGTACTCAAGGCTGCGAAGGCGGTCTACGAGGTGCGCGAGAAGATCGGGGGGAAAGGCGGTCAAGGTAAAAACCCTGGATCGTTTGGTGGGTGGGCAGAAGAAGAATTGAAACGCGCTCCAGAGACGGCAGCGTGTCTCGCTCGGATTGGTGAACGCTTTAATGCATTAAATAGTTCTCGCGTCAATCTCCCTCCGTCTTGGGGCACACTCTACGAGCTGGCGAAGGAGTCGGATTCAGTGTTCCGCTTGGCTATTCGACGCGTTCGGCCGGAGATGACTCGGGGTGACGTGTTTAGCTTGGTCTCCGAGATTCAGAGGGAGTTGGCTCCACCTCCTGCGACTCCGAAGGCAACGAAATCGTCGAAGGCGGGGAAGTCATCGAAGGCAGCGAAGAAGGATATTGCCAGAATCACATCACCCTCGGTGGATCGACCAGCTACCCCGAAAGATGCAGCACGGCAACTCACAGTAAATTGGAAGCAGTGCCGCAAGATGTTGGAGTTGACAGCAGAGGAGACCAAGCGGGATATCGACATGCTGTCAAGGGAAGCAAGGGAGTATTTGTTACACAACGATGTTCAACCGATGCAGAAGATCTTGGAGGAGGTTACAACGTGGCTCGCAGACAAGGACACACAGGTAGAAAAGGACACGTAGATGTCCTGGAGGCACTTCAGCGCGGTGGCATCCCAACTTTGGCCGCTGCTGTGATTCATGAAGTGACAGTAGCTGATCAAGACAGACCAGGAAAAACGAAGATCAACTTCGGGCAGTGTGTCACCTTCAATCGGGATATTTCCTCTGACTCGAACGCCTTGCGCGCCAGACTCATAGCTGCATATGGGGCAGCATTGGGGCGTCCGCGGAAGGGGAAGAAATATCCGGTGATCACGAAGGAGGAGTGGTTTCGTGATCGTTACAATGGCATCGCGCGTGAGATCCGCACCTTCGGACGTGTAGTAGATATCGGTGAGGAGCGAATTCAAGCTATCGCTGATGCGGTGGTAGCTTCTCTGGAGGCAGCTGTAGCGGCACGTGATAGTCTTCTCACAGAAGATGGAATCATCGCTCCTCCCAAGGGTCAACTTCCAAAGCCAGCGGATGGTTGAGCGAAAGAAACAGGCTGCGAAGCCAGACGAACAGAGAGACAATCGTGGCACTGATCTGTTCGTCTGGCTCGACAGTCTGTGGAACAAGAAGCAGCACGAGGGGACGCCGCCGACGTTCATGATGCATCGATTTCTGGCGGCTGACAAGGATCTCGCGCCGTTCTGCCAAGCTCTCGCCCAAGAGGTACAGGAGCCTAAGCTGGTCCATCGGATCTGGCAAGGACTCCTGCCGCGCGGGAAGGGAGCCCCACGGTTGGCCTACGTGGCCCCGAAGAAAGCTCCGGCGATGGAGGCGCTGGCGACGCGTATGTGCCTCGTCCTCTCGGAGCGAAGGAGAGTGGTGGAGGAGACCATCGCCATCGTAGAGTCTGCTGGAAGACTCCCGGCGCTCTACCGCGAGTTCGGGATCGAGCCAGAATGAAGTCCACGCACACACATACGTATGTGATCCTTGAGGTATCCAAGAGTGCGTTCAAGGAGATCTACTACAAGTTGCTGGCAGCTGGATACGGTGATCAGCTGGATGGTGACCCACCGGATGGGACCATCGACATGCACGGCATCGCGCTTCGCAGACTTCCAAAGAACAAGCGGCGTGACAAGTGACACTGCTTGATCAGATCGAAGGCGTTCAGCAGAAGACGCTGATCGTCTCAGGCGGGTGCCATAACTGCCCCATGTCCTATCTCAAGCCCACCAACTTCGTGCCTGCTACGCTGCGCGCTGGGAAGATTCTTTGGCTCGGGGAGGGCCCAGGGGCGACTGAGGTGGAGACTGGTGAGGGGTTCACAGGAAAGAGTGGGGAGATGATGCGGAGGGAAGCGACAGCGGCGAACGTGCCGGAGCCGTGGTCCTTCTCCAACTCCGTCCACTGTCGGCCTCCAGAGAACGAGACCCCGGACCCAAAGGCGGTGACTTGCTGCCTCTCACAGTACGTGCTGGACGAGATTCGAGGATACCCGATCGTGGTCCTCGTTGGTTCGGTGGCGATGCAGGCCCTGTTCCCCAAGGCCAAGGCCACCCACATGCGCGGGAACGTCTGCTACCATCCAGACTTCCCAGGGCAGAAGTTCTACTCGATCTATCACCCATCGGCCATCTTGCGAAACCCCCATCTGTTGGGGGTCTTCCAGCAGCACATGGCGCGGTTGGGACGGATCGCGCGCGATGACGATCCAGCGGCGAACTGGCACATCGTGCGTGGCATGGAGCCGTTGCAGCGCATGATGCAACAGCCGCTCATCTCACTGGACTTCGAGACGTCGACGTGGCGCTCGTGGGAGATCGGCGCGCGGATCACCAGCCTCGCGGTCACCGTGGACGGGATCGAGGTCGCGGTGGTCCACGAGAGCGAGCCGCACTTCATCGCGGCCTTGGAGCTGGTGCGCAAGTTCTTGGAGGACCCTGACAAGCACGTCGTCGGGAGCAACATCGCCTACGACATCGAGTGGGCGGAGCGCGAGGGAGAGTACACCGCCCGTATCCAGAACGTCTACGACGTGGGCATCATCTGGTACGAGGCGGGGCAGTATCAGCAAGCCTCCCTCAAGCAGCTCGTGGCGGAACAGCTGGACGGGTACCGATACCTCGTCCACAATCCCCATCTCGTGAAGGATCCTGAGTTGCTGACGCGCTACAACGCTGAGGATGTCGTACACGCGCTGGCCCTGTTCAAGAAGGGCATGTCGATCCTTGGACCCAAGACGCGCGATCTCGTGGTCCGTGTGCAGGGGCCCTTCTCCCTTGTCATGCAGCGCGCCCAATGCCACGGCATGTACGTGCGCCAAGACTACCGCCAGCGCAAGATCGACGAGTACGCGGAGAAGCGGCGCGCCGCGGTGCAGGCGTGGAAGGAGGAGGACCCAGAGTTCGTGCCCTCCAAGTTCGAGTCTGGCAAGGGACTCGCGCAGTATCTCTTCGAGATCCGCAAACTCCCGGTCTTGGGTCAATCGGAGAAGACTGGTGCGCCGGTGATCGACAAGGCTGTGATCAAGCAGTGGATCAGGGAAGGCTGCTCACCGCTCAAGCATCTGCTGACGATCCGTGAGGTGGACAAGCTGGTCGGAACCTACCTCACAGCCTACGACAAACACGTCGGTATGGACTCCCGTGTCCATCCCAACCACTGGCTCACATCGACGGACACCTCCCGGCCTTCCTCAAGCGACCCCAACGTCTACAATGTGGCGCGGAATAAAGAGATCCGAGATCTGTTCGGCGTTCCGCATGGGATGCGGCTGGTGGAGTCTGACCTGAGCCAGATCGAGTTTCGGATCATGGTCTGTCTTGCCAAGGACGAGAACGGCATCGCTGGGTACCTCCGAGGAGACGATGCCCACACCATGACCGCACGGGCCATCACCGGCAATCCGACGCCGACCAAGGAGCAGCGATCACAGTCGAAGCCGGTCAACTTCGGATTCTTGTACGGGGCCAGTGCGAGGACTGCACAGGTCATTGCCCGCGACGATTACGGGGTGGAGTGGACGGATCAACAGTCGGAAGAGTTTAAGGCCACGTTCATGAACACCTATCGCCGCATCCCGGAGTTGCATGCGGACCGTCAGCGCCTCCTCATCGCGAAGCGTGGTTGGTTTGAGAGCGTGACGGGGCATACCTACTTCTATCGGGACTGGAACCACCCGGATCAGGGCAAGCGTGATCATGCGTTCCGCTCAGCCTTGAACGCTGAGGCGCAGGGTCCAGCGGCGAACATCTGCTTCTATATCGCGGTCTTGGCGAATCGCTTCTTCGTCGACGGCGGGTTCCATGGGGTGAAGTGTGTCAACTCGGTCTACGATTCGATCATGACGGAGGTCCCGAAGCCTGAATGGGTCCCACCCGTGATCGAGCTGATCAACAAGGCGACGCAGCAAGCCTACGAGTGGGTGCGGGAGTGGTTTGTGGTCCCGTTGGTGATCGAGCACGCGACCGGGGAGAG
>Ga0075423_10004353_pt1 | contig 13141 bp, 10 predicted proteins | sample SoiMethybrSBSTD2_FD_80114 | JGI IMG/M metagenome (GOLD analysis project Ga0075423, IMG submission 80114) | Bulk soil microbial communities from a Populus tree surrounding site in Tennessee, USA - Soil MetaG P. TD hybrid SBSTD2 | ecosystem: Environmental > Terrestrial > Soil > Tree plantation...
ATCGCCGCGATCCGCCGCCTGAAGCCGGATCTCCTCTTTCTCGACGTCCAGATGCCGGGACAGGACGGTTTCGCCGTTCTGGAAGCCCTTTCGGAGGAGGAGCGCCCGCACGTCGTCTTCGTGACCGCGCACGACCAGCACGCGGTCCGCGCTTTCCGTGTCCACGCGCTCGACTATCTGCTGAAGCCGATCGACGACGAACGCTTCGAAGAGACGCTCCGACGGGCGATCCGGCAGGTGGAGCGCGACGAGGAGAGCGACTTCGGACGCCGCGTCGCCGAAGCCGTCGCGCACATGCGCGGCGCGGCCGGACCCGAAGCCCCGCGTCCCGCCGCGAGCGCGTGGCCGGTCCGCTCGAGAGGCAAGGTCACCTTCGTCCGGCTCTCGGACATCGACTGGGTGGAGGCGGAGGGAGACTACATCCGGCTCCACGCCGCCGGCCGCTCGCACCTCGTGCGCGAGACGATGGCGCAGGCCGAACGGCGCCTCCCGGCCCGCCGGTTCGTGCGGATCCACCGCTCGACCATCGTGAACACCGACCGGATTGCCGAGGTCGCGTCTCTTGAGAACGGTGACTGGACGGTCCGGCTCCAGAGCGGCGGCACGCTCCGACTCTCGCGGACGCGGCGCGACGCGATCGAGCGGCTGACGAGACGCGGCTGATCCCGCGCCCACCCCGGTCCGACGCGCCCGCGCCCCGTCTGGTCGAAAAGACGCCGCCGCGAAGGGCGCGGGGACGTAACTTCGAAATGTGGGCGAACAAATCGGGCGGACCTCGGAAGGGCTCTCGCGCCGGGAGACGCTGCGGCTGCTCTCGGCGGCGGCCGCGGTCGGGATCTTCGGCGAGGCGCCGTCGCCGGCGCCCGCGGCGATGAGAGCGCGACCGATCCCGTCGACCGGCGAAACGCTCCCCGTGGTCGGGATCGGCACGTGGCGCACCTTCGACGTCGGGTCGTCGCCGTCCGAGCGCGGTCCGCTCGAAGAAGTCGTCGCCCTCTTCCGCGAGCGCGGCGGTCGCGTCGTGGATTCCTCCCCGATGTACGGCCGATCCGAGGGGGTCGTCGGCGAGATCGCGCAGAAGCTCGGCGCCACGGAATCCCTCTTCTTCGCAACGAAGGTCTGGACGACCGGGCGCGAAGCGGGAATCGAGCAGATGGAGCGCTCCGCCCGCGAGCTTCGCACACGCCGGATCGATCTCGAGCAGGTCCACAACCTCGTGGACGTCCGGACGCATCTGCCGACACTCCGGTCGTGGAAGGAGCAGGGGAGAATTCGCTACCTCGGAATCACGCACTACTCCTCCGGGGCCTACGCCGACGTCGAGCAGCTGCTCCGTTCGGAGAAGCTCGACTTCCTCCAGATCAACTACTCGCTCGCCGAGCCCGAGGCCGGCGACCGGCTGCTTCCGCTGGCCGCCGAGCGGGGCATCGCGGTCCTCGTGAATCGCCCGTTCGGCGGCGGCGACGCGCTGCGCCGGGCATCGAGAACGGAGCTCCCGGGCTGGGCGGCCGAGCTCGGCTGCCGCTCCTGGGCGCAGCTCTTTCTCAAATGGATCCTCGCCAACCCGGCCGTGACGTGCGTCATCCCCGGCACCGGCCGGCGGCGCCATCTCGAGGACAACCTCGGCGCGGCGGAGGGTTCCCTTCCCGACGAGAGCGCCCGCCGGCGAATGGCGCGAGCCGCCGCGGCGGCGATGTGACGCCGCCCTCCGCGGCCGGGCGCGTCTCCGCCCTGGCCCGGCGTCTTCCGGTGCGGCCGGGAGAAGGGGCGCGCGTCTCTCTTTCCGCTCTCTATTTCTTCGCGCTGCTTTCGAGCTATTACGTCCTCCGGCCCGTTCGCGACGAGATGGGCGTGCGCGCCGGCATCGGCAAGATGCCCTGGCTCTTCACGGCGACCTCCGTCGTGATGCTTCTCGCGGTTCCCCTGTTCGGCTGGGTGGTCTCGCGTTTCCCGAGAAGGCGCCTCGTGCCGGCCATGCACCTGCTCTTCGCGTCGAACCTGCTCATTCTGTCGGCGGCGCTCCGAAGCCGCGGTTCGGCGCGCTGGGCCGGACCGTTCCTCTTCGTCTGGGTTTCGGTCGTCAGCGTCCTCGCCGTATCGGCGTCGTGGAGTCTCTTTTCGGACATCTACGCCCGCGAGGAGGCGCGCCGGCTCTTCGGGATCATCGCGGCCGGCGGCAGCGCGGGGGCGCTCGCGGGGCCCGCGGCGACGTCGCTCCTCGCGCCGCGCGTGGATGCGGCCTGGCTGCTCGGCGTCTCGGCCGTTCTCTTCCTCGCCTGCGCAGCGCTCTCCCAGACGCTCGTGCAGTCCGCTCCCGCCTCGGGTCGGGAGCCGCCTTCCCGGCCGATCGGCGGCGCCGCGCTATCGGGAGTCGGTCGAACCGCGCGGTCGCCGCTCCTTCTCGCGCTCGTGGCCGCGCTCGTCTGCTCGACCTTCGTCTCGACGGTCCTCTACTTCTCGCAAACCGAGATCGTCGGCCGCGCGGTGCGGGACTCGGGGCAGCGGACGGCTCTCTTCGCCCGAATGGATCTGGCCGTCAATGCGCTCGCGATCCTGCTGCAGCTCTTGGTCACCGCCCCCCTCGTCCGGCGGATCGGCATCGGCGGCGCCCTCGGAGTGGTCGCCGGGAGCATCACCGTGGGTGTCGCCGCGCTCGCCGCCTTTCCCGGCCTGACGACCGTGGTTCTCCTGCAGATCGCGCACCGGGCGGCGCACTTCGCGGTCGGTCGGCCCGCCCGCGAGACGCTCCTCGTGCCTCTCGACGCGGAGGCGCGATACAAGGCGAAGAGCTTCATCGACACGGCTGTCTTTCGCGTCGCCGATTCCGCGAGCGCCTGGACGCTGGCCGGGTTGGGCTCCCTCGGCGCGGGTCTGGCGTCGATCGCCTGGCTCACGGTCCCGGTCGGGATCGCGTGGACCGGCGCGTGCTGGTGGATCGGCCGCCGTTGGGAGAGACGGTCCGCCCGGTCGGAAATGGACGCCGCGCCCGAGGGGGGCGGCGGGGAAGCCCCGGTCGCCGGGAGGAGCTGCGCGTGACGGCGCTCTCCCGCGACTGCAGGCTCGGCCTGCGGCTGCTCGCGCGCTCGCCGGGCCTCGCCGCGACCGTCGTCTTCACCCTCGCGCTCGGAATCGGCGCCAGCACGGCGGTCTGGACCGCGATCGATTCCGTCCTGCTCGCGCGCCTCCCGTTTCCGGACGCGGACCGCCTCGTGTTCGTCTCGCGCGCCTATCCCGGGTTCCCTCAGGGCGGCGGGAACTTCTCGTATCCCGCCGTCCTGGACATCGCGCGCGGGAATCGGACGCTCGACGCCTTCGCCGCCTACCAGGCCTACGGCGCGCTGGCTCTCACGGAGGGGCCCGAACCGGTGCGGGTCACGGTCAACTGGACCGCGCCCGCCTATCTCGAGCTGCTCGGCCTCAAACCGCGGCTCGGTCGGATCTTTCGCCCGGAAGAGGACTGGTACGAGGGCGCCGAGCCCGTGGTCGTTCTCGCGGACGCGTTCTGGCGGCGCCAGTTCGGAGCCGCTCCCGACGTGCTCGGCCGCAAGATCCGGATGAACGGCTCTCCCTACCTCGTCATCGGGATCGCGCCACCCGGCTTCCGCGACGCCCCCGCCGAGCAGGAATTCGGCGAGCCGGTGGATGTCTGGCTCCCCCTCGGGCTGGCCCACCGGGTCCTCGGCCAGTTCGGTCCGGCAGATCGCGCAGGTGCGATCCTGTGGGGGATCGGCCGGCGCAAGCGCGGCGCCACGCTCGAAGAGACCCGCGCCGACATGGCCTCGATCGGAGAGCGTCTCGCCCGCGACTATCCGGACACCGACCGGGGCTTCGGGCTCGTGGCGCGATCGCTCAAGCACCAGCTCGTCGGCGAGCTCTACGCCCCGGTCCGGATTCTGGCGGCGGGCGCCGCCATCATCCTTCTCATCGGCTGCGGGAACGCGGCCAACCTCCTGCTGGCTCGCCTCCTCGCGCGCCGCCGCGAGATGACCCTTCGCCGCGCACTCGGCGCGACGCGGCTTCGCCTCGTCGCCCAGATCGTCGTCGAGAGCCTGGTGCTCGCCTCGCTCGGCGGCGCGGCGGGCCTCCTCTGCGCCGTCGGGATTCTCGGGGCTCTGCGGCACGGGGCCGTCGGCCTTCCGGCCGCGGTCGCCCTGCGGTGGGACGCTCGCACGCTGGCGGTCTCGCTCCTCCTGACGCTTTCGACCGGTCTCCTCGTCGGCCTGGCCGGAGCGCTGCTGACTTCCCGGCCGGAGCTTCGCGAGGACCTGAACTCCGGTTTCCGCGAGATCGGAGCCGGGCGCGGGCGGTCCGCGGCGCGGGCCCTCGTGATCGCGGAGGTCGCGCTCGCGATCCTGCTGATGTCGGGCGCGGGGCTGCTGGCCAAGAGCCTCCACAACCTGGCCTCCGCGGACCTGGGCTTCAAGACCGCCGACCTCCTGACCATGCGCATCGACCTGCGGGAGGCGCGCTACGCGGAGGAGGACGCGCGCGCCCGGTTCGGACGCGAGCTCGTCGAGTCGCTCGCGGCGAGCCCCGGCATCGATTCCACGACGCTCTGGGGCCCGAGCATGCTCGGCCGCGCGACCTGGGTCGTCGAGACGGCTCCGGAAGGGGCTCCCCGGGACGACCCGAAGGAGGCCATCATGTCCTGGCGGCACAGCGTCAATCCGGGAGCGCTCGCGAACCTGGGGATTCCGATTCTGCGGGGACGGGATTTCACCTGGAGCGACGACGCGCGCGCGCCTCGAGTCGCGATCGTTAGCGAGAGCACCGCGCGCGCCATGTGGCCGGGGACGGATCCGGTTGGCAGGCGTTTCTCCTCCATCCGGCACGGCAACGGATTCACCGTGATCGGCGTCGCGCGGGACGCTCGACACCGGCAACGGCTCGACCTGCTCGATGCGGCGATGGGAATTCCTCCCTCGGGCCTCGGTCCGCAGCGCGACATCTACTTCCCCTACCTGCAGCGTCCCAACGCCGCGCTCGTCGTCGCTGTCCGGACCTCGGATCCCGCGATCGCGGCGCAATCGCTTCGGACCGCCGTGCGCCGCAAGAACCCGGCTCTGCCCGTCTACGACATGGCCCTTCTCGACGAGAGGCTTCTTCGCCAGGACCGGGGAAGCCGCGTGCTCACGAGTCTCGCGGCGGCGTACGCAGCGGTCGCGCTCGCCCTCGCGGCGATCGGCCTCTACGGCGTTCTGACGCACTCCGTCGAGCAGCGGACGCGCGAGATCGGTATCCGGCGCGCGCTCGGCGCGGGGCGGAGCAGCGTCCTGTGGCGGGTCCTTCGCGACGGCCTGGCGATGACGCTCGTGGGCTGTGCCGTCGGATTGGCCGGCGCGCTCTTCGCGACGCGAGTCCTGGTGACGCTTCTCTTCGGGGTCGCGCCGGTCGATCCGGCCGTCCTCGGCTCGATCTCGCTCTTCCTGCTCGTCGTGGCGGCCGCCGCGAGCTGGTTGCCCGCCCGCCGCGCCACGCGCGTGGATCCCTCAGTCGCGCTGCGCGGCGACTAGTCGTCCGCCCCCGAGCGGGCATTCGAAAGCGCCTGCGGAACCGCCGCGGCGGAGCGCGCCGCCGCCTCGCGTCGTCCGAAGCGGTCGAGCAGGACCGCGACCAACATGTCGCTCGTCACGTTCGTCATCGCCCGCGCCCGCGAAAGGAGCCAGTCGACGGTCAAGAGGAGCGGCAGGAGCTCGAGCGGCAGGCCGACCGTCGCGAGCACGAGTGACAAAGAGATCAAGCCGGCTTCCGGCACGCCGGCGATGCCGATGCCGGCGATGAGACAGGCGAGGGCGGCCGCGACCTGCTGAGACAGCGACATCGGGATCCCATGAGCCTGAGCGACGAAGAGAACCGCCATGGCCTCGTAGAGGAGGATCCCATCGTTGTTCAGGTTCGTGCCGACGCACGCGGCGAGCCGCGCCGACGCCGGCGAGACCCCCATCCGATCGAGAGAGCGCAGCGTGACGGGGAGTGTCGCGAGGCTGCTCGACGCTCCGGCGGCGTAGACGACCGGGTCGCGGGCGCCGGCCCAGAACCATCGCCGGCGCACGCCCGCGAAGCCGAGCCAGGCCATGTACACCACGAAGACCTGGATCGCCAGCCCGAGGAGCGCCACGCCCACGTACGGGCCCAGCCCCGCGAAGGGCGCGAAACCGTGAGACCCGACGGTCTGTGCGACGACCCCGAAGACGGCGAGCGGAACGATGGCGATGATCCACGTCAGCGCGATCTCGAACGTGCGCAGCAGCGCCGCCACTCCGTCCTCGACGAACTTCCAGCCGGTTTCGCCCCGCGCCGCCTGCTCCGACTTGACGCGGCGCAACGCCGCGCCGAGCAGGACCGCGAGGACGACGATCGCGAGGATCGCGTTGTCCACGAAGGGCCCGCCGATGCTCGTCGGGACGAGACCGGAGACGACGCGCGCGAAGTCGAACCCCTGTGCCGTCGCGCCGGGAGCGGCAGCCGCGGCCGCGCGCCGCAGAGCCTGCGAAGCTTCGCCCGGACGGAGGAGATTCGACAGCGTGAGACCGACGAGCAGGGCGATGGCCGCATTCGTCAGCGAGATCGCGACCAGGCGCGCGGCCGAGCGCCCCGCGATGTTCGTCCGGAGGAAGGCGTCGAGGATCGCGAAGAAGAGCAGAGGAGCGGCGAGCGCCTTGATCAGCGTGATCAGGACCTTGCCCGCCTCTCCGAGAGGCGCGGCCCGGGTCCCGATGGCGAGCCCGAGCGCGGCCCCCGCGGCCATCGCCAGCAGGATGCGGAGATAGAACGGGAAGCGGCGCATCGGCGCGGAATCTACCTGAACCGGCGGGACCGCACGTCTCGGCCGGCGAATGAAGTCCGGCGGTCAGCGGGCGGCGGTCGTGGACGAGGTGGTCACGGGGGCCGGGCCCGGACTCGAAAGCGTCCGCACGATCCGGAAATGGCGGTCGAGCGCGAACCAGTAAGCCGGAACGACCGCGACGGCCTCTTCGCCGCCCGACTCGCCCGGCCGGCAGGCCGCGGGCGCGTCGACCGCGGCGTCCCACTCGAGGAGGATCGGGCGTCCGGCGAGCGTGTCCTCCACGCGGCCGAGGCGCTTCAGGTCTTCGGCGCGGAAGGCGAGGGCTTCGCTACCCTCCGCCACGAAGAAGAGCTTCTCTTTCGGATCGTACCGGCGGTCGTTCGTCTTCACCCCGGAGATTCCCTGCCACGGCGACGCGGCGTAGAGCGAGAGCGACACCGGCGGCCGGGTCGAATCCCTCGTGTCGAGGTAGGTCGCCTCGGGGTGCGCCTTCCGGAACGCGCGAGACGGCGCGTTGACGGCCGGAATCGGCCGCAGACGCTCCCCCGCGAGCGGGCCGAACAGGGCCTGTCCTGTCGCGGCGGTCCAGAGCGTGCCGGTCTCGCGATCCTGCAGCACCAGAGTGTCCCGCCACAGCGCGCCGGAGTTGATGAAGGTCAGGAGCCGGTCTCCGACACGCCGGTCGTAGACCGCGGTGATGTCGGTTAGAGCGCAGCGCGCGACCACGTAGTCCACGTCGGTCGCCCGATCGTTGACGACTTCATACCGTTCGAGGAGGCCTAGCGGATAGCCTCGCTCCTCCTCCCCGACCCGCATCCCGACCAGCGGCTGAGAGGACGGGGGAGGGTCGCTGTGCCGCTCGATCGGGACGAGGTTCGGGTGATCGAGGCTCGGAAGCTCCCCCGGAGGCGTCATCTGCACGATCGGGTCGCCGCCGACCACGGCGACGCGCGGCTTCGTCCGATATTGCGAGTGGAAACAGGCGCCCGCGAAAAGCGGCGAGACGAGCGCCAGGATCGCGAAGGGCTTCGAGACCTTCGGCGACCGGCGCATCACGGGTCTAGACCGGAGCCGCGACGGCGTTCGCAGCCGCCGGCTCGCGCAGCACGCGGCGGTACTCGGAGTCGCGCTCGAAGGGCTCGCGTCCCGTCTCGCGGATGACCTTCTCGAACTCGCTGCGCGTCATCCCGGATGCGGTCTTCGCCCCCGCCGCGTGCGTGATGGTCTCGTCCACGACGGTTCCGACCAGATCGTCGGCGCCGAAGTGGAGCGCGATCTGCGCGAGCTTCGTTCCGATCTGGATCCAGTACGCCTTGATGTGCGCGACGTTGTCGAGGAGGAGCCTCGAGACCGCGATGACCGAGAGATCCAACCGTCCGGACGTCTCCGGCAGGTGTGCGAGCGGGGTGTTCTCCGGATGGAACGCCAGCGGGATCAGGCCGGAGATCCCTCCGGTCTCGTCCTGGAGGTCGCGCAGCCGGAGCAGATGGTCCACGCGGTCCTCGGCCGTCTCGACGTGTCCGTAGAGCATCGTGGCATTGGTGCGGACCCCCTGGCGGTGGCACTCGCGGGCGATCGAAAGCCATTCCTCGCCCGTGATCTTGTTCTTGCAGATCACGTCGCGCACGCGCTTCTCGAAGATCTCCGCGCCGCCGCCCGGGCAGGAATCCATTCCCGCCGCCTTGAGCTCCCGAATCGTGTCGGAGATCGAACGGCGGCCCACGCGCGCGATCCAGTCGATCTCGACCATCGTGAAGGCTTTCCGGTGCACTCCCGGGAATCTCTCCCTCAGGGCGGCGAGCAGCCCCGTGTAGTACTCGTACGGCCACGTCGGATGGAGCCCCCCGACGATGTGGAACTCGGTCACGGCTTCCGAGTAGCCTTTGCCCGCTTCCGCGACGACCTCGTCGATCGCCATCTCGTAGCCTCCAGGCTCGTTGACCTTTCGGGCCCAGGCGCAGAGGGCGCAGTCCACCCAGCACAGATTCGTCGGGTTCAGATACCGGTTGACGTTGTAGTAGGCGACGTTTCCGTGCCGCTTCTCCCGGACGAGGTTCGCGAGACGACCGAGGCCGAGGAAGTCGCGCGTCGAAAAGAGGGCGACGCCGTCTTCGAAAGTTAGGCGTTCTCCGGAGAGCGCCTTTTCGGCCAGCGGCGCGAGCGGCGAGTTTCGAAAGGGGTCGAGCTCGGAGGTCACGGAATCGCCGGCTTCGTCACCGGCTGATACGGATCGCGGGAGACGGGGGCCACGTCGTCCACGAAGGGCCGGATGTAGGCGTAGCAGTCCCAGCAGTAACGCTCCACGGGGTGGAAGACGAAATCGAGGACGCGGCCCACAGCCGGATAATCGTCGATCGGCCGGCCGCAACGATCGCAGGCGGCCGGATCGTCGCGCATCCGCTTCCAGACCGGTCCCATTCCGTCCGAAATCGTATCACCCGGTGCGCGCCGTCTCGGCGGGGTCGGCGAAGCGCTCGCGGCGATCGCGTCCGCGGCGCCCCGGCTGCAGGTGCGCGAGCGCCCAGCGAATCCGCGCGCCCCAGCGAAGTGCGCGCGCGGTGCGGCGTTCCCCTTCTCGGCCGTGGTGCTTGCGGGCGTAGAGGCGGAGGCCGTCGGCGAGCCGCCGGTCGAGCTCGCGCCGTCCGACTTCCGAACTCGCGACGCCCCCGTGGTGCACGACGCGCGCGGCGGGCTCGAAACGCACGCGCCAGCCGGCGCCCCGAAGACGGGCGAAGAGGTCGCTCTCCTCGGCGTAGAAGAAGAAGCCTTCGTCGAAGCCGCCGACTTCCTCGAAGGCCCGCCGGCGAACCATCACGGCCGCGCCGGAGAGCGATTCGACGTCGCGGGCGCGACGGTGCGAGAGGTACGCGGTGTGGTGGCCGTGGAAGAAGGGGATTCCCGGAAAGATCCGCGGGAGCATCAGGTTCTCGAAGAGGACGCGCCTCGGCGTCGGCGCTCGCGCGATCGAGCGCGTCGGCCGGCCGCGCGCGTCGAGAAGCGCCGGCCCGACGGCCGCGACGCGCGGCTCCGCCGAGAGCGCCGCGGCCATCGCTTCGCCGGCTCCGGGCGTGAGCTCCACGTCGTTGTTCAGAAAGAGGAGGAACTCGCCCGATCCCTCCCGGGCGGCCAGGTTGCAGGCGGCGCCGTAGCCGAGGTTTCGGCCGGGAATGAGAACCCGGGCGCCGGTCGAGGAGCGGAGCGCGCTTGCGACCGGGGAGCTGTCGCCGTTGTCCACGATCCAGAGGGGCGCCCCCGGCAGGCCGTGGCGGACCGACCGCTCGGCGCGCTCGGTGACAGCCTCGTTTCCGAAGTGAACGACCGCGACGTCGATTCGCGGAGCGGACGACGTCATCGGTGTCTTTCGGAGGAGCGGATCTCGGTTCGCAGCCGCTCCTTCTCGCGCGCCCTCTCGTACTTCGTCGGATCCGCGTGCCGCGCTTCCTTCTTCTGAGGGAGCGGAAGTCGGGCCAGGACCGGTCCGCGGCGCGCGCGATTTCGCTTTCGACCCCGCTTCCCCTTCACGGGCGCTTCTCCGAGATCCTCATTTTCCCGCGAAAGACGAGCAGCGCCGCCGCCGACGCGAGCGCGAGAGCCGCGCCGATCGAGAAAGCCACGCGCGGACCGAGCGCCTTCCAGACCACGCCGAAGAGGATCGACGCGGGCAGGGCCGCGAGCCCGATCGCTGCGTGGAAGATCCCGAAGGCGCGCCCGCGGAGCGGCCCGGCAACGAGGTCCGCGACGAGGGCCCGCTCCGCGCCCTCGGTCAGTCCGAAGAAGAGACCGTAGAAGGCGAAGAGCGCCCAGATCGCGGCGGGGGAGTCCGCGAGCGCGAAGCCGGCGTAGGAGAGCGCATAGACGCCCCAGCCCGCGGCCAGCGTGGGGAGGCGCCCGATGCGATCCGAAAGGGCGCCTCCGGGCACACCGGTCACCGCCTTAACGCCCTGGAAGAGCGCCCAGAGAAGAGGGGTCTGCCAGAGAGGCACGCCCGCATCTCGCGCGCGGAGGAGGAGGAAAGCGTCGGTCGAGTTGGCGAGCGCGAACACGGCGAAGATCGAGGTGGCGATCCAGAACGAACGGGGGAGGCTTCCGGCCGGGGCCGTGTCGGGTCGGTCGGCGACGGGCGCGGAGGGAGCGCGATCCGGAACGCGGAAGAGGAGGAGCGCCGCGGCGGCGAGCCCGGGCACGAGCGCGAGGAGGAAGACGGTGCGCTCGTGGGCGACGAAGAACTTGAGCAGGATCGCCGCCACGATGGGCCCGGCGAACGCGCCCGCGTTGTCCATGGCGCGCTGCAGACCGAAGGCGCGCCCGCGGTCCCCGTGGCTCGCGAGGTCGGCGATGAGCGCGTCGCGCGGGGGCGTCCGGATCCCCTTGCCGACCCGGTCGGCGAAACGGATCGCGAGAACGTCTCCCCAGGAGCGCGCGAAGGCGATGAGCGGCCGGGCGACGGCGGCGATCATGTAACCGATGACGGCGAATCGTTTTCTCTGGCCGACGCGGTCGGACCACCATCCCGATCCGGCCTTGGCGAGAGAGGCCGTGGACTCCGCGACGCCTTCGATCAGCCCGAGAGCCGCGGGGCTCGCTCCGAGGGTCCGCGTCAGGAAATCCGGAAGGAGCGGATAGATCATGTCGGAAGCGACGTCGGACAGGAATGAGACCCATCCGAGAACGACGACGCCGCGGTCCAGGGGTTTCCTCCCGATCCTCGCCATACTAAGTTCGGACTTCAGCAGGAATTGCCTAATCTCATAAGGAAATCGGAGCGCGACGAGCCCGTACGCCCATCATAATCGCGCCATGAGGCACGTCCGGTGCGAAGCGTTCGTGCTCGCCACGTATCCCCTGCGCGAAAGGGATCGCATCGTCTCGTTCTTGACGCGCGAAACGGGGAAGAAGCGGGGCGTGGCGCGCGGCGCTCGAGGTCCGAAGAGCGCGTTCGCCGGGGCCCTCGAGCCGATGACCGAGGTCGCGGTCGTCTACTTCGAGAGAGACGCGCGCGAGCTCGTCTCGATCAACTCCGCCGACGTCCTGCGCTCCTCCTTCCCGCTGTCGACCGCCCTCGATCGGGCGCTGCTCCTTTCGGCGATGGCCGAGAGTCTCCAGACCTTCGTAGCGGACTCGGAGCCCGCCGAGTCGTTCTACCGGCTCGCCCGTCACGCGCTCGACGCGCTCTACGCCGGCGCCCCGGCCGATCTCGTCTCGACCTATTTCGACGTGTGGATCCTGCGCCTGTCCGGCCTCTTTCCGAACCCGGCCGAATGCGCAGGCTGCGGCCGCCGTCTCGAGCCGTCTGGCGTTCTCCTTTTGGACGAGACCCGTCCCGGTTTCGTCGGTGAGGAGTGCCGGCGCGGGGAGGTGCTCCGGCTCTCCTCGCGCGCCGGGGCCTCCCTCCAGCGGATCCTGACGGCGCCGCTCGACCCGTCCGCACGGCTCGAGCGCCTCCCCGAGATCGCGGAGGCCGCGCGCCGCGCCCGCCGCCATTTTCTCGGGCATGAGCTCAAGTCGCAGCGCGTCCTGTCGGAGATCCTCGGATAGCGTGACGGCCCGCGGCCCCCTCGGCTACACTGTTCCCGAGTGCTCACGCTGCAGCGATTGATCGCGGAGCTTTCCGCCTTCTGGGGGGAGCAGGGTTGCCTGCTCGAGCTCCCGTACGACCAGCCCATGGGAGCCGGGACCATGCACCCGGCGACGTTTCTCGCGGTCCTGGGCCCGGATCCCTGGCGTTGCGCCTACGTCCAGCCCTCCCGCCGTCCGGCGGACGGACGCTACGGCGAGAACCCCTTCCGCCTCGGAAAGCACCTCCAGCTCCAGGTGATCTTGAAACCCTCGCCCGAGGACGTCCAGGACCTCTACCTGCGGAGTCTCGAGCGGCTCGGCATCGACCGCGCGGAGCACGACATCCGCTTCGAAGAGGACAACTGGGAGTCGCCCACACTCGGAGCCTGGGGAGTCGGCTGGCAGGTCGTGATGGACGGCATGGAGATCAGTCAGTTCACCTACTTCCAGCAGGCGGGGGGAATCGACCTCGCGCCGATCTCCGCCGAGATCACGTATGGCCTCGAGCGGATCGCGATGTTCCTTTCGAAAGTGAACTCGATCTACGACATCGCGTGGAACGAAGTGTGGACGTACGGACAGCTGCGTCGCTCCGACGAGTACGAGATGTCCCGATACGCGTTCGAAGTCGCCGACACGGCGCGGGCCTCGCTGCTCCTGGACGAATACGAGAAGGAAGCGAAGCTCTGCCTCGAGGCGGGCCTCGTGCGTCCTGCCTACGAGGCGACGCTGCAGTGCTCTCATCTCTTCAATGTGCTCGACGCGCGCGGGGCGGTCTCGGCGACCGACCGCGTCGGC
>Ga0075423_10004355_pt1 | contig 13136 bp, 10 predicted proteins | sample SoiMethybrSBSTD2_FD_80114 | JGI IMG/M metagenome (GOLD analysis project Ga0075423, IMG submission 80114) | Bulk soil microbial communities from a Populus tree surrounding site in Tennessee, USA - Soil MetaG P. TD hybrid SBSTD2 | ecosystem: Environmental > Terrestrial > Soil > Tree plantation...
GCGCCGCTCCCCTCGGCCGCGCTTCGCACGGAGAGCTTGGCGTACTCGTGCACCGGGAGGTAGAGGAACGAGCTCATCCCGAACCCGAGCAGTAGGCCCACCGCGAGGCCGCCGAACGCGCGGAACGCCTCGGCGCGGCGACCGGCGCGCGAGGCGTCGACCGCGAGCACCAGCGCGTAGAGGCCGAGCGCGAGCCAGGAATAGAAGACGATCTGGACGTGGCCGCGTAGAAGTTGGAAGGCGGCGGCCGTGGCGAAGCCGGCGAGGGCCACGAGCGAGCCTCGCCGCGCGAATCGATCGAAGAGGAGGACCAGGAGCGGCAGGTAGGCGGCGGTCATGATCTGGCTTCCGTGCCCGAACGCGCCCACCGCGACCAGGTTCGGCGTCAGCGCGAACGCGGCCGCGCCCAGGGTGGCGGCCTCGGGCCCGGCCCCGAGCGCGCGGAGGAGCGCGACCATCGAGACGGCCAGGAGGAGGTAGTGCGCCAGAAGCCACGTGAGATCCGGGAAGCGGAGCGCGGTGTTCAGAAACCCGAAGGGCGGATCGAGCGGATAGGCGAACGGGACGAAGGCCAGGCTCCCGAACGACGGCATGCCGAGGAAGTGATACGGGTTCCAGAGCGCGTACACACCCCGCTGTTGGAGCGCCTGCATGGCGATCTTCGCGAAGCCCGCGGGAGCCACCGAATCGGGCGAGATGAATACCTTGCCGAAGACGAGCGGATAGAAGAAGACGAGCACGGCGAGCGCCGCGAGGCCGTAGGCCAGGCGCCACGTGAACGCGGGCGCGGAGCGGCTCACGCGGCGTCCTCCAGGCAAATCGAGACGAAGCGGCGTGCGATCTCGGCCCAATCGTTCCGCCGCGCGAACGCGATGAGGCGTCCGGGATCCGCGGGGGCGGCCAGGAGGGACCGTGCGGCTCGGACGAAGTCCTCGGGCGTCGCCGCGACGCGGGCGGCCTCGCCCCAGCCGTCCACCTCGTCGCTGAATCGCGTCGTCACGCAGGGCACGCCGGCCGCCGCGTATTCATAGAGCTTCACGGGGTTCACCGCCTCCGTCAGGGGCGTGCGCCGGAACGGAATCAGGCCCGCGCGAAAGGCGCGGACGAGGCCCGGAACGGCTTCCTTCGGCTTCGGGCCGATCCAGAAGAGATTCGGGAGTGCAATGGCCGCTCGCTCGATCTCGCGCGCCACGGACGGATGCGCCGGGCCCACGAGCACGACGCGGGACTCCGGAATCGCCCGAGCCAGCGCTTCGACGAGCGGCACGTCGAACCAGGAGTGCAACGACCCGACGTACCCGAACACGGGGGCGGCCGGGTCTCCGGGCAGCACGGCCGGCTCGACGCGCGACGGGTCGAATCGCGCGACGTCAACGCCGTTTCCGACGAGGAGCGGCGCGGCCGCGCCTCCCTGATGCGCCAGCGTGCGAAGGGGCCCCGACGTCACGACCACGCGGTCCGCGTCGCGGAGGAGCCGCTCCCACCGTGGAACGAGCCGCGGCGGCACGGGCGCGAAGTGGAGCGGCGCGTCGATCATGTCATACACCGTCCGCTCGGCGCGGAGCGTGGCGAGAAACGGTTCGGCCATGAAATTCTGCGCCACCGCGAGGCGTCGCGCGCCCGGCCGGAGCGTTCGGACGAGGCCGCGCGCCCAGGCGCGCTGCATCGCGAAGAGCGCGGAGGTCGCGATCCCCGAACTCCCGAGCGCGTACGCCGTGCGGCGAAGGCCGAGGGAGCGCGCGTGGAGGGGGAGGAAGGGGAAGGAGACGCGGCGGACGCGCGCCGCGACCTCGGTCGGACGGAACGTCGCGGGCTGCCCCAGCGTCCACGGCTCCACGAATAGGATTCGCGCCGATTCTGGAAATCGCGACGCCAGCTCTTGGGGACGCTGCCAGAGGCTTGGCCAAGGGATGTCACTCAGCCAAACGACATCCCATTCCGGACGCAGGGCAGCCTCCGCGATCGCGCACCCCACAAGCGTACCGGTCCGCGCAAGGTGAAGTCAAGGCGTGGGATGCGCGGAGTCGTTGACCGGCCGGGGAGGGCTCCCGTAGGGTCCGCGCGTGACCCGACCGATTCGCGTCGCCATCGACCTTCGGCCTCTCGCCCTGCCCCACCCGAGCGGGATCGGGCTCCTGGTGGCACAACTGCTCGAGGAACTCCCGGCGCTCGGCGTGGACTACCTCGGCCTCTCCGATCGCCCGCTGCCCGCCGGCCGGGCGCCCGCTTCCCTTCCCGTGCACCTGGCCGAGGCGGGCAGCGGGCGAATTACCTGGGAGGCGATCGCGCTGCCGCGGCTGCTCCGCTCCCTGAAACCCGGACCCGACCTCTTCCATGCCACGTGGAATCACGGGATCCCCGAGAAACTCCCCTATCCCTCGATCCTCTCGCTGCACGACCTCATTCCGTGGCGCCACCCGGATCTCGTCCCATGGCCGGCGCCCGCGTTTCTCCATCGCGGCCTCTACCGCGAGTCGGTTCGTCGCTCGGCACGCGCCGCCGCGACCGTGATCACCCTGAGCGAGTCGAGCCGCCGGGACATCGCGGCCCTCCTTCCCGCCGCCGCGAAGAAGGTCGAGGTGATTCCCTGCGCGGTGCCCCGGTGGTTTCGCCCCGCCGGCGCGGACGAGGCGACCGCGGCACGAGCACGCTTCGGCGGCGAGCCTTACTGGCTCTACGTCGGCGGCTTCGATCCGCGAAAGGGAATCGGCGACCTCTTGGAGGCGCTCGCGGCCGCGCGCGCGGAGGGCGCCACGCTCCCGGCGGTCGTGCTCGCCGGCGCGCCGAACGCCGAGTCGGAGTCGTTCTTGGCGCGCGCGGCCGCCTTGGGGACTCCGGTTCACTTCCCCGGCTACGTGCCCGACGCCGAACTCCCCGCGCTCTACGCCGGGGCGTCGCTCTTCATCTATCCGTCCCGCTACGAGGGGTTCGGGATTCCGCCGCTCCTCGCCATGGCGGCGGGAACGCCGATGATCGTGTCGGACGGCGGTTCCCTGCCGGAGGTGGTCTTGGACGTCGGGACGGTGGTGCCGGCCGGGGACGTCCGAGCGCTCGCGCGAGCGCTCGCCATGGCCGCCGCGGATCCGGCGGCCCTTCGCTCCGCGGCCGCGCGGGGACCGGCGCGCGCCGCGGCCTTCACGGTCGAGGCGCTGGCCTCGCGAACGCTTCGGGTCTACGAACGGGTGGCGGCCACCGGAGGAGGATCCGCGTGAAGTCGGCAAAGCCGAGACAGAGCGCGCCGGCCGTCCGCGCGTCGCCGCGAAGGGTCGTATTCACGAGGAGCCAGGCGGTCCACGCGGCGTAGGCCAGCCACGCGAGCGGCCGCTCCCACCGGTCGGCGTGCCGCGTCAAGTAGAGCGCCCCGCTCCGGAGCCGGTAGTAGGCCTTGAGCGGGGTCAGGCCCCCGCCGCTCGCGACCGAGACGTGGTGCCAGGCGCGCGCGCGGGGCTCGTACCAGACCACGAATCCGGCCCGGCGCGCGCGCGCGGACCAATCGACGTCCTCGACGTAGATCACGTACGACTCATCGAGCAGCCCCACCGTCGTGAGGGCGCGACGCGAGAGGAGCACCGCGGCGCCCGAGGCGTAGTCGATCGGGCGCGCGGGATCCCGCCCGTCCCCGGCGCCGCCTCCCGGACCGGCGTGCGCGTCGTCCTTCCGGTTCATCCCCCGGTGGCGGATCAGGCGGAACCCGCGCGTCACGAGGCCCCCCGCGAACCAGATGCGGTCGGGAGGATCGTAGAAGAAGATCTTGGGCGCGATCGCGCCCCGCGCCGGGTCGGCCGCGAGCACCTCCTTCAGCACTCCCAAGGCGCCGCGCTCGAGCACGAGATCGTTGTTGAGCAGGAGAACGGCGCCCGCGCCCTGTTCCAGCGCCCGCTTAAGCCCGGCGTTCACGCCACCCGCGAAGTAGCGATTCGCGCCCAGCGCGAGCACCTCGACGGAGGGAAACTCCGCTCCCGCGCGAGCCGCCGTGTCGTCCGACGATCCGTTGTCGACGAGGAGCACTCGTTCGGCCGGAGGGTCGAGCGCGAGCACCGAACGAAGGCACTCGCGCGTCCGCTCGTACTCGTTGAACGCCAGGACCAGCGCCCAGACCGGACCGGCGTCGCTCACGGGCACTCCGCGGCGAGCGACTCGAGCGTCTCGACGAGCGCTTCCCACGTGAACCGTCCCTGGGCTCGCGCCACGCCCTCCCGCAGCCGCGGCGCGATCCCCTCGTCGAAGAATCGCTCCACGGCGCGCGCGAGCGCCTTGGGATCGGATGGGGGCACGAGAAGCCCGGTGACCCCGTCGTCGACGACGTCCTCCAGGCCGCCCGCCCGGGTGGCGATGACGGGTGTTCCGCCGCCGAAGGCCACCTGGGCGATGCCCGATCCGGTGGCCGAACGGTACGGAAGCGCCACGACGTCCGCCGCCGCCACGTAGGCCGCGACCTCCTCGTTCGCCACGTACCGGTCGATCACGCGCACCTTCCCGCGCAACGACGGGTGGGAGAGGGCGGCCTCGTATCGCGCGCGCGGCTCGTAGAACTCGCCCACGATGTAGAGCATGTCCCACGCCCCCGGCCTCGCGATCGCGAGCGCCTCGAGCAGGTCCGCGAGTCCCTTGTACGGGCGCACGTAGCCGAAGAAGAGGATCACGCGCCCCTCGGCTCCGATCGCCGCGCGGGCCGCGTCGCGCGTGGGCCGCCGCGCGCTGAAGACGTCGTACGAGGGATGCGGATGCACGCGCACGGGGCGCCCCCGCGCGCGCCGCGCCAGCCGCTCGGCCTCGGCCCGCGCGTGGACCAGGAAGCCGTCCGCCGCGCCCAGGCCGTAGGAGGTCAGCGCCCGGTCGACCGGCGTCGGTTCGTGCGGTTCCACGTTGTGGCAGAGGAAGATCCGCTTCGGTAAGGCCGCGCCGCGCGGCCGCGCGACTCGCGCCGCGGTCCCGAGCGAGGGACCGAAGAATGGATGCCACCAGGGCACGACCAGGAGGTCCGGGGCGATTTGTCGCAGGCGCCGCCCGGCCGCGGTCCACGTCCAGGGCGCGATCGAGTCCACGAGACGCTCAGGTACTACGGGCGGAAGGATCGCGTCCCCGCTCGCGTCGAATTGGGTCGTTCCGGGAAAGAGGAGCCCCGGGTAGAGGCGGGAGAACGAGACGATCGAGACGTCATGGCGTGAGGCGAGGGCTCGCGCGAGGAGCGTGGTGTAATGCGCGATGCCGCCTCGATACGGGTGCGTGGGTCCGAGAAGGGCGACCTTCACCGTCCGGCTCCGCGTCGGGGGCGGTGAAGGTTAGATGCGATCCCGGATCGCGTAGTCCGGCTCCTCTCCACGCCCGCCCGCGATCAGCTCGCCGAGAAACCCGAGCGAGAGGAACTGGATGCCGAGGATGACCAACACGAGCCCGAGCACGAGCGAGGGTCGAAGCCTGAGCCCCTCCCCCAGGAACCACGGCCACGACGCCCAGACGATGAACGCGAAGCCCAGGAACGCGAAGAAGATCCCCATCCGCCCGAACAGGTGGAGCGGGCGCGTGCTGCTCGTCGTCATGAACATCACCGCGAGGAGATCCAGGAAACCGTTGATGAAGCGATCGGCGCCGAACTTGGTCTTGCCGTGGAGGCGCTTGTGATGGACCACCGGGATCTCGCCGACCTTGTATCCGTTCCAGTGCGCGAGGACCGGGATGAACCGGTGAAGCTCGCCCCGCAGGCGGACGGCCTTCGCGGCTTCGACGCGGTACGCCTTGAGACCGCAGTTCATGTCGTGGAGCGACACGCCCGTCACGAGCGACGTCACGCCGTTGAAGAGTTTGGAGGGAACCGTCTTGGAAATCGGATCCTGCCGATCCTGCTTCCATCCGGATACGACGTCCAGGCCCTCGCCGATCTTCTTCAAGAGCGGGCCGATCTCGGCCGAGTCGTCCTGGAGGTCGCCGTCCATCGTGACGATGCGGGCGCCGCGCGCCTCCCGGAATCCGACCGAGAGGGCCGCCGACTTCCCGTAATTCCGGCGGAACGAGATCATCCTAAGGGCGGGAGTGCGCGGCTTCAGGGCGTGGAGCGCCGCGGCGGTGCCGTCGGTCGAGCCGTCGTCCACGACGAGCACCTCGTAGGTCAGACCGAGCGGCGCCACGTCGTTCGCAAGCTTCGCCAGGAGCGGCGCCATGTTCTCCGCCTCGTTCAGGACGGGAATCAGGACCGTCAGGTCGAGGGATGCGCCCCCCGCGGGCCGCGTCACGCCGGATTCGATTTCTGCCATTCCCACTGCCTCCTCAGTCCTTCCGTCAGTTCCGTGCGCGGAGCGTAGCCCAGGTCGCGTCGCGCTCGCGACGTGTCCGCGGACGTGTCCCGCGGGTCTCCGGGAGCGGCCGGCTCGCGCCTTCGCGCGATCGGGCGCCCCGTCACCGCCTCGATCCGGCCCAGGAGATCGTTCAGCGTCACGCGATGGCCGCCGCCGACATTGTACAGGAGCGCCGGCGCCCGGCAGTCGAGCGCGTCGATCGTCGCTCGGACCGCGTCGTCCACGTAGGTGAAGTCGCGCGTCTGTTCCCCGTCGCCGTAGATCGCCACCGTCTCGCCGCGCCGAGCGGCCTCGAAGAAGCGGTGGATGCCCATGTCGGGCCGCTGCCGCGGGCCGTACACGGTGAAGTAACGGAGCGCGACGCTCGACTGGCCGAAGGACGCATGGTACGCGGAGAGGAGGGCCTCGGTCGCCACCTTGGTCACGCCGTAGGGAGAGAGCGGGCGGGGCGGCTCCTCCTCCGGAGTCGGAAACCGCTCCGGGGCGCCGTAGACCGAGGAGGAGGACGCGACCGCGAGTCGTTCCACGGGGTGGCGCCGAAGCGCCTCCAACAGGCGCTGGGGCGCGACCACGTTGTGCTCGGCGTAGTCTCGAAACGCCTCGCCCCAGCTGGGGCGGACCCCGGGGAGCGCGGCCAGGTGCACGACGTGCGTCACGCCGTCGAGGAGCCGGTCGAGCTCGGCCGTGCGCAGGTCGGCCTCCGCGAGGCGAAACCGTGGGTGCGCGAGCGCCAGCCGGAGGTTCGCCCGCTTCCGGGCAGCGTCGTAGTTCGGCGTGAACGCGTCCATCCCGAGGACGTCGGCGCCGCGCTCGAGCAGGGCCTCGCACACGGTCGAGCCGAGAAAGCCCGCCGCGCCGGTGACGAGCGCCCGCATCGCGCCCTAGCGACCCGTCCCGCCCGGGGCGCGACCCGACGTGCGCAGCGAGTCCTCGAAGCGGGCGAGATTCTGCGCCCCCTCCCGGTCCTCGGGATGCGCGCGCACCCATCCGCGGAGCACGTCCAGCGCCTCGTTCTTTTCCCCGCTCTGCCAGAGCGCGGTAAAGAGCGCGTTGAACCAGTCGAAGTACTGCTGGTTCAGCGCGCACGCCTTCCGAAGCAGGGCGATCCCCTCCTCGGTGTGGCCCTGCGAGAACTTCATCACCCCGAGGTGGTAGTAGAACTCGGCCGAGGTCGGGTACTTCTTCACGCCGTCCTGGTAGATCTGGTAGGCGTCCTCGGAGCGGCCCGCGTCTTCATAGAGGCGGCCCAGGTATTCCATGAGCCCGGGGAAGTCGGGCGACATCTTGAGCGCGTCCTGCACGAGGCGAATGGCCTCGTCGGTCTGGCCGGCCATCTGCATCTGATAGGCGATCTGCACGTGCGCGGCCGTGTAGTTCTGCGCGAGGCGATAGGCGTTCTCGTCCTTGTACACAGAACGATCGTAGGCACGGTTCTTGTCCAGGAGACCCCGGTACTTGAACACGGAGTAGATGTTCTGGAGCGTCTTGGGCACGTCGATGCCGGAGCGGGGCGGCGTCTCGTTGACCCGGAACACGAGGCCCTCGAGCGAGAGCTTGGGCTCGAGGCCCATCTGCTCGGGCACCGTCACGGCGAGGTAGACCGGCCGCTGCCACTGGTTCGTCTTCACGATGTCGGCCACCGCCTGGTCCTTCACCCAGACGACCTGGTTCGTCTTCTCGTCCATGTACGGCTGGATCATCGCGAGCTGCGTGTCCGTGTAGGAAATCGGGACCTTCGGCTTCTGATCGCGGAGCTGGGCGATGTACCACGGCGTGTTGAGGAGGCTCAGGTTCACGACCCGCACGTCCTTCCGAACGCCCTCGACCTCCTGGATGTACCAGAGCGGGAACGTGTCGTTGTCGCCGTTGGTGAAGACGATGGCGTTCGGTTCGAGCGGCGTCAGCATGTTGTAGGCGTAGTCGTGGGCAATGTAGAAATTGGACCGGTCGTGCTCGTACCAGCCCGTCTTCATCGGGAGGAGCGAAATCCCGACGAGGGCGGCCGCGCCGATGCCGAAGCCGGCGCGAGCGGTGCCGGCGCGCGGGAGCGGGACGAGCGGCGACTCGCCTGCCTCCACGGCGCCCGCCGCCGACGGGACGGGGACCGCCGTGACGGCGCGGCCCTCGGACGCCAGCGCCGACGTCAGCCAGTGGAGCACCGCGGTCGCGCCCATGCCCATCCAGATCGCGATGAAATAATACGAATTCGTGAAGAAGTAGTCGCGCTCCCGCACCTCGTGATCCGTGAAGTTGAGGTAGAAGATCAGGAACGGCCCCATCACGACGTGCTGCGTGAAGAGGAACCAGAAGGACTTCCGGTCCCGCTTGAAATTCCACCAGGCGCCCGTGAAGAAGAGGCCATAGGGAACCAGGTTGACGAGCCGCACCCAGAAGGACGACGCGTCGAAGGGACCGAGGCGCGAGACGATCTGGAACTGTTGCCAGACGTATCTCAGATACATGTGGTCGATCTGATACCAGAGGTCGGCGCGACGCAGGAACGGGCTCGAGGGCCCGTACTGCTTTCGGGCCAGGTAGTCCGTCCACGTGTCGAGCGTCGTCGGCATCCCCTCGTTGACCGCGGGCATTTGCTGGCTCCGGATCAGGAGGTAGAACTGCACCGTGAAACCCACGACGATCGCGAGGATCCACCAGGTCCCCAGGTTGTTCTTCACGAGGCGGTCGCGGTGGAGCCCGAAGTAGAAAACGATCCCCGCGAATCCGAGGAGGAAGAGCCCGGGCGCGATTCCCAGCCCGCTGGTCTCGTTCAGGATCAGGAGCAGAAGGAGCCCGCCGAGCGGGAGCGCCGCGCTCCAGAACGACGCGCTCCACGTCGTCCGCGCGCGGACCATCCAGAGCAGGACCAAGAGGCCCGGCGTCACGAGCACCGTGCCGAGATGGATGCCCGTCGAGACCGACAGGAGATAGGCGATCAGGACGAGGAGCTTGTCGTTCCCCTTCTCGCCCAGCCGGTCCCACCAGTTCAGGGCGAGCCAGATGGTGAGGGCGATGATGAAGGACGAGAGCGAGTAGACCTCGGCCTCGATCGCGCTGTCCCAGAACGAGGAGGAGAACGAAATGAAGTAGGCGGCGACCAGGCCGCCCAGCTCGCAGCCGATCCATTGGGCCATCGTCTCCGGGCGGCCGCCGTAGGAGCGGCGGAGGAGACGGCTCACGATGAGGAAGGTGAAGAGCGCCGTCAGGGCCGAGGAGAGCGCGCTCATGAAATTGACGCGCCAGGCGATCGACTCGAACGGAATCAGGCAGAGGAACCGGCCGAGCATGGTGTAGACCGGGTTCCCCGGAGGATGCGGGAGACCCAGGATATAGGACGTGGCGATGTACTCCCCGGAGTCCCAGAACGGGACCGTGGGCGTCAGCGTGCGGATATACGACAGGAGCGGCACGCCGAAGGCGAGCGCCGCCGCGAAGGCATGCCACCGCTTCATCGAATTCAACGTCTCCTCGCTTCGCCCTCGGAGGCCCGCGCCACCCGGCGCCGCTCGAGATGCTTGGCGAGCGCGCGCCGCGGAGTCCGCGAGACGAAGATGAGGCCCCCCAAGAGGCTGATCAGGACCGAGATCAAGTACGTCAGGAATGGAATCGTGAAGGATTGTTCCCGGGTCAACCCGGCCATGTGGAACAGAACGACGGCGGCGCCCTCGCGGACGCCGAGCCCGTTCAGGGAAATCGGCAGTGAGACGAGCGCCGCCAGGACCGGGACGAAGAGAAAGTAGTATCCCGCCGCCAGACGAACGCCGAGTGCCAGGCCGACGATGTAGTGGACGAGGATCCGGCTCACCTGGACCATGGTCGAGGCGAGGAAGGCCTGGACCAAGGCGCCCCCTTCGCTCCGAAAGCCGTGGAGGTCGTCCATGATGCGGGCGATCCCCTGCTCCACGGAGCGCCATCCGATCGCGCGGAAGGGCCACTCGAAGGCCTCGAGCATCCGCCGGTTGAAGATGCTCAGGAAGAGCGCGAGCGCCACGAGGAAGACGGCGAAAATCGCGCCGTAGATGGCGTAGAGGCGAACGTGATCGAGCGCGGCGACCGAGGCGACGACCGCCACGAGTCCGATCGCCAGGACCCCGATGAGGCGGTCCATCAGGGTCGCGGAGAAAACGGGACTGACGTGCTCGGCGTGCTTGGACGCGTCCGAGATCCGCGCGATGTCGCCGCCGATGTTGGACGGAAGAAAATTGTTGAAGAAGAGCCCGACGAAGTAATACGACGCGGCCTTCGCGTAGGGGATCGTGACCCCCTGGGCGCGGAGGAGCCGCGCCCAGAGCCAACTACCGATCAAATTCGAGAGGAGAAAGAGCCCCGCCGCCGCCAGGAGGAGCGACGGGGAGGCGGGTCGCACCGTGGCCCAGATGTCCCCGGGGGACACCTTGGCGACGACGTAGATGAAGAGCCCGATCGAGAGCACGATCTTGAGCGCGATGAGCAGGACCTTGTGCCGCCCCACGAAGCCCTTCACGCCGGCCGCCGGACTCACGCCGATGCCCGCGCCGCCGCCTGAACCAGCGCGACTCGGCTCTCCCGATAGCAGGTTTCCCAGTCGAATCGGTGCGCCCAGGCGAGCGCCGCCGCCGACATCCGAAGTCGTAGCGCACGGTCGGTGAGGAGGCGGACGACGGCCGCGGCCAGCGCCCCGTGATCCCCGTGCGGCGTCAGGAGACCGGTCTCGCCGTCGCGCACGGATTCCGTGAGCCCCGGGCTCCGGCTCGCCACGACCGGCGTGCCGCAGGCGTTGGCCTCGATCACGGTGAGCCCCCACCCCTCCTTCGGCGACGGGCAGAGGGCGACCTGCGCGTCGTTCAGGGCCGCCACCTTGCCCGCGTTCGAGACCGCGCCGAGAAACCGAACCGCGTCGGCCACCCCGAGCGCACGGGCGAGCCGCTCGAGGTCCCTCCGATAGGGGCCGTCACCCACGATCGACAGCGTCGCCTGGGGGACGGATCGCCGCACCAGCGGAAGGGCCCGGATGGCGTGCTGCGCGCCCTTGTATTTTCGAAGCCGACCGACGAACACGAGACGGGGCTCGGACCGCCGCTCCACCGGGATCGTGACCCCGTAGTCCTCCTGGGTCAGGCCGCAGCGGGCCACGGAAACGCGCGCGCGCGAAATCCCGCGTTCGACCAGGTCGTCGCGCGTGGTGTCGGAAATGGCGAGAAACGGCGTGCGGCGGTAGACGAGCGGAATCATCAACTCATGGGCCCAGACGAGAAGTCCGACCGGGAGTGGGGCCTCGCGAAAGACCGTGGACCCGAAGAGATGAGGCACGACGGCCAAGACCGGCGCGCGCGCGTAGAGCGGCGTGAAGAACGGGACCTTGTTGATGTCTTCAAGGACCAGGTCAAACCGCTCCCTCCGATAGTGGCGGCGATAGAGCGTGCCCAGGGCGAGGTGCGCATTGTACCACGATCCCCCCCGGTGGATTCGGATCCCCGAGATCTCGTCCCGCTCCGTCGCTCCCGGAAATCGTTCCGCGAGCCAGACCGCCGTGTCGCCGTCCCGAACGCACCTCTTTAGGATTTCGAGGAGGTGAAGCTCCGCCCCGCCGGCCTCCGGGTGCTTGGGATCCCTCCAGTTGAACGCGAGGATTCTCACCCGGTTCCGCCGGTACCGTATGGCGGCGATTTTCTGCCCAGGGCGCCGATCACGAAGTACGTGTACCATGCGACGGGGGTCCGGGCCCAAAACGAGCGCCACGCCTCGAACGCGCCGGAGAGGATCGGCACCGGGGGCGGAAACAGGGGCAGGCGGGCCACCCGGCTCTTCAGGAGGGCCACGCGGAGCCCGCGGTAGAAGAGCCCGGGAAGCATCCAGGAGCCGTAGCGCCGCACGATCCGAACGCCGGCGCGCTCCATCACCCGTTCCAACTCGCCGATCGTGAACTCGGTCTCCCAACCCGCGAACCACTTTCCGAGGGCGATCAGGACGTGCTTCATCAGCGTGTAGAGATGGAATCGCTGGGGCACGTCGACGAGGAGCACGCCGTCCGACTTCAGGGCCCGCACGTTCTCGCGCAGGAGCGGCATCGGATCGCGAAAGTGCTCGAGGAGCCCCTGGTGGAACACGATGTCGAACGTTCCCTCGCGAAACGGCAGGCGAAGCGCGTCCGCGCGCACGAGGAGCGCCCGTTGCCCCTCGCGCGCGGCGACGGCCCGGGCCACTTCGAGCGAGGCCATGGAGTAGTCGAGAATGAAGGGAATGGCGCCCTCGGCCGCGAGCGCCACGCTGTCACGCCCGGAGCCGGCGCCCACTTCCAGCGCCCGCTTGCCGCGCGCCGGACCCTGCGACAGGATCTGCTCCACGACGCGGCCGTCGGTGGGATAGACCGCGTCGATGTCGGCCCGCTCGCGCCAGAAACGGGTCCAGTGCGCTTCGGTCGACGCCCGCACGCCCCGCTATTCCCCGGTGGCGAGCCGCGTCGCGAGGACCTCGGGCAGGTGCGCCGCCCGGATCTTCGCCTGAGCTCCCTCGACGTCGTAGGGCACGCGCACGTACTCGATCTCGCCGGAGCCGTCGTGCAGGACCAGGAAGCAGGCGCGGGGATCGCGGTCGCGCGGCTGCCCCACGCTCCCGACGTTCACGATGTAGCGGCGCTTCGGGTCCAGGCGCACCCCCTCCAGCGGGAGCTGCTTGCACCCGGAGGGATCGGCCATGTAGACGGCTGGCTGATGCGTGTGGCCGATGAAGCAGGCGGGCTCGGTGAAATAGGCGAACTGGGGCTCGGCGTCGAAGCGGTCGAGGAGGTACTCCCAGTCGCGCGGCGTCGCCGGCGAGGCATGGACGCAGTAGGACTGGCCCTCGATGGCCGTGAGCGGCAGCTTGACC
>Ga0075423_10004361_pt1 | contig 13131 bp, 11 predicted proteins | sample SoiMethybrSBSTD2_FD_80114 | JGI IMG/M metagenome (GOLD analysis project Ga0075423, IMG submission 80114) | Bulk soil microbial communities from a Populus tree surrounding site in Tennessee, USA - Soil MetaG P. TD hybrid SBSTD2 | ecosystem: Environmental > Terrestrial > Soil > Tree plantation...
CCATCCTCTTTCATGCGATGCCTCGCTTCAGCCGGCCGGACATCTTGTTCGGGTGACGGTCCCCGAGGCCTTCGCAGCGGGCGCCGGCCGCACGCTTGTTGCCCGCTACCGCGCGATCGTCTGGAGCGGTGCCACGGCAGCGCTCGCGATCGGGGTGCTGCTTCCCGCGTTTCTGCCCGGCTCCGGACAGGGAGGGATGCTGGTGATCGGCCCTGTGGCCGGCAACATGATGGTCGCGCTGGCCGCGTGGCTGTTGGCGCACCGGAAGGCGCGGGCGCACGCCGTCCCGTTCTCCGATGTGCGCGTGGCGTCACTCGTCCCGCGCGACACGTCGCTGCCGGGCGGGACGCTGTTCGCCGCCGGACCGTTCGCCATCCTGCTGGCAACGGCGGTGCTCGTCTACACGTACCGGGACGACGTGCGGGCTGGCCCGATCACAATCAAACCTTTCGGACCGCTCGTGTTCGGCGGCGTCTACGTCGCGATGATGCTGACGATGGCCGTGTCTCTGGCACGGACGACTCGCCAGATCGCCGTCGACGGCCTGGCGGCCGCAGCGGAACAACGGTTCCGGCGCGTCAACGTCCTCGTGCTCGTGCTGACCGGGTACGCGGTGGCCGTTCTGCTGTCCGTCACGACGGTCCAATCGATGCCGGCCTTCGGCGACGCGCTGAGCGGAAGAGTTTGGTTAGTGCCGATGCCCATCATGCTGTTCAATTTTGGCGTCGCGTTGTGGATGTTCCGCGTGGGTCAGGGCGGCCAACGCGCAGTCGCGCCCGCGGCGCGGCAGGAGGTTCACGGAGACGCCACACCCGACCACGCGTGGAAAGTCGGCGGCCTGTTGTATTTCAACCCGCGCGACCCGGCCATGTGGGTCGAGAACCGTGTCGGCTTTGGCTACACCCTGAATATGGGCAACGCGCGCGCATGGCTGCTCATCGGCATGATGATGCTGGCGCCGATGATTGCCGCCCGTCTGTTGTTCTAGGAGCACGCTCATGCGCACGCTGATCTGGTGTTTCGCCTGGTCTCTGAGCGTCCTCATCGCGCCTGCCGCGATGGCGCGCGATCGCGGGCTCGCGATCGAGTACACGGTGAAGGTCGCCGACATCCCGGGCCAGCTCTTTCACGTGACCACCGACTTCAGGAACATCAACCAGCCGGCGCTCGACCTCTCGCTGCCGATCTGGTCCCCCGGCTGGTACCTAGATCCGCCGCAATGTTGATGACGTTCGCGATGACCAGGAGGGCACAGGCGCCCCGGAGCACCCATCGCGCGTATCGTCGGCGGATAACACCAGCCAGGCCCAGGCCCGTGACGAGCCCAAGTCGCGCGCACATGAGCTGCACCGCCGTCATCAATGGGAACGAGAACAGCGCCGTCCAAACTGGCACATAGCCGAACGTGGCGCCCGCGACCGAGTAGGTCGATATGCCGGACGGGTCGTCGTCCGCTGCGCCGGTAATGAGGCCCGCGCCAAGGTCGGAGAAAAACCTCCGGAACGCCGGATGCTCCGGTGGGGGCACGTGGGCTTTGGGATCGAAGGTCATCGCGCGCTGACTACCGTCGCACGAATCCTGCCAAGCGCTCATGAATGGCGCCGCATGGTAAATTCACCTACGCTTCCGGTGTCCAAGAAGGTTGGTGACCCCGTGCTGCGAATGTTCGCTCTTGCTATCGTTGCGACCCTGATCGAGAGCGCTCCGCTAACGTACGGCCAGGATATCGGCGGCAGGCAGCGTCCGCGCTTCCGTAGCGGCGTCGATGTGATCGCGATGAACGTGACAGTCCTAGACGCCTCGCGCCGGTACGTCACCGATCTCGACCGTCAGGACTTTCACATCTTTGAAGACGGTCGCCCGCAGCTGGTGACGTTCTTCCAAAAAGGCAGCCTACCGCTCGCGTTGGCGTTGTTGATTGACACGAGCGCCAGCATGGAGCTGAACCTCGCCGTCGCGCAAGAGGCGGCGATCGGATTCGTCCGGGAGTTGAGTTCGGTGGACGTCGCGTCCGTGATCGATTTCGACACCCACGTACAGGTGCTTCAGGGTTTCACCAGCGATCAAGCGGCGCTCGAGGGGGCGATCCGTAAGACGGCCGCGGGCGGCTCGACCGCGCTCTACAACGCGGTGTATATCGCCTTGAAAGAACTGAACAAGACGGTTCTCGATGAGACGCTCACGCAGTCGCGTCGCCGCGCCATGGTGATTCTGTCCGATGGCGAAGATACGTCGAGCCTCGTGGCGTACGACGAAGTACTGGCGCTCGCCGCACGCTCTGATGTCGCCATCTACGCGATCGGCTTACTGGGTCGCGAGACATCCGGCGCCAGGCGCCCGAACGAGGCCCAATTCGTGTTGCGACGATTCGCGGAACAGACGGGCGGACGGGCGTTCTTTCTAGGCGACGCGAAGGGACTGGCCGGTATTTACGGCGAGATCAAAGCCGAGCTCACGAATCAGTACTTCCTGGCCTACGAATCAGACAACGCTCGGCGAGACGGTCAATTTCGACGGATCGCCGTCCGCGTCGAACGGCCCGGCGTCGTGGCGCGATCACGGCCCGGGTACTATGCGCCAGGGAGGTAACCCCGCCAGCGAGAGAGTTCGGTAGCTCTTCACCGAAGCGTAAAACTGAGCTCGATGCTGACGAGGACAGGCACCGGCTCGCCCAATCGCGTGCCGGGACTGAAGCGCCACTGTTTGGCGGCTTTGACGGCCTCCTGATCGAGGCCAAATGTCGGATCTACCCGGCGAAATACCCACTTCGCGCTTTCACAATTGTCGAGGGACGCCTGACCCGAATGTCCAGACGACGCCACTCGCGACCACTGGCGGCTTCGATAGCGAGGACGTATTGCTGACGCAGCTCGTCGATCAGACTGGATGCCGCGACCACGGTCTCTACGAACGTGCTCGCGAACACAAACTGTCCGCCAGTCCATTCGGCCAGATCACGCAGGTCTGCCGCATCTGAGGGTGCCGCCCGTCCAGAGGCCTCCAGCATCAGCCGTTGATCGAGCGACGGCACCGTGGCGACGACGAACACGGGCACGTCGATGGAGCTGGCCAATCCCGACACCTCACGCGCCGTCATCTCGCTGCTCGTGTCGATGCCGTCGGTGAGCACGATGATGGCCTTGTGCGTCCCAGACCGGGCCGCAAGCTGCCGCGCGGTTGCGGCCGTCGCGTCATACAGGGATGTGGTACCGAACGGCTCGAATTCGGATAGCGCGCCTTTCAGTGTCGCGAGATCGCGGGTGAAGTCGCGGCGGTCGTGGAGCGACGAGTCAAACGTGAACAGCGCCACTTCGTCTTGCCCCTGGCGAAGTTGCGACAGGACCGAATCGTACGCCTGGCGCGCCATCGCGACCTTCGGTCCGACGCGCATGCTGCCACTCATGTCCACCAGGATGGCCAGGCTGAGCGGCGACTGCCGATCGGACCGAAGCGAGAGAATCGGCCGCAGCTCTCCGTTATCACGGACCTCGAAGTCCGCTGTCGTGAGGCCGCTTACGACGCGTCCACGCGCATCCCGGACCGACGTTTGGATGGTGACGAGGTCGACCGCACTTCGAAATGTCTGTTGCGGCTGGCCAGCAGGCTCCTGCGCGCTCGGCGACACGATGGCCAGGCTGACGATGATCCCAATCCCGATGACGAGTCGAGGAAGCATTGTTGTCATTTCCCGTGTACGCAGAACATCGAGCTCGAATTCTTGCCCATTAGGCAAGGAGCTGGAGCTGTCCGCGCGCTTGTTGGGGGGACAGAATTGTAACACGGACCTCGATTGCTCGCTCAAGTAAACAGACTGTGCCGACGCTCCGATAAGTGCATGACGCGGGAGCGCGCAGCGCCTGTCAAGGCCGCATCAGCGTCGAGCGTGAGCGAGGGAAGCCTTGGGACGTGCAAGCGATCCCGCAGAATGAGCCATCGGAGCGACGAGAGAAAGCGCTTTGCCGAAGTGTGAAGATTCATTGAGACGATCCGGGATGGGGTTCAACGGGAACACCACCGACGTGGAACCCACACCTACCCGAGGACGCGGAGGAGCAGCAATGTCTGGTCGTCCTGTTGCACACCGTGCCGTTTGACTTCACCCATGATCAACTCCCAGAGCTGCCGGAGTGGCTGCCCGGCGTTGTTCCTCAGCAACGCCTCGAGTCGATCGAGACCGAATTCTTCATCGCTCGCGTTGGGTACTTCCGAGATCCCATCCGTCATCATCAGAAACAGATCCTGCGGAGAGTAAGTCACGCGCTGGCTCGTATAGCGGCCCCCGGGGATCAAGCTCAAGGGAAACTGCTCCATGCCGAGCCGCGCGATACCCCCGCTCGCCGCGCGATAGTGAAGGATGGGCGGATGACCTGCCAGCGAATACTCCGCTTCGGACGAGCCGTCAAAGTACAACAGCGCGAGCGTCGCGTACATGTTGGGCTCCTTGACCGCGGGTAGCACGCGGTCCGCACTCTCCAGTACGGCCGTCGGCTGCTGCCGGAACTGCAGGGAGACACGTATCGCCGTCTTCAACATGCCCATCAACTGGCCGGCGGCCAGGCCGTGTCCGGAAATGTCAGCAACGTACGCGAGCAGCGTTCCGTCGCTCTCCACGGCATCGATCAAGTCGCCGCCCATTTCTGTGCTGGGAATGGATGTCCCGTATGCCTCGAAGCGACCAACCTGAAACGAAAGCGTCGGAACCAAAGTCGCCTGTATGCCGTGTGCGAGACCAAGTTCGGTCTGCATGCGGACAGTCGCGACACCTTCTGTCCTGATGAAATCAACGAGCAGCCGATACCCAAGGCCCGTGCCCACCAGGATACAGATGGCGTCAAAGACAACTCGACGATTCAGTGCCTCCATGTCCGGTGGCGCGGGCGAATGAAACGAGACGCGAACCCCCAGCCACAGGCCGGCCAGCGTCAGCAGAAAAAGGACAGGGAGGAGACGAGGCAGCCCCTTCATGCGGACCGCGAGACCAGCTGTCCCAAGCGTGCCGGAATAGGCCGGCCAGAAAAAGCCTCGAGCTAAGGGTTGATAGCTGAGAAGCAGGAGATCGATGATGAAGCCGACCCCGACGAAGGTGATGAACACGGCGGCCAGGAGCTTGCCTTTGCTCAGGATCGGCAGCACCCGCCAATATGACCCCGAGGTGTGGGACTGCCATCGCTCGGAGAACCATGTTTGAACTGTAGCCTTCATCATCGGTCGCTCCCGACGCCGATGTGTTCGTAGACACCGAGGCGCGTGCGGGGGGTGAGGGGCAAACGCTCTGAAGTATATGGGCGGACCGGCAGCGAGAACGGGAATACTCCCGGAAAACGGTAGGACTGTAGACCGATGCGGGGCCTGGCGCCCGGGAAGGCCTCCATCGCGATCGGTCTACCCCTCGCGAGCCAAGCAGGAGTAATCGTCGACTGGCGCGTCAAACCTTCCTGTGTCGCGTGAAGTAGCAAGTTGATCGAGTCGTGAAGCGGAAGCCCACAGAGTCGTGAGCCGGCCCGCCGTGGAGGTGGCCGATGTCCTCCACGCGCTGGGTGCCAACTTCCTCGACAAGCATCCGTGGCTCTGCGTGCGGCAGCGGACCGTCCTCCGCGCGCTGACCCGATGTCGAACCGCCGCGCTGGGCGGGCATGTCGACTCGACGCGGAACATGTCGGCTTCCGCTCGTGCGGGCCGCGAATCGGCTCCCTGGAATGTCCGACACGAGGCTCACACCAAGTTCAGGGGAAAGCCGAGGGCCTGTTCCTGGCCCGCTTCACCGCCGTAACCACACTCTTCAGCGCCGCGGTGGTGTACCTTCGGCTGGACCGCTGGACATCGTGAAGGACGAGCGCCCAGGTTCGCGCTGATCAGCGAGTCGCGAGATTAAGCAGGAACGTAGGCCAACCTGATCACATCCTCGCCAATCCGATCATTCGCCATCAGGCGGAGCGGCGGCCGCGGCCCGGCGAAGTATGGCTTGCCGTGACCAAGCACGACAGGGTGCAGGTAGATTCGATACTCATCGATCAGGCCAAGTTCGGTCAGGCTTTGCGCCAGGTCCGGGCCAGCAACTTCGATCTCCCCGTCGCGCTCGGCCTTCAGCTCGCGGATCGCGCCCTCCAGATCATCCTCAACAAGCATGGCGTTGGGGCCGACCGACTTCAACGAGCGCGAGACAACCCATTTCGGCTGGTTCCGCCACGCCGCCGCGAAGGCGTGTTCCTCCGCATGCCATTCAGGATGATCGTCGTCCCAGTAACGCATGACCTCGTACATTTGGCGACCGTAGACACTGCCCGCCTGCGCCCGAGCCTCCTCGATGAAGTGGCGGAAGAGCGTGGGGCTTGGCGCAAACGCCATATGGTCGACGTACCCGTCCAGGGACTGGTTCATTCCGAACACGAGCTTGGCCATAGCACTTCCTTTCCTCACGGGCTGAGCGGAGCTGTCTCTTTGGTTCGGCGCGAATGTCGCCGAGCGGAGGCACCCGAGGTCCAAATCCCCGATTGAATACGCCTTTTTACGCAGCTTCCCGAATGAGCCGGTTGCGGAAATCGTCCAATGCGGCGAGCCAATTTCACAGGAACGAGCGAGATACATCAATCAGAGGGGTTGGAGTGTTCCATGAACAACCCTCTGGCTACTCTGTTTGAGCAATTCCTCCGCGAGCGCAAGATTCTGTCATTCGCCTCCGCGAACGGGGAGACGTCAGAACGACACGAGGGTTGAGGAACCCCTTCCGCTGTGAATCCGCCGCCATGCTTCAGCGGAACGGCGCAAGACAGATGCCGCCGAAGCGATTGCCAACCATCTGAAGCGAATTCTCCCACAAATGGAGCTTGCTGCTTCCGACTCGCTTGGACTACGCGCTTTTGATGACGGGCGGGGCCGCTTCAGCGGTGGAGGGCGCATCGTCGTGGGCAGCGACTTGAGCTGCCTCCGCTTTCGAGCGTCGTTCGTCCGCCTCGATTTCCTGTTCGAGCGTGTTCTGGAATTCGTTCGTCGCCTTCTTGAACTCGGCAATGCCTCGTCCAAGCGACCGGCCCAATTCGGGCAACTTGCGAGGGCCGAAGACGATGAGTGCGATGACGAAAATGACGATGAGTTCCGGCATACCGAGGGAACCGAACATGATGTGCTCCTGAAATGGACGTGACCAACGCCATCATCACACATTGGCGTGGGGAGGGGCGTAAAGAAGTCACGAAACGTTTTGCGGCCGTGCTGAACATCGGAGCGCTGATGATGATGTGATCGAGGCATTCGCGGCGAATGGATCCGATCACGCGCTCCGCGTACGCGTTCTGCCACGGTGAACTGACGGCCGTGGCACGGCAAAAGAAGCCACGGCTGAATTAAGCTTGACTGACTCTCGCCAAAGCGTGATTCTTCGCGCCAAGCCAGCGACATGAACGCCGCCGGTTCACAAGGGGTAAGAACCATGCATCGAACGACGCGTTTCTCGCTAGCCGTCGTCGTGGGGCTGCTAGCCGTCACGATTCCCGCCTTCGCCCAGACGGCGCTCGGCACGCTTCGAGGCGTTGTGCGCGATCAGCAGGGCGGCGCCCTCCCCGGTGTCACGCTGACCGTTCGTCAAGTCGATACCAACACCGCGACGGTGGCCGTGACGGGAGCAGAAGGACAGTTCTTTCTGCCCAACCTGCGGCCGGGCCGCTACGAGGTGACGGCCGAACTGGCCAGCTTCGTGCCCGACAAGCAGTCGTTGGAGTTGCGTGTGGGGCAGGACCTCACGGTGAACTTCTCGATGAAGCTTGGCGGCGTCGCGGAAACGGTCGAGGTGATCGCTCGGAGCGTGCCGGTGGAAACGCAGAGCACGCTGGCGACCATCATTACCAACAAGCAGATTGACGATCTGCCGACCATCGCTCGTAACTTCAGCGCGCTTGCCACGCTCTCGCCTGGCGCCACGACGTCCACGGCCACGGGCACCGGACAGGGCACGGGTGTATCGATTTCCGGCCAGCGCCCGTTCTCGAATGGCATCGTCGTCGACGGCGCCTCCAACCAGATGCAGTTCTACGGCCGGCAGGCGAACGACTTTCCACAGGACTGGATTCAGGAATTCCAGGTGCTGACCAACTCCTTCAGCGCGGAGTTTGGGCAGGCGGCGGGCGGCATGCTCAACGTCATTACCCGCAGCGGGGCCAATCGCACGAGCGCACGCGCGTATGGATTCTTTCGTGACGACAGCTTCGACAAGCCGCCCTTCGCCGGCCGCTACGACGCCAACCTGCAGCCAGTTTTCCTAGACACGACGCCGCCCTTCACGCAGCAGCGCTGGGGCGGGTTTGTCGGCGGCCCGATTGCCAAGGACCGGTTGTTCTATTTCGCCGGCCTCGAACGGCTCGACCTCACATCGTCGGACGTGCTCGGCATCTCGGACTACTGGAGGCAGACGGTCTCACCGACGGTCATTCCCACCGGCCAGAAGGAAACCGTGGGGATTATTAAACTCGATGCGAACGTGAATCAGAAGAATCGCGGCTACTTCCGCTACACCAACACGCATCGGCGCGACGTCAACGTTGGCGGCACGTCACCCGGCGCGGCCGCGCCGCTCGAGACGCTCGAAACCCGCCAGACCTTCGGCGGGCCGCTGTGGAACGTGCTCGGCAACTGGACGACGACCTTATCGAACAAGGCGTTCAACGAGCTGCGGGTGACGTACGGAATCAACAAGCCGTGGATTCTCGCCAACATTGCCGGCGGCCTTGGCGGCTCGGACCTGCTGGCGGCAGCCGGCTACAACACGTCGGTGGGAAATCCGACCGGCAAGTTCGCGCGCATCAGTTATCCGGGCGCCAATTTCGGCGGGACGTCGTTCACCGGCCTCGAGGGCGAAGGCAACCTGTTCATCATCGACAATTTCTCACTGGTCGCCGGCCACCACCAGTTCAAGTTCGGCGGCATCGTCGCGCGGCAGCAGATGTACATGGACGTCGAAGCGGCGCACAAGGGGTCGTTCACGTTCACGCAGGACAGGTTGTTCGACGCCAACGATCCGTCGACCTATCCAACCAGCTTCAGCGGAAATATCGGCTCGGGCGCGGCGACGCCGTCGGTGTGGAATCCGTCCCTCTACCTGCAGGACACGTGGCAGCTCGGCACCAACCTGACCCTCAACCTGGGCGCGCGCTACGACCTCGACCTGACGCCGACAACCGTGAACTCGTATATCGACGCCTACAACGAGCGGTTCGTGTCGCGACGCGGCGGTGCGGCGCCGCTGCAGAAGTCGGTGGCGGACAGGAACAACATCTCGCCGCGGCTCGGCGTCGTCTGGGCGCCAACCGCGGATCGCAAGACGACGCTGCGCGGCAGCTTCGGCTTCTACTACGACCAGAACCACTGGAACCTCACCGACATCTATCTGAACGAGACGCTGCTCGCCATCCGTCGCGTCTCGTTGAACGCGAACACCCAGGCGAACAACCCGTTCTGGACGCCGGCGAACACTGCGATCGGCATCGCGCAGATGCGCGCATATCTCGCGAAGAGCTTTCCGGCCTATCCCGATCTCAACGGGCTGCCATTTCCCGCCGACACGATTCTCGGCGTGCAGCCTGGCTACAAGATTCCGTACTCGAAGAACATCGCCGCCGGCATGACGCGCGAGCTGGGGCCGTTCAGCGCCCGCCTCGACTACGTGTATACGAGGACCGACGACGCGAGCATCGGCCCGGATACCAACTGGGTGCAGAACGCCAACGGGACATACTCACGCCGCGATCCGCGATACGGCAACATCACACTCGTCGGCAACGGCGGGTCGATCTGGTACCACGGACTCGAGACCCGGCTCGAGTACCACCCCAAGGCAAACGGCCGCGCCGGGCTTTCCTATACGCTGTCGAAGACGCGGTCCAACACGTCGACCGGCCTGAGCACCGGCGGCACCACCAATCCGTTCGATTTGAACGAGGATCTCGGCCCGGACGACAACGACCGCCGCCACAACTTCGTGCTGGACGGCTCCTACCTCGTGCCGAGGATCGATGTGCAACTGGCTGGCATCACCACCTACCGCAGTGCTGTCCCGTTCAGCGTCAGCACGAGTGTGCAGCTTGACGCCGATCCGTTTACGGATCGGCCCGAGCCGCGCAATTCGCGCCGAGGCGCGACGGACAAGAGCACCGATCTGCGCGTCAGCAAGATTTTCCGGCTGCCCGGCCGAGTGACAGCGACCGCGTTCTGGGAGATGTTCAACGTCTTCAACGTCGACAATTGGCTGCGCTATCAAGGCAGCCTGCAGTCAGCGCAATTTGGCCTGCCTCTCACCGAGGGGCCGAAGCGGCGCCAGCAGCTCGGGTTCCGGGTCGATTTCTAGGTTGATTCATTGAGGAGAGAGCTGATGTTCAAGCGCATCGTATTGACGGCGGCGCTGGCCGTCGTGGCCGTTGCCGGCATGTCCGCGGAGTTGCTCGCGCAAGGTGGACGCGGCGGGGCGGCCGCTGGGCCGCAGAAGCTGACCGCGATTCGCGCCGGTCGTCTGGTCGATCCGGACAACGGCAGCACGGCGACCAACCAGATCATCCTGGTCGAAGGGGAGCGGATCAGGGAGATCGGCCCGAACGTCACGATTCCGCCAGGCACAGAGGTCATCGATCTGTCGCGGCTGACCGTCGTCCCTGGGTTCGTCGATACGCATACCCATCTCGCGATGACCTACAAGGAGGTGCCGGAGAACAACATCTATTACTACACCTACGTCGCGGACTCCACCGCGCTACGTGCGATCCAGGCGGCGTCGAACGCTATGCAGGTGCTGGGCTCCGGCTTCACCGTGATCTGCGATGTCGGCAACAACGGGAACTATGCGGATACGGCGCTCCGCCAGTCGATCGAGCAGGGATGGATACCGGGGCCGACCATCATCCCGTCTGGTTTGATCATCAGTACGACCGGCGGCCAGTTCTCGCCGACGCCCGAGATGTACAAAGGTCACAACATCGTCTATCCCGAGTACCTCGAGGCCAACAGCCGCGACGAGATCGTCAAGGCAGTCCGCGAGAACCTGCTGTTCGGCGCCAAGGTGATCAAAATCTGCCTCGACTGCAAGTCGTGGGGCTATTCGGTCGACGACATCAAACTGTTCATCTCCGAGGCGGCGAAGGGCGGCGCCAAGGTGAACGCGCATGTCCAGACCCGCGACGGTGCCCAGCGCGCGATCGACGCAGGCCTCCACATCATCTCGCACGGGCAGCAGCTCACGCCCGAGCAGCATGCTCAGATGGCGCAGAAGACGATCTACCTCGCGAGCACGGATACGCCATTCACGCCGTATCACGGATCGGCGCAAGGCCAGAAGCACGCCGCCGACCAGCTCAGGTCGGCGTGGGAGAAGGGCGTGCCGGTGACCTTCTCGACGGACATGGACTACTGGAGCGAGCAGTTCAAGAACGATAAAGGCGAGTGGATGAACCGCGGCGATCTCACGATTAATTTCCTGCTGACATGGAAGGCGGCCGGCATTCCGGCGAAGGACACGCTGAAGGCGCTGACGATCAACGGCTACAAGGCGGCCGACGTGTACAAGGATCAGCGGGGCCCGATCAAGGTTGGCAACTTTGCCGACATCGTCGCGGTCGAGGGCGATCCATTGGTCGACATCGATGCGGTGCGCCGCGTGCAGTTCGTGATGAAGAACGGCGAGGTGTTCAAGCGCGACGGCGTTATCACTGTCGATAAGCTCCTTCATCCGGGCCCGGTCAAGGCCTTCAGGAGGCGATAGGATGAAGGCGCGAGCACGCTCACGTGGAGCGTGAGGCGGCAGCAAACATCGCGTGATAGCAACCGTCAACGGCATACGGTTGACGTACTCGGACACCGGTTGTGGCGTTCCGCTGTTGTGTCTTCACGGCGGCATGGGCGTCGACGCTGGCACCCTTCATGTTCCCGGCATTTTGGACTTAGCAAAGTTCGGCGTTCGAGTGATCATTCCTGATCAGCGAGGACACGGCCAATCCGACCGCAGCAGTCACAGCGAGTACTCGCACCGTACGTGGGCAGTCGACGCGCACGAATTGGCCGGAAGCCTGGGGCTGTCACGATTTGCGCTGCTCGGCCACTCGTACGGCGGCTTTCTGGCTCTCGAGTACGCGAAGCGCTGGCCTGAGTCGTTGACGCACTTGGTTCTGGTTGCGACCTCCGCCGGCCCCGTTCCTGTCCCGGCCGCAAATGTTTCAACGGATGCAGACCTTCGCTGACATTTTCAAAGCGTCTGGCCGCGGTTCTTCGTCGGAGAGGACAAGCATTGGCCGTTGTTCGAGACGCTGCAATTCTCGGCAGACGCGTACACCGCCGCGTTCAAGCAGGAGTTGCCGCGCTACGACCTTCGGAGCCAGGTCCGCGGGCTCGAGATGCCGACCTTGCTCATGGTCGGGAGCGATGATCCCTATTGTGCGCATATGGAGTGGCTCGCGAAGCACATGCCAAATGCCAGGCTGTGCGCGCTCGACGGCGTTGGCCACTTTCCGTTTGTCGAGGCGGCGGCGCAATTCACCGAGCGGGTTGCGGCGTTCATCAATGATCACCCTCACGCTGCCGTCTAACAGCGAGATATCGACTCCTCCCGCGACCGGAACCAAGGATCGCGGACGACCAACGGCGACGGGGTCGAAGCGGAATCGGCGCTTGTCGTAGCGCGTCACGGAACAGCGCTTCTCAACAGCCGCCTCGCCAACCCTGGTGGACGGCCTTCCGTCTAATCCGCCGATCGTCAAGCGGCGCGTGCGCGGCAGCGAGGGGGCCCATGCATCAGCTGATCGGCGACATTCGTTACGGCACCAGGATGCTCGTCAAGCGTCCGGGGTTGAGCGCACTGGCCATTGTCGCGCTCGCACTCGGGATTGGCTTGACGACGACGATGTTCAGCATCGTCTATGCGGCTGTGCTGAAAGGCCTGCCCTACGAGCGGTCAGACCGCCTTGTCGCGATCTTCCGGGACCGTCCCGCTCACGGCATCCAGTTCATGCCGGTGAGCATCCACGACTTCTTCGACTGGCGGGAGCAGCAGAAGAGCTTCGAGGCGATCGCCGCGTCCTATGTGGAAACCGTGAACGTCGCCGGCACCGAGGGACGACCCATTCGCTACTACGGGGCGTATGCGAGCGCGAACATGTTCGA
>Ga0075423_10004362_pt1 | contig 13130 bp, 7 predicted proteins | sample SoiMethybrSBSTD2_FD_80114 | JGI IMG/M metagenome (GOLD analysis project Ga0075423, IMG submission 80114) | Bulk soil microbial communities from a Populus tree surrounding site in Tennessee, USA - Soil MetaG P. TD hybrid SBSTD2 | ecosystem: Environmental > Terrestrial > Soil > Tree plantation...
ACCGCTCACCAAAGATGTATTGGACTGCCGGCCCGGGATCCCGTTTCATTACAGGTGTCCATACATGACGGAGAAGAAGAGAGGAAGCATGGGTACGTTAGGCAGGAACGAAGGGGGGCGCATATGAAGCCCTACCTGCTGGTCAGCGATTTCGACCAGACGCTGAGCTTCAACGATTCGGGCCGCCTGTTGAGCGAGCTCCTGGGCATCAGCGGGTTCGACGACCGGGTCGCGGGGCTATCACGACTTAACCTCGTACAGGAAGGGGCCGAGCTCGCCTACCTGATCCGGCACGACCCCGAGTTCAGACGCGTACGGCGCGACGACCTCATCGAGGTCGGCCGGCGCATCCGACTCAAGCGCCACATCGGCGACCTCGCGCGCGTGCTGGCCGAGGGCATCGACGGGTACCGCTTCGAGATGCACGTCGTCTCCGCAGCGCCCGAGGAGGTGGTGCACTCCGCGCTCGAGGGGGTGCTCCCGCGCTCGCACATTCGTGGCACGAAGTTCACCTACGCGCCCGGCACCGGCGAGATCGAATCCATCTCGCGCGTCGCGTCCGGTTACGGGAAGGTCGAAGCCGTCGACGAGCTGCGTATCGCGCTCGGGTTGCCGCAAGATCGCGTCGTCTACGTTGGCGATGGCAGCTCGGACCTCCACGTCATGTTGCACGTCAACCGCGGCGAAGGCCTGACCATCGCGGTGTCGCAGGCGCGGCGGATCAGCGAGATCGCCAGGCGCACGGTGATGAGTGACGATGCGCTGAGCGTGTTGGTTCCTGTTCTGGAGGAGGTGGCCGGATATGGAGCTCCGGAGATCCGGATGCTCTTCGATCGTCACGGGTTCGTAATTCAGGAATGGGAGAAGGTTCGGACCGATTGGCTCACGGTGCGTGAGCACGCGGCGGCGGAGCAGCAGCCTCCCATGGCCGCGGTAGCGTAGAGTGACCATGACTGGAACGGTTGCATCCATTGGCGACATCGCGTTAGGCGCCACCGGCGCCACCGAGCGGCGCCTCCGGCTGGCGCGCTCGTCGGTCGCGGCGATCTTCTTCATCAACGGCGCGGCTACGGCGAACTGGCTCGTCCGCATCCCGGCGGTGCAGGCGAAGCTCGGGCTCAGCAAGGGCGCGCTGGGTGTCGCGCTTCTGGGCGTCGCGGTGGGTGCGCTCCTGGCCATGCCGCGTGCGGGTCACCTCGCGGCCCGCTTCGGCAGTCGGCCGGTGACGCGCGTTGCCGCCGCGATTTTCGGGGTGACCCTGCTCCTGCCAGCGCTCGCCTCGAACACGGTCATCCTGGTGCTCGCCCTGGTGGCGCTCGGGGTCGGCCACGGGGCGCTCGACGTCGCCATGAACGCGCAGGCGTCGACGGTGGAGCGGGCGTACGGTCGACCGATCATGTCCAGCTTCCACGCACTGTGGAGCGCTGGTGGCCTCGTCGGGTCGGCCACGGGTGGCGTCGTGGCCCAACACGGGATCGGCCCGGCCACGCATCTGGTCCCGACCGCGCTCGTCGCGGGGGTGCTGGCACTGCTCGTCACCGGCGGAATGCTCCCGGCTTCCGCGGACGTTGACACGGGAGAGGCCGCGCCGGCCCGCCCGCGCGGAATCCTGCTGACGTTAGGCACAATGGCGTTCTGCGTGCTGCTCGGCGAGGGGGCCATGGCCGACTGGAGCGCGCTGTACCTGCGCGACGTCACCGGCGCGACGCCCGGCGCCGCGGCCGCCGGCTACGCGGCATTCTCGCTGGCGATGGCGTCGGGGCGCTTCGCCGGAGACGCTCTGACGCTCCGCTTCGGTGCGATGCCGCTGGTTCGCGGCGGCGGCCTGCTCGCCGCGTTAGGCCTCGGCCTCGCGCTCGTCGCAGGGAGTTCCTGGGCCGCGATCGTCGGGTTCGGGGCGGTCGGCGCGGGGTTCTCCGTCGCGTTCCCGCTCATGCTCGCCAAGGCCGGCTCGCTCCCCGGGACCACGCCGGGGACCGCGATCGCGACAGTGTCGGTGTTCGGCTACACCGGCTTCCTCGCCGGTCCGCCCCTCATCGGGTTCGTCTCGCAGGCAACGAACCTTCGCGGCGGCCTGTTGGTGGTGGTGCTGTCGAGCCTCACAGTGGCGGCGCTGGCGGATGGGTTCCGGAGCTCCGAGCATCGTGGCGGCGCCAAGCCTTCTTCGGAACTGCCATGACGCGGATAAAGCCGAAACTGCCGGATCCGGCTTTGCAATGAAGCTGGCTCGCCTAACGAGCGAGGATTGAGAATCCCCGGGGCCGTTCTCAAGAAAACCAGGCTCGTTGTGCGAGACGCCCGATCCCTCAGGCAGTATCCGGTATCTTCCGCACGATCCGTTTCATCGTTCTTCCGGCCTTCGATTGCCAAACGCGATGCCTGCGTTCGAACGATGCAACCGGAGTCTGACCCCCAACGAAGCGTTCTATTGCACCGTCACCGACCCGGTCATCCCCGGATGGCGCGTACAGTGATACGGGTACGAGCCTGCGGTGCCGAACGCGCGCGTGTAGCCGCCTGAAGACTGGTCAGCCGACTTCTGGCCGTCGTCGAACGTGACGTTGTGGACGTCAGCTCCCGCGGCCCACGTCCACGTCACGGTGCTCCCCGCCGGCACCGTCGTGGCCGACGGGTCGAACACGTTGTTCCTGACCGTGACCTGCTTCGACGTCGAGCCACCAGGATTGTTGTTGCTGGGTCCCGAGCCATAGCTGCCACCGCTCCCGCCGCACCCGGCGCCGGCCACGACGACCGCCGCGAGCAATATCCACGATTGATTTCGCATGCGCCTCCGCCTCCCACTAAGGGTTACGCGGCCTTCGCCGCCTGAAGGCCAAAGTTCAATCGGCCGCGGAACTCGCGGCTCAGCAGGTACATCGCGAGGGCAAGCTGCACAATCACTGCCGCAACGGACAAATACCATATGGTACTGAGTTTGAAGCCCGGCAGCCTCGACAACACGACGACCGGGATGCTGATCAGCAGGATGCGCACGGCCGATGCGATCAACGACGGCATCGTGTTGCCCATCGCCTGGAACATGCTCGACGCGACGAAGATCAGTCCCGACGCCACGTAGTTCCACGACACGATCCGGAGGTACTCCACACCCACCGCGATCACCGCCGGGTCGCTGGAGAAGATGCCAACGAGCGTCGCCGGCGCGATGTGCGACGCGAGTGCGAACAGCACCATCACAGCGGTCGCCATGAGCGACGCATCCTTGAAAGTCGCCTTCACACGATCGGGAATCCGGGCGCCGAAGTTCTGTCCCGCCACCGGCGCAACCGCGAAGCCTAACGCGACGACCGGCATGAACCCCGCCTGCACGATCCGCTGGCCAATCCCGAACCCCGCCTGCGCCGCCGCGCCGAACGGACGCGTGACCGCGTACACCACGCCGAGGTACACGGCCATCATCCCGAACTCGAAGCCCGCCGGCAGCCCGATCGCCAGCATGCGCCGCCATTCGGCAAGCTTCGGCCGCCACAGCGCGGTGTCGAAATGCAGGTACGAATCCTTCCGGAAGAAGTAGCTCGTGAACCACACACAGGCGATCACGATCGAGATGAGCGTCGACACCGCCGCGCCCGCGACGCCGAACGGCCGCCCCGTTCCCCACCCGAAGATCAGGAACGGCGCGAGCACCATATTGATGATCACGCTCGCCGTGGACACGATCATCCCGGGCTTGAAGTTGCCGGTCGCTCTGAGCGCCGATCCCATCGCGATCAGCGCGAACTGCAGCGCGAGCGCCGGGATGAACCAGACCAGGTACGCGTCCGCCAGCCTCGCCGTCTCGGCGTCGGCGCCCATCGCGGCGGAATACGGGGCGCGCAACAACAGGCCCAGGATGAGAAAGACCGCGCCGGCAACCATCGACAACACCTGCGACTGGTTGAACAGGAACTTGGCCAGGACGTGATCCTTCCGCCCGACCGCGTGCGACACCACCGTCGTCGTCCCGACGCCGAGCATCTGCGTGAGTGCCAGCACGATGAAGCTCAGGTTCCCGGCGACGCCGACCGCCGCCACCGCCTCCGTGCCGAGGCGCCCCACCCAGTACAGGTCGATCAGGAAGTACAGGGTCTGGAACACCATCGTGACGAGCATGAAGCCCGTCGTCTTCAACAGGTGGCGTGTGAGTGGACCCGTGGTGAGATCCTGCATTCGCTCTCCATTGTTAGTGAGAAAGGAGAATTGGGGACTGGGGACATCGGGACTGGGGACTCGGCCGGGAACCCTCTACCGCCTACCAAGCCTCCCGCGAGTAATAGCCTCCCGGCCGAGTCCCCAGTCCTCGGTCCCTAGTCCCGGTCCCGATGCCTAACGACCGAGCCGCGACAGCGCGAACTGAACGGCCAGGTCCGTGGTGCTCCAGAGCTGCACGTCCGCCCCACTCCCATAGCGAATCGCGACGACCTCGTTGCCGCGCGGAGCATAGCTCCACAGCTCGCTCCGGAACCCCGACGACTCCACGGCGTGACGCACCGTGGTGATCGCCTGGCGCATCTCCCGCACATACGTCGGGTTGCCCGACGAAGCGGCCGTCGCCGCCGACACGTGCCTCGCCGCGCCGAGCAGGAACAGGTTGACCTCTCGGCCCCACACGACGTAAGGGCTGTGGTACCGATCGCGGTCGAAGGCGCGCCAGACCGCGGGCGTGGCATAAGCGTCGTTCGCGACCACGGGGCCCACACGCTCGATGAGCAGCCCCACGGGGTACGCCCGCACGAACAGCCGGACGTCGCGCAGCGCGGCGGCGAGCGACGCGCTGTCCAGCGCCACGCCGGTCTCGCGTTCGCCGAGGAAGAGCCGCGTCGCGGGATCGGTGTTGGCGACGCCGACGGGCTGACCGCGCGTGTCGAGCGCGAGCGCAAGAAACACGAGCGAATCCTGGTTGGCCTTCGTCGCGGCGAGCACGCTCGTCCAGTGACTCCTCTCGTTCGCCGGCAGTGCTGCCAGGCGAGCGCTCACCTTCGCCCTGACTTCCGCCGGAGCGAGCCTGACGATGAAGTGCACCGACGCGCCGTACCACCGATCGACCGCCTCACGTAGCGCCTGCGGCTCCCGGGCATAGCGGCCGAGTGTCGCGTTAGGCGCGAGGTCGGTGACCGCGCCCGAGAGCGTGTCGAACGAAACTCCCAACCCGCGGAGCGCATCGATGATGCGGCCGATCGACTCCAGCGCGTGAGGCGCCCAGATCGCATTCACGTCCATCGCATATCGCCCGAGCCCACCACCATAGCCCGCACCACTGTCTCGCCAGCTCGCCGGAGACCAGCGCCCCGAATCCGCCGGCTCGAACGACACGAGGTTGGTCGGGATCGGATCGGCGGCGTACGCCGCGGTCATCCGCGCGACGAGCCCGAGCTCGTGCAATAGTCGCACGAGACGCGTGCCGCCGCCATCCGAGGAGTCGGTGAGGAACGCGCGCTTTCGCGAGGCGGGGACCGCCGAGTCGGCGAGCCACCGGCCGGCGAGCACGGCCAGCTGAAACTCGTCGTCGATCATGTGATAGTTCTCGCGCGTTCGCCGCAGATCGCGAAGCACCACGCTTGCGCGGTCGAGCAGCGAGTCGGCAGCGGCGCGGTTCCCCTGTCGCGCCGCTTCCAGATGCCGGTCCACGATCCCGGCGTATTCCGCCGCCCCTTCGCGCACCGCCTGGCCGCCAAGGGCTTCCTCATGGCTCACCTGTCCCGTGGGCGAGAGCTTGCGAAGAGCGCTCGCCACCGCGAACTCCGACATCTCCGACCGCCAGATCGAGCGCATCATGAGCGCGCTCACCAGCATGTCACGCCCGAAATACGTGGCGTACGTGGGCAGGCCGGCCATCAGCTTCTCGCGCGATGAGAGCAGCTCGACGCCGCGCACTTCGCGCTCGAGCCAACGGCCCCGAATGCTTGCCGCGCCACCAGCCCTGCCCGAGTCCTGCACCGCCTGGAGAAACGAAAGAAAGGCCGGAGTGAAGATCTCCTCGCGCGCGAGTGGGGTGAGCGTCCTTCCAGTGGTCGACACCCGTACCGAAAGCCGGACCTGATTGCCGGTCCGGGCACGAAGTGAGATCAAGTCGCCGGCGCGTGATGCGGTGACCGAGCGCGGGTCGGCGCGGAGCTCGAGCGACATGGTATCTCGTGCGTCGAGCGACGGTTGGACGATTCGCGCGATCCACACCGAATCGCTGCTGCTCGTCGTGACAGTCGGTCGAAGGCGCTGGCGAAGGACGCTCACATCCGGTGCGCCGAGCATGGCGAGATGTCGCGACCTCGCGGCCGGCTCGAGCCTGTCCACCGCCGCCAGCATCCGGTCGATCTCGGGCAGCGAGAAGGCCGGAGACACGAACGGCCCGAGATGCTTCTCGGAGTACTGGAGGTCGCGTTCGACCCGCATCGACCCGAGGAGAAAGAGTCCGAGGTCGACGCGTGTACCGTCGGCGGTCAGTTGATATTCGAGCGACCGGGCAGGCCGTCCGCCGCCAGTCGAAGCTACGACACCGCCGGGCCCGCCCCAACCGAGCGTCGCGGGCCGGCCGCCTGAGCGGACGGTAAACCCGATGCTCTCGTTCTCACCATTCGCCCACAGGTGCACCACTCGGCCCGACCGCGAATCCAGATAGACCTGGAGCGTATTTCGGGTGGCGTCGCGGAAGAACCGGGTCTGATACCCCCGGTACGCCGCGGGCTCGTCGAGGCCACGCTCGGGAAACGCGAGGACCGGCGCCGCCTGTGTCGGCGGGACCGGAGCTGCCACGGCGACCTGGGCCAGGAACGTGATCAGGGTGAGGGTCATGCGCACCAGTATGCGATTTCCGGCGGGGCGGCGGGAGTCGTCGGGACCGCCATCCACCCGCCCCAAGGCCACCTCCGCCGGCTGGTTCTTGCGGAGGGTAGGGGTCGGACGTTATTACCGACGTGCCATCACGGGTGGGTACCAGCTACCATACTCGCGCACACGGTCTATCAAGGAGCTAGTCAACGAGTCAGTTGCGCGGTGTTGTGGAATCGATTCCATGGACCGTTTTGAAACCATAGACGTGCGTCGCTGAACTCTGAACTCGGTGCACCGCCACGGAGCGGGGCACCGTTTGCACCCGTAGCCGGGAGGGAGGGATATGGCGAAGAAACGTTGGGTGATAGCAGCGTTGCTGATCGGCACCGCGTTAGGTAGCCCGCTACGCGCACAGGGGACGGGCAACATCTCCGGCCGGGTCATAGACTCGACGACGCAGCAGCCGGTCGCGAACGCGCAGGTGCAGGTGGTCGGAACGCAGATCGGTGGCCTCACGCGAGTCGACGGGCGCTACTTCCTGCAAAGCGTCCCGACCGGCTCGCAGCGAATCAGGATCACTCGAATCGGTTTTGCCGCGCAGGAACAAACCGTAACAGTGGCGGCCGGCGCAAGCGCGACGGCCGACTTCACGCTCACCGCCGTTGCGGCGGCCCTCAGTGAAGTCGTCGTCACCGGGTACGGAAGCCAGCGACGCGAAGCGATCACAGGCTCCGTCGCGCAGGTCAACGCCGATGACGCCAACAAGGGCGTCGTGACGAACCCGAACCAGCTGGTCCAGGGTCGCGTCACTGGCGTGCAGATGGTGACGAACAACGGCGAGCCGGGCGCCGGCGTGCAGATCCGCGTTCGCGGTGGCACGTCGATCAGCGCCAGCAACGACCCGCTGTACGTGGTCGACGGCGTGCCGCTTCAGAACGAGCAGACCGTTGCCAGCGCGCCGAACGCTGGAGGCATGAATCCGGCGCTCGCGCGCAGCCCACTCAACACGATCAACCCGAGCGACATCGAGTCGATCACGGTCCTCAAGGACGCGTCGGCCACGGCGATCTACGGAAGCCGCGGCGCGAACGGCGTGATTCTGATCCAAACCAAGCGCGGTTCCGCGCGTGCGCAAACGGGCCTGCGTTACGAGGGCTACGCGGCCGCCGCATCGCCGACAAAGGAGCTGGGCTACCTGGACGGCAACCAATATCGGTCGTTCGTGGATCAGCAGGTCAAGGCGGGGAATCTCAGTCCGGCCCCATCGCTTGGCACCTCGAACACGGATTGGGAGAAGGAGGTCACGCAGACCGGGTACACGCAGAACCACAATGTCTCGTTCGCGGGCGGAACCGAGGCCACGAAGTACCGTGCGTCGCTCAATTACTTCGAGCAGCAGGGTGTCGTGGTCTCCAGTGGGCTCAAGCGCTACCAGGGTCGCCTCAACGGGTTGCACAGCACGTTCGGCGGCAAGCTGGGCATCGGGCTCAACCTCGCCGCGTCGCGAGTGAACAACGACTTCGTCCCGTTCGAGAACGGTGGTGGATTCACGGGCGGCGTCTTCACGAACGTCGCGATCTTCAATCCCACTCGCCCCGTAACGGTGGTCGACACCGCGACCGGCAAGACGGTGTACTACGAGACCGGTGCGGGTGCGCAGGACATACGTAACCCCGTCGCGCTCGTGAAGCAGATCTCCGATATCGCTCCGGAAAACCGCGTGTTAGGCAACGTGACGGGCACGCTCACGCTCCTGCCAAGCCTGACGGCGCAGACGACGTTCGGCGTCGACTACACCGGATCCGTGCGCCAGACGTATATGCCGCGCGCCAACGCAATGGGCGCGCAGTACAACGGCCTCGCGCGCCAGGCCGAGCGGAACCTGCAGAACCTCAACTTCCAGCAGCTGCTGACATACAACCCGAGCTTCGCCCAGAAGCACGAGCTCGACATCGTCGGCGGCTACGAGTACAGCTCGTTCGAGAATTACGGGTTCGAGGTCCAGGCACAGAACTTCGTGAGCGACCAGTTCACGTGGAACAGCCTGGCCTCCGGCGTGGCGGGTGCGGCGCCGCCGCCAATCTCGTATGACGACGAAAGCAAGCTGGTTTCGTTCTTCGGCCGGGCAAACTACGGCTTCGCGAACAAGTATTTCGTCACGGGCGTGCTCCGCTACGACGGATCGTCGCGTCTCGCGGAAGGCAACAAATGGTCGACGTTCCCGGCCCTGTCGGCGTCGTGGCGCCTGTCCGAAGAGTCCTTCATGTCGAATCGGCCATTCGGACTTTCGACGCTCGCGCTCCGCGCCGGGTGGGGCATTCAGGGCAACCAATCTGTGCGTCCGTACGGAACGCAGCTGCTGCTCAAGTCCGACCCGAATGCCCGCTATCCGTTCGGCACCACGCTCACGACGGGACTCAGTGCCACGCAGGTCGCCAACCCGGACCTCAAGTGGGAGACGTCGAACCAGGTCAATTTCGGCATCGACTACGGCTTCAAGAACGATCGCTTCACCGGCGTCATCGACTTCTATCAGAAGAAGACGAAGGACCTCATCCTCGAGGTCGCGGTGCCACAGCCTGCCGTAGTGCCGACCCGCCTCCAGAACATCGGTGACGTGAAGAACAAGGGCGTGGAATTCTCGCTCGACGCACGCATCTTCGAGGCCTCGAAGCGGCAGCTGAGCGCGGGGCTCATTGCGACGATCGACCGCAACGAGGTGACGAGCCTCGGCGAAGGCCGCTCGTTCATCGAGACCGGCAGTGTGAACGGCCAGGGTCAGTCGGGCCGCAATTCGCAGCGCATCAAAGTCGGCGAGCCGCTCGGCACGTTCTGGGGTCCGAAGTTCCTGCGCGTGAACGAGCAGGGCAAGCAGGTGTTCTTCTGCGCGAAGCAGCGCCCCGAGTGCCAGAACGGTGAGACGACGGTGCCGGCTGGCGATGACGACGGGATCCTGGGCAACGCCAACCCGGATTTCACGCTCGGCCTAACGAGCAACGGCCGTTGGAGCAACTTCGACGCGAGCTGGCTGTGGCGCGGCGAGTTCGGCGGCGACGTGTTCAACAACACCGCGCTCGTCTACCAGACGAAGAGCAACGTGAAGCAGGGGCGCAATTTCCTCAAGGACGCCCTCAATGACAAGGACGCCCTTGGCGAACCGGCGATCTACTCGTCGCGCTGGGTCGAGGGCCGCACGTTCGTTCGCCTCCAGAACGTCACGCTCGGGTACACGTTCGACGCACGGTCGGTGAGCAAGTTCTCCCGCTCGCTGCGCGCGTACGTGTCCGGCGACAACCTGTTCCTGTTCAGTGACTACAACGGCTACGACCCCGAGGTGTACGTCAACGGTGGCTTGGCGTCCCGCGGCATCGACTACGTCACCTTCCCACGCGCCCGGACGTTCACGACCGGGATCCAGATCGAGTTCTGAGGATACGAATCCATGACTTCATTTCTATCCAAATCGATCCGGCAGATCGGCCGCGGTGCCATGCTGGCTGCGCTGGTGGCGCTCCCGCCGCTCGCGTGTACCGATCTGACCGAGGTCCCTAACGACGCGCTTACGCCGGACAATGCGTTCCGCACCGATGCCGAGATCGTCGCCGGCATCGCGTCCGTCTACGCCAGACTTCGCGACCCGCTCGGTGACTATCTCAACCTGAGCGAAATCACGACGGACGAGATGGTGGTCCCGACGCGAGGCAGCGACTGGTTCGACAACGGCCGCTGGCTCGAGATTCACCGCCAGACATGGACGGCGAACAGCGGCTCGGCCCTCGCCGACATGAACAACACCTGGAACAATCTGTTCAGCGGCGTCGCGAGAGCGAACCTGATGCTCGATGTGCTCCAGAAGCAAGGCGGGACCAGCGCGTCCAACACCCAGGCCATCGCCGAGCTCCGGGTCCTGCGCGCGTTCTTCTACTACCTGCTGCAGGATTTCTTCGGCGGCGTTCCGCTCGTGACGGGAACGGCGCTTGAAGCGACCGCCCGCGTCACACGCGACTCGGTCTTCAAGTTCATCGAAGCGGAGCTCCTCGCGGCGCGGGGGACGCTTCCGGAGACGCGCGATGCCGCACAGTACGGGCGCCTGACGCGCGGCGCGGCCAACGCGATTCTCGCGAGCCTCTACATCAACGCCGGAGTGTTCAAGAAGGACCAGGGCATCAACGCTACCAGCTACAACTCGTGCGCCGGTATCAACGTCAGCGGAGGCAAGAGCGCCTGTCAGGCGGCGATCGATGCAGCGGACGCCGTCATCGGCTCCGGGAAATATTCGCTGGCGACGGACTTCAAAGACAACTTCTCGCCGACCAACGACGCCTCGCCGGAGAACATCTTCGTCGTCGTCCACACGAACCAGCCGGCGCTCGGCGAGAGCTTCCCCATGCGTACGCTGCATTACAACATGCTGTCGACGGGCGGTGGCGCGCCGTGGAACGGCTTCGCGACGCTCGCCGAGACGTACGACAAGTTCGACCACGCGGCGGACAAGCGCGACGCGATGTGGCTCGTGGGGCAACAGTTCAGCTTCAACACGGGCCAGCCGGTCAAAGACCGCTCGGGCGCGCCGCTCGTCTTCTCGAAAACGATTGCCAACATCGAGTCGGCAACCGAGAGTGAGGGCGTTCGCTTCAACAAGTTTCCGCCGGTAACGAACGCGCTGGCCGGGGACGCATTCCCGAACGACTTCCCGTACTTCCGCCTCGCCGAGATGTACCTGATCAAGGCCGAAGCACAGCTGGCGCTCGGGAACGGGGGTGGAGCACTCCAGAACGTGAACATCGTACGCGCTCGCGCCTTCAACCCGCCGAAGCCGCTCGCCAGTGTCTCGACCAACGACATCTACTTGGAGCGATCGTTCGAGTTTGTGGCCGAGGGCAAGCATCGGCAGGATATGATTCGGTTCGGACACTTCACAGCACCACACCAGTTCAAGGCGCAGCGCGAGCCGTACCGCGTGCTGTTCCCCATTCCGTCGACGCAGATTCAGAGTAACTCGAAGCTGACACAGAATCCGGGCTACTGAACCGGGATGCGCGGCTCAGACCGCGCGATACGCATTGCCTAACGGGGGAGGGGCGGTGATGCCCTCCCCCTGTGGTTTTGAACCCTCGAGGGTGTTCATGGCTTCTGCCGTTCGGCGACTGCTGGTCTTCTCCTGTTACGTCGCCGCCGCCAACTGCTCCGGTGGGCGTACGGCCGACGACGGCCCGCGCGACGCCACTCCGCCGCCCGTGGGCACCACGCTCTTCACCCGGCTGCCGTCCACGTACACGGGTGTGTCGTTCGAGAATCGGCTGGTGGAAAGCCGGGATCAGAACGTCTTCACGTATCGAAACTTCTACAACGGCGGCGGCGTCGCGATCGGCGACCTGACGGGCGACTCGCTCCCCGAGGTCGTGCTCACGTCCAACCAGGACGGCCCGCGCGTCTACCTCAACCTCGGAAGCTTCCGCTTCCGCGACATCACGACGGCGGCAGGCATCGAGACCGAGAAGGGCTCGTGGACGACCGGAGTCGTCCTCGCGGACGTGAACGGCGACGGGCGGCTCGACATCTACGTCTGTCGCGCGGGCTCGGGCGAGCCGAAGACGCGCGCCAACCAGCTCTGGATCAACCAGGGCAACGCGAGCGACGGCACGCCGCGGTTCAAGGAGATGGCGCGCGAGTACGGCATCGCGGACGAGGGCTACTCGACCCAGGCAGCCTTCCTCGACTACGACCATGACGGCGATCTCGATCTCTTCATCATCAACAACTCGCCGCGGCCGGTGAGCAGCTTCGGGAACCGCAACATCCGGAACGTCAGGCATCCCTACGGCGGCCACAAGCTGTATCGCAACGATGGCGGCAAGTTCGTCGACGTGAGCGCGCGGGCCGGGATCTTCGGCAGCGAGGCCGGCTTCGGGTTAGGCATTGCCGTCGGCGATGTGAACCGCGATGGATGGCCAGACATCTACGTGTCGAACGACTTCTTCGAGCACGACTACCTCTACCTCAACAATCGCGACGGCACGTTCGTCGAATCGCTCGAGAAGGCGATGCCGTACTCGAGCTACTTCTCGATGGGGCTCGACGTCGCCGACGTGGACAACGACGGATGGCCCGACATCTACACGACCGACATGCTGCCCGACGATGAGGCGCGTCTCAAGACGACTGCCTCGTTCGACTCGTGGGACGTCTACCAGGCGAAGGTGCGCACGGGCTACGGTCGCCAGTTCATGCGCAACATGCTCCAGCACAACAACGGCGACGCGTCGCTCCACCCGGGACGCTTTCCGACCTTCTCGGACATCGGCCAGATGGCCGGCGTGTCGCGCACCGACTGGAGTTGGAGTGCGCTGATCGCGGACTTC
>Ga0075423_10004363_pt1 | contig 13129 bp, 9 predicted proteins | sample SoiMethybrSBSTD2_FD_80114 | JGI IMG/M metagenome (GOLD analysis project Ga0075423, IMG submission 80114) | Bulk soil microbial communities from a Populus tree surrounding site in Tennessee, USA - Soil MetaG P. TD hybrid SBSTD2 | ecosystem: Environmental > Terrestrial > Soil > Tree plantation...
GTGACGATCTCGGGGCTGGTGAGGAACGACAGGGTCGACGCGCTGCCGTCGTTGCGGCCGGGGAAGTTGCGGTTGAACGAAGAGACGATGGTGTTGGTCTCCTCCTTGCCGACGTCGCTCCGCTTCCACTGCCCGATGCAGGGCCCGCACGCGTTGGCCAGCACGGTGCCCCCGATCCTCTGGAAGGTGTCCATGATGCCGTCGCGCTTGATGGTCTGGTAGATGCGCTCCGACCCGGGGGTGACCAGGAACGGGGTCTTGGCCTTGATGCCGGCCTTCAGCGCCTGCATCGCGATGTGGGCCGCGCGGCGCATGTCCTCGTAGGAGGAGTTGGTGCAGGAGCCGATCAGGGCCTGGCGGATCTGGGCCGGCCAGCCTTCCTTCTTCACCTCGGCGGCCAGCTTGGAGATCGGCCGCGCCCGGTCCGGCGAGTGCGGCCCCACGATGTGCGGCTCCAGCTGGGAGAGGTCGATCTCCACGATCTCGTCGTAGAACTTGCGGGGGTCGCGCAGCACCTCCGGGTCGGCCACCAGGTGCTGGCGGTTCTGCTCGGCCAGCTCGGCGATGTCGGCCCGCTCGGTGGCCCGCAGGTACGCCGCCATCCGGTCGTCGAAGTGGAACACCGAGGTCGTCGCGCCCAGCTCCGCGCCCATGTTGCAGATGGTGCCCTTGCCGGTGGCGCTGATCGACTCGGCCCCGGGCCCGAAGTACTCGATGATCTTGTTGGTGCCACCCTTGACGGTGAGCCGGCCGCACAGATAGGTGATGACGTCCTTGGGCGAGGACCAGCCGGCCAGCTTGCCGGTCAGGTGCACCCCGATCAGCTTGGGATCGAGGACCTCCCAGGCGAGCCCGGCCATCGCCTCGCCGCAGTCCGCGCCGCCCACGCCGATGGCCACCATCCCGAGGCCGCCCGCGTTGGGAGTGTGGGAGTCGGCGCCGATCATGAGGCCGCCCGGGAAGGCGTAGTTCTCGAGCACCACCTGGTGGATGATGCCGGCGCCCGGCTTCCAGAAGCCGATGCCGTACTTCTTGGAGGTGGAGTAGAGGAAGTCGTACACCTCGCGGTTCTCCGCGATGGCGCGCTCCATGTCCGCCGCGGCCCCCGACTCGGCCCGGATCAGGTGATCGCAGTGCACCGTGCTCGGCACCGCGACCTGCCTCTTGCCCGCCTGCATGAACTGGAGCAGGGCCATCTGGCCCGTCGCGTCCTGCAGGGCCACCCGGTCCACCCGCAGCCGGAGCTGGGCCTTGCCCCGGCTCCACTCCTGCTTGGCGAAGTCGTCGGCGTGGGCGACCAGGATCTTCTCCGCCAGGGTGAGGGGCCGGCCGAAGCGCCGGCGGGCCTCGTCAAGCTTGCCGGGCATGGAGTCGTACAGCCGCTTGATCTGGTCAACCGCCATGGTGGGCCTCCTCGACCAATTCTCGCCGCGATGCCGCGGCTCTCAATGGGGTCGCGGCAGACCGCACACACACGTATCGCCTCCCACCGGCCAGGCAGGAGGCGACAAGGTAAAATCGCAAGTTACGCTAACATGTCGCCCGGGGGAGGTCAAGGGAACGGCCGGCTCCCGATGGCGCAAAACCCCACGAACATGTCCGATCCCATCGAGGACTACGCGCTGATCGGCGACGGCGAGACCGCAGCCCTGGTCTCGCGCCGCGGCTCGATCGACTGGCTCTGCCTGCCCCGCTTCGATTCGGGGGCCTGCTTCGCGGCCTTGATGGGCGGGCCCGAGCACGGCCGCTTCGCGATCTTCCCGCGCGGCGGAGCCACCGCCAGCACGCGCCACTACCGCGACGGCACCCTGATCCTGGAGACCGAGTTCGAGGCCCACGGCGGCGCGGTGACGATCGTGGACTGCATGCCCCGGCGCGACGGGCCGCCGGTGCTGGTCCGCCAGGTGGTGGGCCGCCGCGGCAGTGTGCCCATGCGCATGGACCTGGTGATCCGCATGGACTACGGCTCGGTGGTGCCGTGGGTGCGCCGCTCGCCGCGGGGCATCCGCGCGGTGGCGGGGCCGGAGGCGCTCGCCCTCACCACCGAGGTCCCGCTGCACGGCGAGGGCCTGACCACGGTGGCCGACTTCCCGATCTCGGCGGGCGAGACGCGCTCGTTCACGCTGGCCTGGCATCCCTCGAACCAGCCCGCTCCGCCGCCGCTCGACCCGGCGCAGGCCCTGCGCGAGACCGAGGCCTGGTGGCGCGGCTGGCTCGGCGTCTGCCGCTCCGAAGGCCCGGACCAGGACGCGGTCCGCCGCTCCCTGGTCACCATCAAGGCCCTGATCTACGAGCCCACCGGCGGCATCGTGGCCGCGCCCACCACCTCGCTGCCCGAGCTGCTCGGCGGGGTCCGCAACTGGGACTACCGGATCTGCTGGGTGCGCGACGCCACCTTCGCCCTCTACGCCCTGACGCTGGGCGGCTACCTCGAGGAGGCGCGCGCGTGGCGGCAGTGGCTGCTGCGCGCGGTGGCCGGCACCCCGGAGCAGCTCCAGATCATGTACGGGATCGCGGGCGAGCGCCGGCTGACCGAGTTCGAGCTGCCGTGGCTGCCCGGCTACGCAGACTCCAGGCCGGTGCGCACCGGCAACGCCGCACATGCGCAGTTTCAATTGGACGTCTGGGGCGAGCTGCTCGACGCCACCCTCGCGGCGGAGCGCGCCGGGCTCGAGCGGGACACGGAGGGCTCGCGGGTCATCACCCGGCTGATGGAGCACCTGGAACGGGTGTGGGTGGAGCCCGACGAGGGGATCTGGGAGGTGCGCGGCCCCCGCCGGCACTTCACGCACTCGAAGATGATGGCGTGGGTCGCGGCGGACCGGATGGTGAAGCTGACCGAGGCCGCGGGCCAGGGCGATCCCGCACGCTGGCGGAAGCTCGCGGACGCCATCCACGCCGACGTCTGCCGCAAGGGCTTCGATCCCGGCCGCAACGCGTTCGTCCAGGCCTACGGCTCGCGCGACCTCGACGCGAGCCTGCTCATGATGCCCCTGGTGGGCTTCCTCCCGCCGGACGATGCGCGGGTGCGTGGGACGGTGGCCGCGATCGAGCGCGACCTGATGGTGGACGGGCTGGTGCTGCGCTACCCCACCGAGTCCGGCGTCGACGGCCTGCCGCCCGGCGAGGGCGTTTTCCTCGCGTGCTCGTTCTGGCTCGTCGACAACCTGGTGCTGCAGGGCCGCCGCGACGAGGCGCGCCGGCTCTTCGACCGGCTGCTGGGGCTGCGCAACGACGTGGGCCTGCTCGCCGAGCAGTACGACCCGCGCCAGCGGCGGCAGCTCGGCAACTTCCCGCAGGCCCTCTCGCACATCGCGCTGATCAACAGCGCGTCCAACCTCTCCGGCGGTCTCCGTCCCGCCGAGCACCGCGCGGGGCGCTGAGGCGCCGGAGCGTCAGCCCGCGGTGAGCGCGCGGGCGATCCGGGCGCGGGTCTCCTCCATCGCATCCGTGCTCTCGTAGCGGCCGCGGGGCCAGAAGAAGCCCCGCAGCCCGTCACCACGCCGGCGCGGCACCACGTGCACGTGCAGGTGCGGCACGCTCTGGCTCACCCGGTTGTTGACGGCCACGAAGCTGCCGTCCGCCCCGAGCCCGGCCTCGACGGCGCGCGCCACCGCCGCCGCGGCGTCGAAGAGCGGCGCGGTCAGCGAGCCCGGCAGGTCGCCGAGCGTCTCGACGTGCTCGCGCGGGATCACCAGGCAGTGGCCGGGGAAGAGGGGGCGGTGGTCCAGGAAGGCGACGACGGTCGGCCGGTCCAGGACGAGCGCGCCCGGCTCCTTTCCCAGGGCGATGCGGCAGAACGCGCAGGAGGGCGGACTTTCGTTCAAGTCTTGAGGCTCTCTGGATGCGGGGGCCCAGAAATGGCCCCCGCACTCCCCCAGTCCGCGGTCATGCCGTGGGTCGCTTCGCCATGCGACTCGGTCAGCCGTGGCGGCTCAGCCGAGCAACTGACGGACCGCGCGGCGGCGGAGGGCGAGGATCGACTGGGTGGGTGCAATGCCCATGGGGCAGACCTCGGTGCAGTTGGCCTGGGTGTGGCAGCGCGTGAGCGCGTCCTCGCTCAGGAGCACCTCGGCGCGGCCGGCGTGGCCCACGTCGCGGCTGTCCTCTTCCAGAGTGAAGAGGCGGTTGAGAGCGGCGGGCCCGGGGAAGCGCACGTCGTTGCCCACCATGGAGCAGGCCGACATGCACATGCCGCAGCCGATGCACTCGATGGCCGCGTCGATGCGCCGCCGCTCCGCCGAGTCGCGCCCGATGCGGGCCGCGGTGGGCGGCCCGTCGGCGGGCACGAAGACACCGCCCACCCGCGCGGTCTGCTCCACCAGCGGGGCCATGTCGACCACCAGGTCGCGCACCAGCGGAAAGTGGTAGAGCGGCCGCACCGTGACGATGCCGCTCTTGAGGCTCTTGAGCAGCGTGCGGCACGCCCAGCGCTCCCGGCCGTTGACCACCATCGCGCAGGAGCCGCACATGCCCACCCGGCACGCGTAGCGGAACGCGAGGGTGGGGTCGAGGCGGCGCTGGGCGTCGACGAGGGCGTCCAGCACCGTCATGCCCTCCCTGGCCGGCACCCAGAAGCGCTGCAGCCGCTCCGGGAAGCCGGGCGACCAGCGAAAGACCTTCAGTACCATCGCCAGCTCCACACCACCGCGAACAGGGCCACTCCGAGGGCCAGCGCGCCCGCCAGCAGCGCGCGGTGCCAGCGCACCGGCAGCCCGAAGTCGAGCACGATCGCGCGGACCCCGAGCAGGCCGTGGAGCAGCACGAGCGCCAGCAGGGTCGCCTGCACCGGCCGCCAGAACGGGTTGCGCAGGTGGAGCACGATCACGGCCAGGAGCGCCACCGCCGCCGCGCGCTGCGCGAGCCACGCCCACATGCCGGCCGGCGTCGCGCGCCAGCCCTCGCTGGTGGCCCACCGCCGCCGCAGGATCCGCCGCGGGCGCTTGGGCATCAGTCGCCCACGTCCACCGCCGCCGGCAGGTGCCCCGCCTCCGGCTTGAGGCGCGTGTAGCGCACCGGCTCGGTCCACACCTTGGGCCCGGTTCCCTCCGCCTGGCCGGCCATCACCGTGACCGCCTCCGACGCGGCCTCCGGGAAGTCGCGCCGGAAGTGCGAGCCCCGGCTCTCGGTGCGCTCGAGCGCGCTGCGCGCGATGAGCCACGCCGCGCTGGCCTGGCTCTTGAGGTTCAGCCAGTCCTGCCAGGCCAGGTTGTAGGCCCCGCCGCCGCGCACCGGCACCGTGTCGAGCCGGTGCCCCACCTCCTCGATCGCGGCCAGCGCGCGCTTGAGCCCCTCGCCGGACCGGATGAGGCCGACGTGCTCCCACATGACCTCGCGCAGCTGCGCCTGGAGTCCGTAGACGTTCTCGCCCTCGTTTCGGGCGAGCGGCGCGCTCGCCGCCGCGACCGCCGCCGCCACCAGCGCGGTCGAGATCGGCGGTCGCGGGCGGCCCGCCACCCACTCCGCCATCACGTCGCCCGCGATGCCGCCGAACACGGTGGACTCGGCCACCCCGTTGCCGCCCAGCCGGTTGGCCCCGTGCACGCCGCCCGAGTCCTCGCCGGCCGCGAAGAGGCCCTCCACGTCGGTGCGGCAGGCGCGATCGATGACGACGCCGCCCATCATGAAGTGCGCGGTGGGCCCCACCTCCACCGGCTCGCGGGCCAGATCACGGCCGAAGTCGCGGCAGCGGCGGACCATGCCGCGGAAGCTCCGCTCGACGACCTCGGCCCCCAGGTGGGAGACGTCGATCCACACCCCGCCGTTGGCGGTGCCGCGGCCCTCCTGCACCTCCAGGAAGCAGGCGCGGGCCACCAGGTCGCGGGTGGAGCGCTCGAGGCGCGCGGCATCGTAGCGCTGCATGAACCGGTCGCCGCGGCCGTTCAGCAGCCGGCCGCCCGCCCCGCGCAGCCCCTCCTCGAGGAGCGCGCCGGTCATGAGCGAGTTGGGCACGATGAGCCCGGTAGGATGGAACTGCACCATCTCCATGTCCCGCAGCCGCACGCCGGCGCGCAGGCCGAGCGCGATGCCGTCCGAGGACTTGTCGGCCGAGCACGCGATGACCTTGTACATGGTGGGCCCGCCGCCCATCGCCAGGAGGATCGCCCGGCTGCGCACGACCACGAAGGTGCCGCGGCGAACGTCGAGCAGCAGGGCGCCCCCGACCTGGCCGCCGTCGCCGCGCAGCAGCTCCACCGCGCGGTGCTCCTCGAGGCTCTTGATCGACGGGCGCCGCCACACCTGCTCGGTGAGCCGATTCATGATCTCGATGCCGGTGAGGTCGCCCTTGTGGATGGTCCGGTCGTGGGTCTGCCCGGCGAACGGCTTCTGGTGGATGCGCCCGTCCGGATGGCGATCGAAGAAGCAGCCGTAGCGCGCCTCGAGCTCCAGGATGCGCCCGGGGGCTTCCTTGACCAGGGTGTAGACCAGCTCCTGGTCGTTGATCCAGCCGCCGCCGTGGAGCGTGTCGAGCAGGTGGGCCTCGAGCGAGTCCGGCGATGCCAGGACCGCATTGTAGCCGCCCTGCACCATGCGGGTGCAGCCCGCGCGCCCGAGCAGCCCCTTCACCGCGACCGTCACTTCGAGATGCGGCGAGCGGTCGGCCGCGTGGAGGGCCGCGCAGAGGCCGGCGCCGCCCGCGCCGAGCACGAGGATGTCGGTTTCGAGGCTCTCGATGGGGGACTCGGTGGCCACGGTCGGCCGCCCCGGAGGCTACTTCGCGGGCGCCGCTACCAGGGCGTCCAGCAGCGCACGCCCGGCCGGGCCCTCCCACTCGCGGTTGCCCGCCGCGCGCGCGACCAGCCGCCCGTTCCGCCCGATCAGGAACACGGTGGGCGTGGCGGTCACCCGATAGTCGCGCGCGACCGTGCCGTCGTAGTCGAGGAGCACCGGCATCGTGAGGCCCGCGCCCCTGGCCCAGCTCGCGACCAGGTCCTTCGGCTCCTCCACGCTCACCGCCAGCACCGTGAACGGCTGGCCCCGCCGCTCCCGCGCCACCTGCTCCACTCCCGCGGGCAGCTCGCGGCGGCAGTACGGACACCACGTGGCCCAGAAGTAGACCAGCACCACCTTGCCCTGCTGCTCGGCGAGGGACACCTTGCCGCCGGAGGTGGCGGGCAGGCTGAACGCGGCGGGCTTGCCGCTCGCCGCGGTGAGACCCAGCGGCTGGAGCAGCCGGTCCACGTCGTCGGCCGCGGCGGGCCGGCCGAGCAGCAGCAGGCCGAGCGTCAACACGGCGGCGAGCGCGCGAGCCATCACCCGATCTCGGTGGCCCGACATGGCCCCCAGAATGCCTCCGATCGCCGCGAAGTCAATCCCGGCCGCTCCGGCGCTCACGCTCCCTCGATGCGGTACGCGGAGGCGTCGGGCTTGAAGGAGCGCGGCATCCAGAGCGGCCGGCGGAGGCCGCCCGGGCCCGGAGCCGGGCGCGTCATGGCGAGCCACTGGCGATAGACCTCGAACGACTTGTCGGTGTCGACCACCACGTCACCGTAGCGGTCGTCGGGCCCGGGCCGGCTCACCGCGACCTTCTGGTGCCAGCAGTGCTGACCGCTCACCGGGTCCGGGTGGACCGGGAACGTGAGGTTCTGGTGCACGCCCGCGTCCTCCCACCACACCCGCTGCGAGTCGGGATCGGCGCTCTCGAACGGGCGCACCCCGTGCACGTGGCGGAGCCGCCACTGCCCCGGGGCGGGGCGATCGAGCGAGGCCAGCGCGGTGGACCACCGCTCCCCGCCGGTGTGCTCGGACAGCCGCCAGCGGCCCAGGTGGTGCGAGCAGGCGAGCACGCCGGGCCGGATGGACTCGGTCGCCCACACCCGGTCGACGAAGTGGCCGATCTCGGTGGTGACCTTCAACAGGTCACCGGTCTCCACGCCGAGCCGCGCCGCGTCCTCCGGATGCAGCCAGAGCGGGTTGTTGTGGGAGATCTCGTAGAGCCACTTGGCGTTGCCGGAGCGCGAGTGGATGAGGGTGGGCAGCCGGAACGTCGGCAGCAGCAGCATCTCGCCCTGGGCGCGGTCGATCTGCGACCAGTGCACGTGGCTGCGCGCGTAGGTCGGCACCGCGTGCTCGGGCCACTTCCAGTCCTTGAGGGTCTTGGAGAAGAACTCGAGCTTGCGCGAGGGAGTGGGAAAGCCGCCCATCCACTGCCCGTCGACCTCGACCCCGACCGAGCCGCCGGCCTTCATCACCAGGTGCGAGGCGGGATCGGCCGCCGCGCCCTCGCGCTCGGTGGCGGTGAGCGCGGTCTCGTGGGTCGCGTACACGTTCTCCGCGACCAGGAACGCCCCGTACTTGCGCATGTAGGCGAGCGGGGTCAGGCCCTCGCGCTCGGCCGCCGCGGGCAGCCCGGGCACGCTGTGCTCGAACATCCAGCGGTAGAACTCCTCGATCCGGAGCTTCTCGCCGGGCCGGTAGGGCGACTCGAAGTACTTGCGGATGCCGAGCGCGCCGTCCGGGTCGATCCGCCACGACAGCTCGATCCAGAACTCGTCCTCCTCCCACACCTGTCCGAGCCCGGCCGCCTCGTGGGCCTGCCACGTCCAGTCGAAGGTCTTGCCCTGCTTCTCCAGCGCCACCCGCAGCACCGGCTGGCGGAAGCCGATCCAGCGCGCGGCGTGGGTCTCCTGGCTCATGAGGTCGTGGCGCTCCGAGGCGTGCCCCATCGGCAGCACGTAGTCGGCGAACCACGCGGTCTCGCTCCAGACCGGGGTGAGGCAGGCGTGACGCTCGACCTTGGCCTCGTCGGTCAGCATCTCGATCCACGACATGCCGTCCGGGTTGGTCCACACCGGGTTGTAGACCCGGGTGAAGTACATCGCGAGCTTGCCGCGGGCCTCCTTCAGGAAGTGGGGCAGGAGGAAGCTCATCTCGAAGAACGCGAGCGGGTACTCGGGGGGCATGAGCAGCTCGCTCCACACCTTGCCCGGCGGCGGCATCATGGGCGGCGCCGGCACCGCCTTGTTCCAGCCGCTGGGCGCGGTGCCGCCCGGGGTGGCCACCGCCCCCGCCATCACCACCACCAGCTCGAGCGCGCGGGCCACCTCCCAGCCGTGGAGGTTGCCCGCGGCCGCGTTGCGCCACACGTGGGTGGAGAGCGCGCTGCCCGCGCGCCCGACCTCGCGCGCGATCTCCTCGATGCGCGCGGCGGCCACGCCCGACTCGCGCTCCGCGAACTCCGGGGTGTAGGAGGCGTAGAGGGCCTTCAGGGCCTCCTCGAAGCCGGCCATGGTCACCGGGAGATCGGGGCGCTCCTCGCGCAGGTACTCTTCCCAGTTCACCCATCGCCGCACGAAGTCGCGGTTCCAGGTGCCGTCGCGCAGCATGCAGTGCACGATGGCGAGCAGGATCGCGGCCTCGGTGCCGGGCCAGGGCGACAGCCAGTAGTCGGCCATCGACGCGGTGTTGCTGAGCCGGGTGTCGAGCACGCACACCTTCGCTCCCGCCATCTTGCCGTCGATGATGCGCTGGGCGTGGGGGTTGAAGTAGTGGCCGGCCTCGAGGTGCGACGACAGCAGCAGGATGAAGCGCGCCTTGCTGTGGTCGGGCGAGGGCCGGTCGAGCCCGTGCCAGAAGGCGTAGCCCGCCCGCGCGGAGGCGGAGCAGACGTTGGTGTGGCTGTTGTGGCCGTCGATGCCCCACGCGTGGAAGACCCGCTGGAGATAGATGAGCTCGTGGCCGGGCCGCCCGAGGTGGTACATCACCTCCTTCGGCCGCCCCTCGACGAGGGCCTTGCGGATACGCCCGCCGATGTCGTCCAGCACCGCGTCCCACGTCACCCGCTCCCACTTGCCGTCGCCCCGCGCGCCCACTCGCCGCAGCGGGTAGAGGATGCGCTCCGGATCCGTGACCTGGTTGAGCGTAGCGGGGCCCTTGGCGCAGTTGCGCCCGCGGCTGCCCGGGTGCACCGGATTGCCCTCGAACTTGTGGATCGTGAGGCTCTGGGGATCCACGTAGGCGAGCAGCCCGCACGCCGCCTCGCAGTTGAAGCAGATGGTGGGGATGAGCTGGAAGCGGCGCTTGACCTTGCGGGGCCACGCCTTGCCGTCGAGCTCCTCCCAGTCGTCCCACCGGTGGGCGGGCGGGAACCGCTCGAGCCCCGCCGCCGGCGCGGCCAGCTCGCGCGCCACCGGATGCAGGGGCTCGGATGGGGTCAGGTCTTGCATTCCGACATTTCCTCTCTGGTGGCCAGGTCTCGCGCGCCGAAAATGTCGGAATGCAAGACCTGACCCCGTTCTAGCTCAGCGGGATCATCTGGCCGGCGCGGACCCACAGCTCCTCCCAGAGCCAGAGGCCGCCCAGGGCGAGGACCGCGGCGATCTCGGAGCCGAGCGGCACCGACCGGCTCAGCAGGAGCACGAGCGGCAGCGCGATGCCCGCCACCGCCACCCCGCCCCACAGCGCCAGCCGGAGCGGGCCGTGGGTCAGCAGGCGCGCGGCGCGCGACGCGTCGTGCGAGGCGTGGGCGGTGAACAGCTCCGCGAACAGCACCAGCGCGCTCACCAGCAGCGAGACCCACAGCACGAGGCCGAGCCCGCCGCTGACGATCGAGGCGCTGCCGAGCGCGCTCGCGGCGAGCAGGAGCGTCGCGGAGCCGGCCACCAGCGCGGCGAGCAGCAGGTGGGGCAGGAGCAGCGGGCTCTGCCAGAAGTCGCGGCCCTCCGCCTGCCCGAAGAGGAACGCGCTGTAGCCCGCGGTGGCCGCGGCCACCACCACCATGGGCCAGGCCAGCAGCTGGAGCGCGGGCAGGTTCCCGGCGAGGCCGGCCAGGAGCCAGAGCCCGCCGAGACCGCCGGCCGCGAACAGGATGAAGCCGCCCAGCACCAGCCACGAGCGCGGGTTCGGCTTGAAGATCAGATACAGGAAGCGGTCCGGCCGCTTGAGGTCGAGGATCAGGAGCAGGCTCGTCAGGACGAGGAAGGCGAGCCCGATCGCGGGCACCGCGAGCCCGGTGAGCCCATCCGCGGTCAGGAGCCCGCCCACGAGGCCGAGCGCGGCCACCAGGAACGCGCCCGCCGCGATCGACTTGGTCCACAGGTACGCGCCGACGCGCCAGCCCCACGGGCGCGCCGGGTGCGCCACGTCGTAGACGGTGCGGGCCAGCGCGAGCAGGTCCAGCCCATCGGTGGCGGCGGTCACCGGCGGCGCCGGCCGCGCGATCGCCCGGTTCGCCGCGCCCGGGCTCGGGATGCTCCCGACCTGCGAGAAGAGATAGCCGCCGCGCCGCTCCTGCATGTCGGGGGTCAGCGCCGCCGACTCCGCGCCCAGGTAGAAGAGCTTCGGCCGCGTCCCCTGCTCCGGCTTGCGCACCTGCGTCTGCTGCGAGGCGACCAGGCGCGCGATCTGGCTACGCGGGTCGTCGAGGTCGCCGGGGATGATGGCCTGCACCGGGCACACGATCACGCACGCCGGCTCGAGCCCGCTCTCCACCCGATGGGCGCAGTAGTGGCACTTGGCCGCGGTGTGCGTCTCGGGATCGATGTAGAGCGCGTCGTAGGGGCACGCCTGCATGCACGACTTGCAGCCGATGCAGCGCTGCCCGTCGAAGTCCACGATGCCGTCGGGCCGGCGGTAGAGCGCGACGGTGGGGCAGATGGTCACGCAGGGCGCGTTGTCGCAGTGATTGCAGCGCATCACGCTGAAGTAACGCCGCGTGTCCGGGAACGTGCCCTTCTCGATGTACTTCACCCACGTGCGGTTCACGCCGAGGGGAACCTGGTTCTCCTCCTTGCACGCCACCGTGCAGGCGTGACAGCCGATGCACTTCCGCTGATCGATGACGAAGCCGTAGCGCATGTCAGTGGGCGACCACGTCGAGCCAGACCCGGGCCGTGACCAGGGCGATGATACCCGCGAGCACGCCGCGAAGCACCCCCACCGGTACCCGCCGGCTCACCCGGCCGCCGAGCGGCGCGCCGCCCAGGGAGCCCAGGACCACGGTGGCCGCGGGCCAGAGCGGAACCTGCCCGGTCGCCACCTTGCCCACGAAGCCGCTCACCGCGGCCATGCCGACCATGGCCAGCGAGGTGCCGATGCTGAGCCGCATCGGCACGCGCAGCACGCCGACCAGCACCGGCACCAGCAGGAACGCGCCGCCGGCGCCCACCAGGCCCGCCATGAGCCCGATGGCGCCGGGCAGGCCCACCGCGGCCGGGCGGCTCCACCGCACCGCGTCGCGCTCGCCCGCCGGCGCGGCGGGAGCCGGGCTCAGCAGCATCAGCGGCAGCGCGGCGGTGGCCATCAGCGCGAAGGTGACGAGCAGCATGCGGCCGGAGACCCGGGCGGAGCCGAGCGCGCCCAGCAGCGCGCCCGCCGCCATCGCGGGCCCGCCGGTCCAGGCCAGGCGGTGGTGCACAAGCGCGTGGCGGCCGTGGCTCCACGTCCCCACGATCGCGGCCACGAGCACCTGGGTCATGCTGAGCCCGGCCACCTCCTGGATCGTCAGCTCGCCCGCGCCGAGCAGGGGCGGCACGTAGTAGAGGAGCGGGATCATCACGATGGCACCGCCGACGCCGACCAGGCCGGAGACGAAGGCCCCGCAGAAGCCGAGGCCGAAGAGGACGAGGGCGAGCGGGACGGTCACGCGCGCGCGGCCGTCGATGGGTGGCTCATGAGAGCCACCATGATAGCGCGAGTCGCCGCGCTAGCGGATCGCCTGCTTCACCCGCGCGAGCATCGCCTCCGGCGAGCCCTCGAGGTGCACCGGCCGGGGCATCGACGGCGGCCCGTACTTGATCCCGGCCCCGGTCAGCACCAGCACCACGCGCGTGCCGGCCTCCACCTCGCCTTCATCCTTCATGTGAAGGAGCGCGGCCAGAGTGGCCGCCGCCTCGGGCGCGGTCCAGATGCCCTCCACCTTCGCGAGGAGGCGCTGGGCGCTCACGATCTCGTCCTCGCCGACCGGCTGGGGGAAGCCGCCGGTGTCCCGCAGGATCCGCAGCATCTGCCGGCCCGCAAAGGGCCCCGGCACCCGAAGGCCGGGCGCGTTGGTCATCGGGTTCTCCACCGGGCTCGTGGTCTCGGCCTTGTCCTTCCAGGCCCGCACTAGCGGCGCGCAGCCCACCGCCTGCACCGCCACGAAGCGCGGCTGCCCGGCCTTCACCCAGCCCATCTCGCCCAGCTCCTCGTA
>Ga0075423_10004364_pt1 | contig 13129 bp, 10 predicted proteins | sample SoiMethybrSBSTD2_FD_80114 | JGI IMG/M metagenome (GOLD analysis project Ga0075423, IMG submission 80114) | Bulk soil microbial communities from a Populus tree surrounding site in Tennessee, USA - Soil MetaG P. TD hybrid SBSTD2 | ecosystem: Environmental > Terrestrial > Soil > Tree plantation...
CAAAGAAAAGTTTTTCCACCGGACCATTAACGGGTGTTGCCTGGATTACGTAAGCCTCGGAATCACGCACTGAAGCTTTACCGAGGAACGTGAGGTTGGAGTAAAGATCCTGAGTTTTTAGTTCTTTGTAGAAGACTGCGTCGCGCTTGATCTGTGCAATTAGCTGATCGGGTAAGGGCGTGGGACCATCCGTACTGCTGTGTCCCCACACTGTCGAGCCGTTGAACCCATTGCTGAAGACAACGTTTGGATACCTGGTTATCGTCAGGATTTTGTCCGGCGCTTTTTGATAGACCTCTTCGGGAACGAGCACACCATCCGCGCCGATGCGCGAGCCTTTCGCCGTCCGGCTGGTGATCTTTTCGAGCGCCTCGGCGCCGCCAACAGCGTGTACATAACGATCGAGAATCTCTTTCACTGACGGCAACTTCTCCGCGGTTGCAGTTGAATTCGGCGCCCAGAGATTCTGGCCCACGGCCGGTACTGAAACTGGAGTCGGTTTACCGCGATGGCAGGTGTAGCAACTCACGGCGCCCTCGCCATTAAAGTTTCCTTTGTTGATGGCAAACACCATCTGCATCATGCGTCGCGCAGCGAGCTTCGTTGGCTTGTCGTCTTTATCGAATTGGTTTGCAACGTGACAATAGCTGCAACGCACACCGAGTGAGCCGGAGACGAAAGCCATCGTCGGCTCCAACTGCGTCGCGGGGAATCCTTTGAAGATCTGAATGTTCTTGTAGCGCTGTTCGGCAGTCTGTTGCTGCGCGATGACGACGCCAGTGAATATGAGGATAAAGATCACAGTGAGTAGTCGCATGATGTTGTTACCTCTCCCAGTTTTAGGCTCGGATGAACAAGAATTAATTACGGATCTTAGCTGCATGAAATTGATCGAATGGGTCCTTATTAGGAACTCGCATGGCGAAATCGAGCGAATCAAGTTGTCCCTGTTGGTCGCGACGGAAACTGACTTCGCCGTAAAACTGCTTCACGAAGAAGTCGGTTTGTGAAGTGGGAAACAGCTCGACTTTCTGTCCGACGCATTCCATCGTCAGTCTGCCTGCTTCGTTTCGTACGGCGATCTCGAACTCCGGACGATTATCGTCGCGATACTGGCCCGCATACTCGTCGTAAAGCCGGGGTTCGACAGCGATAACTTTTCGCAGACACTTTTCAAGCGTCAGGTGTTCGAAGAGTGGCTCGAAACCAAGCTTCTCGTTGAGTGCGCGAATTGCCGTTTGTTCCGGCTTATTGAAAGTTTGAATAACCTGGTAACCATGCGTTTGCGCGTACAGAACGCCCGAGAGCTTCAGCGCTGTCGCCAATCCGCGCCGGCGATACTCGCGCTTCACGCCGGTGAAGCCTTGCGTTAGACCACCGGGGATCGCCTCAAACAAGCTAACATCAGAAACACCGACATATTCATCGCCATGCTTCGCAATGAAAAAAGCATCGGGAAGAACGTAGGGCATTTTGATCCAGAGCAATGCTTCGCGTGCGTTGTACGCGGGCGGTAGAAACGCGCCGCGTGCGGGATCGTCGTCGCGAACGAGAGTCGTGAAGGCGTAGAGTTTCTCGACACAATCAGGATTGCGCGCGCTTTCGTCGGCGAACGTCGTGATCGAGATACCTTCGCTGTGAAGGCGTTCAATGAGTGAGGCGTGAGTTGAGAGGTCCGTTGTAGCGACATTGAGTCGCAGATCGAGGACACGTGTAGTTTCTGTAAATCCGCGACTCTCGAGAAGGTTCACCAGCTCTGTCTCAGTCGCGTATTGCCGGCACGATACGGTCACCGCTTGCGCTTCGCGAAGATCTTCGCTGAGTCGATCAAGCAGCATCTCTCCCACACCTCGCTTGAGCCACTGCGGATCCGACAACAGAAACAAGCGATACTTCGGCAAGTAAACCGATTGCTCGACGCCGCCATAAGCGATGATCTGTTTTCCGTCCGCATTCTCGACGACGTAGTGCCGGCGAAAATATCGTGACTCATCAAACTTTTGGCGCCTGTTCAACCAGGATTCGTGTCCGCGCTCATCGTTGGCCGCGCGCGCTGACGCGATCGCGCTAACGGTGGACCAATCGGGAGTATGAAACGGGCGCAGCTTCGTATTCACTTTGTTTGAAAAGTTTGCATCACGTGACGGCCGTTGCTCGCGCAAATCGCTCTTGAACAAATCGACTACGCGATCCTTCAATCGTTGGCGCGCCGAATAGAGGCGCTTGTTAACGGTCGACACCGGCACTTCGAGAAACTCGCCGATGTCAGCCTGTGTGTATCCATCCACATAGAACAGAGTAGTCACGAGTCGTTCATTCTCGGGCAGCGCGTTTATTGCTCGCATCACTTTCGTGAGCAGGTCATGTCGTTCCGCTGACAAATGTGGACCAGGATCGATCGTCGTAGCGCTTGTATTGTCTTCGAGCGGCACCATCTGCAAACGGCGGCAGCGCGTCAGCCTATTGCACTGCGTTAAGACGATGCGTTTGAACCAACCCGGAAACGCTGCCGGTTCGCGAAGTTGCGCAAGCTTTTGCCACGCGACGACGAAAGCTTCCTGCGCGGTGTCCTCCGCGAGATACACGTCGCCCAGCACGGCAAACGCGCAAGCGAATGCCATGTCCTGAAAGCGAATCACGAGTTCGCCGAAGGCTTCACGCCTTGCCGCGGCAGGACTGGCGGCATCCAAAGCGCGAACGACAATGCTGTCGATATCTCTCACGTCCTGATCTTAAGAGCCACCCTGAGCCCCCGTCCTTCCTTTTGTGCTTTTTGTCCTTTTTGTGGCTACTGATAAGCTCTGCAACAAGGAGGCAAATCAATGGAGACGGATTTCCGCAACATCTCAGGAATATACAGAACCAACACCGAGATAGTTAACCGAGCCATCGCTGGTATCGAACCTGAACACTGGTTGAAACAGCCGGGTGATGATTCGAATCACCTGCTGTGGATGCTCGGACATGTCGTCGTGCATCGCGGACTCGTACTCAAATACCTCGGTGTTGATTGGGACAGTTCGTGGGCGCCACTTTTCGCGCGCGGCGCCGAGCGAGGCGATGCTGCTCAGTATCCGACGACGGAAGAAATGCAGGCCGCGTGGCAACAGGTTTCAGCCACCTTGTCGGCTGCACTCAAAGAGGCGTCTGCAGAGGTTTTGGATAAAGAAGCGCCCAAGGGTCCGTTGAGTTTTGATGGTAAAGTCAGCGGCTCCGTCGCTTTTCTTGCGCTTCACGACTCCTATCACACCGGCCAGATCAGTTTTCTCAGAAAGTGGCTTGGCTATGGTCAAACAGTCGGCTAAAAAAATTTCAGTTCGGTTGTCGATTTTGAGTTCGTCAGTCGTCGTAAGGTTGAAGAGCAGAAAACTCAACCTACAGAGGAGCAAAGTCAATGAAGTACATCTTGCTGATTTACCAGGACGAGCCAAGCTGGAACGGGCTTAGTGAAGCAGAGCGCCAGGCGATCTATCTCGAATACCGAAAGTTGCGTTCAGAATTACAAGCGACGGGCCAGTTCGTAACGGGTTCGCAGTTACAACCGATCGCCACCGCCACTACGGTGCGCGTGCGTGATGGAAAAGAACTCATCACCGACGGTCCCTTCGCGGAAACGCACGAACAACTCGGCGGCTACTTCCTAATCGAAGCAAACAATCTGGACGAAGCCACCAGCATTGCAGCGCGCATTCCCTCCGCCCGCGCGGGAAGCGTCGAGGTGCGACCGCTAGTCGAGATGGCTGTCGAAGCTTCGGCTTAGTTTTAGGCCACCAAAGACACCAAGAGCACAAGGGTTTCAATCAGCCCTTTTGTGCTTTTTGTGTCTTTTTGTGGCTTAATTCTGGTGTGCGTTCTGCGGCCACACTCGAACAAGTTTTTCGCGAAGAGTATGGAAGAATTATCGCCACGCTGATCCGTATCTCGGGCTCGTTCGACACGGCTGAAGAAGCGTTGCAGGAAGCATTCACCGCCGCCGCGTCGAAGTGGGAAAGCGAAGGCACGCCACACAACCCGGGCGCGTGGCTGACGACCGTGGCCCATCGAAGGCTACTCGATGCCATTCGCCGCGAGCGCACCCGCAGCGACAAGCAAACCGAACTCACTTTTGAAACTACTCGCTTACAACCGCACGCGGAGCTGGATTTGAGTGACGACGACGCGGCCGAATACCCTGACGATCGGTTACGACTGATCTTCACCTGCTGTCACCCTTCGCTCGTTCGTGAAGCGCAAGTAGCGCTGACGTTACGAACTCTCGGCGGGCTCACTACCACGGAGATCGCACACGCGTTTCTCGTGCCTGAAGCGACGTTGGCCCAGCGACTGGTCCGTGCGAAACAGAAGATCCGGCTCGCCCGCATCCCCTACGAAATCCCAAAGCTCGAAGTCATTGCCGATCGTCTCGCGGCCGTGCGCGCCGTCATCTATCTGATCTTCAACGAGGGTTACGCGGCCAGCACCGGACGCAGTTTGATCCGTAATGATTTGTGCGCCGAAGCGGTTCGACTCGGACGTGTGCTTTGCGAGTTACTGCCAAACGAGCCCGAGAACATGGGTTTGCTCGCACTGATGCTGCTACAGGATTCACGACGCGAAGCTCGTGTGAACGATCGCGGCGAGTTGGTAACACTCGAGGAACAGGACCGTTCGCGTTGGGACTCTGAAGAGATCGAAGAAGGCGTTCGCCTTGTCCAGGCTGCGCTCTCTTTGCGACGCGTCGGTAACTATCAACTGCAAGCTGCGGTCGCTGCAGTTCATGCTGAAGCAAAGAACGCCGATGACACCGATTGGCCACAGATCGTCGCGCTCTACGAAGAGCTGATGCGTCTCACTTCATCGCCCGTGGTCGCGTTGAATCATGCAGCGGCGGTTGCGATGAGCGAAGGATTCGAAAACGGCTTGAGTTTGATCGAATCCCTCGGCGCCGATGGAACTCTGCAAAACTATTATCTCTTCCACGCGTCGCGCGCCGATCTGCTGCGTCGCTTGAACCGCCTCGACGAAGCCCGCGTCGCCTACGCCAAAGCCCTTTCGCTTACCACCAACGAAGTCGAACAAAACTACATTCGCCGCCGCTTAGAATCGGTGTAAACTACTGCTTCGTCGTCACGCTCGTGTTTTGAAACGCCGCGATCCGCCAACCCTGCTGTTCCTTCGTCATCGTCAAGCTCATCATTGCATCACCCATCAACTCTTTAGTCGGCCCATCTCGGTGCCCACTCACATGCACGACGGCCACGTCGGATCGTAAAAACCGGATCTGTTTCACGGTGAGACTGAGCGTCGTGTCTTTGTAGATCGTGTCGAAGATCCGTTGATGCCCACTCTCGATGGCGCTGCGACCCTTGAGGTAATTGCCGTTGATGATCACGTAATCAGCGTCCTCGGCAAACGGTTTCGCGAAGAGCGCTCCGCTTTTTGTGTTCCAACCCGTCTCTAATTGCTTCACGCTCTCGCGCAGCGCCGCTTCGTCGGCAGTCCGGCCATCCGGCAGCGGCATGGTCTGGAATCCCAACATCAACAACGTCATGAATATCAATGTTTTCATCGCATCCTCCATCAAAAGTTTTACCTTCACTTCTGGAAGCGACGAATCAAAAGGAAAGCGGCCAACTTGCGACAAAAAAACTTTCGTTTGCCCTGGTCAACGGGCAAGGTGTTAGAATTCGCGGCGTTATTTGGAGGTTTACGCTGATGGAGCGCGTTGATGCCCACCATCTCGCCGCAGGAGGTAACTCAACTACTCGCCGCCTGGGGCCAGGGCGACCGGTCCGCGCTCGATCGACTTTTACCGCTGGTACACGCTGAACTGCGGCGCATCGCGCGACGGCAAATGAGCCAGGAACGGCCTGGTCATACCCTGCAAGCAACCGCGCTGGTCAACGAGGCCTATCTGAAACTTGCCGACCAACAAGAATTCGAATGGCAGAATCGCGCCCATTTCTTCGCCGTCGCCGCGCAGGTCATGCGACATATCCTCATCGATCACGCGCGGGCCCATGCGCGCGAGAAACGCGGTGGTGGCGCGATTCAGGTTTCGCTAAACGAAATTGCCGTCGTCAACGAAGATCAGGCTGAACACTTCATCGCGCTCGACGAAGCACTTCGTTCGCTCGAATATCTCGATCCGCAGAAGAGCAAGATCGTTGAGTTACGTTATTTCGGCGGCTTGAGCATCGAGGAAACCGCGGAAGTGCTCGACATTTCGTCGCGAACCGTGAGACGCGAGTGGCAACGAGCCCGAGCATGGCTCTATAGGATGATTACTGAAGGGACAGTTGATGAAACCCGACCGCTGGCGAAAAGTTGACGAGATCTTTGCAGCCGTGCTCGAACGTGAGCCGAAGGATCGCAGCGCGTTTCTCGATGACGTTTGCGGCAGCGATGAGGCCTTGCGTCGCGAAGTCGAGAAGATGCTTCAGTTCGACCAGCAGGCGCAGGAGTTTATCAAGACTGACGTCTTCGACGTTGCCGCTCGGTTAATTACGCAACCCAGAAATCTCGATACTCCAAAGCGCAGCATTCAAACCTACGACTCGATCGACGACGCCCGGTTCGTGCCCGGCAACGTTCTGGCAGAACGTTACCGTATCGTCGGACTGCTCGGACGTGGTGGCATGGGCGAGGTTTATCGCGCCGACGATCTCAAACTCAAACAACCCGTCGCGCTCAAGTTTCTCCCTGCGTCTCTCACCACTGACGGCGCCGCGCTGGCGCGTTTCTATAAAGAAGTCAGTGTCGCTCGCCAGATCTCGCACCGGCACGTTTGCCGGGTTTACGACGTCGCCGAGTATCAGGGTGAACATTTCCTCTCGATGGAGTATGTACGCGGCGAAGAACTCTCATCGCTGCTCAAACGCATCGGACGTTTGCCGCAGGACAAGGCGATCGAAGTTGCGCGTCAACTTTGCGGCGGCCTCGCGGCTGTACACGAACGCGGTGTACTTCATCGCGATCTAAAACCGGCAAACATCATGCTCGACGAGCACGGCGAAGTGCGCATTACTGACTTCGGCATTGCCGCCCTCGCGAGCGAGTTGGACCACCGTGAGATCTCGGGCACACCCGCATACATGTCGCCAGAACAACTCGAAGGTCACGAACTAACCGGCAAGAGCGACATCTATTCGCTCGGCCTCGTGCTTTACGAAGTCTTCACGGGCAAGAAAGCTTTCGATGCTGGGAGTTTGCAGGAGTTGCTTCGTTTGCGTCGCAGTGACTCAACTCCCACGAGCCCGGTGGAGCACGTACCGGATTTGGATCCGTTGATCGAACGTGTGATCTTTCGTTGCCTCGAAAGAGATCCGGCCAAGCGTCCGGCTTCGGCGTTGCAAGTCGCAGCGGCATTACCAGGTGGCGATCCGCTGGCTGCCGCGCTGGCAGCCGGAGAGACGCCGTCGCCCGAGATGGTCGCAGCCGCGCCCCGGCAAGGCGGGTTGACACCCGCGGTCGCTATCTCGCTGCTCGCTTCCGTGGTCGTCTTAATAACCGTCGTCTGTCTTCTCTCCAGCAAAAGAGCGTTGTACCGGATAACGCCGCTGAACAAGTCGCCGGAAGTTTTACGCGATCGCGCCGCTGAACTCGTGAAGAAGTTTGGCTACATAACGCCCGCAATCGACTCCGCTTACGGTATGGGCATCGATCGAGATTATCTCAACTATGTTCACGATACCGATCGATCGTCTTCGCGTTGGGAACAATTGCGTAACGGACAACCGGCGGCAATTTATTTCTGGTATCGACAGAGTCCGTACCCATTTGACGTTACTAATGGATTGGACGTCAGCGAACAAACGCCGGCTCGCGATCAGCCCGGCATGATCACGCTCACGCTCGATACACTCGGACGCCTGCGCTCTTTCTACGCAGTCCCCCCAGCGACAAGTTCCTCAGCGGAAACAGGAACACCTGACTGGGCGCGACTCTTCACTGAAAGCGGTTTGGACCATGCCAGGTTTCAACCGGTTACTTCGACCTGGACGCCGCCACACGCCGCAACAGCGCGCGCAGCCTGGGACGGTTATTACCCCGATCATCCGAATCTGAAAATACACGTCGAAGCCGCCGCCCTCGAAGGCAAACCTGTTTACTTTGAAATTATTGACGCCTGGGACCAACCTCTCGCGGAACAGGCGTCGATCTCGCGTTTCCGGCAACGCGTACTGGGTGTCTTGTTACTGGCGATCTTCATCACAGTGATGGTTGGCAGTGCGCTGCTGGCGTTTCGCAACTCAAAACTCGGCCGCGGCGATCGTAAAGGAGCGTTTCGGCTGGCAGCGTTCGTGCTGCTGGTCTTCTTTGGACGCTGGCTGTTTTCAAATCATCACGTAGCGACAGAGGATGAAGCGCTCAACTTCATCTGGAATGTTCAGAATATACTCTTCTGGTCATTCTTCTTCTGGGTGGTCTACCTGGCGTTCGAACCGTTTGTGCGACGGCGCTGGCCGGGCCGGATTGTCTCGTGGAGTCGTGTATTGGCTGGCGGCTTTCGCGATCCGTTGGTGGGCCGCGACCTACTCATCGGCGCGGCATTTGGACTGGGAATCATTCTCTGCAACTTCTATCTCGCGAGCCTGGTTCCGCAGTTGTTAGGCTACCCGCCGAGTATTCCCTGGGTCGATTTTCCGGCTATGCAACTGCTCGGGATTCATTCGTTCGCGCACGGTTTCACGCAACAGATCTTCGGTGCACTATTTCAGTCGTTTATCCTGCTGTTCTTCCTGCTGCTGATGTACATCATTGTGCGTCGTGAACGACTGGCTGCGATCGTGGTCTGGTTGCTGATGACCGTAGCTTTGAGTTTGACGCACGAGACGCCGGCGGGCGTGCCATTCGCCGCACTCGCCACCTTTTTAGTGATCGTGGTGCTTTATCGGTTTGGGCTGCTGGCGCTGATCGTCGCCCTCTTCTTCCTGCACCTGAACATCTTTTACCCACTCACGTCGGATTTCTCGGCGTGGTACGCAGCCGACTTCGTCCTCGCTCTAATCATCTGTCTCGGGCTTGTGATCTTTGGCTTCTACACTTCACTCGCCGGCCAGCCACTTTTCCGAGGCGCCCTGCCTGACGATTAGCCACAAAACACAAAAGGCACATAAGCTGATCGCTTATGTGCCTTTGTACCTTTTTTCTGGCTTGTCTTAGTTCTTATTTGTGGCTTGAGCCTGGAACTGCTGCCAGTAATCTCTCACAAACTCGCGCTGCTTCCCGTGGCCATAACCGGAGTTGAACTCGTACTGATCCATCTCGGCCAGCGCTTGCTCGAGGTTCCATTTATCATGCGTGAAGCGATAGACTGCGCCCATCACGCCCGTGCGATGGCGGCCACCCGCGCAATGCACGTAGAACTTACCGGTCGCCGGATCATCAACCACCTTCAGGAAAGCATTAACCTGATCCATGCTCGGATAGCTCTTATCAACCATCGGAATGTTGACGTAACGCAGTCCTGCAGCCTCGACAGCGGGTTGCTCTTCGTCGCGTGAGTTGTCGGTCAAATCGATGATCGTTTTCACGCCCAGCGCCGCGAGAGCCTGGTAGTCGCCGGCGTCCGGACGCCCGCCGCGAAAGAAACGCTCGTCCATCTGGCCGAAGTTCTTGATTTTAACGTCAGGGAATTTAGTGTACTTTGACTTGGCGAAACTTGTTGAGGACACCGCAAGCAGAAACACCATCGTGAGCAACGCAACGGGGAAACTTTTTATAGATCTCATTTAAACTCCTTATGAATAGACTAACCGTTTCTAATCGTATCGGGTCTTTCAAGCTCTCAAGCTGGCGTCGGAACCGGATATAAGATTCAGGTCGGACGCCTGTCGTTGCATAAATTTTCGCGTACCATTTGGGCGCCGAAACCTACGATATCGTTAATTTTTCGGGCCGTTTTCAGAGGATTTTGAGTTTTAAGTCAATTGAGCTAAAATGCCGCCAATCGGCGAAAGTTGCTGGGGTGAGGACAGTAACTAAAGAGGCTGAATGTCTCGCGCCAACCTTGAGAGCCCCGGAACCATTCCGGGGCTCTCGGTTATTTAAAGCCCCAACAAATGCAGATCAGGAGCGTCGCCTGCGCGCGATAACTCCTGAATCCACAGTCTCCCCGGTGCGCGAAATGGCCTGGAAGTACATCTGGTCTCCGGCCACCTCGAATAGCATGAAGTGCATGTCGCGATCGTACGACTTCTCGGTCAACGGTGAGACGTCTCTAACGTCGCCGCTACGAAGCTGACCGCCCGCTCCGGAAACAAAATAGTAAATTCCCTTCTGCGGCTTGATCCGCTCGTAGACGTGGTCGTGCCCTGTCAACACGACATCCACTCCATACTTGACGAAGATTGGTTCAACCACGTCGCGTAGTTGAGAATCTGATCCGTGCTTCTTTGCTGAAGAGTAGGGAGGATGATGAAAGAAACATACTTTCCACTCTGAAGTGTCTCTGGACAATTCATCTTCGAGCCACTGCACTTGTTTCTTGTCCATGTAGTTGCTGTTCAAAGAATAAAAAGCAACGTTTCCTTTCTTGAAGCGGTAGTACTCCTTTCCATTCATGTTGAAGTTTTCGTAATTGACCTGCAGCGGCTGGTCGTGGTTCCCCAACGTCGCATAGAACTTCACTTTGCTGTCGAGCAAAGCCTTGTAAGGTTCGGAAAACTTTTTCACGAAGTCCTGCGGCGTTTCACCGCCGTACAAGTTATCGCCCATCATCAATACGAACTCGAACGGAAAGATCGCTCGGTACTGGACCATCATGTTGCCGACGTCTCGTTGTTTTGGCGTTCCGGAACCCGTGTCGCCAATTACGGCAAAACGAACGGAACCATCCTTAACGGGCAACGCCAGTTTCAGCGCCGACGTGTGAGCAGTATTGACATTTGAGTTATTGAGCTTTTGCGCAGCGCCTGGAAAGAAAAGAGCCGTGCTAACGAGGAATGCAAATACAAAGTTGTAAATACGAAAGTTTCGCATACGCTTCGCTCACCTTCATGGTAATGCATCGGGCATGTAGTCGATGATCAGATTACTCTCGCGATCGACCAGCAACATGTTTCGTCCTACAAAGCGATACCTGACTTCCTTTGGCAACTGAGGAAGCTTCGCCAGCAGGGTCGCCGGCATTTCCGAAAACTCAGCGCTTTGCGCGTAGGGATAATTCACGCGCAGGACCACGCCCTGCAGTTCTGTCTCAAAGATTGTTTTGCGCAGCTCTTGCCGATCTTTACCCTGAAATTCAATCTTCAATGTGCGGCGAATGTAGTCAGCGGTTTCAGGTCTAAAGAGGTCGCCGCGTTTTGCTCCGGCGCGTTCAGTTCTAAGTGATTGTTCGAGTGCTGTTCGATAAGCCTGAATCTGCTCGGGTGTGCTGTCCTTCGAGAGCTTAGGCGCGTTGGCTTTAACTCTATCGCGAAGCTGCACGTAATCTTTGACCTGCTTCTCAAACGTTTGAATCGCTGTCTTATCCGCGGGAGAGACAACGACGGGCGGAGCCAACGCAGCGTTCTGGGTGCTCTGTGCTAACGTCGCAGCGGCAACAGTGAGCACACACACCACCACCTGCCAGGAGTATTTCAGCATTTCACCTTTCATGCACTCCTGAACTGAGCAAGGAAGGTGCCACTAGCTGGACCCATACGCTCTCATAGCCTTTGGCAGACAATGATGGACCAAACTGCACCATCCACATTCATCAGGTGTATGAACTCCATGCGAACCCTGATGGTTTTTTGTGCGTTTTGTGTCTTTTATGACTCAGAAGACTGGGCCGGCACTCACGTCGTAATCGACGCCGGGATCGGGACGATCTGGACCATCCTTCTCGTTTGCAAGCTGCTGTAATAAGTTCGCGAGCGCCTGCAGGTTCACGGGTTTGGTGAGGTGTGAATAGAAACCGGCGGCGCGCGCACGTTCGATATCGTCGCTGCGTCCAAAGCCTGTGATGGCGACGACGGGCACATCCTGACGACCATCGATTTTTCGCAGTCGATTCAGAAACTCGAATCCGTCCATCTCCGGCATCGAGATGTCGGAAAGGATTACGTCAAACTTATTCTCACGCGCGATCCGCAGAGCTTCGGCGCCGTTGTTTGCCGTCATCACGTTTGCACCACTGAGCTTGAGCAACTCCTGCAACATCGCGATCGTGTCTTCCGAATCGTCAACGATCAGGAAATTTGTTTGGGCAAGAACGCCGAGTTCGAGGTTGGGAAGCGTGGGCGTGACGAGCGGCGCGGTCTCGCGCATCAGCGGCAGGCGCACCGTGAAACGCGAACCGCGGTTTGGACCATCAGATTCAGCGCTGATCGTGCCGCCGTGTAGTTGCACGAGCTGACGCACGAGTGCGAGACCGATACCAAGACCACCATGCCGCCGGCGATTACTCCCGTCGGCCTGGCGAAACATTTCAAAAACGTGAGGCAGAAAACTCGCATCGATTCCCTGCCCCGTATCGGCAACGGCCAGCACAGCCTTGTCGGCGTCAGCGGTTAAATCAATCTCGATGCCGCCGCCTGCCGGCGTAAACTTCACCGCGTTATTCAAAAGATTCCACGCGATCTGCTGCAAGCGCAAACGATCGCCATCGACGAGCAACAACTGATCGGTCGCACGCACACGAATTTCGATACTCTTTCCCGCCGCGTCAGTGCGAACAGTCTCCACCGCGTTATCGATGATTGCGGCGAGTGAAACTGTTTCCTGGTTGAGAGAGATCTTGCCGCGTTGTAAGCGCGACAAGTCGAGCAGGTCGTTGATTAACTGCGACTGCGACTGCGCGTTTCGTCGGAGCGCGTCGCCCATTCGGATTAGGCGCGGCGAACCCTGAATCTCCTCCATTCGCAACAGCAGCTCAGAGTAGCCCAGAATGACGTTCAAAGGATTGCGCAACTCGTGCGACAGCGTCGCGAGAAACTCATCCTTCAGTTGGTTTGCTTTCTCCGCCGCATCGCGCGCTTCCTGCTCGCTCCGCAACAGATGTTCACGCTCCGTTTCCGCACGCAGTTTCTCGATCGCGGTCCAAGTGCGCTCGGCCACGGTTTGCAACAGCGCCACTTCTTCTTTGGTCCATTGACGAGGCCGATCGTCACTGGCCCAGAATGACGCCACCCAACGTCCTTGACGCATTAACGGAACCGCAACA
>Ga0075423_10004365_pt1 | contig 13128 bp, 9 predicted proteins | sample SoiMethybrSBSTD2_FD_80114 | JGI IMG/M metagenome (GOLD analysis project Ga0075423, IMG submission 80114) | Bulk soil microbial communities from a Populus tree surrounding site in Tennessee, USA - Soil MetaG P. TD hybrid SBSTD2 | ecosystem: Environmental > Terrestrial > Soil > Tree plantation...
CCACTTGTGCCCAGCACGACCGTCATCTGCTGACCTTTCTGACCGAGGCAATCGATGCGCATTGGCGCGGATTGCCAGCCCCTATTTTGGTGCCTTCGGCGATCCCCTGAACTATTACAAATTGGAAGGCGTATCGAGTACTTTAAGAAAGTACAAGCTGTATGGCAAGCAAAACAAGAGTAAACGACGCACCGCAGGCCTTCACCCCGGCCCCTCTCCCGCCAGCAGGAGAGGGGTGACGCAGCCCTCACCGTAGGGGCACGATATATCGTGCCCGTGTGGTGGGTCGGGCAGGGGCACGATATATCGTGCCCTACCTTCCGGCGTTCGTGATCCGCGAAGATACGCGAATCGGATACATGCCTTCGCGTCCCTTCGCGTGGCTTCGCGGATCAAAATACGTGACCGATGTTCTCAGGGCGCATCCGCATGCAGTTCGCTCTGTTTTTCTTGCAGCAGCCGATCGACCTCGTCGTCCGAGAGCTGCATGAGGCCCTGAAGCATCTGGGCGGTCTGTTCCGCTGCGCCAGTCGCGGCCTCGCTCCGCACGAGCGTTGCCGCGAGCCTGGCCACCGTCGGCTGCTCGAAGAAGACACTGATCAGCGGGATCTCGGACTGGAAGGCGACGTCGAGCCGCGAGATGATCTGGATCGCTTGCAGCGAGTGCCCGCCTAGCTCGAAGAAGTTGTCGTGGATACCCACGCGCTCGACGCCCAGCACCTCGGCCCAGATAGCGGCGAGCACCTCTTCGGTAGTGTTGCGCGGCGCGACGTAGCTGCCGACGAGGTCGGGCCTGGTGCGCTTCTGGGCGCGCATGCGGCTCAGGATCTGGCCGGCGGTCTGGAACGCGGCGATCTGCTGGATCTGCTCAGTGCGATCAGTCGCCAGCTCCCATGGCGCGCTGGCGTGCGTTGGCGTCTGCCCGTTGCTGTGCGCTTCAGCGTTCGTGCCGTTGTGTGCAGCCGTCGGCCAGCTCGCGCACAGCGCCAGCTCGACCGGCAGCGCGTAGTGATAGCTGCCGTCTGCGGCTGTCTGTGGCTGCGGCAGGCCGAGGCGGTTCAGAAAATGCAGAAATGGCGCGTTCTTCTGCGTGGGCCGATAGGGCAGATCAATCGTCGTGCAGCCGCGCGCGCTCGCCAGCTGCCCTAGCTCGACCAGCAGCCGATCTTCAACGTTGCGGCCAAGCGCGCGGCAGCTGAGCAAGAACGTATCGACGTTGAGCAGCGCCCCGTCCACTGCGAAGATGATCACGCCGACCAGGCCATAATCGCCGAAGCGATCACGCACCTCGGCCACCCAGCATTCGCTCGTCGCCAGGAGGTAAGAGATCGCGCGCTCGCTGCGGCGGATCGTCGTGGCGTTGAACTGGTTTGTACGCTGCGTCAGCGACGCCACCCGCGCGAGCTGCGTCGGCTGCGCCGGTGTCAGCGCGACGACGAGTTCCAGCCCGCCGAGAAACGCCGCGAGCGTCGGTGCTGTGGCGCGGAACTGCTCGCGCTGGCGGTTTTGTGCGTAGCGCAGGCCGCGCTGTTGATCTTCCTGCGTGATGTTTAGCTGATCGAAGGCCCAGACGTGCTCAAGAAACGTCGGAACCGCCGCAGCTGCCGGCAGCTCCAGCGTCAGCACGGCTGGGCAGCGCGCGCGGACCTCGGCTCGCTCGATCGCGCTGTCGTCCAGGAAAATAAAGCTATCGAGCGAGAGCTGAAGTTCGTCGGCGAGTGCGGCCAGGTTTTCCGATTTGGGCGACCAGTTCATGCGCGTTGCGGCGAAATACTCCAGCTTCAGCGGCATCTCCGGGCGCTGGCGAAACACCTCGCGGACATCGTCGGGGTTGTTCTTCGTGCAGAGGCAGAGCAGCACGCCGTTGCGATATTGCTCGACCAGGAAGCGCTGAAGCGCGGAATACGCCGCGTCGAGCTGCACGCCGAGCGGCCCATCTTCGCCGCAAACCCCGCCCCAGAGCGTCTGATCGCAATCGAGCGCGATCACCTTGAAGGGCTGGCGCTGAAGCGCGAACAGCGTGCGCACGATCAGCGTGCCGAGCGCGGCGAAGCATTCGAGGGTGAAGGGGATGTGGCCAAGCTCGTCGGTGAATGGGTCGTGGATTTCTTGGACGTGGTAGCGCGCGATCGCGGCGGGAATATCGAGCAGATAGACGCCGTTCAGTGCCGCGATCCGCTCGGCGATCAGGCGCTCCATTTCGCACTGAAAAGCCCGCGCGGTCGGATTAGCCGTCGCGGCGGGCGAGGCCGGGCAGATGCCGACGAGCCATGTCGCCGAGCTAGTTGCCGTCAGCTCAGCCAGCGCGCGCAGAAACTCCTCGACGTTGCGCGCGATCGCCTCGCGCTCGTGCAGCGCTGCCCAATCCTCCAGGCGCAGCAGGCAGATATTGACGCCGTGGCGGTTCGTCGCGAGCAGGCTGGCTGGGTCGAGCAGCTGCTGAAAGACCTGATTGTACGGCGCAAAACGCAGCGTGGCCGGCAGGTTCAGCTGCTCGGTCCAGAAGTTCAGCGACTCGGCGATCGGCTCGGCGGTGAAGGTCGCGGCGATCATGATCGCGAGGTTGGGCTGCGGCAGCGTGGCCAGGGTCGCCACGATCGGCTGCGCGGGCTGGGCGACGAGCGCTTCGAGCAGGCGCGTGAAGTGCGCGGCCATGCGCGCGATCGTGCGCTGCTCGAACAGGTCGGTGTTGTAGTGCAGCGATGCGGCCAGCTGGCCCGCCTGCTCGGCGATCAGCAGCGTCAGGTCGAACTGGTCCACCGTCCAGTCGAGCGACAGCGACTCGAACGGCAGCTCGCCGATGTTGGCATACGCTCCAGCCTGGCTCAGGCCATAGGCGGTCAGGCGCTGGTCCATGTGCAGCGGCACGTTCAGCAGGTTGAACATGGCCTGGAAGAGCGGCGCGCGGCTGGGATCGCGCTGCGGACACAGGCGCTCAACCAGCAGCGCGAACGGAAAATCCTGATGCTCCAGCGCGCCCAAGACGGTCTGGCGCACCTGCTCAAGCAAATCGTTGAAGCTCTGATTGGCATCGATCCGTGCGCGCAGCACGACTGGTTTGGCGAACGAGCCGATCATGCTCGCGAACTCGGCGCGGCTGCGGCAGGCGATTGGCGAGCCGACCAAGATGTCGTCTTGCGCACTGTAGTGGTGCAGGAGCAGCTGAAACGTCGCCAGCAGCGTCATGTACAGCGTTGCGCCAGCCGCCTCGCCCAGCGCCTTGATGCGGCGGGTCAGATCCCCCCCGAGCGTGAAGGCTTCGGCGGCGGCGTGGTAGGTCTGGATGGCGGCGCGCGGGCGATCGGTCGGCAGGTGCAGATCGGGCAGCGCACCGGCGAGCGCGCGCCGCCAATAGTCCCAATGCTGCTCGCCCGCCGGCCCGGCCAGCATGTCGGCCTCCCAGCGCACGTAGTCGGTGTATTGCAGCGCGGGCGTGGCCAGCGTGCCTGGCAGGCCGTCGCGCTCCTGGGCATACAGCGCGCACAGCTCGCGCATGAGCAGCGTCAACGACCAGAAATCGGCGACGATATGTGGCAACGCCAGCAGCAGTATGTATTCCTGCGGCGCGCGCGTGTAGATGCAGACCCGCAGCAGTGGTGCCACAGCCAGGTTGAACGGCTGGCGCGCGCGCTCAGCCAACTGATTATGCAGCTGGGCCGCGCTCCAGTCGGCTGCGTCCTCGATCTCGACGAACGCCTGCGCCTGCTCGTGGATTTGCTGAAAGGGCGTGCCGCGCTGCGAGCCGAAGCTTGTGCGCAGCATCGCATGCTGCTCGACGAGCGAGTGCGCCGCCCGCCGCAGCGCCGCCAGGTCGAGCGCGATTGGGATGCGCGCCGCAAACGCCAGCGTGTTGGTGGTGCTCTCTGGCGCGAGCTTGTGCATGAACCAGAGCGCCCGCTGGCCCTGCGCGAGCGGATGCCTGGTGCCGATCGGCGCGTGTATAGCCTGGGGCGCAGACAGCTGCGGCGCGCCGAGCAGCGCGAGCACATGCCCCGCAAGCGCGTCGGGAGTCGCTTCACCCAGGAAGCTCGCCGTGGAGAGGATGACGCCCAGGTCGGACTCGATGGCGTGCTGAAGCTCTATCGCCTGCAACGAGTCGAGCCCGAGCGTGGATAGCGACCGATCTGGCGCGATCCGCGTCGCCGCGACGCCGAGCACGCGCGCGATCTGCGCACGCAGGTAGGCGTCGAGTGCTGGCCGCTGCGCTGGTGCGAGCGCGAGCAGTGTTGCGCGATCCAGTGTCGGCTGGTCGTCTGTTGGTTCAGCCACAGCGAGCACATCACTGCCGAGCACGTCGAGATCGTCGGCGAGGTAGGCCGCGCGCACGGCATAGCGCTGGATCTTGCCGCTGGAGGTCTTGAGCAGGCTGCCGGGTCTGATCAGGACGACCGCGTAGGCGTGTAGGTCGTGCTGATTGGCCACCGCATGCCGAATGGCGTCGATCAGCGCAGCGGGATTGGCGTGCTGGTGCTGTCGCTCGACCTCCTGGACGATCACCAGCCGCTCTGTGCCGGCGACCTCGATCGCGAACGCCGCGCCGCAGCCGGGGCGCAGCGCGGGATCGCTCTGCCCGACAGTCAGCTCGATGTCCTGCGGGTAGTGATTGCGGCCACGGATGATGATCAGATCTTTCAGGCGGCCAGCTATGAACAGCTGGCCGCCGTGCAGGAAGCCCAGGTCGCCCGTGCGCAGGAACGGGCCGTCGCCGGTATCCAGCCGCGCCTGGAACGCCTGGCTTGTGGCGGCGGGCTGCTGCCAGTAGCCAGCGGCCACGCTGGGGCCGGCCAGCCAGATCTCGCCGATCTGATCGGGTGGGCAGCGGGTCAGCGTGGCGGGGTCGGCGATCACGACGCTTTGGCTCGCCAGCGGGATGCCCGCGCCGACGAGCGTGCGCGCGTCCGTGTCAGCGGGTGTGGCGACCGGCGCGACACTCGCGCGAGCCAGCGCCGCGCTCTGGAAGGCGTGAACTGCGGGCAGCGCCTGCTTGCCGGCGCTTGAGACGATCAGCGTCGCCTCGGCCAGCCCGTAGCATGGCACGAACGATTCACGACGGAAGCCGCACGGCGCGAAGGCCGCGACGAAGCGATCCAGCGTGGCGGGGGCAATAGGCTCCGCGCCGTTGAACGCGAGCGACCAGCTGCTCAGATCGAGCGTTGCGCGCTGTTCTGGTGTGATCTTGCGCACGCACAGGTCATACGCGAAGTTCGGGCCGCCGCTCGTCGTCGCGCGATAGCGCGTGATCGCTTGAAGCCAGCGCAGCGGGCGCTGCAAGAAATCGAGCGGCGACATCAGCGTGACCGGGAAGCGCCCGTAAAGCGGCTGGATGATGCCGCCGATCAAGCCCATATCGTGGTAGGGCGGCAGCCAGATCACGCCCTGGCTGGCGGCGCTGGCCCGAAACAATCGTGGATCAGCGCCGAGTTGTGCAGCAGGTTGCGATGGGTCAGCATCACGCCCTTGGGCGTGGCGGTGGAGCCCGAGGTGTATTGCAGAAAGGCCAGCGTGTCGCCACACAGATCGGGGCAGCGCCATGCATCCGCCGCCGTTTCGATGGTGTCGCTGGCGAGCCAGGGCAGCGCCGGGTCGTGTAGCGCGAGCGCTTCGACCAGCGGCAGCAGCGCTGCGGTGGTCAGCGCGATCGCCGGCTGGGCGTCGCGGATCATCGCGCGCAGCCGTGGCATTGTGCGCTCCAGTCGCGCCGGGTTGGGCGGGTAGGCCGGCACAGCGACGACACCGGCGTAGAGGCAACCGAAAAACGCCGCGATGTATTCGAGGCCGGGCGGGTAGAGCAGCAGCGCGCGTTCGCCGGCCATGCTCAACAGATGTGCGGCGATGCCGCGCGCGAGCCGGTCGAGCTGCGCGTAGGTGAGCTGGGCCTCGGCAGCCTCGCCGTCGAGCAGGAAGGTGTAGGCGTGCTGGTCGGGATGGCGCGCCGCATGATCGCGCAGCAGCCCGACCAGCGTCGTCGGCACGGTGTTCGCTTCTGACACAAGCGCGGTCGTTTGCATTATCGATCCTTTCAAAAGCTGAAATCGCTGAACGCGCTGAACCGCTGAATCCGCTGAGGCCGCTGAACTGGGCTCCTCAGCGCGCTCAGCGCCTCAGCAGAACCGCTGATTACGCTGAACCCGCTGAATCCGCTGAATCCGGCCCCTCAGCGCGCTCATCTTCCTCAGCGTAATCAGCGGTTCTACGAGTCGATTGAACCGCTGAAATCGCTGAATATATGAGGCCGCTGAACCGCTGATTACGCTGAACCCGCTGATTACGCTGAACCGGAATCTCAGCGCATTCAGAGTCCTCAGTCCTCCCAGCGCCTCAGCGGTTCGACGTGTCCCCTCAGCGCGCTCATCTTCCTCAGCGTAATCAGCGGTTCACGCCTCAGGTTCTACGAGTCGACCAACTGCTCGATCAGGCGGCAGGCGGTTTGCACGCCATGCTCCGCGCGAATCTTCTGGCTGAGCACGGCTGCGGCCTGGTGGTACTGCGTCGATGCCAGCGTCGTCGCGATGGCGCTGCCAAGCCGCTCGGCCGTCAGCCGGGAGTACGGGATCGGTGGCCCGGCGCAGTTCAGCTCGCGCGCGATCTCGGCGTTAAGCGGGTGCTCGCCATGGTGGACGATGCAGCCCGCGCGCGGGAAGATCCAGTTGTGCGGCGTGAAGCCGATCACACGCACCTCAGGCGGCAGCTGCCGATTGCCCAGGCCAGTCCAGCCGCGCTGGATGATCGCGCGGCAGCCGGCCTGCGCGATCGCCGCCAGCACCAGATCGGTCAGCGCCTCGGGGTCTTCGTGGATCATGCTGCCGAAGTCGATCACGACTGGCGGCTCACCAGCGGCGATGAACTCCTCCAGCGCCGGATCGGGGGTCCAGCCCTCGTCGTTATCGAGGAAAAAGTACCCGACGACCTGGTAGTGCGCGGGCCAATCGAGCGGACGGCGCAGCACATGCCGGCTGACCGGGTGCAACGCGAGCTGAGGCGAGTGCGCGTCGGCGACGATCGGGTCGCGCAGCGGCGGCAGCCCCTCCTGCGCGCGGTAATAATTGATCATGGGCGCGATGGCTTGGCGCATCGCTGCGGTGCCCCAGAGTGCGAAGCTGACGACATGCACGGTGACGAAGGGAATATCGATCGTCTCGTGGACCATTCGTCCAGCCGGCTGGGTCGTCCCGCAGATAATCACGTCGGCGTCCTGGCAGATGTCGAGCAGCTCGCGGAACATCTGTGGGAGCGATTGCAGCGCGGTGGCGAGCAGTGGTCGTGTCTGCTGGGCCGAGTCGGGTGCCGCGAAGATCGCCTCCACGGCGCTGCGCAATTTTTCCACGTCGAATTCCGGCCCAACCGGTGTGAAGGGCAGATCGAAGCTGCGAGCCAGTGCCGCGAAGTTCGGCGGGATCGCCATCAGCGGCGCGTGCCCGGCGCGGCGCAGCTCGACGGCCAATGCGAGAAAGGGCCAGATGTCGCCAGTCGAGCCCAGATTGGTTAGAACGACGCGCACGCTTGTCTCCTCTTGTGTGCTTCAGTGCTTTTTCGCGCGCTGTTGCTGCTGGTAGTGTTTGCGAACGGCCATTGCGTCAATGCGCTCGGTGAGCCGGGCGGCGCTCTGTTCGAGCACCTGCGCCTCGCTCTGTTCGAGCAGTTCGACCAGCGAGCGAATCGTCGGTCGTCGATACAGGCTGATTGTGGGCAGATCGAGCTGAAGTTCCTGCTTGAGCTGGGCGATCATACGGACGGCGATCAGCGAGTCGCCGCCAAGCTCGAAGAAGTTGTCCTCGACGCCGATCTGCTCGATGCCAAGCGCTGTTTGCCAGAGCTGGGCGATGCGCCGCTCAAGGCCGAGCGCGGGCGCACGATACTCGGTGCGCATCGTCGGGCGTGCGTGCAGCTGCGCGGGCACTAGCGTGATGGCCTGGCCGCCGCTCTCAGCGATGACGGCTTGGAGATCCTGGGTCGAGACGATGACGCGCGTGAGTTGATGGTGCAGGACGCGCTCCAGTACGGCGATGCCTTCGCTCGGCAGCAGGCCGGCCTTCATGCGCTCGTCGCGCCAGGCGTGGAGCTGGGCTGGCAGATCGGTCTCGACGGCCATGCCAACAGATTGCCAGACATCCCAATTGATCGACAGGACGGGGATAGCCTGCGCGTCGGCGCTGTACTGTGCGAAGGCGTCGAGGAACGCATTCGCCGCGCAGTAATCGACCTGGCCAAAGCTGCCAATGATCGCGTCGCGCGACGAGCAGAGCACGATGAAATCGGGCTGGATCTCGCGACAGGCCGCGTAGAGCGCGAGCGTGCCTTGCAGTTTGGGTGCCAGCACACTCGCCGCGACCGCTGGCGATTTCAGCTGGATGATGCCCTTGCCCGCGATGCCTGCCGCGTGAATCACGCCGTCGATGCGGCCAAAGCGCTCGCACGCCTGGCGAACCACCGCGCGCATGTCTGCCAATTGCGCGACATCGGCGGCGACGACCAGCACCTGCGCGCCAAGGCCCTCAAGTACACGGACCATACGAATCTTGCGGCTGACCGCCTCGGTTTCGGGATGCTCGGCCAGCCACTCGTCCCAGACGGCGCGCGCGGGCAGCTGCGTGCGCCCGACCAGCACGAGGTTGGCCTGGAGCGTGCGCGCGAGATGCTCGGCAAACACCAGGCCAATGCCGCCCAAGCCGCCGGTGATCAGGTAGACTCAGTAGATCACAGATTCGTCATGTGAACAGAAAAATGTAGGTTCGCTAGTTGCAGCATGTTCCCTCCAGAGCGAAAAGGAGGACCATGATGCGCGAACCTACACCCGGCCGGTCGATCCGCTTGACCGACCAGCAGACCTTGCATGATACCATGCTTATGGCACGCCAGCACATCCCGCTGCGTTCGAACGGCTATCGCTGCCAGACCGAGGACTTGTGGCGCATCCTGCTCGCTGCCGCGGCGCGCGGTGCGACGATCGAGGCGGTCTGTGCTGATCTGGAAGCTGCGCCTGATGCCAATACGGTGCGTGATCACCTGAACCACCAATTGCCCGTGCAGGGTATTTCGAAGCTGGAACAGCAGTCGAATAAGCTCTTGTGTGCCTTGATCCCGGACTGGTTGCGTGAGCGCCCGCAGGAGCTTGCGATTGACTTCCACGATCAGCCTTTTTATGGCTGCGACGACCCCGACGATCACGAAAATTGGGTCTGTCGCGGAGAAGCGCGTGCCGGCACCACCCGGTTCTATCGCTGTGCGACTGCCTATATCCTGCTGCACGACCTGCGCCTGAGTGTGGCTGTGGTGTTCGTCAAGCCGACTATGGACAAGCTGACGGTGCTGGAGCGCTTGCTCTGCGCGATCAAACGCGCCGGCCTGACCATCAAGTGCCTGTATGCCGATAAGGGCTTCTGCTCCATCCCGCTGCTGCGCTACCTGGATCGTCGTCACATCCCGGCCATCATCGCCATGCCGCTCCGTGGCAAGCAGGGTGGCACCCGCAAGCTGTGTCGCGGGCGCTAGAGCTATCGGACGGCCTATACCTTGCAGAGTGCCGAGCACGGGAGTCTGAGCGTACCGGTGGCGCTCGTGCGGACCTATCAGCGAAGGCGTTCGGGCCAGCGCCAACTGCGCTGGTTGGTGTATGTCTGCCTGCGATGTGGTGGACCAGTGGTGCGGATCCGACGGCGCTACCGGCGCCGCTTCGGCATCGAAAGTAGCTACCGGCTGCTGGAGCAGGTGCGGGCGCGCACGACCTCGCCCAATCCAGCGTTGCGCTTCCTGCTGATGGGCGTGGCGCTGTTGATCGTGAATATGTGGCTTCGCTTGCAATGGCTGTTCCTGCGGCTGCCGGGGCGTGGACGTAGGCGCGTCGCGCGGTGGCGCTTTCGGCTCGATCGGATGACGCGTTTTCTCACATACGCAATTGAGCGATTCTATGGCGTCGTCAGCGCCGTGGATCCCGCGCCGATTTAACATCCGTGATCTACTGAGTATAGCAATCCTATGTGATTTGTAAACGTGACGATGAACGATAGACGATGGACGATGCGTTCGTATCGTCCATCGTCTATCGTTGGACCAGTTTACTTTTGATGTGGATTCGCTCTATAATGATTGACCGTGTGGGGTGCGATGTTCGCACCCCACGATTTTTCCCATCCTGATGCGCTCTATCGCGATCAGGGTTCGCGGTAATTGCGGAAAACTCGTCATTATAATCTTTATGATTAGTAGTTGACGATGAATAGAGATAGTTTATAATACCCTTAGCGAAGCGCATGATAAACAACATGGGGTGCGAACATCGCACCCCCGGCATTTCGCTGTTCTGATGCAGCAAACCGCTTGCAGGTTCATCGCCTAAGTTCCCACTGCACACTATCATAAGGAGCGCAGCCTTGAACATCTACGCGGTCTCGCTTGAGAAGGGCGGCGTTGGCAAGACGAGCATCGCCGTCAATCTCGCTGCCGCCTTCATGCAGGTCGGCATCCGCGTGTTGCTGGTTGATCTTGACGCGCAATGCCATAGCAGCCAGTGGCTCGGCGTGTCGTCCGACAGCCTGCGCGCAGATGACAGCATCCTGGGGGTTATCCAAGGGCGACCGTTGGGCGACTGTGTTCGTTCGACGGCCGAGGGGATCGCGCTCCTGCCCGCGCATCCCGCGATGGCGGGCCTGCCTGCGCTGCTCGTGAGCCAGCCCAACAGCGGCCTGTTTACGCTCCGACGTGCGTTCAATCAGGCGCGCGAGCAGGGGGCGGATTACGAGATCGTGATCCTTGATCTGGCTCCCGCGCGTGGTCCCGTCCAGGCGACCGCGCTCGGCACGGCCACGCGCTGCATTGCGCCAGTGCAGGCCGAGGATCTGGTGATCCAATCGCTCAAGGCGCTGGTCGACTCGGTCGAGCAGGCGCGGCAGATCAACCCGCACCTACGTGGCCTCAGTATCCTGCGTAATCGCTACGCACTACGCGGCGCGATCGACCACGCCTACGACCAGGCGCTGCGCGATGAGTATGGGCCACTGTTGCTCCAGACCGTCATTCCGGTGCGCGCCGCGCTGCGCCACGCTGCCGGCGTGCAGCAGAGCGTATTTCGCTACATCAGCGGCGATGCGAGCGAGGTGCGCGGCCTGTTTGTCGAACTTGTGGATGAGTTGCTGCGGCTTGATGAGGTGGCGTGATGTCGACGAAATCAGCTGATCGGCTGGCGGAGATTCGGGCGCGAGTTGCGCGCCGTGCGCCGGAGAGCGCTCCCGCGCCTGCCGCCATTGGCGCTGCACCGGCGGATGACGCCGCGCTGTCTGCGGCGAGCGCCCACTTTCTGGGCATCGCCGAGCAGATCATTCAGAATAAGATCGTGGAGCGCATCCCGGTTGGACATATCGCGCCGGATCTGCGCCCCGAGATGCGCCAGCCACGGCTGCTGCCGCCGCCAGAGGAGCTGCTCGCGCAAGGCGAACCCGCGCCAGCCTACCGCGAGCTTGTCGCCGAGCTGCTCGCGCTTGGCCAGTCGCTACACGAGCGTCAGATCCAGCCGATCATCGTCTATCCCGGCACGAGCGCGGTCTACCCGGCGGCGCGTTATCTTATTCTGGTCGGCCATCGGCGCTGGGTCGCCGCCATGTTGAGCGGTATCGAGGCGCTCGATGCCGTCGTTGTCGAGCCGCCGGCGGTGGCTGATCGGGTGCGTGTGCAGTACGCCGAGAACGAGGCGCGCGAGGAGTTTAGCGACATGGAGCGGGCCTGGGCGCTCACGCAGATGAAGCAGGCGTTGGGGGATGCGCCGTGGGATGCCGTCGAGTCGCAGTTCGGCATCAGCCGTTCGCGGCGGCACGAGCTGACACGGCTGCTGGCATTCACACCGGAGCAGCAGCGGCAGATCGCGCTGCTGCGGATGCAAGAAACCCAGATCCGCAGTCTTCACGGCGCGCTACGCGCGAGCGAGCTAACTTCTGAGCAAGTAGACCGGATTATCGGGCGTCTGGCGGAGATCGCAGGCGAACGCCGCAACGCTGCGAGCGCGGCGGACGATGGGTCGGGCCGATCAGTGCCTCGGCGCGCCGGCATTGACGGGCCAACCGTCGCGCGGCTGGTGGCGCGCGCCCAGCGCTCCGCCGCAGAGTCGTCCCGGCCGTCGGCGCCACGCTGGCTGCTGCCGCTGCGCGACCAGCTCGCGAACGTCAGCCGCAGCATTCAGCGCGCGCGTGATCGCGTTGCCATACTCGACGATGCTGACGCTGACGCGCTGCTTGCGGAGGTGGAGCACCTGACGATCCAGCTCGCGGCGCTGACGGCGGCGCTGACGACGCGCCGTGAATAGACCGAGAGACATAGAGACATTATTATAGTCTGCATATGTATCTTTTGCAACGTTCCCGATTGAAGGCATTGGAAAGCGCTGCGTGGTGAGCTAGCTCATGCACCCCTCCATTTCAAATTCAAATCGCTAGAGATGTTTTGGGTCGCCATGAGCTGATACATTTAGGTTGAACGATGCTGATCGTTCTTCACCACCAAAATACCAAGGCTTGGTATTTTGGTGGTGAAATCCTCGTCGTATGTACACCAGGTTGTGCTAGTGCATGGTGCTGTGGCTCAGGCTGCTCGGTTGGGCCGTGTGCTCGGTCGTCCAGCCCCACAGCGCGAGCGCGGCCATCGCAAGGCCAAACGCGAAGTAGAAGATCTGCAAGTTGCGGGCAACTCCTGGCTCCGAGCCGATGACCAACACTTCGACAATCTCGAAGCCGATGATCATCGCCCCGGCCGCCCCGGATAGCACTGTGCCGAGGGCATGTCGGCGGATCATCAGCACGGTGGCGACCAGCGCACTACCGCCGACGACGACCAGAAGCGCGAGCCCTGGAATGATGTAGCTGCCGAATGGCGAGCCCTGCAACAACGCAAGCGGGGCTGCGATCACGCCTGTCAGGAGACCAATGCCGCCCGCTATCGCCGTCACGGCGAGGAACGCATCCAAGGCGATAAGCAGCGTGCGCGCTACCCTTGTAGTCAGCATGATATGCCTCCTCTAAGTACTAGACTTTATCTCGATTAAACCATCGGCTCCCAGGGAGTGAGGCGCACACGAAAGTTGTGTAACGCACAACTGATTTCTGCCACCATATCGCGGATACCGTCCTTAAACAGCCGAATGGTGTC